>Ga0209415_10007385_pt1 | contig 19220 bp, 12 predicted proteins | sample PeaSoiSIISIP2007_FD_187696 | JGI IMG/M metagenome (GOLD analysis project Ga0209415, IMG submission 187696) | Peat soil microbial communities from Weissenstadt, Germany - SII-SIP-2007 (SPAdes) (version 2) | ecosystem: Environmental > Terrestrial > Soil > Wetlands > Peat | place: Germany... | reverse complement strand
AGCTTGCGGTTTCACTCTGATCGAGTTAATGATTTCGGTGATTATCGTCGCAGTTATGCTCACGCTGGGCATACCGGGGATGACCAGTTTTGTGGCGGACCAGCGCGTGCGCACCGCCGCGTCCGACATCGCCGCGGAAATCGCCTTTGCGCGCGCGAATGCGATCCAATCGAGCCGCCGCGTCTATATGCAAAAGCTCGGCGTGACCTGGGCCGACGGCTGGCTCATATTCGTCGATAACGACAATAATAACGCCTTCACCCCGGGTCAAAATCCTCCCGAAGAACTAAAGCAGTTCGACGGTTTCCCCCCCGGCAGAATGTATGCGTGCACCATATCTAACGGATTAGCGAACAGCGGCGATTTTGCCGCCAACATCATTGTCAGGCCTGACGGGCGCGTTGTCCGCACGACGCCGGCTTTGGTCAATGACGGCATTTATATCATCGACCCGATGGACGGAACGATCGCCAACAGCAAAATCCGCGGCCTGTTGTTCGGATTATCGGGACGCGTAACCGTAGTCAAGCTGAACGGGACGGCGCCACCATGCTAGAGCGCGGCTTCACTCTGATCGAAGTGCTGGTCACGCTGGTGATCCTGATGTTCGGCCTGCTGGGGATCGCCGGGTTGATGGCGAAAGGACAGCGCGCGTCGTTCGAAGCATTTCAGCGCCAACAGGCGCTTGCGCTTGCGAGCGACATGGCCGAGCGCATTCTCGGCAATCGTCTCCAGGCCCCCGCCTACGCAGCAGGGGCGCCGATTATCGGGCCGCTCGGCACGGGAGTCAGCTACGGCGATTACCTGAACAACAACATCAAGGACTGCGGCACTTTGGCGTGCTCAACGACCGAACTTGCCGCTTACGACCTCGCGCTGTGGGATGGACTGCTGAATGGCTACTCCGAATCGCAGGTAGTCGGCAATGCGCGGGTCGGCGGCATCGTCAACGCGCTCGGTTGCATTGAAGACATGGGAGATACCAGCGGAGCGTGCCCGGCGCCGCCCTCTCCCACTACGCCGTTCACGCGATCGATCCGGATTTCCGTAGCATGGCAGGGCAACGAAGACACCTTCATACCTACCGCTTCCAACTGCGGGCAAGGGCAATACACCACCGCAGCCAGCCGGCGCCTGGTCGTACTCAGCCTGATGGTGCTGCAGCCATGCCCCTGATCGCCCCCCCCCGCACACGCGCAACCGCTGGACCGCATTCCGTTATGCAGGCGGGATTGTCATTGGTCGAACTGATGGTCGGCCTGACCATCGGGCTCGTCCTGACCCTGGGCCTGTTTACGATGATCGCGAGCACCTCCCAGGCGTTCAAGATACAGGACGATTTCGCACGCATGCAGGAGAATGCGACTTCGGCGTTCCACTACATCGGCGACTCGCTGCGGCAAGCCAGTTTTTACGGTTATGTGTCCGATCCCACGAAGATCGCCGTCGCGGCGGGCAGCGCCGTCAGCACGACGGTGGACTGCGGTTCCGCGAACGCGGTCGCACCCCAACCGGCCAATACGCCGGCGTTAAACTGGGCGCTGCAAACCGGCACGCCGATCTTCGGGTACTATGGGCTCACGCCGCTCAACGTCAATACGATCTTCCCGTGCATCCTCGCGGCAGACTTCTACGCCGGCCCGCCGATTGCGAATCCGAATCCGATCCTGGTCACGCGCGGGGCGAATGGTTACCGGATCTGCAACGCGCTTGTCGCGCTGCCCGGGCCGCCGGTGTGCACCAACCCGAATTCGCTGCTGACGACGCAGTCCAATTACACGACCACGATATACGTGCAGTCCGACCCCGTTACCGGCATCCTGTTCTATGGCAACGAATACGCGGCGCTGAAAGCGGCGGGAACCACACGCACGTTTTCCAACGGCAACGACGTCGATATTTTCGAGTACCGGGCGCATGTTTACTACATTCGCCCGTGCAGCCGCCCGTTGAACGGCGCCGTCAACTGCACCGGCGCCGGCGACGATGGCGGGCAGCCCATACCGACGCTGGTGCGGCAGGAGCTGGTCGGCAGCGCGATGACCGAGGTACCGCTGGTCGAGGGCATCGACCTCATCGATTATCGCTTCGGAATCGATAACGACGGCGACGGCGTGCCCGACGTGTTCAACGCAACGCCGGTGGCCACTGACTGGCCGAACGTGGTTGCAGTCAAGGTCACCTTGCTGGTGCGCTCGCCGACCCTGAGTCTGACATACAACGACCAAAGCAAGCAGTACGATTTGAATGGGGACGGCGTTCCCGATTACGTGTGCACGGCGATGCCCGCGCCCGCGTGCAACTACAAGCGCAAGGTGTTTTCGCAGACCATCCAGGTCCGCAATATCGCTCAACGGAAAGGCGCATGAGACACTTTCCTACACCACGCAACGAGCGCGGCGCGGTCCTGATCGTCGCGTTGATCATGCTCGCGGTCATGACGCTGTTCGTCATCTCGATGCTCAAGACCTCGGTGCTCGAGCTCAAGATAGGCGGCATCAGCCATGTGGCGCTGCTCAACCTCGCCAACGCGGAAGCATCAATCGATAATTTCATCTCCGTCAACGCCGGCCGCTTCGCGCCCGGTTTTCTCGGTCAGCCCGTAGGCTCGGCGCAAGCACCGGTCACGGCATCGTATACATACGCCGGTTACGCAGGCTCGGTGACTTTGCAGGCAGTCCAGTTAGGGTGCGGCGCGTGGGCCGCCACCGGCACCCAAATGGGTGGCAGTAGCCTGCAGGCCGTGCAATTCGACGTCGCCGCGACCGCGACCGGACAAGCGGGTTACGGCGGCACAGTGACGGTGCATCAGGGCCTCCAGACGCTCGCGGCACCCGGCTCGTGCATCCCGTAACATTTGAATCATGAGGTGTAACGTGAATAAACGACATGTTTTCAAAAAATCGGTTGCCTGGCTCCTGATCGCCGCGCTCGTGAACCCGGCGCTGATAGCGCCGGCCTACGCGCGCGACAGCGATATTTACCAGCTTGTTTCAGGGCTGGTCACGGCCGCGGAGCCGAACGTCATGTTCATCGTCGGCACCAACGACCGCATGAACACCGCCGAAGCCTGGCGCGAATACCCGGGCGCCTACGATTCGCATGCCGAATACCTGTGGAACGACGTCAACATCATAGGCACCGTCGAACAGACGACGGAGAGCGGCAATCTTATCTCGGATGCCTCGCCGCCGGTCAACCCGTTCAGCCCGTGGGGCACCTGGTCCGGCACGTTGACGAGCGACCGCAAGGCGCTGTGGCAGGCGACGCTCGCCTACGCGCAGGGCACGCAGGCCGGCGACCCCGGTCCCCGTTCCATGTTCCGCAACTATTTCAACGACTCATCGTGGCTGTACTGGCTGCCCGCCGGCACGGCAAACACGGACCTGCGCCTGAGTTCGGTGTCGTTCAACCGCTTCCGTGCGGGACCCGCCAATTATGTATCCGGCACGCGCGGCGGCGTCGTCTTCCCACCCACCGGCCCGACGACTCCGTACAACTATACGACCATCAACAATTATTCCGCATACAACATGTGCAGCCAGACGAATGCGACGGCGACCTCGCCCTTGGTGGCGTCGACCATCATGGCGCCGACCACCGCGCCGCAAAATGCCGGCGTGTGGCTCAATCAGCAATGGATCCGCTGGGAACCGTACATCAACCTCGCGACGCTAGGTAACGGCGGCTATCCCGGCAGCAGCACCAACTACAATGCGCTGGGCTACGCCCAAGGCTACCTGGACGCATCGATTGCCTTGCCGGCGAACAGTATTGCGGCACTGCCGCTGGTCGCCGGGAACACGCCGAATGCCGGCCCTCCGTACCGCGACAGCACCGGCGCCGGCCCGACCGGCAGCCAAGGCCAGCCGATCCGCTTGCAGATGGCTACCGTCACCAATCCATCGGATACCACTGGTAACCGCCCGGGTATCAGCTACGCCGGCTGGCAGGCCCCCTACGCCGACCTGGGCGGCTACGTGTTCCAGTCGGCCGTGATCAACGGCCTGGGAGCGACCGGATATCCCTACAGCTGTACCGTCGCGGGCGCAACCTGCACGCTGGCGGGCAACTACGGGGTGCTGCAGGCCGTGCTGAGCTGGTATGGCCTCACGACGCAAATCGGCGGCAGCTGGCCGTTTACCGCCTGGAAAGGCAACCGTGATCTGGCGCCGACGTTCGACATGCGGACCGGCACTCACGCGTATTACGACACCACCACGGCTCCCTGCAACTCCAGCACCGGGCCCAACGTAGCCACCACGTGCGTTCCGGTTGCCTCGGGCGCGGTGGCCGCGCAAAACTATACTTTGACGCAGGCCTGCAAGTACAACGCGGGCTGGAGCGAATACGACGCAAATGGCACGCAGCGCTTTGGCGGCGGTAACTGCGCCGTCAGCGGCTTGCCTGGTTGCAGCGATCCGCGTTACGCCCCATGCACCGGCGCCGCCGGCACCGGTGTCGTCGGGTCCGCTTGCATGCTTGCAGGGGGATGCAACGGTGTGGCGGCGCCGGGCTGCGGCACGCCGGTGGCGCAAACGACTTTCTATGACAAAGTCGTCAGCGGCGCCTGCTCGTGGACCGGTCCGACCACGCTCACCGTCAATACATGCACGTGGACCGGCCGCAGCAACGTCTACATCGAAGGCCAGGGCTACTATTACTACGGCGGCACCTGCACGGAAAGCGGCGATGCCGTGATCACCAACGGGGCGAGCCGCAGCTGCTCGATCTCGGGCGTGAGCACCGTGACCCTGAACGGCACGAGCCAGCCGTTCGTCTACGGCCCGATCACGTCGGCGCAATTTACGGCGGGCACTTACGTCAACACCGGCTGCAGCAATTCAATCGCTGCCGGCAGCTACAAGTACGGCGGCACGTGCACCGCCGGCACCGCCACCCAGACCACGGTTCCGCCGGGAACTGCCACGGCAGGGGGCTGGACCGCCGCGTCTCGCCCGAATTACCCGACGGCATCCACGAACACCTACAAGACCACTGGCGCGGTGGTGCCCGCCTGCGCGTTCACGGCCGGCACCTCGCTGACTATCCGCGGCACTACGCCGGCCTCCCCCTTCTTTAACCCGACCTGCGGAACGTCCGACGCCACGATCAACCAGACCTGCAGCACGCGCTACGCTGGGGTTAACTGCGACAACTACGGCGGGACCTTTGCCAGCCTCACCCCGGCCCCAGTCAACAGCAGCGCGTGCCCCCAGGCGACGACGACGGGGGTCGCCATCGCGGGGACGGGCGCAACCACCACTTATTACCAGGCGTACAAACCCAGCGCCTCGACCAGTTACCTTTACCACGAATGCATAGCGGATAACGGCACGGGAGGCAATCCGGGCAGCGGCTATCCGACGAACTATATCCGCACGCTCAACACGGCCTTCAACACGAACACCACCGCCAACCCGGCAACCGGCCTGACCCAGGCCTACGTCACGGGCGGGACCGGCAGAATGACCAACCCCAATACCGCCATCGACGTTTATTCCGTCAACTACCTGAACTGGCTCAACGGCGCGAAAGCGTGCCGCGACTCGTCCGGCAACCTGCTCACCGCCGGTCCGATCGGCACGCCGCCCGCCGGCGCCACCTGCACGCCGATCGCGCGCAAGACGCGCCTGCAGGTCGCCAAAGATGCGCTGTCGGGCCTCATCCAGACCACCGACGGGGTGCGCCTCGGGCTCATGGTGTACAACAAGACCCAGTCTTGCACTTCGACCGACGGCTCCACGAGCAGCACCACGGGCACCATTTCGAGCACCACCAATCCAAATCAGCTGACCGTCGTCGACCCCACGCAATTCGTGGTGGGCGCCACAGTCAGCGTCGTCGGCGCCGGCAACGCCGGCGGCACCATCCCACTCACGACCACGATCAGCTCGATCGTCGGCAGCGTGCTTACGCTCGGCGCCAACGCCTTGCACGACGAAAACAACGTGGCCGTGACGGCGATGGGATTGTTGAACATGTCCGACCCGACACGATTTACCGCCGGCAGCGCCATTACCGTCGTCGGGGCCGGCCCCGCAGCGGCCAATCTCAATACCACCGTCAGTTCCATATCGGGCAACGTCTATGTGCTCGCCGCGGCTGCGAGCACTCAAGTGACGAATACCGTCGTGCAGGCCAATCCGTGCACCGGCGGCAACGTCGACGACGGCGGCAACGTCCAGTACGCGATCCGGCGCATGGGCAGCAACGTGTCCGATCCGGATTACGCGAACCGCGCAACTCTCATCAGCGCGATCCAGAGCGTGGTCGCGTCGTCGCGCACGCCGCTCACCGAAACCATGTACGAAGCCTATCGCTACTTCGCCGGCCGCACGCCGAAATGGGGCACGTCCAATTTACCGGCGGCTGTCGGCACCGTGTCAGCCGGTTATGACCCCAGCGTGGGGCCCGACCTGAATGCACCGTCCCCCGGCGCGCAGGCAACCGTAACGTTGCGGGCTTCCGCCGCCGGCGTCTACAACTCGCCGATGCTGAACAATCCCGACCTCGGCCCCGCCAACGCAGCGGACCCGGCGCATCCCGGGCAATTTCTCAAGGGCCCGGCGTCGTGCCAGAAAAACTACATCGTGATGATCACCAACGGCCAGCCGGAGGACGACGCATCCGCCAATACGGACGTCAAGTCCATGCAATGGACAGACCCGACATTGCTGCCGTCGATAACGATGGTTACATCGCCGAACACGAGCCTCAATACCAACGGCCCGGCCGGCTCGACGTTCAACCAGATCCCGACGGTCTCGGGCGGCAACCCGTTCGGCCCGACCGACGCCGCGGGAACGGGGAGTGACGGCGGCTACATCTGGCTCGACGAGCTCACCTACTTCATGGCCAACGCCGACGTGAGCCCCGGCGAGCCGAACGGCCTGCCCGGCGACGTATTTCCGCGTCCCAGCTCGCCGATCGATCCGCTGCCCGGCCGGCAATCGATCGTCACATATACGATCGGCTTCGCCGGCGTCAACGCCCCGGTCGTGCAGAACGCCGCACAGGACTCGAGCGGCGTTTACTATGTCGCGCAGAACGCGCAGCAGCTGCAGGCCGCGCTGCAGGCCGCGTTCGTCGCGATCACCAACTGGAACCCGACGGCGGCGTCCGCCACCGTGCCGATCTCGTCGCTGAATCGCGGCCAAAGCTCGACCGACATCTATCTGGCGTTCTTCGGCCCGCAGCCCGCAAGCACGTGGACGGGCACGGTCAAGAAATACCAGCTCGGCACCGATACAACGACGTGCGGCGCGGGCATCTCGCTGTGCCTGATCGGCCAGACTCTCATCGCCTCGAACGGCAATTACAACATCGAGACGATCGATCCGGTCAGCGGCCAGTCGATCGTCGATCCGACGGCGGTGAGCGGCCCCAACTGCGACATCGTCCCGCCGTCGACGGTATGCAAGCCGCCCGGCAGCAACAGCGCCTGGCAGCCCATCACGGTGCAGGACGGGTCGCTGCCAAACAGCGGCGGAACCGGTTACGATCTGATCAACACGGCCGGCTATACGCCAGTGAACCGCAAGCTCTATACGTTCTTGCCCGGCATTTCGGCCACCACCGACCTGACCGCAATCGGCAACAGCGTCACCGTCGGCAACGCCGCGATCACGCCGGCCATGATCGGCGCCGTGCCGGCCTCGCAGCACGATACGCTGATCAACTTCATCCGCGGCGCCGACTCGTCCGGTACCGCATGGGCGACCTGGCCGCATTTCGACGTCCAGCATTCGACGCCGGCGATCGTGACTTACGACTCGACGCAGAATCCGCCGATCCAGTACCTGTTTTACGTGCAGAACAACGGTATGCTGACGGCGGTCGACGCCCACACCGGCCAGGAAGTATGGTCGTTCCTGGTCGACGATGCGCTGCCGCAGTTGAGCGCGATGTACGCCAACGTCAACGGTCCGGAGCAGTACATCGCCGACGGCACCCCGGCGGTGTTTCTCGACGACCATTACAACGCCGCAATCCCCGCCAACACCAATGGCGACGGCATCATCAACGGCACCGACCGCGTGTGGATATATTTCGGCCTGCGGCGCGGCGGACGCTCGTATTACGCGCTCGATGTAACCAACATCAACGCGCCGATCTTCAAGTGGAAAATCACGGGCAACGGCGGCAGCGGCCAGTTGTGCCTCAACGCCGCCGGATGCTCGGCCACGACCGAATACAACGAGCTCGGCCAGACCTGGTCGACTCCCGCTGTCGGCCGTATCCGCAAGTACCCGGCTCTCCTCGATCCGCCGGCGGTGATTTTCGGCGGCGGCTACGACACCGCCGAAGACAGCATTCCGCCGGCCGCGCGCACCATGGGACGCGCGCTCTACGTGGTCAACGGCGACACCGGCGCTGTCATCGAGTCGTGGGGGGTCGGGCAGTTTAATCCGGGATACAAGGGCGGCGGCGGCCAGCTCACGACCTACTCGATCCCGTCGGACGTGACCGCCGTCAATTCCGACAACGATGCGCAGGGCTTCCTCGACCGGGTCTACGTCGGCGACATGGGCGGCGACGTCTGGCGCTTCGACATCGATAATGCGGACCCAACGCAATGGCAAGGCGAGCAGCTCGCAAGCCTGTCGAACGCGGCCGGCGAAAAACGCAAGTTCTTCTTCGCGCCGGCGGTAGTGCCGCAGGTTGCGAACGTCGGCACCGCGAGCCTGACATTCGACGCCGTCTATATCGGCTCGGGCGACAAGGAGCACCCGCTGGACACGCAGACGACGACGCCGGCGGTCAGCGATGACAAGATCTTCATGCTGATGGACGATCCGAGCCTCGTCTCCGGCGGCGGCACGCCGACTATCGGTTCGCCTTCGGGAAACGCGACCCCGATTACGCCGGCATCGCTGCTCTCCATTACGGATACCTCGACAACGGGAGTGCCCGCGGCAAGCTTGGGCAATCCCGGCGTCCAAGGCTGGATGCGGGCGCTGGATCCCGGCGAAAAGGTCATCAACTCGCCGACGGTGTTTTTCAACCACCTGCGCTTCGGCACCTACGCGCCCTCCGGCCAGGTCAACCTCTGCACGCCGGGCGGCGTAGGACGGTTGAACGACATCGCTTCGCTGACCGGCGACTTCTTCACGATCAACCCGGGCCCGATGAACGCGACCCAGCGCTACTACTCGAGCTTCCTTACGCGTGGCTACGTGTCGTCCGGCCAGCTGCTGGTGATCGGCCAGAACATCTACCACATCGTGGTGTCGGACGCGCGGCTCCAATCGTTGCTGGTTGGCACCATCGGTGCGGCGAGCAAGGTCTACTGGTACATGGAGCCCGAGCAATAACCGGCAACGGTTCGCGCTTCGAATCCCCGCCCCCGCGGCGGGGATTTTTTTATACGGGTAGCGGTGGCGCCCCGGGCTGAACGTCCGGCATCGAACGTGAATCAGGAAGCTTCGGCGGCGAGATTGCGCGGCAGCGGAAACGTGACGTGCTCGGTGATGCCGGACAATTCGGACACCGCATCGGCACCGAGCTCCTTCAGGCGCGCAACGACTTCCTGCACCAGCACTTCCGGTGCCGAGGCGCCGGCGGTGACGCCGATGCGTTCCATGCCCGCCACCCATTGCGGCTCGAGCTCCCGCGCGTTGTCTACCATGTAGGCGGTGACGCCCTGGTTGGCCGCCACTTCGCGCAGCCGGTTGGAGTTGGAGCTGTTGGGAGAGCCGACCACGATCACGACATCGCATTGCTGCGCGAGCGCCTTGATCGCGTCCTGGCGGTTTTGCGTCGCATAGCAAATGTCGTCCTTCTTGGGGCCGACGATCTTCGGGAAGCGGATTCTCAGTGCGTCGATGATCTGGCTCGCGTCGTCGACAGACAGTGTGGTCTGCGTCACGAACGCGAGATTGTCCGGGTCGGCGACCTTGAGCCCGGCTACGTCGGCGGGCGTCTCGACCAGGTACATGCCGCCCGCGGACTGGCCCATCGTGCCTTCGACTTCAGGGTGCCCGTGATGGCCGATCATGACTATCTCGCGCCCGTGCTCGCGCATTTTGGCGACTTCGACATGCACCTTGGTCACCAGCGGGCAAGTCGCGTCAAACACCTTGAGACCGCGCGCCTCGGCATCGCGCCGCACCGCCTGCGACACGCCGTGAGCGCTGAAAATCACCGTGTTGCCGGCCGGCACCTCGCTCAAGTCCTCGACGAACACCGCGCCTTTGCGCTTGAGGTCGTTGACCACGAACTTGTTATGCACGACTTCGTGGCGAACGTAGATCGGCGCGCCGTGAATATGCAGCGCGCGCTCGACGATCTCGATGGCGCGGTCAACCCCGGCGCAGAAACCGCGGGGTTTGGCGAGCAGGACTTGCATCGGGCGGATTATATATGAACCGCGGGAACAGCCGAGGTAAACCATTTGAAACCGCCGATGAACGCAGATGAAACCATGACCGAAAAGGCATCGGCCACTGATCTGTGTTTATCTGCGTGTATCTGCGGTCATGATCCGTTGTGTTTTTTTGCTCGGCGTTTATCGGCGGGCATCGGCGGTTCCCTCGGCTTTGCCGCGCAGGGCGTCCCAGATCAGCAGCAGCGCGCCGCACGTGATCGCCGAGTCGGCGACGTTGAACGCCGGCCAGTGCCAGCCCGCCGCGTGGAAATCGAGAAAATCAATCACCGCGCCGAACTGCACACGGTCGATCACATTGCCGAGCGCGCCTCCCAGGATCAGGCTCAACGCAAGGCAGAACAGCGATTGGCGCGGGTACTTGTGCAGCAGATAGATTACCCACACCGACGCGACGACTGCAATGCCGATGAACAGCTCGCGCTGCCAGCCCGGCGCGCTGGAGAGGAAACTGAACGCCGCGCCCGGATTGTAGACCAGCACCAGATTGAAAAACGGCGCGATCTCGATGCCGTTGCCGTGAGTCAGCATGCGCGTGATCGCGAACTTCGACAGTTGATCGACCGCGACCAGCAGCACGGCGAGCGCGAGCCACCGTATCATGCGTAAGCGCGCGGCTCGCCGGCCCCGTACAGATTGGCGACGCAGCGCCCGCAGATATCGGGATGCGCGGGATCCACGCCGACGTCGGCGCGGTAATGCCAGCAACGCTCGCATTTCCCGTGACGGGACGGCGCTACGACAATGGCCTCGTCACCCGGTCCGGCCACTTCGGTCACTGTCGCGCGCGATGTAATCAGCACGAAGCGCAGGTCGTCCCCCAATGCAGCCAATACCCCGTGCTTGTTGCCGTTGGCGCGGATTTCGACCTCAGCCTGCAGCGGCGAGCCGATGACTCCCGCACCCCGCGCCTCTTCCAGTTTCTTCAGCACTTCGGAGCGGTAAACCCGGATATCGGACCAGGTTGCAAGCAACGCATTGTCCCCGGGGATCTCGGGGAATTGATGCCAGGTGTGGGCGAAGATCGTCTCATCGCCCTGATTCGCCACCTGCCATGCCTCTTCCGCGGTAAAGCTCAGGATCGGCGCGATCAACCGCAGCAGCGATCGCGTGATGTGATGCAGCGCGTTTTGCGCTGCACGACGGGGCTTCGAGTCCTGCTTCGTTGTGTATAGCCGGTCCTTGAGGATGTCGAGATAGAAACCGCCGAGATCCTCCGAGCAGAAGTTCTGGATGCGCGCGACCGCCGTGTGAAATTCGTAACGTTCGTAATCCGCGGTCACGCTGTTTTGTAACGATTGCGTCGTGGCCACCGCATAGCGGTCGATCTCGAGCCAGTCGCCGACCGGCAGCGCATGTGCCCCGGGATCGAAATCGGCCAGATTGGCGAGCAGGAAGCGCAGCGTGTTGCGGATGCGCCGATAGGACTCGACCACGCGCTTGAGGATCTCGTCCGAAATCGACAGCTCGCCGGAGTAATCGGTCGCCGCCACCCACAGGCGCAGGATCTCGGCGCCAAGCGTACCGGCCACCTTTTGCGGCTCGATCGCGTTGCCAAGCGACTTGCTCATCTTGCGGCCCTGGCCATCGACAAAGAAACCGTGTGTCAGCAGAGCTTTGTAGGGCGGCACGCCGTTCAGCATGCATGAAACCAGCAGCGACGAATGAAACCAGCCGCGGTGCTGATCCGAGCCCTCGAGATAAAGGTCGGCGGGAAACCGCAGCTTGGCTCCGTGCGAACCCGCACCGGTCGCCTGGCCGTCAGGCCCGCCCATGACGGTCTGGTGAGTGGAACCCGAATCGAACCACACATCCAGCGTGTCCTTGATTTTGACGTACTGCTGAGCCTCCGCGCCCAGCAGCTCCTTCGGATCAAGCGTCTGCCACGCTTCGATTCCGCCCTGCTCGACTTTCTTCGCCACGGTCTCGAGCAGTTCGAGCGTGCGGGGATGCAGTTCGCCGGTTTCCCGGCGGACGAAGAACGGCATCGGCACGCCCCATTGGCGCTGGCGCGACAGCGTCCAGTCCGGGCGGTTGGCGATCATGCCGTGCAGGCGCGCCTGGCCCCAGTCCGGATAGAAGCGCGTGCGCTCGATGCCGCGCAACGCGCTGGCGCGCAACGTCTCGGCGGGCTTGTTGCCGTTGAAGCCCGGCGGTTCGTCCATCGCCACGAACCATTGCGTGCTCGCGCGATAGATGATCGGCGTCTTGTGGCGCCAGCAGTGCATGTAGCTGTGGTCGTATTTTTCGGAATGGAACAACGCCCCGACCTCGTCGATCTTTTCGACGACCTTCGGGTTGGCTTTCCAGATGTTCATGCCGCCGAAAAACGGCAGCGATTCCGCGTAACGGCCGTCGCCCAGCACCGGTGTCAGCATCTCCCCGTCTTGCATACCATGCGCGCGGCACGAATTGAAATCTTCGACGCCGTACGCCGGCGCGCTGTGCACAATGCCGGTGGTGCCCGTGTCCAGCGTTACGTAGTCGCCGAGGTAGACCGGCGAGAGGCGGTCATAGAACGGGTGACGGAAATTGATCCGTTCAAGCGCCCTACCCTTGCACTCGCCGAGAACTCTACCTTCGTCAAGGTCGAAACGGTCCAGACAGGTCTCGCGCAGATCGGCGGCCAAGATCAACAAGCCGCGCTCGGTGTGCACCAGATTGTAGGTAAACTCGGGATGCACGTTGAGCGCCTGATTGGCGGGGATCGTCCATGGCGTCGTGGTCCAGATAACTATCCAGCCTTTGCCGCCGGGCAGCTTCTTGAGTCCAAACGCCTTGGCGACCTTGTCCGGCTCGGCGAACGGAAAGCCGACGTCAATCGCGAAATCGGTCCGGTCCATATACTCGACTTCCGCCTCGGCCAGCGCCGAGCCGCAATCGAAGCACCAGTTCACCGGTTTGAGCCCGCGGTAGACATAGCCTTTCTGCAGGAGCCTGCCGAGCACGCGGATTTCGTCGGCCTCGTTCTTGCAGGCCATGGTCAGGTAGGGATCGTTCCAGTCGCCAAGCACACCCAGGCGCTGAAAATCTTTTTTCTGCTGCTCGATCTGCGCGGCGGCATAGGCCCGGCACAGGCTTTGCGTTTTTTCGACCGGCAGGTTTTTGCCGTGCAGCTTTTCGATCTCGCGCTCGATCGGCATGCCGTGGCAGTCCCAGCCCGGCACGTACGGCGCGTCAAATCCGGCGAGGGTTTTTGATTTGACGATGATGTCCTTGAGTATCTTGTTGATCGCGTGCCCGAGGTGAATATTGCCGTTCGCATAAGGCGGGCCGTCGTGCAGGATGAATTTCGGCCGCCCCCGGGAAATGGCGCGAATTGTTTCATACACCTTCTTCTCCTGCCACTCGCGCACCCATTGCGGCTCGCGCCTGGCCAAATCGCCACGCATCGGGAACGGCGTGTCGGGGAGATTCAGCGTTTTCTTGTAATCAGCCATTTTGCGCCAGCGAATTGCGCGCACGACCGGAGAAATAATCGCGTGTGTTGTTGACGTCGATCGCGATCTGGCGCTTCAGCGTTTCGACGTCGGCATATTTCTCTTCGTCGCGAAACTTGTGCAGGAATTCGATGCGCAGGTGCGCGCCGTAGATGTCGCGCTCGAAATCGAGCAGGTGAGCTTCAAGACAGGGGCGCGCGTCGCGCGCGATCGTCGGCCGCACGCCGAGACTCGCGACTGCCGGCAGCGCGCGTTCACCCAGACCGTGCACCTCGACCGCGAATATGCCCGACAGCGGAGGGCGGTTGTGTTTCATCAGGATATTGGCGGTCGGGCAGCCGAGCTTGTGACCGATGTTGTCACCCCTCACGACGCGCCCGCTGATACTGTAAGGGCGGCCGAGCAGGCGCTGCGCGTGCGCCATGTCGCCCGCCGCGAGCGCCTCGCGCACCGCAGTACTCGAAACGCGCGCGCCATCGATAGTCACGCTCGGCATCGCATGCACCTCGAACCCGCAGCGGCTTTCCGCTTGCTTGAGCATCACGAAGTCGCCGCCGCGGCGCGCGCCGTAGCGGAAATCATCACCGACCAGAATCCAGCGTGCCGCGAGCCCCTGATGCAGGATGCGCTCGATGAAGTCCTCGGGTGCGGTCTTGGCAAAATCGAAATTGAAGCGGCAGATCTGCACGCGCTCGACACCGGCGCGCTCGAGCAGCTCGAGCTTCTCGCGCAGCGAGGTGAGACGCGTCGGCGCCTGGTCCGGCGCAAAAAACTCGCGCGGATGCGGCTCGAACGTCATCACGCACGACGGCACGCCGAGTCCCTGCGCCGCCTCGACAAGACGCGCGAGCATCGCCTGATGCCCGAGGTGCGCGCCATCGAAATTACCGATGGTAAGCGCAACCGGAGCATGGGCAACCGGCGGCAGGGTGCGGGAAATACGCATCGAACTCAAGCTAAAAGCTTGAATTCTAGCGTGTTTTATGCAGCGCGGTCTAGGCGCAGAGCGGTGCCGAGATAGATTCCTGCAGTGCGGCGTGCCGGAGAGCGTGATTACGCGAGCCAACTCCCGCGCGCCTGAAGACGCGGCCGATCAGAATCAGCGCCGGTCCGTGACCGATGCTCTCCGGCGCGCAGCGCAGGCCGCCGAGTGTGGTTGCAGTCTGTGTCATGTCCGGCAAAGATGCATTTTCGACGATCACCACCGGCGTGTCCGGTTGCATCCCGCTTGCTATCAAGCCGGCTGCAATTGCACCCGCCTGTCCGGCCGCCATATACAGAGCGGCGCTGTCGGCGCTGCAGACGCTCGTTATCCAGTCGCTCGTGTTTTCGCCTTCACCGACGCGCGGCGTGGCAAAAGTGACGTTGCGGCTCACGCCGCGCAGTGTCAGCGATATGCCGAGCTCCGCGCTCGCCGCCAGCGCCGCCGTGACGCCAGGCACGACCTCGAATTCAATGCCTGCGGCCTGCAGCGCATCGATCTCCTCCTGCGCGCGCCCGAACAGCATCGGATCGCCGCCTTTGAGCCGCACCACAGTCCGGTAACGAGCCGCGGCATCGATCAAACGCTTGTTGATAAAGCGTTGCGCGGTCGAATGCCGGCCGCAGCGTTTGCCGACCGCGATCTTTTCAGCCTTGGTCGCAAGCGCCACGGTATCGGGGTGCACGAGCGCATCGTAGAACACGATGTCGGCGCGCTCGAGCAACCGCGCGGCACGCACGGTGATCAAGTCCGGCGCACCAGGCCCGGCGCCCACCAGATAAACCTTGCCGGGAGCAGCCTTCATGGCATCACGACCATTCCATTCCGTCCGGCGAAGCCAGGTAGCGGCGCCGGAACAATGGCAGCGGCTGCGTTACCGACGCCTGGTAGGCCTCGCTGAACTCCTCGACCGCGGGAAGCGCGGCATGCGGATCTTCTCCCGGGCGCAGCACGAAGGCATCGAAACCGCAGCGGGAAAGATCATACAACTGGTCGCGCAGGACGTCGCCAATCGCGCGCAGCTCGCCGCGCCAGCCGTAGCGCTCTCGCAGCAGTCGCGCGATCGAGTAGCCGCGGCCGTCGGTCGACTTTGGAAAATTCACTGCCACCAGATCGAAATGCCGCTGATCATCCGCGATATGCGCCGGATCCTCGTGACTATCGAGCCACACCCCGAGCCCGCCGCTGCGCGATAACAAGGCGGCGCGCTGCTCAAGCCAGAGCGCGAGCGGTACGATCACGTCGCCGGTTGGCGGTACCGGGGGCAGGCCGCCGTCGGCCGATGGCCTAAGCAGCCGCCAGTTGTCGGTCGCGACCCGCTGCTGCTTGATGATGTCCGCCATACACGTGCTCCTTGAAAGGTTCGATGCCGATGCGCCGCACGACGTCGATGAAGCGTTCTGCTTCGCTATCGCGGCGCGCGAGATAAAGGTCGATCAGCCTCTCGATCACACCAGGCACCTCGGCCTGCGATACCGACGGGCCCAGCACCTTGCCCAGCGCCGCGTCGTTGCCCTGCGCGCCGCCGATGGAAATCTGATAGAACTCGGCTCCCTGCTTGTCCACGCCCAGGATGCCGATATGGCCGATGTGATGGTGTCCGCACGAGTTCATGCAGCCCGAGATGTTGAGGTCGAGTTCGCCGATGTCGTACAGATAATCGAGATCGTCAAAGCGGCGCTGGATCGCCTCCGCCACGGGGATCGACTTCGCGTTCGCAAGCGAGCAAAAGTCCCCGCCCGGGCACGCGATGATGTTGGTCAGCAACCCGATGTTGGGCGTGGCGAGGCCGAGCGCACTGGCCTCCCGCCACAGTCTGTACAGATCGGCCTGGCGCACGTCGGCCAGAATCAGGTTTTGCTCGTGTGAAACGCGCAGCTCGCCGAAACTGTAACGGTCAGCGAGGTCTGCGACTGCGTCCATCTGGTCGGCACTGGCATCGCCGGGCGGCACGCCGGTTTTTTTGAGCGACAGCGTGACCGCGGCATAGCCCGGAACTTTATGTCGATGCACGTTGCGCCGCACCCAATTGGCAAAGGCCTTGTCGCGTCCCAGCGCCAGCACATATGCGGACGCAAGCGGATCGAGCGGTTGATAGCGCGGACGGGTGAAGCGATGCGTGATGCGCTCGATCTCGCCGGCGATCAGCGTCGCCGGGCCATCCTTCAGGTGCGCCCACTCGGCTTCCACTTCCTGGCGGAACACTTCCGGGGCGCGCTCCTTCACCAGGATCTTGATGCGGGCCTTGTTCAGGTTGTCGCGGCGCCCGTAGCGGTTGTAGACGCGCAGGATCGCTTCAAGGTAGGTGAGCAGGTGCTGCCACGGCAAAAATTCGCGGATCACCGCGCCTATCATGGGGGTGCGACCGAGACCGCCGCCAACCAGCACGCGAAAGCCAACGTTGCCCTGCGCGTCGCGTTGCGCCTGCAAACCGATATCATGCACCCGGGCGGCGGCGCGGTCCTGCTCGCCGCCGCTTACCGCGATTTTGAATTTGCGCGGCAGATAGGTGAACTCCGGATGAAAAGTCGACCATTGCCGGATGACTTCGCACCACACGAAAGGATCGACGATTTCGTCGGGCGCTATGCCGGCGAAATGATCGGCGGTAATGTTGCGCACGCAGTTGCCGCTGGTCTGGATCGCGTGCATCTGCACCGTGGCAAGCTTGGCCAGGATGTCGGGCACGTCTTCCACCCTGGGCCAGTTGAACTGGATGTTTTGCCGGGTGCTGAAATGGCCGTAGCCGCGGTCCCACTTGCGCGCAATGTAAGCAAGCGCTCGCAACTGTCGCGTCGCGAGCAATCCGTATGGGATCGCCACTCGCAGCATCGGCGCGTGGCGCTGGATGTAAAGACCGTTCCGCAGTCGCAAGGGACGGAATTCGTCCTCGGACATTTCCCCCGTCAGAAAACGGCGCGTCTGGTCCCGAAACTGTGCGACCCGCTCTTCCACCAGCCGCTGGTCGATTTGGTCATAAATGTACATGGGCTCTGCCTGACTTCATTGCGAGCCGCATGGTAACAACGCCTGGTTATATCAAGAAAGAATATTATGTTAGAATCTAATAACCATTGATTATTTATATGTAAGGCTATGAAACTGCAGCAATTACGCTATCTCAACGAAGTATTCAAGCGTGGGCTTAACCTATCGGCGGCGGCCGAAGCGCTGCATACCTCCCAGCCCGGCATCAGCAAACAGATCCGCCTGCTGGAGGACGAACTCGGGGTCGAGATTTTCGTTCGTAACGGCAAACGCGTGGTCGAAGTCACGCCGCCGGGAAAAACGATCTTGTCGATCGCGCAGCGCATTTTGCAGGAAGCCGACAACCTGAAACTGGCGGCGCAGGATTTCTCCAATCAGGACAGCGGCAACCTCACGATCGCCACCACCCATACTCAGGCCCGCTACATGCTCCCGGGCGTGGTTCAGCGCTTTACCCGGCGTTATCCGAAAGTGAAGCTCGGCCTGATCCAGGGCAACCCGGTGCAGATTTGCCAGTTCGCCATCGGCGGGCAGGCCGACTTCTGCATCGCCACCGAAGCGATTGCGACGTTCGAGGAACTGGTCATGCTTCCATGCTACGGCTGGAACCGCTGCGTGATCGCGCCTCCCGACCATCCGATTCTGAAGCTGAAGACGCTGACCCTCGAGGAAATCGCAAAATACCCGCTCATCACTTACGATTTTGCCTTTACCGGCCGCTCGCAGATCAACCGCGCATTTGAAACCAAAGGCATCAAGCCCAATGTCGTGCTGACGGCAATCGATTCGGACGTGATCAAGACCTACGTCGCGCTCGGGCTCGGTATCGGAATTCTGGCAAAAATGGCTTACGACCCGGCGCGCGACAACAACCTGCGCGCGCTCGACGCAAGCCACCTGTTCGAGTCGAGCACCACCCGCCTCGGCATTCCGCGCAACGCCTACCTGCGCAGCTACGTCTACGACTTCATCGAAATGTTTGCGCCCCATCTGGGCCGCAAAACCGTCGATGCGGCAGTCCACGGCAAGCCCGCCATCGATTACGATCTGTGAGTTCGTCTTCTTGCGAACGTCAGCAGGCGCTCACACAGGGCTATCGCGAGCGCGTGAGATCCGTCACCGCTTCGACCGCCTTGTCGTCGGTCCAATCGAATTCGCCGATCACGCTGTAACGGATGCTGCCATCCGGCGCGAGCAAAAAACTTGCCGGCAGCATTCTGACCTTCCACTCCCGCATCATCTCGCTGTTGCGGTCCAGCAATACGGTCAAATCGACGGGATACCGGCGCAAATAATCGGCGACTTTATTTTCGGATTCCGCCAGGTTGACCGCGAGCACCGCAAACGGTTTGCCGGCAAGTCTGTTTTTGAGCCGCTGGATCGCAGGCATTTCATCACGGCACGGTTCGCACCAGGTGGCCCA
>Ga0209415_10007384_pt1 | contig 19223 bp, 17 predicted proteins | sample PeaSoiSIISIP2007_FD_187696 | JGI IMG/M metagenome (GOLD analysis project Ga0209415, IMG submission 187696) | Peat soil microbial communities from Weissenstadt, Germany - SII-SIP-2007 (SPAdes) (version 2) | ecosystem: Environmental > Terrestrial > Soil > Wetlands > Peat | place: Germany... | reverse complement strand
GTGTTGTGGCGCTCGCTGGATTCCATGACGATGTCGCCGCCCTTGCCGCCGTCGCCGCCGGAGGGTCCGCCGCGCGGGACAAACTTCTCGCGCCGGAAGGCCATGCAGCCGTTCCCGCCGTCGCCGGCCTTGACTCGAATTTTTGCCTCATCGATGAACATAAAGGCGATAACCACGAAGGACACGAAGGTGCACGAAGGAAAGCTCGGAAAACAAAAGCCTCGTCCCGAAGGCGAGGCTGTGTGGCGCGGGCACTCTTGCCCGCGCGGGTCTAACCACGAGACGCTAGCTTACTTCCACGGGTTCGACCATCACGAACTTGCCCATCTGTCCCTTGTTCAGGAACTTGATGCGGCCCGTGATTTTGGCGAAGAGCGTGTCGTCTTTGCCGCGTCCGACGTTCAGCCCGGGCTTCACGCGGGTACCGCGCTGCCGCACAATAATGGTGCCGCCGGGCACGATCTGCCCGCCGAATGCCTTGAAGCCAAGCCGCTGTGCGTTGGAATCGCGGCCGTTTCGTGAAGTGCCTTGCCCTTTTTTATGTGCCATATGACAGTTCTCAGTTCTCGGTTGTCAGTTCTCAGTTCAAAAAATCTGGACAGACGAATGCGTCCGTCCCTAAGTGGTTACTTCTTCTTCGCCGGCGACTTCTTGGCTACGGCTTTCTTGGGCGCGGCCTTCTTCTTGGCCGATGCCTTGGTCGCCGCCGCTTCCGCCGCGGGCGCTTCCGGCGCTTCGGCCTCGGCCGGCTTCACCTTCTTCGGCTTCGCTTCTTTCTTCGGCAATTCCGGAGCCTTGAAGCTCTGGCCGCCAAAAGCGATCTCGGAGATGCGGACCGCGGTGTAGGACTGCCGGTGCCCGCGCAGTTTTTTGTATTGCTTCTTGCGCTTGTAGTGGAACACCAGGATTTTCGCGCCGCGGCCCTCTTCGACCACCTGGCCGACTACGCGCGCATCCGACTTCTGACTTGCATCGATCTGGCCCGCTTCGCCGGAAACCGCCAGGACAGGGAACTCCACCTGACCGTCAGTGCCGGTGCCAACTTTTTCCACTCGAATTACATCGCCGGGCGCCACCCGGTACTGCTTTCCACCGGCGCGGATAACCGCGTACATACGCCTGCCTCCAAGGATGTCGTTGAAAATTCAGCCCGTACCCGGAACTCGGATGGGAGCTCTCAAACCGAGCTCTCATTCGGAACTCTCACCGGGGGCCCAGGGCGCACACGGACGCAACCCAAGGGCCTGCTGATTTTCCTGTGCTTGCTGTGTTTTCCGCCGCGGCGCTTCAGCCGAAGCAGGCGTCCCCAGAACGGGTCGGCCAGTACAGGCAAACTTCACTATTCTAACGTGCGCTGTGGAAATCGGTCAAACGGAATTGCCTGCCAGCCGATTCAGCGAGAACTTTGGCCACGGATGAACACGGATTTCCACGGATTAATGCAATTCTTTAGATCTTGATCCGTGACGATCCGTGTTCATCCGTGGCCGATTTGCCTCAATACGACTTCCAGAAAAAGTACACGGTCATGCCCGCGCCTACGAGCACGACGAACATCCGAATCCACTTCTGCGGCAGCTTCAGGGCGTAGTGGGCGCCGAGATACCCTCCGACGATTCCGCCGGCGATCATCACGATGCCGTGCTTCCAGTAAACCGCGCGTGCCACGACGAAAGTGACCACCGCTACGCCGTTGATTACAAATCCCAACACGCTCTTCAGAGCATTCATGGCATGGATGTCGGTCATGCCCAGCGTGGCCAGCATGGCGAGCATGACAATGCCCATGCCGCCGCCGAAGTAACCGCCATAAACGGCTACGCCTAGCTGAAACAGGGTTGTTCCGGCAAGGGCTGCGGTCGTGGCTTCGTGGTCGTGTTCAATCACGGATTTGCGGCCACCGGCCAGTTTTCTTCCGAAGGCGAAGAGGAGAGTCGCACCCAGGGTCAGCCAGGGCAGCACGCGCATGAAAGTGTGAGGCGGAGTCTTCAGCAGCAGGATCGCTCCGATCAAGCCGCCGGTAAGACTCGCCGCCAGCAGCGGGATCATCACGCGGCGCGGAACGTCCAACCGGCTGCGATACGCGCCGCCGCTGGCCGCGGCTCCGGTCCACAGCGCGATGGTATTGGTGGCATTTGCGGGGATCGGCGGAACACCGGTGAACAGCAGCGCCGGAAAGGCGATGAAGCTGCCTCCGCCTGCGACCGAATTCAGGGCTCCGCCGAGCGCGCCGGCGACGAACAGGAAGAGGATGGTTTCCAGAGTCAAGGAGTTAGGTGTATCAGAAACTGTTGGGCGTCGCCAATGACCGCTTGACCTTCTGGCGCCCGATTACCTCAGTAATCGCGGGTAACCTGTTGGGCTCTTGCAGAAACATTCGCTTTGCGGCAGGGTTAATAGCAACTGAGATTGTGGGGGAATCCTATGCGTAATCGAATCGTGATGTGCACTGCCGTTCTGCTATTCGTGTGCAGCGTTGCCTGGGGGCAAACGCCGAGCACGCCCGCGACCGACTCACAGCCGGCCGGACAGTCCTCCGGACAAACTGCTGCACAGCAATCGATGCCCGGCATGGATATGTCTGGTGCGTCGGGGCACGACATGTCGAGGATGCAGATGAAAGACATGCCGATGGGCAACGACAAAGAGGACAGCGACGCCAGCGCTCACGCCATGAATTCCATGGAAGGGCACATGGACATGGGCCCGCACATGAAGATGACGGCCCTGCGGCCGACCAGGCCGGGTGACGCGGCGCGCGCCCAGCAGATCGTGGAAGAGGCACGCAAGGCCTCAGAAAAGTACATGGACTATCACGCTGCACTGGCCGACGGCTTCGAGATTTTCCATCCCGAGGTTCCGCAGAAGATGTACCACTTCACGAACAAGCGTTACGCACGGGAAGCTTTCTTTGATTTTAATCCCGAGCGCCCCACCTCGCTGCTCTATGAAAAGCATGGCGACGACTACAAGTTGATTGGCGTGATGTACACGGCGCCCAAGCGCTTCGGAGAGGACCAGCTTGATGAGCGCATCCCGCTCAGCGTGGCGCAGTGGCACGAGCACGTAAATTTCTGCGCCCCTCCCGCCGACAAGAGAAAAGAAATGCTGGCTGCGCATCCGCAATTTGGGCTGAGGGGATCGATCACCACGCAGGAAGCCTGCGACGCGGCCGGTGGGATTTTTCGTCCTGTAATTTTCAACTGGATGGTGCATGTTTATCCGTTCGAGAAAGATCAGGCCAACATCTGGTCCGTCGAGCGCCAGCACGGCGACGCCGACTGATTCTTGCTGGCAATTGTGCGGCGCGGGCGCTCTGCCCGCGCAAAGGCTGCAGAGAAGAAATGGGACTTCAGCGGGCACTAAACTCTGGTTCATTTCCTGACAACTTCCTGACCGCGAACCGATCTGGAATGTTTCACTCTTGCTCGTGGTTAGATTTCGCGGGCAGGAGTGCCCGCGCCACACCCTCTTCACACACTCGCTTCACAAGACTTCACAAAACACACACCAGCTGTTCCTAACCCTCAGAATGATTCGCATGCGTTCTTTTGCTACCCGAAAGATGCGGCGAGCGTCCAATAAAGTGCGACGAGATCAGCGATCCGACGGAACTTCGACCGCAGCGAATACGTAACGTCTCGGAGTGGGTGAAGCGCCGGCGCAGTGGGTGCGCTGGGCAGACTTGATTCGAAATCATTGCGGGGTTTGGGGATTCTCTCACACTCGGTTTGGCGGCCCAGGTGAGAAAACCCCCATGGCGGCAGGCAAGCTTGTGACTTCTGGGTCAAAACTTGTCTGCACAACCCCAGCGGCAGCATTGTAGGCGATTGGCGAGGAAACACAAGTGTTTTCTCGCGCTGGTCGCGAGCCGGGCCGCCCCAACCGATTCCCGACGTAACTTCGGGAAAGAAAAAAAGGAGCAGCTATGAAGTTCGCGACAGTTTCGAAGAGTGTGGTAATGGGGTTGGCTCTGCTGCTGGCCTCGAGTGCGTTCGCCGCCACCAAAGCCAGCTTGACTCTTGACAATCCCGCGACCATCAACGGAACCAAGCTCAAGGCCGGCGACTACAAACTCCAGTGGGAGGGCAGCGGGCCGAACGTGGAAGTGAGCATCCTGCAGGGCAAGACCGTGGTCGCCAAAGTGCCGGCGAAGGTAGTGGATCTGACAGCACCGGCGCAGAATAATGCAGCCATCGTGCAGAGCAACAACGACGGGACCAGCACGCTCGCCGGGGCGCGCTTCGAAGGCAAGAAATTCGCCCTCGAACTCGGCGAGTCCAGCGACGGCATGCAGGCCGGGTCGAGCAAGTAACACCAGACGTGCATGAAAAGGGGAGCGTGCAAGCGCTCCCTTTGAGATTTGGCCTCAACCGCCAGCCACCGCTTTTCAGTACTTGGGCACTTTCGGATCGATGCGGTCTGACCAGGCGGTGATTCCACCGGCCAGGTTGTGGACTTTGGTGAAGCCTGACTGTTGCAGGAAGGCGACGGCCTTGGCGCTGCGTCCGCCCATTTTGCAGTGGACGACGATCTCGCGGCTGGAGTCGAGTTCGCTCACGCGCTTGGGCAGATCGTTGAGGGGAATCAGATATCCGCCGATGTTGCAGATCTGATATTCGTGAGGCTCGCGCACATCGAGCACGAACAGATCATCTTTCGCATCCAGACGCCGCTTCAATTCTTCGACTTGAATTTCAGGAACTCCGCTGCTCACAGGTTTTTCCTCTCCACGAATGCCGCAAAACTCGTTGTAGTCTATCAGCTTCGTCACCGTGGGATGCGTGCCGCACACCGGGCAGTCCGGATTCTTGCGTAGCTTGAGTTCGCGGAACTTCATGCCCAGCGCGTCGATCAGCAGCAGGCGGCCGATCAGCGGATCGCCGATGCCGAGGATCAGTTTGATGACTTCGGTGGCCTGCATCACGCCAACGAGGCCGGGAAGAATGCCGAGCACGCCGCCCTCGGCGCACGAAGGAACGAGTCCCGGCGGTGGCGGCTCAGGATAGAGGCAGCGGTAGCACGGGCCGTCTTTGGTGGCGAACACGCTGGCCTGGCCTTCAAAACGAAAAATTGATCCGTAAACGTTCGGTTTGCCGGTGAGCACGCACGCGTCGTTCACCAGATAGCGCGTGGGAAAATTATCCGTGCCGTCGGCGATGATGTCGAAGTCGCGGAACAATTCCAGAGCGTTCGCGCTGCTCAACCGCGTGTCGAACGTCTGCAGGTTGAGAAACGGATTGATTCCCTTCAGCTTGTCGGCGGCGGAGTCGAGCTTCTTGCGGCCCACGTCGGCCGTGGAATGAATGATCTGCCGCTGCAGGTTGGTGTAGTCGACCACGTCGAAATCGACCAGGCCCAGCGTGCCCACGCCCGCCGCCGCGAGATACAGGGCCAGGGGCGAACCCAGTCCGCCGGTGCCGATACACAGCACGCGCCCGGCTTTCAGCTTCTGCTGGCCCTCCATGCCCACCTCGGGCATGATGAGGTGGCGCGAGTAGCGCAGGATTTCGTCCTTGCTGAGCGTGACGGGAATTTCGGTGGTGGTAGCCATAATGTCCTCGGTTGACAGTTGAAATTTTCGGGACTGCGACCGATCGCGCCACGAACAAATCGCGGCTAGCAGATCGCGACTAACAACAGGATGGACGGCGCATGCAACAGCAGTTTGTGATGGCAGGTCTCATCTTAAGGTTCGCAAATCCCCAGTCAGATCGCGCCTCCGGCGATGGAAGGCACGATGGAAATGTTATCACCTTCCTGGAGCGCGGTTGCTTCTTTCTGCATGTAGCGGATGTCTTCATCGTTGACGTAGAGATTGACGAAAGCCCGCAGTTTGCCGTCCTCGGTGTAGAGGTGCTTCTTCAGATCCGGATGCTGCGCCACCAGCGCGCTCATGGCTTCGCCGACGGTAGTTCCCGGTACTTCCACTGAAGCTTGCTTGCCCACATATTGCCGCAAAGGCGTAGGAATATGGATTTTGCTCATAGATGTACTGTAAGAGATGCGGCGGGCATGGGGCAAGATTCAGGAGAGCTGGTTCCCAAGCGTTAGGTCTTAGGAGTTAGGTCTTAGGAGTTAGGTCTTAGGAGTTAGGTCTTAGGGCCTAAGCCCCCTGATACCCAAGACCTAAGACCCAAACTGAGCCACGCAAGCCACTTATCTTCGCCGCTGCAACCACCCTAGAATCTCTCAGGGAGAATTCCGATGACAATTTTTGATCCAGCGCGCGGCAGAGTGATTGACGGTGGAGGCGGCGGCAGCGGCAACTTTCTTCGGCTGATCGGCCTGGGAATCGCCGCATTCCTGCTCGTAATCCTGGTCTTCAGTTCCATAGCTCGGGTTAACACCGGACATGTGGGCGTGCTCACGTTTTTCGGCAAGGTCACAGGGGAGACGCTCGGCGAAGGCATTCACCTCATCAACCCGCTGAAGACGAATAATGAGTTGTCGATTCAGACGCAGACCATAAAAGAATCGGCGAGCGTTCCGTCGAGCGAAGGACTGATGATGGCCCTCGACACCTCGCTGATCTACCACTTGAATCCGGAAAGCGCCGCGCACGTTTTCCAGACGATCGGCGCCGACTATGAAGATAAAGTGGTGGAGAACACGCTACGCTCGGCTATCCGCGAAGCCACAGCCTCGCACACGGCCAATGCGCTCTACACCGGCGAGCGCGAAGCGGTGGCGAACGAGATCAAAGACAAAATCACCACCGAACTCGCCGTTTACGGGATCAAGGTCGAGAGCATTCTGCTGCGCGACATTCAGCTCCCTGCCACGCTCAAGGCCGCCATCGAAGCCAAGCAGCAGGCCGAGCAGGAGTCGCTGGCCATGAACTTCCGCCTGCAAAAAGAAACGCAGGAAGCGCAGCGCAAGCGTATTGAAGCGGCCGGCGTGCGCGACTTCCAGCAGATTGTTGCCCAGGGCATTACGCCGTCGCTGCTGGAATGGAAGGGAATCGAAGCCACGGAAACTCTGGCCAAGAGCGCCAACACGAAAGTGGTGGTGATCGGCAACAGCAAGAACGGCCTGCCGCTGATACTCGGGCAGTAGAGATTGAGCGGTATCCGGCGTGCTGAAGATATGGCTTACAATGCCTGCGCATGAGGAGAGCTTTGTATGAACTGGATGCGACTCGCCTTGATCACGATTGGCGCCGGCGTCGTTACATCACTGACTGACTGGCTCTTTGCCGGAGATTGGATCCACAAGCGCTTTACGTATCCTGAAATCTGGCGGCAGGGCGTCGAGGGTAAAGCAATCGCCCTGACCAGCCCGCTGCCTTTTCTGACCTGCGGGATGTTTGCCTATGTGGCGGCACGGTTCGGATTGCACTCCGTGGCCAGCGCGGTTGGGCTGGCGATTGCGGTGTGGCTGATTGGGCCATTGCCGTTGATCCTCACTAATGCCGCCTTCATGAAGTTCCACCGCGTGTTTGTGACCTCATACGCCACCGGGTGGCTGGTGAAACTTCTGATCGTTGCGGTCGCGGTCGGATATTTCCTTCGTTAAGAAGATGGCGTTTCTGCGACTTTGACTGCGACCTCATTTGCAAATTGCTACCATAGGTGCGTGCAGCCCCTGCTCGACGTCCGACATCTGAGCATCGAATTTCTGACGCAGCAAACAGGCTCCGCTGCGGCTCCCGCCGCCGGACAGCCGAGGGCGGCTGTCCCCACACAAACGTTAACTGCTGTGCGCGATCTCAGCTTTTCTATCGCGGCCGGCGAAGTGCTGGGACTGGTCGGCGAATCGGGTTCGGGGAAATCGATTACGTCTCTGGCGATCATGCGGCTTTTGCCGCCGCAGGCGCGAGTGTCCGGCGAGATTCTTATTACGGAAAACGGCGCAGCCCCGCGTAATCTTCCCTCGATCGACGACGACGCCATGCGCCAGTTGCGGGGCTCGCGTATGGCGATGATTTTTCAGGAACCGATGACCGCGCTCAATCCCGTCATGCGGGTCGGAGATCAGATTGCCGAAGCGGTCACGGCTCACCAGGCGTTGTCGAAGAAGGAGGCATGGCAGCGGTCCGTTGATGCCATGAACGACGTCGCCATTCCCGATGCCGCGCGCCGTGCCCGCGACTATCCGCACCAGCTTTCTGGTGGCATGCGGCAGCGCATCATGATCGCGATGGCCATCGTCAACCGGCCGCAGTTGCTGATTGCCGACGAACCGACGACCGCGCTCGATGTGACTATCCAGGCGCAGATTCTTGATCTGCTCGCCGAACTGCGCCGCAAGTTCGGGCTGGCGATGCTTTTCATTTCCCACGATCTGGCAGTGGTTTCGCAGATTGCCGATCGCGTGGCCGTGATGTACTCGGGCAGTCTGGTGGAACTGGGCACGAAGCGAGATATCTTTCAGACGCCAGCGCATCCCTACACGCGCGGCCTGCTGCACGCTGTGCCCGATCTCAAGACCGACCGTGCGCGTCCACTGCAGACGATTGAGGGAACCGTGCCAGCGCTGCATGCCATGCCGCCGGGGTGCAGCTTCGAGCCGCGCTGCGAATTCCGCATTGCCGAGTGCACGCGCGAATTGCCGCCGCTGATCGAAGTTGCGGCGGGACACTGGGCTCGCTGTCCGGTGGTGAATGCCGCGTCGTGAACGTGACCATCTCCTGAACAACGATCTCAGCGACGATGATCTGCGCAATGATGATCTCAGGAATGATTTTGTGAGCGAGGGTCAGAGAGCGTCACGTTCCAGTTGGTCACGATTCAGCAAAAGAAGCAAGACCAGCAGCACCAGCAGTCCAGCCCCGATCCACCACGCGTCCAGATACCAACCCAGCCAGGGCTGAATGAAGTAGTTGACGCCATCCATGAAAGGCACGCGGTGGGAATGAAGAGCATCGGGCGAGGATTGCGCCCACTTCGAAACGGTCGCGAGCAGGCCGAAATGCAGCACTGCATTTGCAAGCAGGAGTCCCCCGGTGAGCGTGAACCACAGCGGCGTTCCGTTCTTGAACCGCCATCCCAGCCATCGACGTCCTGTCATGGAGATTCCTCTCGGGCCGCGGCGCGGCGCTTAAGACATCTTAGCGCCACGCGTTGGTCTATAATCGGCAGCTTGTCTGGTGATTCGTGCGCATACTGCTGCTCAGCGATATTCACGCCAATCTCGAAGCTCTCGACGCCACGCTCTCCGGCGCTCCGGCGTTTGATGCAGTCGTGAACCTGGGCGACATTGTCGGCTACGGCGCCAGCCCGAATGAAGTGGCGGAGCGGTCCCGCAAACTGGGAGAAATTTTTGTGCGCGGCAATCACGATAAAGCCGCCACCGGCGGGATGGAGATTGACGACTTCAACCCGATGGCCGCCGCGGCCGCCATTTGGACTCGCGACCAATTGACATCCGAGAATTTCGACTGGCTTCGCGGCCTGCCGCAGGGCCCGGTTTCACTGCCGGATTTTCCTGGAGTGCAGTTAGTGCACGGGTCGCCTAACGATGAGGACGAGTACGTGGTTTCACTGGGAGACGCGCTGGCGCCGCTGATCACTCTGACTACGCCTCTGACTTTTTTTGGGCACACGCACTTGCAGGGCGGATTTTTTGCCGATGGATCTGCCGCTGACGGATTCCGCCCGGAGTACCGCACGGTGGGCCAGGCCGAATCGGTTCCGCTGCAACTGAAACCCACCTCGCGATACTTGATCAATCCCGGTTCGGTGGGCCAGCCGCGCGACGGCGACTGGCGCGCCGCGTTCGCGCTGTTCGACACGGAGGCGCAAGTGGTCCACTTTCACCGCACGCCCTACAATCTGAAAGCCGCGCAGGACCGGATATTTGCGGCGAAGCTTCCGCCCCGGCTGGCCACGCGGCTGGCAGCGGGGCGCTAGTTGTAAACTCGAATCATGTATCCCTCGCGCAGCGCTGGAACCAAACACCTGTTTGAATCTCGCGAGAACCCTCCCGAGCATTATCTGATCGCGCACAGCGATGGTGGCGCGCGGGGCAATCCCGGGCCGGCGGGCTATGGCGTAGTGATTAAGGACGAGGCCGGACGCAAGGTAGCCGCGCTCAGCGAATATCTTGGACACCAGACGAACAACTTCGCCGAATATCAAGGGCTCATCGCGGCGCTCGAATACGCGATCAAGCACGGACCCAAGGCGCTCAAGCTGATCAGCGACTCGGAGCTGCTGGTGCGGCAGATCAAGGGAATTTACAAAGTGAAGAACGCCGTGTTGCAGGATCTGCACGGCCGCGCCAAGGAACTGATCGCGCAATTGGAATGGTTCTCGATCGGGCACGCGTTCCGCGAGCAGAATCAGGAAGCGGATCAACTGGCGAACGACGCTATGGACAAGGGCATGGGGCGCAGCGTGGCGCGGGCGGGCACAGACCATGTGGCCGCGGCCGCCTCGGCCGCGCGGGCTTCCGGCCAACCCCAACCACAGCAGGAGTTCGAAGGCATCGTGCGTAATGGTGCGGTGGAATTGTTAAACGGGACGCTACCGGAAGGAACGCGCGTGCAGGTGCGGGTGAAGAAGTGAGGACGTGCGCGTAGGGCAAGTCCAAGGTTGTGGCTCCGGACTAGAACAGCAGGTTCCTCCACTCCGCTTCGCATTCCCTCACGGGAATGCGAAGCTCCGGTCGGAATGACATCGCTTATCGAAATGACATCGCTTATCGGATGACATTGCTTATCGAAATGACATCGCTTAATAGTGCGGGAAATCTGGAAGAAACTCCAGAAGACCGCTATTCCGCCGCTGAGGTGTGGTCGTGGATGATCTTCCAGCCGTCGGGGAACCTGCGAAACACCAGGGTGAAAATTCCATGCGGAGTCTTACCATCGGACATGGTCAGGTGAAACGCTCCGCGCACGAACGCCGCGTCCGGACCGAGCATCTCGATGCGCAAATCGGAAAAGTCCAGCTTGCCCATCTCGTGGCCGGGACTGTCGTAGGTTGCTTTGTAGCGGTCGAGCGTGGCCTGCCATCCGCTGGTCTGCTTCGCTCCGGAAAAGAACGTGAGCTCGGCGGACTTCCAGTAGCCTGCCATGAAGGCGTCGAGATCGTGATGGTTCCAGGCGTCCTGCTGGGCGCGCAGGACCTGCTCGACGGCGGCTTTGGGATCGTCCGCGGTCGCGTTCATCGGTGCTGCCTGCGCGCTACCGATGGCCGCCAACAACGGCAGCAATACCAGAATCCACAGAATCGCGTTCCTTCTCATGATCTCCTCTTTTCTGTAGACACGTTGCTGGCAACGTCTCTCTTGCCATCACCTCAATGCTGCCCACAAGACGTAGCAAGCTACGTCTCTAGGGATGCGGCGTGCTAGTGCGCTTCCTCCGTGGCGGGCGCGGTGTCTGGCGTGTCGAGCTTCTGCGCCACCGCGTGTGACGCCAGCGGAGGGGGAGTGAATTCGCCCGCATCTTTCCCCGCCATCGCCACGGTCATAAAGTTCATCCAGATGGGCAACGCGGCATGCGCTCCGGTTTCTTTGGCGCCGAGAGATTTTTTCTCGTCGTAGCCGACCCAGACTCCGCAGGTCATGGTGGGAGAAAATCCTACAAACCAGGCGTCGGTAAAGTCGTTGGTCGTGCCGGTCTTGCCGGCCACTGGAAACGGCAGCCTCGCGGCCGCGATGCCGGTACCGTGCAGCACGACCTCGCGCAACATGGAGGTCATAATGCGGGCAGTGCGTTGGCTGATGACGTCCTTCACGTCAGGAAAATCTTCTTCCAGCACGCGGCCTTCATAGTCGGTGACGCGCGTGATGTAGCGCGGGGTGACGCGTACGCCGTCGTTGGGAAACACACTATAGGCCGAGGTCTGCTCGATCAACGCAATTTCCGCCGAGCCCAGCGCCACCGGCAGATATGGCGGCAGCTTGGCGGTAATGCCGAAACGTCCGGCGTAGTCGATGACGCTCTTGATGCCAACTTTGTTGGCCAGCTTCAACGCTGGGATGTTGCGCGACTGGGCCAGGGCGCGCCGCAGAGTGATGATGCCCTCAAATTTTTCGTCGTAATTGTGCGGCGAGTAGGGGCCGGAGGGCGTGTCGAAGCTGATGGGCTCATCGAGAATCGTATCGTCGGGACTGGCGCCGCCGTCGATGACCGTGGTGTAGACATAGGGCTTGAACGATGATCCCACCTGCCGCATGGACTGAGTAACACGGTCATATTTCGATTCGTTGAAATCGCGCCCGCCGACCATCGCCTTGATTCCGCCAGTGGCGTTGTCGATGGCGAGCAGCGAGCCTTGCGCGCCGGAATCCTGTTCGAAGCTGACGCGCGCCGCGCCGTTGGCGCCGAGCGCGAGAATCTTGACGTAACAGATGTCGCCGGCTTTGAGAATACTGGCCAGTTTCTGCTGCGTCCAGGCCACGTCGGCTTGCCCGAGAGCGGCAGTGTACTTTCCGAATTTCAGAGTCGCGATTCCTGTGCCCGCGGAAGTCACCAGCGCGTGGATGTATCCGTTGACTTCGGGTTCGTCGTCCCAGTCGGGATGAAGATACTTGTCGAGAACCGCGCCCTCAGCCACAACGTTTTCGAGATGGCCCTTCCAGCCATGCCGGCGTTCGTAGGCGGCCAGGCCGTCGAGCACTGCCTGATTCGCAGCCTTCTGCAAATCAACATCGAGCGTGGTATAGACTTTCAATCCGCCTTCGTGGACTTGATCGGCTCCGTACTTGCTTTCGAGCGAGCGGCGAATTTCTTCCACAAAATAGGGCGCCAGCGAATTGGGGTCGTGGGCGAGATGCAGCACCAGCGGCGCGGAGCGCGCGTCGGCGGCCTGCGCGGCTGTGATCTTGCCGTCCTCCAGCAAGGAGTTGATGACCAAATTCCGCCGCCTCTCCGCGCGATCGGGATGGTTGATGGGCGAATATTGTGACGGGCCCTTGGGCAATCCTGCGAGCAAGGCGGCTTCCTCAAGCGTGAGTTGCTTCGCCGGTTTACTGAAGTAGAACTCTGACGCGGCCTCGAACCCGAACACGCCGTGCCCGAGAGCGATCTGGTTGGCGTAGAGGGTGAAGATCTGCGGCTTGGTGAAGCGGCGCTCGATCTGGATGGCGAGCATCGTCTCCTGCACCTTGCGGTGAAATGCGCGGTCGGGCGAGAGGAAAAGATTGCGCGCGAGCTGCATGGTCAGAGTGGACGCTCCCTGCACCTTGCCGCCCGATTCGACGTCGCGATACGCGGCGCCCACGATGCGCCAGAAGTTGATGCCGGAGTGCTTGTAGAAATCCTTGTCTTCAATCGAGACCAGAGCATCGCGCAAGACCGGAGGAAAATCGTCGTAGCCGACGACCACGCGGCGCTGCAGAGCAAACGATCCGATGACGCGCCCGTGATCGTCGTAAAGCTCGGTAATGGAACTGGGCCGGTAAGCTTCGAGGGCGTCGACCTGCGGCAGGTCGGTGGTATAGACGAGCAGCAGGCCGGCGGTGGCTCCTACCAGGACCGCCACCAGCACGAGCAGGCCGAACAGGACGCGGCCCACGAGGCGGCGGCCTCCGATTTTGACTTCGGGAAGATTTTCGTAGAGAGACTTCATCCAAGTTCGCGATCAGGAGTCGAGGTCAGGATAGCATTTCGCGCGGACTTCTTCGTGGTGGGCCGGCGATGCAAAAAGAAATCGCGCGCCCTGAGGCGCGCGATCAGATTCTAGAGTTTAGGGGTAGATTCCGCGGTTGCCCGCGGAATGCCAGGATCGTTTAGCTGGCCCGGCTCTTGAGCACTTCGACGGCTTTGTTCAACTGATCGTCAACCGTGGGCTTGGGCTTGGCTTCCTGATCCGGGGTGGCGGCGCCATCCTCATCGTCAGGACCCACAGAATCGTCAACAGCATCAGCCACCAGCACGTTAGGAGTAATCGCGGTGTCCTGGATGGCCTTCCCGCTGGGCGAATAGTACTTCGCGACCGAGAGAATCAAGGCTCCGCCGTCGGGCAGGTCGATGGTTTTCTGCACTGAGCCGTCGCCGAAAGTCTTGTCGCCGACAACATCGCCGCGCGCATTCTCCAGAATCGCGGCCGCAACAATCTCGGCTGCGCCGGAAGTTCCGCGGTTTACCAGCACAGCAATCGGCAGGGCCGTGATGGCCTTGGCCGGTTCGGCATTGAAGGCCTCGCGCGGAAATCTCTGCCCTTGCAGGTAAGTAATCGTCCCGTGATTCAAAAACAGGTTCGCCGTCGCGACGCCCTCAGTTTCGTCCCCTTCGGCGCAGTTGCGCAGGTCGAGCAGAATCTTTTTCGCCCCTGACTTTTCGAGAGCCTTGACCTTGGACGCAATCTCCTGCGACTTGCCCTTGGTCAGGGCCTCGACCTTCACATAGCCGATGCCTTCATCCATCATCTTGTCGGTGACGGGAGGAATGGTGACCACGTCGCGGGTGATGGAAACCTTCTGCGGCTCGGCCTTGCGGGCGCGGACCACGGCAACATTCAGCGTGGACCCGGGCGCTCCGGCAAGCAGGTTGCGAATTTCGGGCAGCGACATATCCCGGGTGCTCTGGCCTTCAATGGATTCGAAAATGTCGGTCTGCTCAATCCCGGCCTTCTCGGCGGGAGAGCCTGGCAATACGGCAACTACGTCCGCGTAACCAAAGCGCTTCGATACTACTGCGCCGATTCCGCCCTTCGATTCCGCCTTGTGGGATTTGTATGCGTTGTAGGCGTCCGCCGACATGTAGCTGGAGTTGGAATCGAGCGACTCCAGAAGTCCGTGCAGCGCGCCGTCCGTCACCTTCGGGATGTTCGGCTCTTCGACGTACTCGCTGCGCACGCGCGAGAGCACTTCACTGTAAACCTGCAACTGGCGGTAAGAACCGTCGTTGGAGGAGGCATGCACGCCGCCGAGCGAGCCGACCACGACAAACAGTAATACGGCAAAAGAGGTGACGAGAATCGCTGCTTTGGTTTTCATGGACATCGGTTTTAAGGTCTTTTTCTGGAAGGAACTGCTTCCTGAGAAACTCTGCTTATTATAGCCCTAGATGCAAATTACGGCCTTAACGCTGCCTGAACTGAGCCTCTTCGGTAATGCCGGTCAACAAAACAAACAGATGATTCTTACTGTGATGGCTTGAAGTTAATGGTCAGCAACGTCTTGACCGACACCGGCCGCCCATTCATGCTGTAAGGCTTGAACTTCCACTGCTTCACGCCCTCGATCGCGGTGCGGGCGAAGGCCAGCGAGCCTTGCAGGAACTTGGCGTCCTGCACAGCGCCGTCGCGGCCAATCAGGACTTGCAGCGTCACCGTCCCCGACTGCCCGGTAGCGTTCGCGGGATAGGCGAGGGCCGACTGGTCAGTCAGCAGCGCGCGCTCCGTGGCTTCAGGAACCTCCACTGGCTCAATCGACTGCATGGCAGCTTCGGGCGGCTTGTTGCCGCTGGCGTCGGGAGTCATCGAAGCCATTTGCGATTTCAGGCTTGACGGAACGTTGTTCGGAACCGGAGCGTTGTTCGCCTGCGGATTCCTCTGCGGAGCCGGTTGCGCTGGCGCAGACGAGATGGGAGACAGCAAGGAAGAAGGCGGCGCAACCGCCGGCGGAGCTGTATTGCTCGGCCCGGCCGGCGAGGTCGAAGCGGGCTGGGTCGAGGCAGGCTGAGTTGGCGTGGGTTGAGAAGAAGGCTGAGCCGGAGCAGGAGATGCCGATGTGGTTCCAGTGCCTGTCCCGCTGACGGGCTGGGCCGCGTCGGGAGATGCTGCCCCCTGCCCTCCAGAAGCGGGAGGCTGGTCGCTCGGAGCTGTGCCCGCCGGGTCCGGCGCCGGAGGTTGCTCCGCATTTGCGCCTTGATTGTTCGGTTTTTTCACGGTCGGATCCACCATCGGTACGACGTGAATCTGTGAAGGATCCGTGGTGGCATCGGGGATGTTTTCCGCCACCGGCAACTTGTATTCATCCCCGGCGCGGCCAAAATCTTCGTGAGCGATGGGCGCCTGCGGAGTGGTGACCAGCTGCGGGTTGAGCCAGCCATGCACCATCTGCTGCCCACGCGCCCAAACCAGTCGCATCCTGGGGTGCCAGGGAGCTTGCGGCGCCGCCAGAATGGCGCAGGTGGCTAGAAGCAGCGCAGTAAAGACTGTCCCTTTGCCCAGGCGGAAGCTCCGCCGGGGGGCCTCTTCCGGCTCGCTCCTCTCCCCGTCGATATAGGAGAAGAGTTGTGCTTCCTTCTTCTGCTCGTGGCTATTCTGTTCGATGGCAGGCGGATCGATGGCAGGCGGATCGATGACTGGCGGATCGACGACTGGCGGATTCGGGTGGACTGGGGGAACATGTCTCCGCAGCGCGTCTTCCAGACTCGCCGGAGCTGGCGGAGAGAAGGAGACTGGCTGGTCGAAGCCGAGTAATTCGGGTTTCGCGGGCGCCGGTGGGGCGGGCGCGGGATCTTGCGCTGGCGGCGGGGGCAAGGTCGCGGCGCGGGTTTTCAGATACCACTGCAGGCCTCGTGGCTCGTTTGACGATGACGACGGAGGCGGCAGAGGCGGAGCTGGCTTAACTTCGATCGGCGCCGGCGAAGCGGCCACGGCGGAGGCAACGGGCTCCAAGTCGCTCAGCGGACTGATGGACTCGGACGACGATGAGGGCAGAGAGTCAGGATCCGAGTCGGTCTCGAACTGCCCGCCGGGTCTGGAACCGCCGGACGACTGCAAGAATTCTCCCGCGCGCAGAGTTTTTTCGTGTCCGGGCGCCGGTTCCACGCTGGCCGGAACGGTGGATGCCGACGTCGCGGATGCACCAGCTGCGGCTGCCATCGCGGCGTTAGCCGCCGATTCCTGCTTGGCACGCAGCAGATCGCGCGCGGTGGTCAAGGTATCGCTGACCTGATTGATCAGAAGGGGCTTGCGCAAGATCGAGTTCGCGCCCGCCTGCAGAGCCTGCGGAACGCTGGCGTCATCGCTCACGATCGCCAGGGTGAGCGGACGTTCGGCGGCTTTGCGCTCGCGGGCCGCCGCCAGCAGCAATCCGGCTTCTGGCTGCTTATCCCAGTCAATGATGACGATTTGAAAACTCTCGTGAGTGACTCTCTCGACCGTGGCCACAGCCTCAGAGCAGTGTTCTCCCACTACACCGAGACCAGCCAGCACCTTAAGAATAGGCGCAGCCGTTCCCTCGTCCGAGGAGAACAGAAGGCAGCGAAGGTTCATGCCTCTTCAGACTAGGGGCAGTGAGTAACTACGGCAAGATTACCGTGGAGCCGCCGGGTCAACGATCCTGACACCGGAAGTACATGTACCACCGGGGTGCGCGCTGCTAAGATGCTGACGCCCAGCCCCGTAAGTCTCGCGCCGGCAGCACGAAAAGGAGCCAGATGAGATTCTCGACGCTAACTTCGATTCTGATTGCGCTGTGCCTGGCCGCGACGGCGGCCGGCGGGCGGGACGACCCGCAGACAAAGGCAGCGGGGAAAAAGGACTCGGCGGACTGGCCCGTATATGGCGGGACTGGCCGCAACGATCACTTTTCTCCACTGGTGCAGATCAATCGCAGCAATGTGCAGCGGCTCAAGGTCGCGTGGACCTATGACACGGACGAGTCCGGCGGGTTGCAGACCAGCCCAATTGAAGTGGATGGAGTGCTCTACGGGCTGACGCCGTCGCAGAAAGTTTTTGCGCTGGATGCGGCAACGGGAAAGCTGTTGTGGAAGTTTGACTCGGGAATCCGCGGGACGCAACCGGATCGGGGGCTGGCGTATTGGTCCGACAGCGGCGGGAAGAACAACGACGAGCGGGTTCTCGTTGGGGTCATGAATTTTGTGTATGCGCTCGATGCGGCGACGGGCAAGCCGATTGCGAGTTTTGGGAATGACGGGCGCATCGATCTGCGCGAAGACCTGGGGCGCGATCCGGCGGCGCAGTCGATTTACATGACCAGTCCGGCGGTGATCTACAAAGACCTGGTCATTGTGGGCGGGCGCGAAGCCGAGACTCTGCCGGCGTCTTATGGCGATGTGCGGGCCTATGACGTGCGCAGCGGAAAGTTGCGGTGGACGTTTCATACCATTCCGCGTCCCGGCGAGTTTGGCGAAGACACCTGGCCGAAAGGCGCGTGGAAGACGAGCGGCGCGGCGAACAACTGGGCAGGGATGACAGTCGATGCCGAGCGTGGAATCGTTTATGTTCCGACGGGTTCGGCGGCGTTTGATTTCTACGGGGCAGACCGAGTAGGCGATGATTTGTTCGCCAATTGCCTGCTCGCGCTGAATGCCGAGACAGGCGAGCGCATCTGGCATTTTCAGGGCGTGCGGCACGATTTGTGGGACCGGGATTTTCCTGCGCCACCGGTTTTGCTGACGGTGGAACGCGATGGTCGGAAAGTGGACGCCGTCGCGCAGACCACGAAACAAGGCTTCGTGTTCTTATTCGATCGCATGAATGGGAAGGCGCTGTTTCCCATCGAGTGCAAGAATTATCCGCCGAGCAACGTGCCGGGGGAGATGGCCGCGCCACAACAATGTTTGCCGACGAAACCCGCGCCGTTTGCGCGGCAGGTGCTGACAGAGAATCTTCTAAGCGAGCGTACGCCGGAAGTGCACGCGTGGGCGCTCGAGAAATTCCGCGGCTTTCGCAGTGAGGGACAGTTTGTTCCCTTCAGCGTAGGGAAAGACACGGTGATCTTTCCCGGATTCGACGGCGGGGCGGAATGGGGCGGGGCGGCGGCTGATCCAGAGACGGGGATTCTCTACGTCAATGCGAATGACGTGGCTTGGACGGGCGCGCTGGCCGAGAATACGGCCGACAACAGTCCGAAGTCCCTGTACATGAACCAATGCGCCGTCTGCCACGGAGACAAGATGGCCGGCTCGCCGCCCGCGATCCCCGCGCTGGTGGGCATTGGCGGTCGCACGTCGGAGGCGGAGGTTGCAGCCACGATCCGGAACGGCAAGGGACGCATGCCGGGCTTCGCCAACCTGGAGAATGACGGCGAGCAGTGGTACGGGTTGCTGGGATATGTGATGAGCGGAGGCGCGAAGGCAGGCAGCGGCAGAGGGAACGAGAAAGAGTTGGCGAGTTCTGCCGCTGCGCCGCCGGCCATGAAATATCACTTCACGGGATATCACAAGTTTCTCGATCCGGACGGCTACCCGGCGTTGGCGCCGCCGTGGGGAACGTTGAATGCCATCAATCTCAACACAGGCGAATATGTGTGGAAGATTCCGCTGGGCGAGTATCCCGACCTGGCGGCGAAGGGACTGAAAAACACAGGCACGGAGAATTACGGGGGGCCGGTGGTGACGGCGGGCGGGGTGG
>Ga0209415_10007383_pt1 | contig 19223 bp, 13 predicted proteins | sample PeaSoiSIISIP2007_FD_187696 | JGI IMG/M metagenome (GOLD analysis project Ga0209415, IMG submission 187696) | Peat soil microbial communities from Weissenstadt, Germany - SII-SIP-2007 (SPAdes) (version 2) | ecosystem: Environmental > Terrestrial > Soil > Wetlands > Peat | place: Germany... | reverse complement strand
TCTGTACACCTATTCCTTTGAGCCGAATCCGGACTGGAGCCAGGTTTTCGCGCCCGGCCCGGAGATCCGCGCCTATTTCGAGAACGTCGCCAGGAAGTACCGGGTCACAGAAAAGGTCTGCTTTGGGGAAGAGATAGCGTCATGTGAGTTCACGGACGGCCGGTGGCAGATCCGCACCAAGAGTGGGCGATCTGACCAGGCTGACGTGATAATCGCCGCCACCGGCGTATTGCACCATCCGAATCGGCCCGACCTTCGAGGGCTTAAGACCTTCCGCGGCGCCTGCTTCCACAGTGCGGAATGGGATCATAACGTCCCGCTCGATGGCAAGCGTGTCGGGGTGATCGGTACGGGGTCCACGGCGATACAGATTACCTCGGCGCTGGTCAACCGTGTCGCGAAATTCAAGCTGTTTCAGCGCACCGCGCAATGGGTGTTCAAGGGAGAAAACAGACCCTACGATGCCGCCGAGCGCGCTGCGTTTGCTCAAGATCCCAAAAAAATCGAGGCGGTGCGAGCAGAGCTCGACGCCTTCTTTGGCAACTTTAGTTCCGCGGTAATCGATGCCGATTCACCACAGATGCGGGAAATCGAAAAGGCCTGCCTGGCGAACCTCGAAGAGACCGTGGTCGATCCCGAATTACGCGAAAAGCTCAGACCCAACTATCGCGCCGCATGCAAGCGACTGATTTTTTCGCCCGATTTTTACGAGGCGATCCAACATCCGAATGCGGAACTCGTCGTGTCCGGGATCGACGCGGTCGAACCTGATGGGGTCCGGACTAAAGACGGTGTCCTGCACGAATTGGATGTCCTCGTGCTTGCCACTGGCTTTCGCGCCGATCGCTTTATCCGGCCGGCAGTGGTGCGCGGACGTGGCGGCGTCGATCTGGATGCGGTTTGGGCAGATCATCCGGTCGCCTATCTGTCGATTGCGATCCCTGACTTTCCGAATTTCTTCATGCTCAACGGTCCCAACGGTCCGGTAGGAAATTTCTCGCTCATCCGAATCGCCGAGCAGCAACTCCACTACATATTGCAACTCATGGACAAGCTCCGTGCCGGCAACTGTCGAGAAATCAGTCCCCTTCAGTCAGCGGCCACGGCGTTTGAAAAGGCCCGCTCAGCTGCGGCAAAGAAATCGATTTGGGCGACTGGATGCAAGAGCTGGTATCTCGACAAGCACGGCGTCCCGGCAAGTTGGCCCTGGTCATCCGGCCGTTTCGATGAAGAGATGGCGACACCGAAATTCGAAGCTTATGATGCGGTGAATTGAGCGGGGAAGCCGCCCCGATTCGATGTCCTGAAGAAGCACCTCGGTTGCCATTTGCGGGTCACGCGACCGAGAATCACCGCAGAGAAAGGATCAGGCGACCGCCAACCTCGACGATTCACGGCGGGCCGGGGGTCGGCGCGGCGGCTTCTGGACGACTGACGGCAAGCCTGGTCGGTGCCCCGGCTCCTATTCGGCCGTGATCGGCGTGCCCTGCGCCGAGACCATCCGCCATCGCCCGCGCTCCGCGACATAAACGTGCGTGTAACGGCTCTTCGTGGTAAACGCCGTCTGCTCGAAACGCATCTGCATTTCGGTGCGTCCGATCACGACCCCGGTCGCGCCATATATCCGCACATGGGCATCCCCCGGCTTAATCGACTCGAATTTGAGTTGACCCGATCCGACCAGCCCGATCAGTGCGGCCTTCGAAACTTCCGATCCGCCCATCACATCGACCAAAATAAAATCGGCGGCGAGCAAATCCTCCAGCGCTGCGACATCCGCATCGATTAGCGCCTTGAAAAACTGGTCATCGGCGGCGAGCGGCCCCGTTTTATTGCTCATCTCTTTTTTCACCGATTTCACCGATCGACGCTCGCGATGCTCGGGCTCGTCGCTAAGTCGCGCGAAGCCGTTGAAGGCGCCCGGCGTCGTCCGCCCTTCGTTCTCGCCCGGCCCATTCCTCACTCCGTCTTGCGGCGCGCAACTGGGACCAACCGCGTGATCGCCTCGTCGGTGCTCATCACGTCGCCGAAGAACATCATGAACGTGTTAAGCGCGCCCGCATGCTCCTCCTCAGTCAATGTCGCGTTGCCGTCCGAGAGCATGATGACCTTGTAGTCGAGCATCATCGCGTCGCGCGCCGTCGACTCACAGCACACATTTGTCAAGGCGCCGGTGATCAGCATTGTATCGATGCCGCGGGCCTTGAGCCGAGCGTCCAGGTCCGATGACTGTTGGGCTGCTCGCCAATCGATGATCTTCCTCCCAATGCCATTTGGGAAGTCTGAAACCTCTTTTTCACCGATTGACGCTCGCGATGCTCGGGCTCGTCGCTAAGTCCCGCGAAATGGTTGAAAGCGCCCGGCAACCGGCATCCTCCGCCCGTTGTTCTTGCGCCCACAAATGGGAAGTCTGAAACCTCACTGAGGTTTCAGAAAAAAACCACAGTTCCTGGTTCCTCAACAACTCTCCTCCTCTCTTCTCATGGGTCGAACAGCACGCCCGGGTTGAGTATCCCCTGCGGGTCGAGGCTCCGCTTGACCGCCTTCAACGCCGTGGCGAAGCCGTCCGGGCGCTGGCGGTCGTACCATGGGCGATGGTCTCGGCCGACAGAATGGTGATGGGTGATCGTCCCGCCCACACTGTTGAGCTTGTCCGAAACGGCCCGTTTGATCTCGTCCCATTGCTCGAGTTGCGAGCCGCGCTTGCCCGGTGCGAGGATCGTGTAATACGGCGCCGGTCCGTCGGGATACGCATGCGTGAAGCGCACCGTCACTGTGCCCTTGCCGCAGACGCGATTAACCGCGTCGCGCGCCGTCGCCATCACCTGCGCGTTGAATTCGGCGAATCGATCCCACGTGATCGCGGTCTCGAAAGTCTCGCTCACCATCCCCATCGCGACCACCGTATCGCGCAGATATGGCGCGTTGAGAAACGCATTGCGCCATGCACCCGCCGCACCTTCGTGCGTCGCCGCCGTATCGGTGCGAGTCTTGGCGGCCGTCTCCGGCACTTTGCCGCCAAAGTCGGCGCAACATTCGAGCGCCCGCTTCATCCAGGGTTCCAGCGGATGGTCCGCGGATTCGAACGCGAGCACCAGCACCGCCGCTTCGCCCTGGTTGGCCCCCGCGTTGGCCGCCTCACCCGGATCGAGCAGGCGGCAATTCGCCGGATACAATCCCGCCTGCGAGATCGCGCGCACAGCCTTGGCTCCGGTCTCGAAATCCGCGAATGAAACCGATGCCCCGGCGCGGAAGGTCGGCCGATCCTGCAACCGCATCCACGCTTCGGTGATAATTCCCAGCGTGCCCTCCGAGCCGATAAACATGCGGTCGGGGCTGGGACCGGCGCCCGATCCGGGTAGCCGGAACGATTCGATTATCCCGCTCGGCGTCACCACCCGCACCGATTCCACGAAATCGTCGATATGGGTATATAGCGTGGCAAAGTGCCCGCCGGAGCGCGTCGCGATCCATCCGCCGAGGGTCGAGAACTCAAACGATTGTGGGTAATGACGCAGGGTATAGCCGTGCGGCCGTAGCTGATCCTCCATCGCGGGCCCCAGCACTCCGCCCTGGATTCGCGCGGCCCGCGACACCCGATCGATTTCGATCACTTTGTTCAGATGACCGAGGTCGATCGACACCGCACCGCGATAGTCGCCGCCCGCGGGCGGTTCGACCCCGCCGGTCACGCTCGATCCGCCGCCGTATGGCGACGCCGCGATCCTCTCCGCATCGCACCATTCGAGCACGCGCACCAGATCCTGTTCGTGGCGCGGGAAGGCGACCACGTCGAATGGATTCGGGTAATCGCGGCGAAACGCGCGCACGATATCGCGAAAACTCTTGCCGTAGCTGTGGCCCGCGCGATCGTAAGTGCTCGACGAGCCGATCGACGCGATCGCCGCGGGCGGGGTCACGCGCGGCGCGCGCAGCTTCAGTTCGGCCTCCGTCGGCGGAGGCGTGATCGTAAAGCCGTCGAGCCCAAAGCGCTGCGCCATCCGCTCCGCCATATGTTGCTGCTGTGTCGGGTTCGGTCCCTGGTCCTCGTAGCCCCAACCCCAAAATTTGCGCCTGCGCTCCGCCATCACCTTCGCTCCCTTCGAACTTCCGTGATTATTTCTGATGCTCGCCGTCGAACTTCTGCCGTTATCTCTAGTTTTCGAGTGGAATTCTTTGACCCGACGAAATCCTCTCGCTCCAAGAAATCCTCTCGTCGTGACGAAATTCTATTACCGCAAAATAATTCTATTACCTAGCCGCAGCTTTTCGACCGGCCCGTCCTGCCACTAGCAATCCGCTTCTAAAAGGAGTATCGTTGTATAAGCAGGCAACCTCTCCCTCCTGCCACTGACTCAACCCGCGCCATCCGCTCGCGGCGCGCCTATCCTCAGGAGAATTCAGTAACCTCAGCTGCACAAAACAAACCCAATTTAGCCCGCGTCGCCAATCTTGCCTCTCCACTCGGCACCCCGTATCTCTCTGGGATGACCAAGGAACAACGACCATGAGCGACGCCCATATCTCCGCGGCCGACCCGCATCCACGCCAGCGTGTGAACGTCGATGGCGTCGAGATGGCCTACGTGGACGTCGGCAGCGGCGACCCGATCGTCTTCCTCCACGGCAACCCGACCTCATCTTACCTCTGGCGCAACATCATCCCCCATCTCTCCGGTCTCGGCCGATGTCTCGCGCCGGACCTGGTCGGGATGGGCGATTCGGGCCGCACCCCCGACGGCTCCTACCGCTTCGTCGATCACGCACGCTACCTCGACCTCTGGTTCGACATGCTCGGGCTCAAGCGCAACGTCACGCTGGTCGTGCATGACTGGGGCTCGGCGCTCGGCTTCCACTGGGCCTATCGCAATCAATCGAGCGTCAAAGGTATCGCATACATGGAGGCCATCGTGCGTCCGGTCATGCTCGCCGAATGGCCCGAGGCGGCGCGCAAGGTCTTCGTCGGGATGCGCAGTCCGGCAGGCGACGAGATGGTCCTGAAGAACAATGTCTTCATCGAACGCATCCTCCCCGGTAGCATCCTGCGCAAACTCACCGACGCCGAGATGACGATGTATCGCAAGCCCTATATCGAAGCCGGCGAGTCGCGCCGCCCGATGCTCACGTGGCCACGCCAGATTCCGATCGACGGCGAGCCTGCCGACGTCACCGCGATCGTAAAAGCCTATGCCGACTGGCTCCGCCAAAGCCCGCTGCCAAAGCTCTTCGTGAACGCAGAGCCCGGCGCGATTCTGATTGGCCCGCAACGTGACTTCTGCCGTCGATGGCCCAACCAACAAGAGGTAACCGTGAGCGGCTCGCACTTCATCCAGGAGGATTCCCCTCACGAAATCGGCGCCGCCGTCGCCTCATGGTACCGTTCGCTCTAGACTCGATGCCGCAACAACTACGAACGCCGGGAGAACCGATCGATGTCAAAATTTGAATGCCTGAATTTCGAAGTTCGCGATCATGTCGCGCAAATAACGCTGAATCGCCCCGAAGCCGCCAACGCGCTGAATTTCCAATTGGCTCAAGAGCTTGAAGAAGTCTCATTGCGCTGCGCCGAGGACCCGGACATCCGCGCAGTCCTGCTCACCGGCACGGGCAAGTTATTCTGCGCTGGCGGCGACCTCAAATCATTTGCCGCACAGAGTCCCGCGGAACTGCCCGCGCATTTGAAGCGCGTCACACTGTATCTGCACACTGCGATGAATCGGTTCTCGCGGATGCGCGCGCCGCTTGTGATGGCGGTCAACGGCAGCGCCGGCGGCGCCGGCCTGAGTCTCATCTGCGCGGGCGACCTGGTTATCGCGGCCGAATCCGCGCGCTTCACGATGTCGTACACGCGCATCGGTCTGACGCCCGATGGATCGTCCACCTACTATCTGCCTCGGATCGTCGGACTGCGCCGTGCGATGGAACTTGCGCTGACCAATCGTGCGATCACCTCGCGTGAGGCCGAAGCTATGGGCATCGTCACGCGCGTTGTCCCCGATAGCGAAGTGATGGCCGAGACCGGAAAGCTCGCCGCCGAACTCGCCGCGGGTGCGACCACCGCGCTCGGCGGGGTCAAGCGACTGCTTTACGCCTCGACCAATAACTCGCTGAGCGAGCAGATGGAACTCGAGACCGAATTGATCGCCGAATGCGCGCGCACCGCCGACGCTCAGGAGGGCATGGCGGCGTTTCTCGGTAAGCGCGCGCCCAAATTCACCGGCCGCTGACGCCTCTCCAGATCGTCCCCGCGCTTTGACCCGAGATCGTGCGGCGGCGCTCGCGTAATCGGGGCGGGCGCGAGCGCGAATTTAGTAGCCGAGGGCGCGGTCGATCACATTGTACAGCGGCTGACCGGCGCCAAAGCGGCGGAGGTTGTCGGCGAACAGCTTGCACGCGTCGGTGTTGTAGTCGCGTCGCGCACCCGACATGTGCGGCGTCAGGATCACATTCTCCATCTCCCACAAGGGGCTCTCCGCTCCGAGCGGTTCGCGTTCGAAAACGTCGAGGCCCGCTCCCGCGATGCGCTTCTCGCGCAACGCCGCGATCATCGCGTTCTGATCGATCACGCTGCCGCGCCCGATGTTCACGATGTAGGCGTGCCGGCGCATCGCGGCGATTTCTTTGGCTCCGACGAAGCCGCGCGTGTGCGGCGTGGCCGGTAACGTAACGGTGATGTAATCGCTCTCGCTCAGAAGCGCAGCGCACTCATCGGGCCCAAACCACTTTGCCGGTATGCGGCCTTCACGATCGCCGACGTCCGGCGGATTCCAACCAGTGTCCACGTGATCGGCGGGATTGCGCTTGAGCGCGAGCACCGTCATGCCGAGCGCCGCGCCGATACGCGCGGTCTCGCGTCCTATCGATCCGTAACCGATCACGCCGAGCGTCCGGTCACGCAGCGAATCTGCCGTCTCCATGAACGAACCGCGCGACCATTCGTGACGCAACTGCGACCGCATCGTGACATGCAGGCAATGCGCGAAGGCGAGCATCGAACCGATGGTGTACTCCGCGATCGGCGTCGCATGGATCCCGCTGGCCGTGGTAACCGCGACCTCGCTGCGCTCCGCGATCATTCCTTTGAGGATGTGCTCGGCGCCTGCACTGGTCAGTTGGACCCACTTCAATTGCGGCGAACGACGCACTAATTCGTCCGGCGCGCGCAGACCGAATAATATATCGCAACCATCGCCAGCGGCTTCGAGCAATTCCTCGCGCGTCCGCGTTGGACGATCGACAATTTCCGCGCCGGGCCCGGCGGCCTCTTTGACCATGGCGAGTTGTGCTGGTGTGAGACCGACTGTCGAGAGAATTTTCATTGGTGTATCGCGCTTTTCGGGATGCGCCAATCTCGCACGGAGCGCCCGCTGCCATCAAGCGAAATTTCTGCTGAACATCGCCGACTTTCACTAGCACAGTCTGTTCGCCGGCGCGCATTTGCCAATCGACGGCCTCTCATTATGATGTGTTTCTCAATGCGCTCACCGCGGACACTCGCACTATTGGCGATCACGCTCGCCGCTTTCATCGCACGCGGCAACGACACGATGGCGCAAAGTCCGATCGCGGCGGCCGGCGCGTCCGTCGATCAGCGTGCGACGGGTGCGAGCCCGCCGCAATCGCAAACGTCCACGACGTCCGTCCCTGCGCGGTCTGCATCGGATCAGACGCTCGAAATTGCGCCGCGTATTCCACCTCCACCGCCGGTCACGGAACCGTCGCCCGAGCCCGCGGCGGACGCGAATCTCAACGACGACTCTGCGTCTTCGGGTGATGCGAAGGCGGCCGCACATTCGACCTTATCCGCAAATGCCAGCCGCCCATATCTCGGTATTGGCGTGCAGACTATTTACTCCAACGATCGGCCGGGCGGCCTCGTCTCCGGACTCGAAGTCGTGAGCGTCGATCAGAACAGCCCGGCCGCGATCGCCGGCCTGCTCGGGCGCGGCAAGATGACCTCGGTCGGAGAATCCGGCGCGACCGTCGGCGCGTTGATGCCGCCGCTCAACCTCTTCGTAATGCCCCTGCTGAAAAAGACCGGATCGCTCGGCGAGGGTGGCGACCTGATCGTTGCGATTGACGACCGCCGTGTCGCCAACGACTTCGATCTGCAGTCCGAACTTGAATCGCTCAAGCCGGGCGACACGATCTACCTCACCATTGTCCGCTCGACGAAGGACGGCCCGCAGCAAACACTCAAGGTTCCGATCAAGCTTGGCGATGCGTCCAAGGCCGTCGCGAATGCGGATGAGGATGGCGTCGCGCAACCATCTTCGAGTTCCGCGGTTTCGCCGCCCAAGCAGCCATAATTTAGTTTCAACAGAAACTTACGCCGATTATTTCGCGGCGTGATTCGGCGATCGCCACCGCTCTGCTATCATCGTGGGATTACCAGCGCACAGCGCCGTCACGGCGATGCGTTGGTGCGAGCTATTTTAAGAGGGCAGGTTATGAGCATTGGAGCGCAGCCTCAAAGAAGCGGGTAGCGAACTTAAGGCGCGGCTGGAGGGTGGCAACGAGCGGCGCTTTCCGCTGATGGGCCTCAAGGGCGCCGCCAACGCCTTGATGTTGCGGGAAGCCGTGCTCAACCTCGCTTGCCCGATCCTTGCGATTTCTTCGCTCGCGAGCGAGGCCGAAGCGCTGGCCGGCGAACTCGCATTTTTTCTTGATCAGCGCAGCGACTGCGATTCCGCCAGCGCGCGCGTTCATTTCCTGCCCGCATGGGAAGTGCGTCCGTTCGCCCATCTGTCGCCGCCGCCCGATGTGCAAGCCAATCAACTTGCCGCGCTCTTCGCGATGCTTCGCACCAGCGCGCCAGTGATCGTGACCTCGGCCGAGGCGTTGATGATGCGCACGCTGCCGAGGCGGGTATTCGAGGATTCGGTCATCCGCCTCGCCCTGGCCGACGGCGTGGATCTTGACGCGATAGTCGAAGCGTTCGCCGCGATGGGCTATCAGCGAGTGCCGCAAACCGAGGAGCCGGGCGATTTCAGCGTCCGCGGCGGCATCGTCGATGTCTTCTCGCCGCTCTTCAACAATCCGGTGCGCATAGAGCTCGAAGAAGACATCGTCACCTCGATTCGTCATTTCGATCCCTCGAGCCAGCGCTCGCTCGGCGAGGTCAATGAGGTGACGGTCATCCGTACCCGACTGGTACCGCCGTCGATCCTGCGCGACAAACACCTGGTCGATCGGGTGGCGTTGCGCTGCGCAGAAATCGGAATGGTGCGCAAGGAAACCGCCGAACTTACCGAGACGCTGGAAAATGGATTGCTGTTTCCCGGCGTCGAGCTGATTTCACCGCTGCTCTACGAGCGCGGCCTCGATTCGATCTTCGAATATGTTCCGGCCAACGCGGTCGCGTGGATGATCGACCCCGGCCGTATTCTCGGCGAGGCCGAGCGCATCGCGGAGCGCGTCGCGAACGAAGCAGCCGCCGCGCAAGCGAAGCCGATTTTTTATCCAATGCCCGAATCGGTTTATCTACGTACCGACGAGCTCGAGCGATCACTGGCGGGACTTATCGCAGTCGAAGTCGGCTCCCTGGTGACGGTGAGCGCCCCGCGCGAAGGCTGGGCGACGCCGATCGAACTGAGATCGCAGCCGAGCTTGCGCCTCGGCGCCGCCGAGCTCACCGGCACGCACGCGGCGCCATCATTCGAGCCTCTCGCGACCGAACTCGCCGAAGTGCGACGCGGTCAAGGCCGCGCGCTGATGGTGGTCGAGGGGCCCAATCAGGCTGCGCGCCTCAGGCGCCATCTGGAAGCGTACGACATCGAAATCAATACCGAGTGCACGAGTTTTGCCGCGATGCTCGAATGGCCGGATTTCCGCCCGGTGATAATGGAAGGCGAAATCGCTTCCGGCACCGTCCTGCAAAAGGACGGGCTGTATATCTATAGCGAGGAGGATCTCTTCGGCGAGCCACGTGCTCGCCGCCGCATTACTCGCCGTAACGGCAAGGGCGCGCTGCTCAATCTGGAAGAGCTCCGGCCCGATGACGTAGTGGTGCATATCGACCACGGCATCGGCCGTTATCGCGGACTCAAACATCTCAAGGTTGCCGATGCCGAGGGCGATTTTCTTAATCTCGAATATTCCGGCAATGACACGATGTACGTGCCGGTCGAACGCATCAACCTCGTCCAGCGCTATGTCGGCGGCGGCGACGGCAACGAGCCCAAGCTCGACAAGCTCGGTGGCGGCTCGTGGGATCGCGTCAAGAAGCGCACTCGTCAGGCGGTGCTCGCGATGGCTTCCGACCTGCTCGATATCTACGCCGCGCGCGAAGTGGCGGAGGGCCACGCGTTCCCGCATCCGGGACGCGACTTCGACGACTTCTGCGAGCGCTTCGAGTTCGAGGAGACGCCCGACCAGCAGGCCGCTATCGACGAGGTCATCCGCGATCTCTCGCGGTCCAAGCCGATGGACCGGCTGATTTGCGGGGACGCCGGCTTCGGCAAGACCGAGGTTGCTCTGCGCGCGGCCTTCATGTGCGTGATGGACGGACGCCAGGTAGCGGTACTGGTGCCGACCACGATTCTCGCCGAGCAGCATTGGAACAACTTCCGCACGCGCTTTAAGGATTATCCGGTGCGTGTCGAGATGGTGTCGCGCTTCCGCTCGGCCAAGGAGAACAAGCAGGTCATCGAGGACGTGCGCCGCGGCGCGGTGGACATCGTAATCGGCACGCATCGATTGCTGCAAGGCGACGTCGAGTTCCCCAAGCTCGGCCTGCTCGTAATCGATGAGGAACATCGCTTCGGCGTGCTCGACAAGGAGCGCATCAAGCGCTTCCGCAAGCTGGTCGAAGTGCTGACGCTGACCGCAACGCCAATTCCGCGGACGCTGCACATGGCGATGCTCGGCATTCGCGATCTCTCGGTGATTCAGACGCCGCCACCCGCGCGGCAGGCGGTGCGTACCTTCGTCGCGCATTTCGATGACGGCCTGATTCGCGACGTTATAATTCGCGAGCTTAATCGGGCCGGCCAGGTCTTCTTCGTGCACAATCGCGTCGAAAATATCGATTACATGGCGCGCCATCTGCAGGGCCTCGTGCCCGAAGCGAAGATCGCAATCGCGCACGGCCAGATGAAGGAACATGAGCTGGAAACCGTAATGCGAGACTTCATCGAAAATCGCATCAACGTGCTCATCTGCTCGGCGATTATCGAATCGGGCCTGGATATCCCCAACGCCAACACGATGATCATCAATCGCGCGGACCATTTCGGGCTCGCCCAGCTTTATCAGTTGCGCGGTCGCGTCGGTCGCGCCAAACGCAAAGCATACGCATATCTCCTGATTCCCGGCGAGCACATCATCACACGCGAAGCCAAGCGGCGGATCGAGGCGCTCCGTGAACTGGTCGAGGCCGAGGGCGGCGGCGGCTTCAAGCTCGCGATGCGCGACCTCGAACATCGTGGTGCGGGCAATCTGCTCGGCCGCGAGCAATCGGGCGAAATCGCAGCGGTCGGTTTCGAGCTTTACACCGAGATGATGGATGAGGCGATTCGGGAATTGCGCGGCGAACCGGCGCGCCCCGATTTCGAGCCGGAATTGCGGCTCGCGATCCCAGCCTACATTCCCGACAGCTTCGTGCCCGACGAAAACGAACGGCTGGTGATCTATCGGCGGATGGCGCGCGCGAACTCACCGGCCGATCTCGATGAGTTGCGCGACGAGATGCGCGATCGCTTCGGCCCAGTGCCGACGCTGATCGAAAATCTGATCGCGGCGATGAATATCCGCCGCCTGATGAGGGATCAGATGATCCTGAGTGCGGTGATCAAGAGCGATCAGCTCGAAATCAAGTTTCACGCCGACGCGCCGCTCGATATCGAAAAGCTTACCGCCGTGGCGCACGCCAACCGCAATATGATGCGCCTGACGCCGTCATTCCAGGTGATCGTGAAGATTGTGCCCGGTGAATATGAACAAACTTTTGCTCAAATCGACGCCGTCTTGCAGGCCCTGGCGGCCTGTGAAAAGTTGGAGTCCCAATCAGCCGGAGCGGCCGGGCCGCTGATGAACTAGACCGAACCGAATGACATCGCGAATTTTTATCCGAACTGGCGAGAATCCCGAATCGATGAAAAAGGTTATCGACACGATCCGTAGCGGAACTCGCATCGCAATATGCGTCACGATGCTTCTGGCGATGCTCGTTACCACGACCGGACGCATGAGCTTCGCCGAAGAAATCGACAGCGTCGTCGCGAGCGTCGATGGCGACCCGATTACCTCGCACGATTTGAAAAATCCGTCGGCCATCACCAACGGACCGACTAGCCCAATGTCGATGGGCGCGCCTGACAAACCGGAAGGAGCGCTCAAAACCGCGATCGAACAGAAGCTGCTCGAGGAGGAATCCCACCAATACGCCTCGAAGGTCACTGATGACGAGGTCGATCGCTACATCCAGAATCTCGAGCAGCAAAACCACGTCACCGACGAACAGCTACGCGCGCAGTTGCGCACGCAAAATATCAGCTACGACGAGTTTCGGGAAAAAATCCACAAACAGGTCGAAGCGATGACGATGATTGATCGCGAGGTGCGGCAGAAGATCGTTATTCCCGAGGCCACAATCGCGAATTACTACAAAGATAACCCGGACGAATTCACCACTAGCGAGGAAAAGTTCAAGCTCGCCCAGATTCTGATCGCGGTGCCCGCCGACACCACTCCGCAGCACTTGGAGGAATTGCGCCAGAAGGCCGACGACGTACACAAACAGGCGGTCAAGAAAGGCGCCGACTTCGGCAGCCTTGCGGGTCAATATTCCGACGACGATTCGAAAACCAAGGGCGGCGAACTCGGCGAATTCGCGCCGGGTGACCTCAATGACGCCGTTCTCGCCGCTATCAAGAACTCCAAGGACGGCGATATTTCGCCCGTCGTCAAGACCAAGTACGGCTTCCATATCGTCAAGGTCGAAGAACATCAATTGCCCGGACTGAAACCGCTCGACCAGGTGCACGGGCAGATTCGCGAGAAGCTGATGAACGAGCAAGCCAAAGGCGCGTTTCAGACCTGGCTCGACAACGATTTGGTCAACCGGCATTACGTCGAGACCCTGCCGCAGTAACGGTGGCAAAGCCGGCCAAAAAGACTCCGCTCATAGCAGTCAGCATGGGCGATCCCGCCGGCATCGGCCCCGAGGTGATCCTCAAGGCCGCCGCGGCCTTTGCGATTCGGCGCGATCGACCCGCGTTGGTCGTGATTGGCGATCTCGAAGCGATGGGGGCAAGCGCCAAACGCCTCGGTTCGCAAGTGCCGCAGCCTTATGAATGGTCCGCCGGAGCTGCGATGAACCGGCGCAACGACGGTCTTGCCGTGATTAACCTCGGACATTTGCCGGCCCGTGCCGCTATCGCAGGTCGTCCGAGTGTCGCGGGCGCCAACGCGGCCTATAGTTATGTTATAGCCGGTGCGCGGATGGCGCTCGCCGATGAAGTCAGCGCGTTGGTCACCGCGCCCATAAATAAGGAATGGCTGAATCGCGCGGGCCATCGCTTTCCCGGACACTCCGAACTCCTCGCGGAACTTTCGCACGCGCGCCAATGGCGGATGATGTTCGCGGGCGACCGCCTGCGGCTTGCACTCGTGACCGTGCACATGGCGCTGGCTGACGTATCATCGGCACTAACGCGCGACGGCGTGTACCAGACAATTCGATTGCTGACCGAACACCTGCGCAGCCGCCTCGAGATTGTGGCGCCGCGTATTGGAGTGCTCGGCTTCAATCCGCACGCGGGCGAAAATGGACTCTTTGGCGACGAGGAAGCGCGCGTGATTACTCCCGCGATCAAGCGCGCACAGCGCGCTGGCATCGACGCTCACGGACCGCTCGCACCGGATACCGCCTTCATCCAGCGCAACGGTCAATTCGCCTTCGACGCGGCGGTCGCCATGTATCATGATCAAGGGCTGATTGCGCTCAAGACGCTCGAGTTCGATCGCGCCGTAAACGTCACGCTTGGGCTACCCTTCGTGCGCACGTCGCCCGATCACGGCACCGCCTACGATATTGCGGGCACCGGCACGGCCGATCCTTCAAGCATGATCGCGGCGATCGAGTATGCGGCGCGTGCCGCGCGCGGACGCGTCAGCCACGATCGACGGGCCGCATAAGGCCGATCGCTCGCGACGCGCGGCGAGTACGATTACACTGTTAAGACTGCAATGGACCGCATAGTTATCAAGGGCGCGCGCGAACATAATCTCAAGAATATCGATATCGAGATTCCGCGCGGCCAACTCGTCGTCATCACGGGGCTTTCCGGCTCCGGCAAGTCATCGCTTGCCTTCGATACCATTTACGCCGAGGGTCAGCGCCGTTACGTCGAATCGCTTTCGGCCTACGCGCGCCAGTTCCTCGAGCAAATGGAAAAGCCCGACGTCGATTCGATCGAAGGGCTCTCCCCTGCCATTTCGATCGAGCAGAAGACGACCTCGCGCAATCCGCGATCGACCGTCGCGACAATCACCGAAACCTACGACTACCTGAGGCTGCTGTTCGCGCGGGTCGGCCATGCCTTCTGCTACAACTGCGGGCGCGAAATTACCCAGCAGAGCGTCCAGCAGATCGTCGATCGCATCATGGCGTGGCCCGAGGCCACGCGCATGCACGTGCTCGCGCCGATCGTCCGCGATCGCAAGGGCGAGTATAAGAAGGAGCTTTCCGATCTGCGCCGCGCCGGCTTCGTCCGCGCCAAAATCGATGGCAAACTGGTCGAACTGGGCGACGACATCACGCTCAACAAGAATCAGCGGCACACCATCGACGTGATGGTCGATCGGCTGGCGATTCGCAGCGGGATCGAAAAACGCCTCGGCGAGTCGCTCGAAGTCGCCTTCAAGTACGGGCAGGACCTGCTCAAGGTCGAGCGCCTCGATACCACGGCCAAGAACGGCGGCGGCGAAATCTATTTCAGCCAGCGCTTCGCGTGCGTCGAATGCGGCATCTCGTATCCCGAGATCACGCCGCGCATGTTTTCCTTCAACAGTCCGCATGGCGCTTGCGTCGAATGTTCGGGCATCGGCTCGATCATGTACTTCGATCCCGAACTGGTCGTGCAGAACGAGGACTTGAGCCTCGCCGACGGTGCGATCGCGCCCTGGGCCACGCTGAACTTCATGCAACCGGTGCTCGAGTCGCTCGCGGCGCACTACAAGTTCGGCCTCAACACGCCGTGGAAATCGATTCCGCCCAAGGTTCGCAAGGCCATCCTCAACGGCTCCGGCGAAGATGAAATCGAGTTCACTTATCAACGCGGCGAACGCCAACACGGCTACGCACGCGCGTTCGAGGGCGTGTTGACCTGGCTCGACCGGCGCTACAAGGAAACCGAGTCCGAGAGCATCCGCGAGGTCCTCGAATCCTACATGAACATGCGCCCGTGCCCGTCGTGCAACGGCGCGCGGCTCAAGAAGGAAAGCCTCTTCGTCCGCTTCAACGGCAAGTCGATCAGCGAAGTCACCGCGATGTCGATCAAGCAGGCGGTCGCCTTCTTCGCCAACCCAAAATTGAGCGCGCAGGAGACCGAGATCGCGCGGCTCATCCTCAAGGAGGTTCGCGAACGGCTGGGTTTCCTCGCCGACGTCGGCCTCGATTACCTGACGCTCGACCGCACTTCGGGCAGCCTTTCCGGTGGCGAGGGCCAGCGTATTCGGCTCGCGACGCAGATCGGATCGAGCCTCGTCGGCGTGCTCTACATTCTCGACGAGCCTTCGATCGGACTTCATCAACGCGACAACCAGCGCCTGCTCGGGACGCTCAAACGGCTCAAGGAACTCGGCAACTCGGTGCTGGTCGTCGAGCATGATCGCGACACCATGCTCGAAGCCGATCACCTCGTGGACATGGGTCCCGGCGCCGGTATTCATGGCGGCTATATCGTCGCCCAGGGAACGCCGCGCGAGGTGATGGATAATCCCGCGTCGCTCACCGGCAAGTACCTCTCCGGTGAGGTCGAAATTCCGGTGCCGTCGCGCCGCCGCCAACTGGGTAATCGATGGATTACGATTCGCGGCGCACGCGAAAACAATCTGCGCGACATCACCGTCGCAATCCCGCTCGGTGTGGTGGTGTGTGTGACCGGTGTTTCGGGATCGGGCAAATCGACGCTGGTGCTCGACACGCTGAACCGCGCACTCGCGCAGAAACTCGGCGGCAGCCGCGAACGCGCCGGCGCCATCAAAAGCATCGAGGGCGTCGAACATCTCGACAAGGTAATCCACGTCGATCAGAGCCCCATCGGCCGCACCCCGCGATCGAATCCAGCGACCTATACCGGTCTCTTCACACCGATCCGCGAACTGTTTGCGCAACTTCCCGAGGCACGGATGCGCGGCTACGGACCCGGCCGCTTCTCCTTCAACGTCAAGGGCGGACGCTGCGAGGCGTGCCAGGGCGACGGCATCATCCGCATCGAGATGCACTTCCTGCCCGACGTTTATGTCACCTGCGAAGTCTGCGCGGGCAAGCGCTACAATCGCGACACACTGGAAATCCAGTACAAGGGCAAGAGCATCGCCGAGGTCCTCAATATGACGGTGCTCGACGCGCTCGAGTTCATGGGTTCAGTGCCGCCGATTCGCCAGAAACTCGAAACCCTGCGCGACGTCGGCCTCGACTACATCCATCTCGGACAATCGGCGACGACGCTCTCAGGCGGCGAGGCCCAGCGCATCAAACTGGCGAAGGAACTCGCGCGCCGCGCCACCGGCCGCACACTCTACATCCTCGACGAGCCGACTACGGGCCTGCATTTCGACGACATCAAGAAACTGCTCACGGTGCTCGGCCGGCTCGCCGATAGCGGCAATACGATTATCGTCATCGAGCACAACCTCGACGTCATCAAGACTGCCGACTACGTGATCGATCTCGGACCCGAGGGCGGCGATCGCGGCGGGCAGATCGTTGCTAAAGGCACGCCGGAGGAAATCGCCGCCACGGCCGGATCGCACACGGGACACTTCCTGCGGCAGGTCCTCGGCCAGTGCGCCGCCGCCTGAATTCATCTTTCGCCGTTTTTGAGCTTTCTATGGTCCACCCGCGTGTGGCGGCAACTATGCTATAACGCCGCCTGATACGGGCGCCGCACGAGACGACTAGCCGTCGGCGAGACGGATCACCGCGCTCGTTCCACGCATAACGGAGGTCATTCCAAATGGCAGATCTCGCGACCAACGCGACCACGGCAATTGCAGAACCGGCAGCTTACGACTGGACGCAGATCACCGACGATCTCAATCGCCTGTTGCGGCTCAGGACCACTCCGATCGGAATGAAGTTGTTCGCAATGTTCGAGGAAATGGAGGCGGTCCCAAAGATCCGCCGCCCGAAATCGGTGCACACCACGGACCAAATCGTCGCGCAAGCCGCGCGGCTCGGCTTCACCGTCGGCATCACGCAAAAGGACCTCGTCGGCGCGCAATGCGGCGCGGTCATCGGCCTGCATCCGCAGGACGACGAATGGCTCTCCGGTAAGAACATGGCCGGGGTATGGTATTCCAACCTCGAGGACTCCTCCGCCCATCAACGCGCCATGGATTGCGCGCCGTATGGACGCTATGCCGCGATGGCGGTATCGCCACTCACCAGCGGACGCCTCAACCCGCCCGATATTTGCCTCATCTATGCCACACCGGGTCAGATGATCATCTTCATCAACGGGCTTCAGTGGGCGGGCTACAAGAAATTCGAATGGGGCGTCGTTGGCGAATCAGCCTGCGCCGATTCATGGGGCCGCGCGCTCAAGACGGGCGAGCCGAGCCTTTCGATTCCTTGCTTCGCTGAACGGCGATATGGCGGCGTGCTCGACGACGAAATGCTGATGGCACTGCCGCCGCGCTTTCTGCCCAAAGCGATCGAAGGAATGAAGCGGCTCGCGGGCAACGGCCTGCGCTATCCGATTCCACAATACGGAATTCAGTCTGACGCCCGCGCGGGCTTGGCGGTGAGTTACGGCAAGAAGGATTGAGCTGGTGCCGTTGCAATGATTTCAGAATGAATGTTGGAGGCGGCGGTCGGATTCGAACCGACGCATCGAGGTTTTGCAGTCCATCCAACAGGGCCACTGGATCGTTACTCAGGACCGTCTAAGGCCAAAACTATTCACCTTTTCAACCCTTCCGCAATCGCTCCAGTATCCTAGACGGCTTCTATTGGCTCTGAGTTCGGGTAAGGTCGGGAGAAAGTCGCCTGCCTGTTTTTGCGATGCACTGAGGTTTACAAAACCTCTCGACATACACAATCAGTTCTCTCCGTGTGGGTTTATGATTGACCATCTCCCGACTTTATCCGTCGGCGAGATCACATTATGAGCCCGACCGGACAACTCAGCACCGGCCTTTTTGTACGTAGCAAAAAAGGCGTCCGGCTCAGGGACCTTACGGTCTACCGGTTGGTAAAGAAGATGCGCGCCGCGATGCCCTGGCTCGAGGACTCGGACGAGCCAACCTGTCGAGGCTGGGCCCAGCTTGAGGTTATCGCCTCGAGGATTTACGCCGAGCTTCGCGTTCACGGGTTTGTAAACGACAAAGGCGAGCCGCGGACCTTACTAGTTGAGTTCCGCCAAATGCGGTCGGCACAACTCAGATTCGAGCGTGAGCTGGGTATGACACCGGCATCACGCGTGGCAATGAAGGGAAGCGGCACGCGCGCCGCGTTCGATCTGCCGGCAATGATGGCAAAGGCAGATGATGATGAAGAGGAGTAAAACCCGCTCAAAATTGCGCTAAGGAGGCACTGACGTAACTCACAAAACTCCTGGAGAGGGGTTCTGTCGGTTTGTCAAATAGTCGTTCTATGAATATGAGCAGCAAAACCAGATGGCGGCTGGATCCTGTGGCCTTCATCGCCGAGGTGCTGATCAATCCGGAGACCGGCAAGCCCTTCGATTTGTATGCGGAGCAGATCGAGTTCCTACGACGTGCTTTCACGCTCGCGGCGGACGGCCGGCTGCCATTTCCCGAGATCGTGTACAGCGCGCCAAAGAAATCCGGTAAGACGGGCTTGGCGGCCATGATCGCGATCTACGTCGCGGTCGTACTGGCCGGGCCCTACGGCGAGGTCTATTGCCTGGCCAACGATTACGAGCAGGCCGCGAGTCGAGTCTTTCAGGCCGCGGTGCGCATCATCGAGGCGAGCCCATTGCTTCGCCATAGTGCGAAGGTTACGGCCAATCGGATTGAGTTCAGGTCGACGGG
>Ga0209415_10007382_pt1 | contig 19226 bp, 18 predicted proteins | sample PeaSoiSIISIP2007_FD_187696 | JGI IMG/M metagenome (GOLD analysis project Ga0209415, IMG submission 187696) | Peat soil microbial communities from Weissenstadt, Germany - SII-SIP-2007 (SPAdes) (version 2) | ecosystem: Environmental > Terrestrial > Soil > Wetlands > Peat | place: Germany... | reverse complement strand
ACGCTGACGCGCAGGCGCTCCGCCGTCCACTGGGACACATGAGAATCGCGCAGGCGCGCTTCCTCTTCCGCGTTGGCTCGGGCGACGCTTAGATCGCGAGCTAAATGCGTGACTTCCCGATGGATCTGGTCAAAAACTTCTCCTGGGGCAAGTAGAGGGGCGGCATCTGACTGACCGGTCCGCAGCATCCGAAGCCATTTCGTGGTTTGCGCCAGCGGGTCCGTGAAGTTCCAGCGAACCAGCACGAGCGCAAGCAGCGAGATGATCAGCGTTTGGAGGGTTGCGTTGAGCAAAGAATCGCGCAGTGTGTGAGAAATCTGCGTATCGATATAACCGGCGTCTTGCAGGACCACGAGGGCGCCCGCGGTTCGTCCATTGAGGCGGAGCGGCAAGGCATACAGGTGAAGCGGCATTTCACGAATGCGGACAAATTCGCCGTAGCCAAGGCCATGACTGGCGGCGCGGGCAGCGGCCGCAGGTCGTGATTTGAGTTGAGGTGCAAGGCCGGACGTCGCGGCGAGAATGGAACCGCTGGCGTCGTAAACGGCAATCGCTTTCAAATTTTCGCGCTCGCTCAACCGATCGATCGCCTCTTGGAGGCTTCCTTCGGGCGTCGGATCGAGCAGGGGTTCAACGGAATCCCGAAGGCTGGCGCCGAGAATTTCCGCGCGATTCGAGAGATCGCTGCGGAGGATCCGCCTCTGCGTATTCACCTGATACGCGGCAAAGAGCAAGCAGCCGGCGGCCACGCTCACAATCAGAGGGACCACCATTTTCAATGTGGTGCGCATCGAAATGCTTAAACTCCTAGAGCGCCGAACAACGATCCGATCTGTTCCAAACTGAACAAGCGGCTCCCCGGAACCGATTTAGCTTGGCGATCCGCGGAGGTGCCCCGCCAAGTTGAGAAATCGACCATGCTGCTTCCATCGCCCTTTATTCCAACAAGTCGCTATATTCCATACTCTCCTAGATGATACACGCGGTGAACCGATCAGGATTGGCGCTTTATGAGGAGCTGTGTTTACTGGTGACGGTCTGGGCAACAAGGAAATTGCCCCAGGGTACACGCATCGCACGGCCTTTCGGGGCCGATGGCTTGACAAGGAGCGGCTTACAACGCGCAGGCGTATTTTGAAGGGCTTTGAATGTCGCGACGATCCCGGTCAACAGAAGAGACTATTTTTGTCCGCCGGGATCCGCCGGGAATATCACCAGTTCAGTTCGGCACGGCCTAAGTGCTATGGTCGCGCTGACTTAAAGCGTACAGGATGAGTTCCACGCGGCTGGATATTCCCAACTTCTCAAAGATTCGGCTGATGTAGTTCCTGATGGAATGTTCCTTTACTTTGAGGATCTGAGCAATTTCGCGGTTCTTCAGGCCGTCAGCCACGAGATGAACCACTTCTTCCTCACGATGGGTCAACAGGGGCATTCCATCGGATTTGCTAAGGTGAAGTGGCTTAATATGAGTGAGCGCGTTTAAAAGAAGTTCGACATCCTGGTTACTGGCCCAGATTTGACCCTGATGCACGGCTCGGACGCACTTCGACAGCGATTTCAAGGAATGACTTCGATAGAAAACGCCCCGCGCACCGTCACGAAAGGCGTTCAGCACTCGCTCAGGCTTGGAACTCTGCAGGAGCATGATGGCAGGAGTACCATGAGAGGCCCGGGCCTTCTGAAGGACCTTGATGCCTGCTTCGGGGCCGTCCTGAAGCTCCTCACTGATCGATGCGACGTCCGCTCCGTGCGATCCCAGCTCGCCGATAATCTTCTGAGAACTGCCGGTCAAGGTTTCCACCGTGAAACCTTTTCGGCCATGCGCGAACGCATTCTTCAGCAACTCACCCGTCATGTTGTCCGCCGTGACAACGAGGACAGAGATGCGATCTTTAGGCCGTCGAAGAGACTGGGACATCCGACTGCCTCCAAAACCCTTAATAAAACATGTTCGGGGGACACCGAACGAAATTTGAGTCGCTGTCCGTGGTCCAGGTTAGCGACTTTCTATATCCAGGAACGTGCCTAATAATAACGGTTTAATGAATCACTTGCAATACATATGAATCGTGAAACCTAACCCTGCCACACTTGAGATCCATGGGACCGGATGCAAGATTCTAGTGACCAGTTCAGCATGTTTACAATCGTAAGCTTCCTGAGAAGGGGCAAAATTAGCTGTCCTTCCCCGCGCAAACAAAGACTAAGTTTCACTGAATTTCCTACCCAGCAGCACCCTTAAATCTCACCATAGTTCTCTCGGTTACTAAGAAAGCAGAATGAGGCTCTCAGGCCTTTGCTTCTTCAGTGGGCACGATGCTAGCAGCAGGCAAATCAATCCATAACTCCTGTGAATACAGCAATGTATACGAATGAATGGAGAGCGCGAGTTGGAAGTATCAATGTCCATTTTTGAAAGTGAAACTCGGAGGGAAAATGAAAATTCATGGACAATTGCCCCCTCCCTTTGTGGACGGATGCCCCGAGATGGTTGTCGTCAATCTTTACTCGAAGCATGTCCACAGACTTGTAGATTAGATCCCTCAACGATGGGAGGCAGCTGGCGCAGGGATGAGGAATTTTAACTACGGTAGGAGGTCTCTCCTAAAGCGGGGCTTAAGGCCACTTGTGGACAATCCCCCAATCCCCTACCCTTCGTAACACTGGGAAACGCCAACACCCCAGGAAAAGCGGAGACATTTCAATCGCACACCGATCCGAGTTTTCGGTCGAACGAAGGAAGGGCATTCGCTACCGGATGAATGCCTCGGTCCTGTTTCGCTGGGGTGGCCCGGAGAACGGGCACTACCAAGGCGAAGGAGTCACACGAGACATGAGTGTGGCCGGCACATTCGTTTTGACCGCCACTTGTCCCCCTCCGAATTCTTTGGTCCAGATGGAGGTTTTTCTTCCCCTTTCCGATGGCGGGTCAAAGGCGCTGATGAAAGCCGACATGATCGTATTGCGAGTGGAACACGATGTCGCGGGCAACAAGCGCAGCGGATTTTCGGCAGTCGGCAAAGGATTTTCGTTGCGCACCTTTTCAGACCGAGCGTCACAACTCGTTGACGGCCTGATCAAAGAATCGGAAGAGTCCATGGAAGGGCAAGAATGAGCTGTGCGGACCGAATTGCCGGAAAGGGCCATCGCGAACTGGCCGCTCGCTCTTCGAATCGGGCCAAGAGCCGCGCAGGTTCGATTCGGAATTAGGCCGCGTAAACAGCCAGCGCGCGTTCTAGATAGCCGAATTTGTTGCTGTTTCAATTAGGGCCCTGCGGAAGACGGTTTAGCGGGCTAGTTCTTAAGGCAGAAATGGGACTGAGAGGGCGAAGCTGTGTCGACGTCACAGGTCAACATCAAATCCTTGGTGCAAGTTCCTCCGCTCCATTGCGCTTCGGAGGAATCGAGCTGGTACGCGGTTCACACCATGTCTCGGCACGAAAAGCGGGTGGCCGCGCAATTTGAAGAAAAACGTGTGTGCACGTTTCTTCCACTCCTCCGTCAAATCCACAAGTGGAGCGACCGAAGGAGCGTGGTGGAAGTCCCCATGTTTAGCTGCTATGCCTTCGTTCGAATCGCGCAGACGACCGAAGATCGGCTGAAAATATTGCGGACGCCGGGAGTGCTTGGATTCGTGGGCAGTGAAGGGCAAGGAACTCCGATTCCGGAGGAGCAGGTCGAGAGTCTGCGGACCGCGTTCAACGAGAACATTCCGTGTTTCCCGCATGCGTTCATCAGTGCGGGGAGGCGCGTGCGCATCCGGGGTGGATCGCTTGACGGCGTCGAGGGAATTCTCGTGCGACAAGGCGCGGATCAAAGCCTGGTTGTATCGGTGGAGCTGCTGCATCGATCGGTCGCGATTCGAGTGGAAGGGTATGACATCGAGTTGATTTGACGTTTTTCAACTCTGAATCTTCGAGACGCGGAATGCTATTTCGCCCCAGCTCAGGAGCCGTGACAAAGTGGGGGGAGAATTCGAAATGAATCTTTGTAGATCCACCTTGAAAATCCTGACTTTCATCTTGATCTTGTCTTCCGCTGCGCTTCCCGCTGCCGGACAGAAAATTGCAGTGCCAATCGCGAATGGTAGCGTGCAACCCAACATCACGAACAATGCTCCGCAAGCGACATCCAGTGAATCCGGTCCTGGCCTTCACAAACGAATCTGGCGCTACCGGATCAATCCGAGCGACATCCTGGAACTGACTTTCCCCCTTTCGCCGGAATTTAATCAGACGGTCACCGTCCAACCGGACGGCTACATCACCCTGCGCGGCGTTGGAGATCTGCCGGTCGCGGGACAGACGCTTCCGGAACTCACCGAGTCCATCAAGACGGCGTATTCCAAAATCCTGCAAGACCCGGAGATCAACGTTGACCCCAAGGAATTCGAGAAACCCTTCTTCACCGTGGGCGGCCAGGTAGGAAAGCCCGGAAAATTTGACTGGTACGGTGACATCACCCTTACGCAGGCAATCGCCATTGCCGGAGGTTTCACCGACTCCTCCAAGCACTCGCAAGTGCTCCTGTTCCGGCGCGTTTCGGATCAGTGGACCGAGGCCAGAATCATCAACGTGAAGAAGATGTTGAGCGCGCGGGATTTGCAGGAAGATCCGGAGCTGAAGCCCGGAGATATGCTGTTCGTTCCCAAGAACGCGCTCTCAAAGATCAAGCCCTTCTTGCCAACGACTTCGGTAGGGGCCTTCGCTAGTCAGGGAGTTTTGTAGATTTAGGAAAACTAAGGATTGATTCACATGGACGGACAAGACTTTCAATCTGGCGCAAACGGCACGGACCGGCTACCCACACTCAGGGACATCGCGACGCCCCTGTTCCGTCACCCGAAGCTCGTGCTCTTGACTTTCCTGGGCCTCCTGTTGGCCGCAGTCCTCGGAATCATTCTGCTTCCGAATGATTACGAGGCCAAAATGAAAATTCTGGTCAAGCGCGACCGCGTGGATGAAGCAGTCTCGCCAGGTCGAAATGCCGTGGTCTCCAACCCCGGCGGAGTCACGGAAGAGGAGCTCAACTCTGAAGTGGAACTCTTAAAGAGCCGCGACCTCTTGGAAAAAGTGGTTGTCACCTGCCATCTTCAAGGATTGCCATCCGGCTTTTTCTGGAACCGGCTGCTTCCCGCGGCTGCAACTGGCGAGAGTAGTGACGGACAGTACAGCGAGAAGCAGATCTCACAGGCCGTGGTGGCCCTTGAGGAAAAACTGCAAATTGAAACGCTGAAAAAAACCGACTTGATTCAAGTGACCTTTGACTCGCCGGATCCGCAACTTGCCGCGCGCGTTCTGCGTGAACTCGGCAATCTCTATTTGGAGAAGACCGTAGCGGTTCACCGTCCCCCCGGCGCGTTTGAATTCTTTCAAGCGGAATCGCAACACTACGATGAGCAACTCCAGGCGGCGCAAGCCCAGCTCGCCAAATTCGACCGGGACAAGGGCGTGACCGATCCGCAACTCGAGAAACAGATCGCTCTGCAGAAGCTTTCTGAGTTCGAGGCTACCTTCAATGCGACTCAGGTGGCGATCAAAGAAATGGAGAAGCGAACCCGGGTCGTGGAGGAACAACTCGCGTCCACGCCGGCACAAACCGTTTCTCAGGTCCGCGCCTCGGAAAACCAATATCTCATGCAGCAGCTCAAGACCACCCTGCTGGACCTTGAATTAAAGCGCACCGCGCTGCTCGAGAAGTTCAAACCCGATTATCGGCCTGTGCAAGAAGTGCAAAAACAGATCGAGCAAACCATCGACACCATCACCAAAGCGGAAAGTTCGCCGGACCGTGAGGAAACCACGGACCGGAACCCGTCTTACGAGTGGCTGCAGTCGGAACTAACCAAGTCCAACGCGGAACTCGCAACCTTGCATGCCCGGGCCGCGGAAACACAGAACGTAATCCAGCAATACCGCCAGCGGCTTGGCGTGATCGATGTGGACGGCGCGCAGCAGGAAAATCTTCTCCGAGAGGTCAAGGAAGCCGAGGGGAACGATTTGCTTTACAAGCAGAAGCGCGAAGAGGCGCGGATTGGCGACGCTCTGGACCGCTCGAGGATTATGAACGTGGCGATCGCCGAGGCGGCCACCGTCCCGGCTCTTCCAGCGCATCCTCACCGGGCCCTGACTTTGTTGTTGGGGATTTTGCTGGCGTGTCTGGTTAGTCCGGGAGTTGCGTTTGCCGTGGACTACTTTGACCCATCGTTGCGAACCCCGGACGAACTCCGGGATGTCTTGCAGATTCCGGTCCTGGCGGCGCTGCCCAAGGGGAAAGGAGCAAGACGTGTTTCTTGATTTCTATCAGCTGAAAGAGCAGCCCTTCGGCGTGACACCGGATCCACGCTTTCTCTATCTCGGCCAGAGTCATCGCGAGGCGTTGGCGTCGCTCTACTACGGCATCGCGTCCGACCGCGGCTTTGTGGCCTTGATCGCTCCGCCGGGCCTCGGAAAGACGACACTCACTTTTCAGCTTCTTGAAAAACTTCAGCAGGCCTCCCGCACGGCGTTCCTGTTTCAGACCAAATGCAACACCAAGGAGTTTTTTCACTACTTGCTGAACGGTCTCGGAGTGAATGCCGAAGGCATGGAACTGGTATCCATGCACAGCAAGTTGAATGAGATCCTCTGCCGCGAAATGTTGGCCGGCCGCCGCTTCGTTTTGGCCATCGATGAGGCGCAAAATCTCGATTCGGACGTGCTCGAGACGATCCGGCTGTTGTCGAATTTTGAGACGTCGCGCGACAAAATGCTTCAGATCCTGCTGATCGGACAGCCGCAACTGGCTCGCAAGCTGGCCACGCCCGAACTGGAGCAGCTGCAACAGCGGATTTCCGTTTTTGCCAGGTTGGAGCCGTTTGGTCCGGAGGACACTGCCAACTACGTTGCCCACCGCCTACAGGTTGCGGGCTACGAGGGAAGTCCGCTGTTCACTCCAGGAGCGCTTCGGCTTATCGCGGAACATTCGCAAGGAATTCCAAGGAAAATCAATAGCTTGTGCTTCAGCGCGCTTTCCCTCGGCTGCGCGATGGACCGCAAACAGATTGACGCCGCGATGATGGAAGAGGTGATCGCAGACCGTGATGTGGAATCCTTTCAGCGGCCGAGAGTCGCTCGGCGGGTCGTGTCCGCGCCCGTGCCCGTGCCGGCAACACCCCGTCCCGTTCTTTCCACCTATCCCGCGGCAAAGCTGGAGAAGGGTTTTAGCCGGTGGGCGGTAGGCATCGCTGGCGTAGCGGCCGGGGTAGTTATTGGGATCGGAATTCTTTTCTTTTCCCCCGGCGGGATCGACCGGACGATTCAAGGGTCATCCGAGGCATGGACGTCCATTCGGACCGCTGCGGCGTCTGTTCGAGGCTCCTCGGCTGCGAAATCTGAATCGGTGCCGCTTTCTTCCGATTTGAATGTCCAGGCTGCGGAGCTTCCAAATACTGGGTCCGGACATTCATCACCCTCGGGCGACGCCGAAGCGATCAATACGGTCATCGTCCAACCAGGAGAGACTCTGCGCCAAGTCATTCTCCGAACCATGGGAGACTACAACGGCGACGCGATCGAACAGATTCGAAAGCTGAACCCGGCCATTGTGGATCTCGAACACCTCAAAGCCGGCCAGGTGATTCGATTCCCGTAGGTTTCCGAACCTGTGCATCCTGCAGCTCCCAGCGGGGGAGCCGGCAGGGGCGGTAAGAACTAAGCAATGAGTCATCTCGAATGAGCAAGAACTTCGAATTATTGCAGCGGGTCGCAAAAAACGAATATTTCAGCGTTCCGGAGGAGCCTGTTCCGGTTCCGCAGAAGGCCCCTGCGCTGGTTTCTGTCAAGAAAGAACCCGCCGACCTCGAAATTCCGAGACTGGTTCCGCTCAAGAAAGAACCTCCGGACCCCGAGATCACGAAACTCGTTCAGCGGCTGTTCTTACAGGCCGGCAAGGATAGCGGACCCAAAGTCGTATCTTTCTCGGGGATTGCGCGCGACGACCGAAGCAGCTGGATTTGCGCGCGAGCGGGAGAGATTCTGGCGGAGCAGGCAGGCACTTCCGTTTGTATGGTCGAGGCCAACTTCTGGTCGCCCCAATTGCATATTCATTCGGCCGCTGCCAATCATATCGGGCTCGCGGAGGCTCTCACCCACAAAGGCCCCATTCGGAATTTTGCAATTCAACTCGGCGCGCAGAATCTGTGGCTGGTCCCTTCAGGCTTGGTGAAGCCGGGCTTTTACCCGTCTATCGAACGCTATCGAGATCGTTTTGCCGAACTGCGCGAGTCGTTTGATTACATCCTGATCAGCGCACCGGCGCTTAGCCGTGAGACGGAGGCGACCCTTATGGGGCAACTCGCCGATGGGGTCGTCCTGATCGTCGAAGCCAATAACAACCGGCGCGAGACGGTCCGGCGCGCCAAAGAACAACTGGAAAGCGCGAAAGTACAGCTCATCGGCGCGGTGCTGGATCAGCGCACCTTTCCCATCCCGGAGAAGTTGTATCAGAGGCTTTAACGCGCCAGTCTCAAATTCGGCTGAAACCGTTTCTATTCCTTTAGGCCGGCACTGCTATTTTTTAGAGATCCGCATCGATGGGTTTCGACCCGTTTTTCCAAATGTCATTTCATGGTTTTGACTGCACGACGATCCGTCTAGACCTGGTCCTTGTATGACAAACTTCCGCCGGCAAATCCTGCTCAAGATGTTCATGCTGCTCGACCCGGGCATGCTCACCTTTTCCTACCTGGTAGCTGCCGTCCTGACTTGGCATCTCACGGAGTTCACTTCATTCGCCGCATTCTTTTCCATGCGCATCAAATTGTCGAATTTTCTTCTGTTCCTCGGCCTTTTCTATTTCTGGCATTTGATTTTCTCCGCATACGGCCTGTACGGGTCCAGACGTTTGGGGGAACGAAAAGAAGAGGTGGTCGTTGTCCTGAAGGCCATTTCGGCGGGGGCGCTTGTGCTTGGTTTTGTCGCCGCATTCTTCCAAGTGCGAATGATCACTCCGGCTTTCATCGCGGTGTTCTGGATCGTCGCGACCTTTACGATTATTTTTTCCCGATTGGCTTTGCGTGAGTTCCTCAGACGGGCGCGGATCCATGGACGCAATCTTCGCCATTTGCTGATCATCGGCACGAATTCACGCGCCGTGGAATTTGCCCGTGCGGTTGAAGGCAGGCCCGAACTGGGCTACCACCTTGTCGGTTTTGCGGACGAAGAATGGGTAGGGAACAAGGGCTTTGAAATGAACGGGAAGTCCATCGTCAGCGACCTGGAACACTTCTCCGACTTCTTGCGAGTGCGCATCATCGACGAAGTCGCAATCGCTCTGCCCATGAAGTCCTACTACTCGCAGGCCGCTCGCATTGTGGCTCAATGTCAGGAACAGGGAGTCATCGTTCGCGTTCTGGCGAGCATATTCGACCTTCAGAAAGGCTCGGCGAGCAATAGCCGCATCGACGGAATGGCCGTGGCAACCTACAGCCCCAATTCGTCCGAAGGCTGGCCGATGATCTGCAAACGAATGCTGGACATTTTTGTTTCTTCGCTTTTGCTTGTCATCCTCGCCCCGGTATTTCTAGTCGTTGCCGTATTGATCAAATTGGATTCGACCGGGCAGGTGTTCTTCGTTCAGGATCGAGTCGGCCTGAACAAGCGGCGCTTTCAAATGTTCAAATTCAGAACGATGGTGGGTGACGCCGCGGAAAGACAATCCAAGCTGGAATGCTTGAATGAAGCGGACGGCCCGGTCTTCAAAATCAAAAACGATCCGCGAATCACTCGCCTGGGCCGGTATCTCCGAAAAGCGAGTATCGACGAGCTGCCCCAGTTGCTGAATGTTCTGAAGGGCGACATGAGCCTGGTTGGGCCTCGGCCTCTCCCCATTCGTGACTATCAGGGATTCGACCAGGACTGGGTGCGACGCCGATTCAGCGTTCGCCCCGGAATTACTTGCCTTTGGCAGGTCAACGGCAGAAGCTCCCTCTCTTTCAAAGAGTGGATGGAGTTGGACTTGCACTACATCGATCATTGGTCTTTTTGGCTGGATGTGAAACTGATCGCCAAAACAATTCCCGCAGTGCTGAAGGGGGCCGGCGCCGCATGAGCACTGGTTTGAATCTTGGCTCTCCATTGCGAAGGGTGGATGACCTGCTGATGCCTACTGAAGAACACGGCGTGGCCTCCGCCATTGCGGTGGACGATGCGGTCCAGGCGAAACCCATCGTGCTGGCCAGCGGCAGGAAGCTGCCTTTCGGCCTGTCCTTGTCTCCCGAGAGGTCGCTGCATCAGGGCATTATTTCCCTGGCCGACCAAGCCGTGGCCAGCGCCACAAATTTTGCGACCGGCATCATCATCGCGCGCGCCTGCTCCAAGGAAGAGCTCGGCCTGTACATGCTCGGCTTCAGCCTGATTTTCTTGATGACCGACTTTCAGACGTCACTCATTACAACCCCTTACATGGTTTATGCCCCGCGCCTGAAGGGTCGAGCCCACGCTCTGTACACGGGAAGCACTCTGATTCACCAGTTGGCATTTTGTCTCTTCACCGTGTTCGGAGTGGTGTGCGGCGCATTTGTGGTCGGCAAGGGATTCGGCCCCAAGGGCTTGGGACCGGTCCTGTGGGCGTTGTCTCTTGTGATCGCTCTGATCATGCTTCGGGAACATGCGCGCCGCGTCAGTTTCGCCCGCCTAAGGCTTAAGACCGCATTTCTATTCGATACTTCCATAGCGGTGGGACAAATCGGCGGCCTGCTTCTCCTGGCCCGTTTCGGAATCTTGTCGGCGAGTCGCGCCTTTTGGGTGATTGGATCGGTCTGTGGGATCGCCGTTTTGGTATGGCTCTGGACGGATCGAGAGTTCTATCACCCGCGGATGAGCGAATCCCGGGCGGACCTGAAAAAAAACTGGGTGTTTGGAAAATGGGTTTTCGCCAGCGGACTGGTCTGGGCGCTGGCCATGAATCTTTATCCCTGGTTTCTGGCGTACTTCCACGGCACGGCCTCGACCGGCGTGTGGGCGGCGTGCCTGGGCGTCGTGTCGGTCGGTAACCCGGCGCTTCTGGGAATCCAGAACTTCGTGGGCCCGAAAATCGCGCACGTTTACGCGGAATCCGGCACGAAGGCTTTGCGCCGGTTTGTACTCAAGATCACCGCGGCCATCTTTTTCCCCGTATCTCTTCTCTGTTTGGTGTTGATCGTTTGGGGCGGGCGGATCATCGCCCTGATCTACGGGCGGCAGTATGCCGGTAACAACTTGGTGGTCGCGGTCCTGGCGGTGAACGTTCTGGTCTTTGCGGCGTCCTTTACATTTTCGCGCGCCCTTATGGCCATCGAGCGCGCCGATCTGGATTTCCTCGCCAATTCCGCCGCGTTGTTCGTCATGGTCGTGCTGGGATTTTGGCTGGTGCGATCGTTCGGAACACTCGGCGCGGCAATTGGGTTTTTGGCGGCAAATTTTGTCACCTCGACGGTAAGAGCGGGAATCTTCCTGAGGCTGCCAGGTCATACGGCAGCGGCGCGGGAAGAGGACTAGATGAGTAATTCTAATCATCCCCCTGCACGGCCAGCACTCCAGGTTAGACCGGCCCCCTGGCTGGTGTTCTTGTTCCTCGCTACGGTGCTCTTTTTCGTCTATCACGATTTTTCAAACGCAAGGAGTCCACTTGGCAATTACGATGGATCTCCGGACCTTATCGTTGGAATGGTCGCGGAAGGGTCGATTTCGCGGCGTATCGCGCTGATTTCGCTGGGCATATTCGCGATTGCCACATTGATTCGTCATCGAGCCGATGACCGGCTTCGAATCAACGGTTCCTTGGGATGGACTCTTGTCGCCTTTGCCGCCTGGGTGTCGGTTAGCCTCCTATGGGCCGAGGATAGGTCTCTCACCCTCACGAGGGTGAGTGTCTTCGCGATTCTTTGCGTTGCTGCCGTGGCCGTCGTGCGCCGCTTTTCACTGCGGGAAATTATCTTGTGGGCGTTCTTCACAAGCGGTTCCTACTTGGCGATTGGCGTTTTTGCCGAAGTCCTGTTTGGGACCTTTCGGCCCTTCGCATCCGGGTATCGTTTCGCGGGGACGCTTCACCCGAACAGTCAGGGAATTAATTGCGCAGTTCTTCTGCTTTCGGGGATAGCGGCCGCCGATGTGGAAAAACATAAGCGAGCGCTCTACCGGGTTTGCACACTGGCTGGATTCGTTTTCCTGGTGCTTACTGCATCCAGGACGGCGTTTGCCGCGGCCCTCCTTGCCCTGGCAGTGTATTTAGGGGTTGTAAGCTCCAGGCGAGCGAAGATGGCGATGGCGTATGCCCTCAGCATCGTTTTCTGCGTTCTTCTGCTGGGTCTTGGTAGCGCATTCCTACCAGACCTCAAGAGCGCCGTGATGCTGGGAAGGGAAGACTCCAGCGTTGGCTCGTTCAACGGCCGGACAGGGATTTGGGATGAAATCAGCTCTTACGTCCAACGACGCCCCGTTCTCGGGTACGGCTACGGCGGGTTCTGGACGCCATCCCGCATTAGCGAGATATCAGAAGCAGAAAAATGGGGGATCCCGAACAGCCACTCGGCATATCTCGACTATCTTCTCAGCTTGGGAGCTGTGGGGCTGATTGCGTATGTGTTTTTACTCTCCGCCGGGATTAGACGCGCCTTTCGTCTTCATAAACTCTCGCGGAACTCCGCCTATGCTTTCTGTGGGACGCTTTTGGTGTTTTGTGCAATGAATGGCTTCCTCGAGTCGGCCGCTGCGAATCCATCGCTCCCAATGTTCCTGACATTGGTCATCCTTACATGGCTAGCTGTTACGGATGACACGCACGTGCAGCGGTTCAGATATCTCCCCCACGGCGCCGTAATCCAGGCGGGCCGGACCTAGGCCCCATTTTCGCAAACACGCCGTTAACCGGCCCAAGTTGCGTGATGGTGTTTTTGAAAATCTCAAATGGTGACCGAACCTTGGGAAGATCGAGCTTGAAATTCCGGCCATTGCCGGCGCGGGCAATACCTCTCGACCGGTCATTGGTGAACTCTTGATGGCTACGATGCATAGAGCAGGCATGCAAGCGGCAGGGAATGGATGGAGCTCTGCTGAGATGGCCGATCATCAGGCAAATTACCAGGTGATCTGCATTTGCCGCGGCTGCGGGTTTCCATTTGGCGCCGGCGATTCCCCACGAATCATCAACGTGGGCAAGGCGCTGCAAAAAGCCGGTATCGAGTTCCGCGTGCTGCATTGCGGCCCGAGTCCAATCGCCGCGAACAAGGATACGGCGGGAACTTATGAGGGTATTCGGTACGAGTACACGACCTTTACGACGAAGCGGCCGGCCAACCGCCTCTTGCGGATCCTGCTCTATGCGTGGGGCCTCTCGATTCTGATGGCCCGGCTCATCGCGTTGTTTCCAGAGCGGCGGCGCTCCAGCGTTTATATCTACATCCAAAGCGGGCCGATCGGCGTCTTAACCGCGGCATTGTCCCGTATCCTGGGGATACCAGTGGTTCAGGAAGTGAATGAATGGTGGCCCGGAACGGGGGCGCCGGATGCTTCGCGATTCACCGATTGGCTTTATGGCGGCCCGATGTTTTCACTTTCCACCGGGACGCTCGTGATTTCCGCTTTGATTGAGGAACGCGTCCGAGCCGCTGCACAAAGGCTAAAGCGCCCATTGATCATTCAAAGGACTCCCATCTTAGTGGATATCAATGAGTTTCATCCCCATGAGCCTGCCCTCGCCAGCCTGAACGAGGGCATTCCGCAGTTTGTCTGGTGCGGTGGCGTGGCGGCGTACCCCAAAGATATTGAATTCATGATTCGGGCGCTCGCGCGAGTCGTCCAGAAGGGCATGAAGTGTCAGTTGACAATCGTCGGGGGCGTCCGTGAGGACGATCGCCGGCGGGTTACCGAATATGCGCGGGCCCACGGCGTGGCCGACGCTGTTGTGCTCACCGGATACATTGGGGACGATCAACTGGACGCGCTGTATCGATCCGCGGCGGCCCTGCTGTTGCCTCTGTTCGACGACGATCGTTCTCGGACCAGAATGCCCACTAAACTTGGCGGCTATCTGGCTTCCGCTGCGCCGGTAATCACTTGCGACGTGGGCGATTTGACTTACCTGCTGTCCCACGAACGGAATGCCTATATTGGCCCCCCCGGTGACGAACTGGCTTTTGCGGAAAATATGTGTTCCGTGCTGCGCGATCGGGTGACCGCACGGAAAATCGGCGCCGCAGGACGGCATGTGTGTGAGGCTGAAATTCATTATGAGGTGCATTCGGCGCACTTGGCGGACTTCTTTTCCGCGTGCATTCGGAGCGGACAGTGAGGGGAGCATCGCGGTGAAAGTGCTACAAGTCTATAACGAGCAGAGGAGCCGCTTCGGCGGCGAACCAACGGTTATTGACGCCACGATGCGAGTCCTCTTGCAAAACGGACACGAGACACGGCTGGTGATGAAATCGAGCAGACCCTTGGAGAACTCGATCCTCAAACGCATGAATGCTTTCTGGGGCGGGGTCTACAACATCAGCGCTTATCGCGAAATGCGCCGCCTGATCGAGAAGGACCGGCCAGATGTAGTTCACGTCCACAGCGTTTATCCGATGTTTTCGCCTTCGATTTTGGTCGCGTGCAGGCGAAAGAATGTTCCTGTCGTGATGACGGTGCATAGCCATAACCTGACCTGCCCGACTTGGTACCACCTCTTTAAGGGACGCGTATGCGAGGATTGCGTTGGCGGCCATGAATACCGCTGCGTCATCAAGAACTGCCGAAATAATATTTTAGAGAGCTCCGCCTACGCGTTGAGGAGCAGCGTCGCAAGGCGCTTCCGGCTATTTCACGACAACGTAAGCGTGCTGATCGCCTTGACACCATTTGCCAAGGCCAAGCTGCTGCAAGCGGGCTTCCGTGACGACCAGGTTGCGGTGGTTCCGAACCCCGGGTCCGTAAGGGAGGCCGCAGTCGACCCGTCCGCGGGAAAGTATGTGGCGTTTGCCGGTCGCATCAGCTCGGAAAAAGGAATCGACACCTTGCTCGCGGCAGCAGCGCAAATGCCGGACGTCCCTTTCAAAGTGGCGGGCGACGGCCCTGCTCTATTGGAAATGAAGGGCAATGCCCCTCGTAACGTTGAGTTCGTTGGCAGACTGGGATCCGATGAACTAAACGAATTCTATGCACGATCTCGGATACTCGCCGTGCCCAGCGTTTGGTTTGAACAATTCCCGATGGTTGTTCTGGAAGCGATGGCGCGAGCCTTGCCGGTAGTTGGATCAAGGATTGGAGGGCTTCCCGAAATCATTGAGGAAGGTCTGACGGGCAGCCTGTTCGAGCCGGGTAACCCGGAAGACTTGGTGCGGCAAGTGCGCCGTCTCTGGGAAGACCCCCAACTCTGCCGCCAGATGGGCATTGCGGGCCGCCAAAAGGTCATGCGGGAATACACCGAGGATGCCTATTTCCACAATTTGATGGCGGTCTATCAGGCAGCCATCCAGCGCTCACGCAAGGGCGTCGGCCTCATTCCAGTCTCATCCCTGGGAGCAAGCCGTGTTCAGGCCGCCTCCGCATCGAGATAATCATGCATAAGAAAATGAACATTCTAGGGATCGAAATGGATTGTCTTTCTTATAAAGATATGCATCGGATATTCAAGAAGTGGCTGTCCGACAAGGAGTCAAGGTCGCACTCCCTTGCGCTGATTAATGTCAACTGCTGCGTCTCCGCTCTCTTCGATACCCAGCTCATTGATCTCTATAACTCGGCGGATATCGTTGGGATCGACAGCATGCCGTTTCTCAGGTGGGCCCGGGCGTTCTATGACAAGAGTTGTGACCGTTTCTATGCTCCGGACCTGATGTTGGAGGTCAGCAGCAAGGCAAAGGAGTGTGGGTACACGTTCTTCCTGTATGGCGGGGCGGACGAGGCACCGGATAAAATCGAGGAATATCTTTGCAAGCGCTTCGATGGCATCAAGGTGGTCGGCAAGTACTCCCCGCCCTTCCGGCCACTCACCGAAGAAGAAGATAAAGCGGTGTGCGACATGATCAACAGAGCGCGACCCGATTTTCTTTGGGTGGGGCTGGGGTCACCGAAACAGGACATATGGATTAATGAGCATCGGGACAAAATTCGAGGGACGATCATGGTCGCCTCGGGAGCCACATTCGATTTTTTTAGCGGCAGGATCAAGCAGGCGCCATTGTGGATTCGGGAAGCAGGTTTCGAGTGGATGTACCGGTTGACGAAGGACTTCCGCCGGTTGTGGGTCAGATACCTCGTCTACAATTTCATATTCGCCGTGATGTTTGGACTCCAGTTGGCAGGGTTTCGCTCACACACTTCAGGCACGGAAACAACTGAGTTTGATTAATTTGCGGTTTGCGAAAGCTGAATTCCAGTCACCTTACCGTCGCACTGATATTGGTAGGTGGCGCTGGCGCCGACGATGAGGTGGCGCATCCCATCGTTACCAGGCCAGCTGGCAGGTTTACATTGCATAGCCATTGCGGGAACAACGGATCGCTCACGTTAGTGGTGAGCGGCGTCTGGTAGCCATACGCGGAAGCGCCTGAAACCGTTGGTTTGAAATCCGAGATCATCGTCGCCATGCAAGCGGGAACATTGGCAAAACCATTGCAGCTCGGCGCTCCAGGAGTGGAGGGGTTAAGGAAGCCGGGATCTGTGCTAAACACATTTGCAGAGCCATACGAGAACCCGCTGCTGTTAAAGGTAAACCCGGCCGTTCCTGCCGCGGCATGGCCCCAATTGTTGTTTACCGTGACGGTGCCGTCGGCATTCTCCACAGAAAACGAATAAATTGTATTCGAACCGCATCCGGTCGAAGAGCTGGCCATCGCCAGGTTAAACGTCGCCGTTACGTTTAAGGCGCTACCGATTTGGATTTCTCCGCATCCCGACCAGTTCTGATTGGTTGCATTGTTGTTATCCCAGGTGGTGTTGTGTTCCAGGAAAACCGGCGCGTGGGACGACCCGGATTTGTTATTGAATACCTCAACGCCTCGACCGCCGTTACCTATCGTGATGTTATTGGAGACGACGGTTTGCTGGGCATAATCGTTTCCACCGCCTTGGCTGCCGTCGAAGGTATCAATGATGATCCCTTCGCCGTCGGTGGGACTGCCCCCGGCACAAGGGCTTGGATCTTGGTTCGCATAGGCAAAATTCCCAGCCACATACATATGCGTCCCAGCTGCCGTGTCGCTTGCCTTTGGCTGGTAGATATTGAATCCACTGAAGCAGGCTCCACTTCCGCTCGCCGCATTGTAGGCGATGTCTCCGACGTAAACGATGTAATCCGCCGATGCGCCTCCGATATTGAAAGAAGTGAATCCGCCGCCTGTGCAGCCGTTAGCGATGTCGTTGGCGAAAATGATGTGGTTGACCGAGGATTGAATTACAAAGCATCCGAAACTATTCCCGGATGTTGTGTGATTTTCCCATCCTTGCACACCCCAAAAACTAGCCGAAACAATCATGGCATGAACGGTCGAAGAGGTGATCTTGCAGGCGTCGAAGGTCGCGCAAGTCAGCCAGGCGACATTGTTTCCCGCCGGGCAGCTGACCGTTCCCCATTTGCCGGAGCCGAAATCGGCCGCGGAATAGGACGTGCTCGCCGCCGCAATAATCACATCGCCGCAGTTGACCGCGTGATTCGGAGTCAGCCAGGGAGTACTCGCCGACGTGCCGTTGTTGGAATCGTTGCCGCCGCCGGATGCGGGCGCGAGGAAAAACGTGGTTGCCCACGCCGGAGATGCGAGCAGGATGAATAGTATGGTTAGGACGAATTCCTTCATTTTAGTAGTCAAGGTGTCCATGATAGTGGAGAAGGCTCAGAGTAAGATAGCTCATCACCACTCCAACTTAATATCCCTCCTCGATCGGGAGATACTGGCTCATAGGACAGGTAAAGAACAGGTGTCCTGCCGCTGTTCGGTCCTGAAAGAGTTATTACCTATTCCTGACAAGAAGGGCAACACGCACGCCTAAACCACAACCAGCCAAAAGAGAGGCGATCATGTCCGAAACCACCCCTCCACGAACCAATTTGGAAAGAGAGCTTGTCCGTATCTGGGAGCAAGTGCTCCAGCGCGCGCCCATAGGAATACGGGAGGACTTCTTCGACTTGGGAGGCACTTCATCTCAGGCGGTTCGCATCTTCGCTAGAATCGAAGAACTTGTTCATCACCGGCTGCCGCTCTCCCTGATTCTTGGTGCACCCACCATTGAACAACTTGCTTTGTCCCTTCTTCCGGGCAAGTCTCGAGACAGAAAGGCATACGTAGTTCCTATTCAATCCGAGGGCGAAAAACCCGTCTTCTTTTGCGTAGGGGAAGGAGTTTTGTGGCGGCCCCTATCGGAACATCTGGGAGCGGACCAGCCAGTCCTCAACGTCGGGCTGGATCCTGGGGTGATTGATCAAATGAAGGGGCCGAATCCAATGGAAAAGCTTGCTCGCCACATGGTATCGGCAATATGTGAGAAGCAACCTCAAGGCCCGTATTACCTGGGTGGATTTTGTTGCGAGGCAGTATTTGCTTATGAAGTCGCGAGGCAGTTGACGATGTATGGCCATGAAGTCGGGCTGCTCGTTCTGGTTGAGCCGTTTACCCCCAGTGAAAATGCAATCGCTCGATTTGCGACATCGTTGAAACGCGTGATCTTTCGGACCGGTTTTCGTTTTCGAGAATTGTACCGGTCGGGGATCGGTGAATTCCCACAATATGCGCTCAGTCGTTGGAAGGGTCTTAAGACGATGTGGACGGATGCGTTATGGCGCAAATCCGCGCGGGACCAGGTTCTGAAGCAACAATCCAGTTCACCTGACTTGGGCCAGATCGTTTTCGTTGCGGCCAGTTCCTACAAACCGAAACCACTGGGGTGCCGAACTGTTATTGTCCATTGTAAAGACTGGCCAATGCTGTCAGCTGGCGACCCGTATTTCGGGTGGCGTAAATACCTCACGGGGCCCACTGGAACGATAGAGGTCCCCGGCGATCATATCGGGCTATTCCGCGACCCGGGTGTTGGAGTGCTCGCCGAGAAGCTGCGAGTTTGCCTTCAGAACACTAAGCAAGTGGAAATACATGACTTCGATATGGTTATTGAAGTTGATCGAAGGCTTTATTCAGGCCCATCACGCGCTTAATATCCTGACTTCAGCCCGACTGCCGCTGATGATTTTGTCATTGCCGGCCTGCGCGAATGCATGAGCTGAGAGAGAAT
>Ga0209415_10007381_pt1 | contig 19227 bp, 12 predicted proteins | sample PeaSoiSIISIP2007_FD_187696 | JGI IMG/M metagenome (GOLD analysis project Ga0209415, IMG submission 187696) | Peat soil microbial communities from Weissenstadt, Germany - SII-SIP-2007 (SPAdes) (version 2) | ecosystem: Environmental > Terrestrial > Soil > Wetlands > Peat | place: Germany... | reverse complement strand
GCTCGGCGGCGAAGGCGGCGGGGTGCTCGCCGACTGGATCATTGCCGCCGCGACCGCCGAGGACTATCCGGTGCAAAGCACCTCCATACCCGGCGTAGCGCAGCGTACCGGCGCGACCACCTACTACATCGAGCTCTTCCCGGTGCACACGGCCCTGCTCGGCGGCCGGCGCCCGGTGATGACGCTCGCGCCCGTCCCGGCCGACATCGACGTGATGCTCGCCTCCGAATTGCTCGAAGCCGGGCGCGCAGTGAGTCCAAAAGAATTTACGGAGCACATGCCCGCCTACAAATTGAAATACCGCGATCATTCTCCGGAGGTGGTGCGGACGCGTCCGGTGCAGAAGCAGTGTTACGCGTGCATGGAATACAACTACGAGTGGTTTGTGAATGACCTCGAGAATCCGTATAGCACGCCGGCTGGCAAACCGTTTACGTGGCAGCGGCTGCGCGTGCTGGGCGGGCGCTCGCTGGTGTGGGGCCGCCAAAGCTATCGCATGAGCGACAACGATTTTAAAGCGACGAGTCGCGACGGCTATGGCGACGACTGGCCGATTTCGTATGCGGATCTTTCGCCTTATTACGACATTGTGGAGAAATACGTAGGCATCAGCGGGGCGGCTGAGAGAAACGAGATGCTTCCGGACGGGCAGTTTCTGCCACCGATGAAAATGAGCTGTGGAGAAATTCAGCTGCGGGAACGCGTCAAAGCAAAATTCGGCCACACGGTGACGATCGGGCGCACGGCTATCCTGACGCAAAATCATAATGGACGGCTGCAGTGCCACTATTGCGGTCCGTGCGAACGCGGCTGCAGCACGTTTTCATATTTCAGCAGTCCGTTTACGACCGTGAAGGACGCGATGGCTTCCGGCAACTGCACCTTGTTTACAAACGCGGTCGTTAGCCATGTGGACATGGACACCGAACCGAATAAAGCGCGCGGTGTGACCTACGTGGATCGCCTAACGCGGCAGGTGAAGGAGGTTCGCGGAAAAGCCGTGATCCTCTGCGCGCAGGCATTGGAATCGACGCGGATTTTGCTGAACTCTTCGACGCGCGAATACCCCAATGGGCTGGCGAACTCGAGCGGCGCGCTGGGACATTATTTGATGGACCATGTCGTTGGAGGCGGAGCTTCGGGTCGTCTGCCAAACTTCAACCCTCTTCCCAATGCAAATGAACCCGCTCGGCCTAACGGGATTTACGTGCCGCGCTTTCGAAACACGCCTTCAAGCAAAAAACAATCCAAGTTCATCCGCGGCTATGGCTATCAAGGCGGAGCCGGGCCCGAATTCAACTTCAGTGCCGAAGGGTACGGAACCTCGCTCAAGAAGGCCGTCAAAGAAGGCTGGTATGAGATTGGACTGGGAGCTTTCGGTGAATCGCTCGCGCGTTGGGACAATTACATCGAGATCGACCGCGACCTGAAAGATGCCTGGGGCATTCCTGCGCTGCACATCAATATGACGCACGGCGACAACGAAGCCGCGCTGATGCAGGATGCCGGAGCTTCGGCGGCGGAAATGCTGGAAGCCGCAGGCGCGAAAGATATTCGCGTGCAAGCGAATGTCGAAATGCCCGGTATGGCCATCCACGAACTGGGCACCGCGCGCATGGGGAACGATCCGAAAAAATCCGTTCTCAATTCCTTTAATCAGGCACACGACGTGAATAATTTGTTCGTGATGGACGGGGCGAGCTTTGTGTCGTCAGCATGCCAGAATCCGACGCTTAGCATGATGGCGGTTACGGTTAGAGCTTGCGATCACTTGATTGGCCGCTTCCGCAAAAACGAGATCTAAAGCAGGCTCCTCGACTCTTGGCGGTTGCATAGGGATTGCATCGTGATACCCACGCGGTGTGTCGGTTCACCTTTTCCGGAAGGATAAACGCTTATGAAAAAAACGAAAGCTGGCAAGCGCAGGTCCACCGCGAAAGGCAAAGGCGGCACGAAGACAGTCGAGGAATACCTCGCAGCTATGCCGGAACCCACTCGCAAAACCTTCGACAAGCTTCGCGCGACGATTCGGTCAGTGATTCCGGCGGAAGCATCCGAGACGATCAGCTATCAGATGCCGGCAATCCGGCACAAGGGAGTGTTGGTTTGGTACGCCGCATTTTCGAACCATTGCAGTTTGTTTCCGACCGCAGCCGTGATGGATGAGTTTAAGAACGAGCTTAAAGGCTTCACAACTTCCAAAGGGACTGTTCAGTTCCACCTCGACAAGCCGTTGCCCGTCGCACTTATTAAGAAAATTGTGAAAGCCCGAGTAGCGCAGAGCGAGAGCAAGAAGTCACGCTGAAGAGACTGCATCGTGGTATTCGAACGCGGCAGGTGCCAGGCAGGAGAACTGGCCTTCCCTTACAGTCTTATTTTGTGCCAACCGCCAGACCCTTAAGGAAGGCATCCAGCTTTAGAAATTTCCGTCCTAGCGCAGCACTGTAGGCGGACCATTCTTCTTCGCCCGACTCAACCGACAGCGCAGCCCGCACTGCCGCCATTTTCGAATCCATGTCGTCAAGGTAGTGGAAGACGAGGGCCTCTCGAATCATCGGCAGCTTTGGCGAACCGAATTCGTATTGGCCGTGATGGCTAATCAAAAGATGCTGAACGACCGTTCTCAGATTGGCGGGGAAACCTTCAATCGCGTCCATAGCTTTGGCGACACTTTCAATTTCCATGACGATGTGGCCGAGCAACTGGCCTTCGGTGGTATAGCTGATGGCGCGGTCGTAACAAAGTTCATCAAGTTTTCCGACGTCGTGGAGGATCGCGACGGTCATCAACAGGTCGGCATTCAGTTCTGGATAGTGTGCCGCGATCAGTTTGGCGAGGCCGCATAGGCCAACGACGTGTTCGAGCAAGCCCCCGAGATAAGCATGATGCATCACTTTCGCCGCCGGGGCGCGCTTGTAGCGGGTCGCAATGGCTGGGTCCGCAAGGATTCCGCTCACCAGTTTTTTCAGCCAGGGATTAGAGATGGAGTTCGCGTATTCGAGCAGTTGCGCCCAAAGTTTTCCTACGTCTTCCTTCGTATGCGGCAAAAAGTCCGCAAGATCAACCTCTTCCGATTTGGCGAGGCGGAGTTGCTGCAGAGTCAGTTGCGGCTTATTTTTGTAAATTTCTACACGCGCGTTGACTTTGACGATATCGTCCCGGCTGATGTCCTTCGCGGGGGCCTCGAATTGATCCCACATGACAGCTTCGATTGTGCCGCTGCGATCACCAAGAGACAATCGCAGAAAAGACTTCCCCGCGCGGGTGTTGCGGATCTCTTTTTCGTGTACGAGAAAAAAAGTGGTGATCGTTTGTTCGGCGTTCAGATCAGAGACGAACGGCGTCTTCATCAGTCGCCTGAATCTCCGGCACGCTTGCCGAAGAGCAAGTACTTCTTGTGGCCCTTTTTGCTCTTGGTGACCTCTGGCGTGGCGCTTACTTCCTGAATCTCCGAGTTGCTGCCGCCGGCGGCATCCTGGTAGCCGGGCTTGATGACGACGTAGCTTTCCTCGCGCAGCGTCTTCAAATATTCGCGGAGAGCCGGTTCCATGCGCTGGCTATAGAGCTTCTCGTTGATCTCGTTTTCCACTTTGGCAAGCGGTTGCTGGCCTTCCTCGTAATGTTCCAGAACCTGGATCAGCAGAAAACCCTGCTTTGTCTCCATAACATCCGTGAGATCGTTCCTCTTCATCTTGAAGACCGTCTCTTCGAGTTCCTTGGAGAGTTCGCCTCGCTTGTATTCGCCTAAATAGCCGCCTTGTTTGGCGGTCGAGCCGTCGGAATAACGCTTGGCGATTTCGCCGAAGTCTTCGCCATCCTCAATCCGCTTCCGGGCCGTATCAGCCTTCTTCCTTAGGTCGGCAATTTCTGTGGCGTCTTTGCCGGCGGTATTGACTTCGATGGAGCGGAGCGCAACCTGCTCCGGGCGAATGAAGTCCTGCTTGTGTTCTTCGTAATATTTTTGAATGTCTTCCTTGGGAACGCTGATGTGGGAGCCAACTTCGCTGCCGATAACTTTTTTGGTCAACAAGCCACTCCGGATGTTGTTCTTGAAGTCTTCCCAGTTGACGCCCGATTTGGTGACCGCTTCCTCGAGAGCTTCCATGCTGGCGAGTTTGTTTTCGATGCGGATCTGGTCGAGCTGCTTGATGACTTCAGGTTCGACGCTGATGCCCATATCCTTGGCGCGTTGCACGAGCAAGGATTGATCGATCAGATTCCGCAGGGCGTTTTTCTGGGTATCGTCGACAAGCGCTTTCAACTGTTCGGGCGTGCAGCGGTTTTGGCAGTCCTGCTTCGCGTCATCCTCGGCGGTTACTTTGGCGTGTTCGAATTCGGAGCGGGTGATGACCTCATTGTTCACGCGGGCAACGATCTCTTCGACGACTTTGCCTTCCGTTTCGGAGATGGCAGGCTTTTTTACCGGAGCCGGCTTCTTGGGTGCGGCGGCAGGAGCGGGAGCATCCTTGGGAGCCTCGTCGGGCTTTTCGAGCGTAGGCTTGGCCGGTTTCTGGCTTTGAGGCGGCGGAGTGGGATCCTGTGCCGCGAGCGGCAACGCAATAAACAGCGCCGCGATAAGTCCTAGATTACGCATGTAGTTCCTCACCTATAGAGTTTAGCTCTGGCCTTGAAGCCCGAGCAATACGTTTCTGAGAGCGCCGGGGACCGATTCCCCCCGCGTAGTTTCCAGCCAAAGGACATCGCTGGGGTCCAGCTTGATACCCTTTCGTGAACGCACCACCTTTACCAGCGTCGCGGGATCCAAAGTCGTTTCCGCGTGAAAACGAATGGCGATGCGATTTCCCTGGCGTTCGACGGCCGAGATACGCAGCCGTTCACACATGGATTTGAGGACGGCGTACTCCAAAAGGTTTTCTACCGTTGCAGGAGGAACGCCGAAGCGGTCGGCCAGTTCGCGGCGAACATCTTGCTTCTCTTCCTCGGTGGCAATCGAGGAGATGCGTTTGTAAGTGCGCAGTCGCAGATTTTCGCTGGGGATGTAGTTTTCCGGGATGCGGACGTCGAGGCCCAGGCTCAGCGTCGTGCGCAGCTCGGGTGTGGATTCCTCACCTTTTAGTTTGGAAACGGCGCGCTCGAGCATCTGGCAGTACATATCGAAGCCGATGGCTTCGATGTGGCCGTGCTGCTGGCGGCCAAGCATGTTCCCAGCGCCTCGAAGTTCGAGGTCGAGCGCGGCGATGCGAAACCCGGCTCCTAGTTCACTGAACTCTTTCATGGCGGAGAGGCGTTTCCGCGCGATGTCCGAGAGAGACGTGTCCGGCGGAACGAGGAGATAGGCATAAGCGCGTTGATGCGAGCGGCCTACTCGGCCGCGCAGTTGGTAAAGCTCGGCGAGACCGAGGCGATCGGCCCGATTGATTAGAATCGTGTTAGCTTTGGCAATGTCGAGGCCGTTTTCGACGATAGTGGTGGCGACCATCACGTCCGCTTCGTCGCGGATGAATTTTAGCATCACACTTTCGAGTTCTTTCTCACCCATCTGGCCGTGGCCCACCACGACGCGGGCTTTTGGCACGAGCTTCTGCACGAGAGTCGCGAGCGAATAAATGGATTCGACGCGGTTGTGAATGAAATAGACCTGGCCGTCGCGTGCTATTTCGTTTTCGATGGCGCGGCGTACCAAATCTTCCTGGAACGGAGCGACTACGGTTTGAATCGCGAGGCGGTCGCGAGGCGCGGTCTCGATGACGGACATATCGCGCAAACCGACCAGAGACATGTGCAGAGTTCGCGGAATAGGCGTGGCGGAGAGCGCAAGCGCATCCACGTTTTGGCGCATCTCCTTGAGGCGCTCTTTGTGGGCCACACCGAAACGCTGCTCCTCGTCTACAACGAGCAAGCCCAGATCTTGAAACTTCACGTCTTTCGAGATGAGCCGGTGCGTGCCAATCACGATGTCGACCCTGCCGGCTTCGAGTTCGGCAAGAATTTTCTTTTGTTCGGCGGGGCTGCGGAAGCGGCTGAGCATTTCAATGCGCACGGGAAACGCCGCGAAACGCTTTTTAAACGTTTCGAAATGCTGGAACGCAAGAACCGTTGTGGGCGCAAGCACCGCGACTTGCTTGCTGTCGGAGACGGATTTGAACGCGGCGCGCATGGCGACTTCGGTTTTGCCGTAGCCAACGTCGCCGCAGAGCAGGCGGTCCATCGGCGTGGGCCGTTCCATATCGCGCTTGATGTCCGCGATGGCAGTATTTTGGTCGGCGGTCTCTTCGAACTCGAACGCATCTTCGAATTCGCGCTGGAAATTGCCATCCGCGGAAAATGCAAATCCTTGCGCCGTCTTTCGCGCAGCGTAGAGGGCGAGCAACTGATCCGCCATATCTTCCAGCGATTTGCGGACGCGCGTCTTGCGCGTGTTCCAGCCCGTGCCGCCGAGTCTATCGAGCGTGGGATGCGCACCTTCGACGACGCGGTAGCTCTGCACCAGGTCCATGCGTTCGAGCGGAACGTAGAGCCGCGCATCGTCGGCGTAACGAAGCAGCATGAACTCGCCGCGGTGTCCGTCCGATTCAATCTGGCGCAGCCCTTCAAACTGACCGATGCCGTGGTCCACATGCACGATAAAGTCGCCGGGCTTCAACTCGGCGAAGTCGGTAAAAAATCCGGAGGTTCGGATCTTGTGGCTGGGGCGCTCGACTGTAGGAGTCACGTCGAAAAGATCGGCGTGGCCAAAAATCGTTAGCTTGGCATCGGGAAATGCGACACCTTCCGCGAACGGCGCGCGAATCAAAAGTAGCCCGGCGGTTTCGAGTGCCCCTTCCGCCGTGAAACCAGCGGCTGCGTTCTCCGATTCGCCGAGGACATAGGGGACGTCGTACTCGCGCGAGATATCGGCAAGTCGTTCGAGTTCGCCAGTGCTTGCCGCCGTGAGGAAAACTTTTCCGCCCGAAGCGAGCTGCGACTTCACATCGCCCATGCACGCGACCACATCACCGTGGAAGCGCGGGCTCGGTCTCGAAGAAAGCTCGAATTGCGGCGCCGAGCCGATGTTGACGGCGAGCTGTTCGAGATGCGTTTGCGAAGTTTTCGCCAGCGCGGCCGCAAACTCTTCCTCATTCAAAAAGAAGTGCTCGGCGGAAGGAGCCGTTGCGCTCCCATGCCGCTCATAGATCGCGGTCGCTTGCGCCAGGTGCTTCTCGGCGGCATCGCGCAAATTTTGCGGCTCATCCAGGAAGACGACGGGTTTCAACGAGCTTTCCGCCAGTTCGAACAGCGAACTTTGGCCGCTCCGCTCGGACGGTCCGAAAAACGACGTTCCTTCCCATGCCTCCGCAGTTTGAAAACCCGTATGCGTTGCACCGACAAGCGCTGCAACATTCCATTCCGTAAGGGGCAAGAGAGTTGTGCGCTGCACCGGCGCGATCGAACGCTGCGTGCGCGGGTCAAATTCGCGTAACGATTCCACAGTGTCTCCGAGCAGCTCGATGCGAACTGGCCGCGGCGCTTCCGCCGAAAAGACGTCCACGATGCCGCCGCGCATCGCGAATTGCCCTGGCAGCTCGACCATTTCCGTGCGCGTATAGCCAACGCCCGCAAGATGCGCGATTAGCTCTTCGAGCGGCACCTCCACGTCTTTTGTAAGCGTCCGTGCGAGCGACAAATAAATCGTGGCATCCTGGAAGCGCCAAAGCGCGGCCTGCACCGGAGCGATCACCAATGAGACTTGGCCGTCAGTCAAACGAAACAGTGTCGCCGCGCGCCGCTCGAGAATGTCCGCATGCGGACTCTGCGATTCCCACGGTAGCGTGTCGAAAGCCGGAAGCGTGGCGACGCCTCCGCTGAATCCAGGAAACACGCTCGAGAAAAAACGCACAGTCTCCGCGAGAGCTTCGGCGCGCCGATTCGAATCCGTGATGAAAAATGCTGGACGCCTCAGCTCATGGGTGAGATAGGCGGCGACGAGAGCTTTGGCGACATCATGCAGCCCGGAAAGCGAAATATGCTGCGCGCCATCGCGCAATGCGCCAAGCGCACCCTCCACCGAAGGGTGGCGAAGCACAGCATCCAATCGTTCGCGAACGGCAGGAAGAATCATGCGTGGGCGTCAGGCTTCCACGCGAGAGGCGGGAACGCCTTCGCGAATCTTTCGCAGAATCGCCGTGGTGGAATAGCCCGGGACAACCGGAATTGAGACGACACGCCCGCCGGCGGCTTCGACTTCTTCGCGTCCGACAATTTGATCGCCAGGCCAATCGCCGCCCTTGACCAGGATATCGGGCAGCAGCCGCGCAATCACTTCGCGGGGCGTGGGCGCATCGAAAATCACCACCGCATCCACGCATTCGAGCGCGGCAAGAATTTCCGCGCGCTCGCGCTCCGACAACACAGGACGCCCGGCCCCTTTCAATTGCCGCACGCTGGCATCGCTGTTGAGGCCAACTATCAGCGCATCGCCGAGCGAGCGCGCCTGCTCCAGGCTCCCGATATGTCCTGGATGCAGCAAATCAAAGCACCCGTTCGTGAACACAATGCGACGCCCGTTGCGTTTCTCGCGCCCAAACCGCAAAATCGCTTCCTCAAGCGTCAGTATCTCTGGATGCAAAGGAACTCCATGAAGGCCCACGCAAGAACCGCGCTGGCATTTAACGAAAAGCTAGTTTATCACGCAGGGCAGGCACCATGCTCGCGCGCCGGGCTCACCCGATGAAGGGCAAGAACACGCTGCGCGCTATTGTGGGCGCGGGATTGTGCGGCATCGGTATTTGGCTCGCTCTCTCCGTTCCGTACCAAGCCCATACGTTCCGCATTGGCGCCGGGGGCTGCCTCTTGGTAACGGACATCGTTGAGGCTGTTGGCCAGCCGGAAGGCAGCACTCCCAAGGGCTACGTAGTTCTTCTCCACGGACTTTCCGCCAACAAGCGCATCATGTCCTACTTGACTTCTGGCTTTGCCGCCCAAGGCTTGCGTGTTTTTGTCCCGGACTTGCCGGGCCACGGGCGCAGCACTGGCCCTTTTTCCTACGATCGCTCTGAGCAGTGCAGCGCAAATCTCGTACGCGAACTGATCGCCCGAGGCCTGCTGGATCCCGAACGAACCATCCTGGCGGGACACTCGCTTGGCGGCGCGGATGCTCTGCGTGTCGCATCGCATATTCCCGTAGCAGGAGCGATTGCCATCTCCCCTGCGCCCATGCGCCCGGTTCAGGGTATTTCGCCCGAGATGATGCCATTTCATGAATTCGGAGCGCTTCCTCCCCATTCGCTGGTCATGAGTGCCGCGTGGGATTCCGGACTCATGCGCAGCGGGGCTAGAGACCTGGTGCCCTCCCCCGGCGATGGCACAAGCCAATACGTCGTAATTCCCCGCTCCACCCACGTAAGCATTTTGTTCGACGCGACCGCGATGTCGAGCGCCCAGAATTGGGCAGCCGCAGTCTTACATCTGGACTCGAAGCCCGCCTTACCCACGCGTCGAGGACTTCTCGGCTTCTTGGCCGGATTCATCGGCATAGTTCTGCTGGCAGGCCCGTTTCTCCGCGAAACTCTGCAAAGTAAAAAAGCAGCCGAGCCTCCAATAGAAATCGCTTCCATTCACTCAAAAAGCCGCGCCTTTTTCGATCAGACACTCGTTGCGCTCGCCGCGGTGGCAATTCTCTACCTGTGGAATCCGCTTCGCGTGCTGCACCTCTTCCAAGGTGACTACCTCGCGAGTTTTCTGCTGATTCTCGGCGTCACCCTTCTGCTCTTCCATTGGAATACCCTGCGAAATCTCTTTGGCACGCGCGCAAATGATGCCCCAGCAGGCCGGCCAATCTACTTCACTCTTTTCGTCGCAGCCTTTGCGGCTTTTCTGCTTCACTTCCTCGTCACCGCCTGGATCGATTTGACGTTTAGCGAGGCTTGGTTGACTGCCGCGCGCTGGGCCCGCTTTGCCCCGCTCTTCCTTGCCGTACTTCCCTATCACGCTGCCGAAGAGCTGGCCCTCGGTCCGGCGTCTTCCGGCAATACCTGGCGCCGATTGCTTGCGGCGCTCTCACTTCGATTCATCGGTTGGGCTGCCATCGTGGCCGCGATTTTCGTTCTTCACAGCGGCGAAGTTCTCCTCGTCCTCCTCTCCCCCTACTTTGCCCTCTGCTGCCTCCTCCAGGCATGGGGAATGAAAGTTGTCCGGGAAGTTACCGCTTCCCCAGCAGCGGCGGCCCTTTTCGGTGCTATACTCCTCGCCGGGTTTTGCCTGGTGGTCTTCCCCACCACTTGATGGGGCCCGTTACCTAATAAAATGATTGCCAAACCCAGCCGCCGCCTGTAGGGTTCCGCGTCCAGGGACGGATTTCGAGGCCATCAGCAGGATAGGAACATGGCAGAGATAGCGATCGTCGGCGGCGGACCTTCCGGCGCGATGTGCGGTGAGCAGCTCGCGCGCGCGGGACACAAAGTCCAGATTTTTGATGAACACCTCGCGTGGGAAAAACCCTGCGGCGGTGGCCTCACTCATAAAGCTGTCGAGTGCTTCCCTTTTCTCCTCGACAATCCCTATCCCAAAAAACTTGTCCACTCCGTCGAACTGATCGCCAGCAACGAACAGCGCGCCAATCTCGAAATGACGCACCCCATCGTCATCTATTCTCGCCGCGTGCTTAACGGCATGTTGCTCGACCGCGCCAAAGCCGCCGGCTGCGACGTTCAGCAAGCGCACGTCCTCGGCGTTGATACCAGCACGACCAAGCCCCGCTACTCCATCGATGGCGAATGGAGCAGCGCCGATTTTCTTGTGCTGGCAGCCGGCGCTCGCAATCAAATCGCCCCCGAAACCCGCCCACTCCAGCGCGACGAGCTCGAAATGACGCAGGGCTACTTCGTTCCGCAGACCGCCGAGTCCATCACTGTGAAATTTCTTCCGCACTTCGAGGGCTACATCTGGTCGTTCCCCCGCTGCGACCATCTCTCTGTCGGCATCTGCGGCAGCATGGCCTCGCACACCAGCGCCGAGCTAAAAACACACCTGGGAGCTTTCGTCGAAAAGCATGGCATTTCGACGGAGAACGCAAAATTTTATAGCCACGTCCTCCCGTCTCCACAAGAGCGCACGCTTTCTGATCGCACCGTCCTCGGCAAGAATTGGGCGCTCGTTGGCGATGCCGCCGCCTGGGTCGACCCTCTCACCGGTGAAGGTCTTTTCTACGCCATGCGCTCCGGCGAATTGCTCGGCCGCTCGCTCGCCGAAGGCTGCCCCGAAAAATACATGGCTTGGGTGAAAGCCGCCTTCTCCAGCGAACTCGAATTCGCCGCGCGCATCGTGCGCCGCTTCTACCGCGGTTCCTTCCTCGGCACTGCCGTCACCACCCACATGGTCCAGCTCATGAACCGCAGCGCCGTATTCCGCCAACTCATGGGCGACCTCTTCAGCGGCACTCAGGATTACAGCAGCCTTAAGCGTCGCCTCTGGGGCCATCTCGGCATTACGGTAAGCGAATTTGTGGCTAGCGTTTTGAACCTCGAACGTCCCACCGCAGCCCAGGTTCCGCGTGGTGGCGCCGCCGCTGACTAGCGCCCGGCGCAACAAATACCAGGTACCTGTCTTCCCCTATCGTCCGCCGCTTACCGCGAGAATGGTTCCCGTGGTGTACGACGCCGCCGGCGACAGCAGCCATAATACCGCCTCCGCGATTTCTTCCGGAGTTCCCGCGCGCCCCATGGGAATCGTGGGCGCCAGGCGTGTCGGCCGCTCTGGATCGCCGCTAGCCGCGTGAAGTTCTGTGAGAACGTGGCCCGGCGCCACGGCGTTCACTCGAATTCCTTCCGTGGCAACCTCCCTCGCAAGCCCGAGCGTAAACGTATCCAGCGCGCCTTTTGACGCCGCATAGTGCACCCATTCGCCAGCTCCGCCAATTTGTGCCGCCCGTGAAGAAATATTCACGATCGCCCCGCCCCGTCCGCCGTTTCGTGCAGACATGCGCTGCACCGCCTCGCGCGCGCAAAGCATCGCGCCTATCACGTTCACCGCGAATACCTTCGTAAGCGTCGCGCTCGTAACCTCGTCCACGCGCGCGAACCCTCCCGTAATTCCGGCATTGTTCACCAGCGCTGTGATCGGCCCCAATTCGAGTTCGGCGCTTTCAAAAAGTCTGAGTATGTCGGCTTCGCGCGATATATCGGCCTGGATGACCGTCGCGCGTCCGCCCGACGACACGATATGCCGCGCCACGTCCGCCGCAGCCAGCGCATTTTTCGTATAGTTCACCGCCACGGCAAAACCGCGCGCGCCCGCCAGTTTCGCAACCGCCGCGCCGATGCCCCGCCCCGCGCCGGTTACGATCAATGTCCCCCGCGAATCTTCCCCTTGCATTTCAGCCATGTACCGTCCTTGTTCGAACCTCGCTGGAAATGTACTCTAACTGCTACCGTGAGCATCCAAGAAAGACATTCGGTCCGGCCCCCAACTATGCCATCGGAACCCAATTCCGCCACACCCGCGAAGCCAGTCAAGAAAAAGAACGCATGGAAGTCGCTCCCTGACGTTTGGGCCCTGATCAAACCTCGCCGCGGCCTACTCATCCTCGGCTTCGGTCTGATGATCATCAACCGTCTTTGCGGATTGGTCCTCCCCGCCTCCACAAAATATTTCGTAGATTTTGTTGCCATCGCCCACAAGATCAATCTGCTGACTCCAATCGTCCTCGGCGTCCTTGCCGCCACCATCATCCAGGGCCTCACTTCCTTCACACTCACCCAACTCCTCTCCAAGTCCGCGCAAAAAATGATCACCGAGCTGCGCCGCCAGGTGCAAGCCCACATCGGCCGCCTGCCCGTCTCCTTTTACGACGCCAACAAAACCGGCGCGCTCGTTTCCCGCATCATGAGCGACGTCGAAGGCGTCCGCAATCTCGTCGGCACCGGCCTCGTCGAATTCGTAGGCGGCCTAATGACCGCCATCTTCGCGCTCGTCTACTTGATCCACGCCAGCGTCCTGCTCACCGGCGTCGCGTTCTCCATTCTCCTGGTCTTCGGCTTCGGCATCAGCAAAGCTTTCTCAACGATTCGCCCGATCTTCCGCGCTCGCCCCAAAATCACCGCCGAAGTCACTGGCCGCCTCACCGAATCCCTCGGCGGCGTCCGCGTCGTCAAGGGCTACCACGCCGAAGAGCGCGAAGAAGGCATCTTCGCCACCGGCGTCCAGCGCCTCCTCGACAACGTTTTGAAAACACTCACCGCCACCTCTCTCATGAGCCTCTCGGGCGCTACTCTCCTCGGCGTCGTCAGCGCCCTCATGCTCGAACTCGGCGGCCACAAAATCCTCAGCGGCTCCATGACCCTCGGCGATTGGTTCGCCTTCAATCTTTTCCTCGGCTTCTTGATCGCTCCCGTTTTCCAGATCGTCGCCATCGGCACGCAAATCACCGAAGCCATCACCGGCCTCGAACGCACTCGCGAAATCCTCAACGAGAAAAAAGAAGACGAAGATCCCCGCCGCACCGTCATCATGGAGCGCATCACCGGTCTGGTTGTCATGGAAAACGTGAACTTCGCCTACGATTCCGGCAAGGAAGTTCTTCACGAAATAAGTTTCGAATCGCAGCCCGGCACCGTTACCGCTCTCGTTGGCCCCTCTGGCGCCGGCAAATCCACCATCATCGGCTTGATCGCAGCATTCTACGTTCCCGCCGCTGGCCGCGTCCTCGTTGACGGCATCGACCTCGCCACCATCCAGCTAAATTCCTATCGCACGCAACTCGGCGTCGTTCTGCAAGAAACGTTTCTCTTCGACGGCACCATCCGCGAAAACGTAGCCTTCGCCCGCCCCGAAGCTACTGAAGACGAAATTCTCGCCGCCTGCCACATAGCTCGCGTCGACGAGTTCGCCGAGGGCTTCGAGAAAAAGTACGACACCGTCGTCGGCGAACGCGGCGTAAAACTTTCCGGCGGCCAGAAGCAGCGCGTCTCCATCGCCCGCGCCATCCTCGCCGATCCGCGCATATTGATTCTCGACGAAGCCACCTCCAGCCTCGACTCCGAATCCGAAGCCCTTATTCAGGAAGGTCTGCGCTACTTGATGCGCGGCCGCACCACTTTCGTCATCGCCCATCGCCTCTCCACCATTCGCCGCGCCGAACAAATTCTCGTCGTCGAAGGCGGCCGCATCATCGAGCGCGGCAATCACGCATCCCTCTACGCCGCCGGCGGCCGTTACTACGATCTCTACACCAAGCAGCACGAAGTCGAGAGCAATCTCTTCCTCGCCCCAGGCGAAGGCGACTCCGAAGACGCCGATGCCGCCCGCGCCTCCGCCGTCGGCCGCTCAGGCGCCGCCATCCCCGACGCCATCCGTCTCATCCGCGGCCAGAACAACTAAGTCGTGAATTGTGTCTTGAAAAAAAAGTGAGCTCGCGATAGATGCCGATCGCGAGCCCATGGCAATGTCCTAAGGTCGAACTACGCCGTCGTGGAACGGCGGATAACCAGCTTCTTCGAAGCAGGCGGCGGAATCAGTGTCGCCATCTTCCGAATCATCGCCAGCACGAGCCGCTTATCCCCTTCCGAAAGCGTCGTGCTGAACCGCTTGATCTCCGCCAGGAAGCGAATTTCGTCCTGCGAAAGTTCGCCCAGCATCTTTTGCGTTTCGCGGTCCCGCGGCGTCTCCGTCCCCGGAAAGAAATCCGCCAGCGAAATATCCATGGCTTCCGCAATCTTGGCTAACGTTTCGAGCGAGGGCACGGTGTGGCCGTTCTCAACGCGGGAGAGGTAGCAGCGCAGCAACCCGGTGCGGCGCTCGATATCTCCCTGCGACAATCCCCTCTGGCTGCGATACGACTTGATCACTTCTCCGATGTTTACGCGTGGCTTTTCTTTTGGCACGATGGCTCTCCAGGTACGAGGGGGTAGCTTAGTCACTAACAGTAGGAAGAGCAAGACCGAATTTCCAGGGGATGATTCCAATGCGACAACCCCTGCCTGTGGAAAACTCGAACCCCGCGTTCCGCACGCCCTCAGCCCTTCGCGCTTCTACCTCTGCATTGCCGACACCGTGGCCGGCTGCTCCAGCCGGAACTCCAGCAAAGTCTCGCTCGGCACTTTCACCTGCTTGCCTCGCGTAAAAACCTGCACGCCAGCTCCCGCCGCCGATCCCGCTCCCGCTCCGATCGCCGCGCCTCTTCCACCGCCGGCAATGGCGCCAATAATCGCTCCAAACACCGCCCCGCCTCCTACCTTTTTCGCCGTGTCTCCGCCGCGGCCCTGGCCCTTTAGGGTGTAGTCGCTGCTCGCCAGCGGATAGTCGTGGCCATCAATGACAATGCGTATCAGCTCGAGCTGCAGCTCGGCGCTCCCCGAAAAATGGCCCGCTTCTTTGGCTTCGGCGAGACGCCCGTATAGGTCGGTGCCTTTGCGTGCCACCAAGTTGTTGTTGATGTAAAGGTCCGTCTCCAGGCTGGCGTGGAACACGTCGCCCACCTGATTCTTGGAAGAATCTACTCCATCGATCATCCGAACCAGCAACGATTGCCCCGCCGGAATCGTAACTTCGCCGTACTGCGCGGCAGGATCCTGCAGTTTGGCAGCTGTAACCACCGGAGCCGCCGGCGCCACGGGAGCGGGCGGTGGCACGTCCTGAGACACGATCGGCTCTTGCCCAGCGTTTGGCGCCGAAGCATCTGGAGCTGGCGCAGGGCTGGCCGGAGATGGTGGAGTAATGGCTGCAGGGGCCGAAGGCGCAGGTGCGTTTGTCGCGCCGGAGGTCCCGGTAAAGGTCACTGCGACCGCGTCCAACACATTAAATGTCTGTACTTCCCCCTTAATCTCAAATCGCAGCACCGCCTGCGTGCCGCCAAGGTACCGCCCCTGGAGCACTCTCCCATCTTTCAGCTCCAGCGTGTCCGCAGCCGCAGTCCCCGCAAAAACCAGTCCCAGAAACACCGCAAATATCGCACGTCCTCGACCGTTCATCGTCCTGCCTCTCTCTATCGGCGCTCAGCAAGCATCGATCAGCCCGCGCCGTTTTCCCCGTTCCACCCGGCCCAGCATCTTATCCTATGTTGTTGGATGAATCGTTTGCAGCCAGGGTTGCGCAATATTGTTTCTTGCCCTCTTCGATGCAGCCGTAGGGGAGGGGCTTGTTTACCCTGAGCCTCGAAGAGCCCCTCCCTCCTCGCTTTAACTGTCGACTCTGAGTTCTAGGCTGTTAGCTGTCAGCTGCACCTCTACTCCGCCTCCTGATAAATCCGCCGCGTAATCTCCGCCATCAACGCCGAGCTATCCTTGATATCCGCCATCCCTCGCACCAGAATCACCAGCACAAACGGCCTCCGCGCAAACACAATCGCCGCATCATGATGAATTTTCGTGATCTCCCCGGTCTTGTGCGCTACGCGGGTCCCCGGTGGAAGTCCCGCAGGTATGCCTTCATTGAATTTCTGCCGCTCCAGTATCTCGATCATCTCCCGTGAGGATTCCGCATCAACGGCTTCTCCCCGCGCAATCGCCCCCATCAACTCCAGCAGCCCGCGCGCCGTCGTCGTATTGTTCAATCCTTTCGCAAACGCCTTCCCATCCTCCACGCCACGCATCACGTTCGTCCCATCGGCATGCAACGAATGCACCGTCGCGCGGATATTCTCCACGCCCAGCTTTTCAATCATCAGATTCGTCGCCAGATTGCTGCTCACCGTGATCATCAACTCCGAAAGCTGCCGCAGCGTACGCGTCTGCCCCGCCGCTTGATACAAATCCGTCTCCGAATCGTCCTCCGCATTCAGCGTATAAACCGATCCATCCACCAAACTGTGGAACTCATTCTTCACCACGAGCGGATCATCGAGCTTCAGCTTTCCTTCTCGCGCCTGGTGATACAGCTCGATCAAAACCGGCAACTTCATCGTGCTCGCCGCGTGAAACACCTCATCCGCCCGGAAATACCACTCCGTCTTCCCATCCAGCGTGCGGAACGCCACCCCCACATCTGCCCCGCTCTTCCGGATCGCCTCCTCAATCCCCGGAATCGCCCCCGCCAGTTTCGTTTCCTGCCCCACCACGGGACGCACAAGCGCAAACGCGCCAAGCCCCATCACGCAACTCATAGATAACGCAAGAATTCCAACAAACCGCCTCATAAAATCGCCCCGCTCCTAAGCCCCCTCACATTTTCCTTGACAAATATTACTATTCATGTATAATGGTCCTCAGGTAGTACTCCGATTCTGCTTTTGTACCGCCACCGTCCCGCTGGCGTTTTTCTTTCTTATTCAAATCTCGCAGCAACTCTAAATACCTTTAGAATGAACACTTGCAAAAGTGTATCAAAACAAAGGACTTTAACTATCTTTAGAATGAACACTTACACAAAAACCGGGGGGAGGGTAGATCCCACACTCGCCACGCGTCACTCAACACTCGCCACTTCCCGTTACGCACAGCAATGCCTGTATCTCCTGTCCTTTCAGGGGCTTACTTCACGGTTCTCTGGATACCGGGGTGGGGGTAGCGCCCCTTCTTCCAACTCAGTTGGAGGAGCCTCCTAGGCTAGTCGACGGGACGTTCCAACCATCCAATACCAGCACAGGCTTTGCTGCGTCCTCGTCGGACCGTTCAAACTTCGCGCTCACCGTCCGCTTCTCCCCTGGCAGCAGCGTGAAGTAATTGTCGTCCCAGAAGATCGGCGTCAGGTCTTCTCCGCCCGGTCCCCGCGTCACTCGCAAATGCACCATGAACGCCACCGCGTTGCTCGGATTCGTCACCGTCACATGCGCTTCGCCATTTCCAATGGCCGATTCGGCTTGCAATTTCACCGTCGGCAAGGAATTCAGACCCATCAGATCGCCAAACTCCGCCTGCGGCGTGTACACCGTGTCCTGCTGCTTCGCCCAGTTGAGCGTGTCCGCTTTCGTCGACAGCCAATAGAAATTGTCGCTCAGCTGTTTTCCTCCGGCATCGCTCAATTTCAGCCGCAGAAAGTATGTCTTCGATAGGCCATCCACTTTCGGGAGATCGAACGCCTTCGTACTGCTGTCCGCCGGAAGGTCAAGCGTGACATCGCGCGATCCCTTTTCCGTGGCGTCGATGTTATAGATCTTCGCGCTGACTTTCGTTCCCTTCAGCGCTTCATACGTGCTGTTCACCACCGCCACCGAATTATCGTCAAACGAGTACTGCACGTGCACCGGCTCCATCGCTTTCTTCGTGCCAAAGTAGCCGCCCGCGGGCACCAGGTAATAATCGTAGAGATGCCAGATCAGCGACGGCCACCCATTGTTCAGCATCCACTGAATCACGCCTGTCGACGTGTACTTGTTCCGCCCGTACGCCTCGAACATCGCTCGCTCGCCGTCGTACGTCATCGCCTGCGCTTTGCGTTCGTAGTCATCCAGCGAAGTCGCTGCCCCGTAGCGCCGCGTCAATCCATCCGTAAACACGTTGATCGTGGTGAACCGCTCGCCGCCGGAGTGGTAGTTCCACACTTCATCGATCGGCCACAAATGCTCCTTCGGAATAAATCGCTCCAGCGATTCGCGCGGCGGAATTGCCGGACCGGGGCTCGTCTCTGTGTTATAGCCGTAGGCGCCGCCCGCTTTTTTATCCGCCAGCCAATACACCGGCGGCACATATTCGTACGGCCCGGTCATCTTCACGCCGGACTTTCCCGTAACCGTTGTTTTTTCCGCCGATGCTGACGAAATAATCGGATTTGGCCAGCCCAAACTCTTTTCGATCTCCAAATACATTTTCTCAACGTCGGCCGGTGGCGGCCCATCGCTGCCGTTCAGCCACACAAAAACACTCGGATGATTGCGCAACCGCCCAATCTGATCCGTCAGCGACGCTGCCGCCACTTTCCGCTGGTCGCCTTTCCAGGTTTTCCAGCGCTCCCACGCGTCGCAGCACGTCCATCCCGGCATCACCAGAATTCCCAGCTTGTCCGTCTTTTCGAAAAACTCGTCATGATCCAAACGCCCTTCGAGCCGGATGGTGTTCATCCCCATGTCCTTCACGTACGCCAAATCCCCATCCAGCCGCTCCGAAGACCATCGCAAAAACATATCCGGCGCCCATGCCGCTCCGCGAATCAAAAGCTTGCGCCCATTAATTTTGAAGAGCCGGTAGCCTTTGTCGGTAATTTCCGAAGTCACTTCGCGAATCCCAAACTTCCAGTTCGCCGCATCCGACACCGTTCCGTCCACGGCAAAGCTCAGCTTCGCCGTGTAAAGATTTGGCACGCCCATCTGGTAGGGCCACCAAAGCTGCGGATCCTCCAGCTTCAGTTGCGAAAATTCTTCCG
>Ga0209415_10007380_pt1 | contig 19227 bp, 20 predicted proteins | sample PeaSoiSIISIP2007_FD_187696 | JGI IMG/M metagenome (GOLD analysis project Ga0209415, IMG submission 187696) | Peat soil microbial communities from Weissenstadt, Germany - SII-SIP-2007 (SPAdes) (version 2) | ecosystem: Environmental > Terrestrial > Soil > Wetlands > Peat | place: Germany... | reverse complement strand
CTTGGTCAAAGGCGCTAGGTTGAGGTCCTAGTCTCGTAGGAGTCCGTGAGTTCAAATCTCACCCCCTGCACTCCTCCACCCTCCGACGCGAACGACGCTCGTCTCCGGAACCCTCCAACGGAAATCCGGTCGCCCCGCCTCCGGGCCCTCTTTTTAAGACCTCAGCGTCTAGTTGGACGCTACTGATGGTCCCACCCTCCAACTGCGCCAACTGCGGGGCGGCGGTGCCGACGGACGCCTTCTTGTGTCCGGCGTGCCACGAGCCGGTCGGCGAGGAAACGTGGGAGGCCACGCCTCCGGCGGAGGCCCCGACCGAGCCCCCGTTCCCCGCGCCCGCTCCAACCTCCGGGAGCACTCCCCCCCCGGCTCCAGCTGCGGTCGGGGCTCGGCCCCGGGTCGTCCCTCTCCGCCGGGGCGTTCCCACCAACCCGTTCAGCCAGGATTTTGCCCGCCGTCTCGGGCGCCTTAACCAGTGGGCCGAGAGCGTCGAGCCCCTCGGGGTCTCGATCCCCCGGCTCCCGGCCTGGGCCGAGGAGGCCGCCCACGAGGCGACGAACCCCGAGCCATGGGCCGAGGTCGTGCGGGGCATCGAGCGGATCGCCCAGCGACGGATCATCACCGCGTTCGAGGAGTGGGCCAAGTCCACCAAGGGGCGCCTCACGCGGCTCGAAGCCTACTCGGTCGACAGTCGCCTCGAGCGGGACCAGATCGAGGATGCCCTCCATACGGCCCGTACCGGTGACATCGCCCAGGCGCTTGCCACCTACCGGCAGGTCGACCGGGTCGTTACGATCAAGGAGCGGCATCTCGACCAGGCACGCGAGGAGCTCGAGCGGGTCGTGGCGCTCCTGAAAGACATGCAGGCCCTCGGCATCGACCCCCCGCAAGATCCGGCGGGGACGGCCGACGACCTCGAAGCCGAGCTGCGGGCGGGCAAGCTCGCCGCGCTGAAGCAGCAGATCCGGGCGCTCCGGCTCCAGGTGGTTGGGAAGCTCAAATCGAATCTCCCCCGGTACATCACGATCTACGGCGACTATCTCGTCGAGGAGCGGACCCACGGAATCGCGACCGAGCGCGAGGCGATCGACCTCGCGCGGGGGGCCCGCGATTTCTTTCAGGGCCGTCCCGAGGAAGGACTGCGCCGCCTGCGGGCGCTCCAGGAGATGCACGGGCTGCCGCCCAGCCACCCGTCCCGGTCGACCGGGCGCCCGACCCGCTAGACCGTCCGTTCGAAGACGCGGACGTCTTCCGCCCACATGTGCTTGTGGAGGACGCCGGCCTCGGAGAACCCGAGGTGCTGGAGGAGCGCGACCGTGGGCGTCAGGCGCGCGAGCGGGTCCAGCCAGACGACCGCTGCGTTCGACTTTCTCGCCCACTCGATCGCGGTGCCGATCAACGCAGAGGCGACGCCCTGTCGACGGAACTCGGGATCGACGACGAGATTCACGAGGTGACACGCCCCGTGACGGATCTCGCACCCGACCGACCCGACGAGGCGCGACTCACGGCGCGCGACAAAGTACGTCACACCCTCCATCCAGCTCGTGAACTCGAGCGGGGTCGGCTGCCATCCCTTGAGCAGCTCGATCGGCAGGTCGCTCGGGTGGGAGTCCACGACCTTCTTGTAGAGCGCGCAGATCGCCGGGACCTCCTGGTGGGTGACCCGCTCGATCGTGACCGGAACCGGGCCCTTCTCGGCCGGCCTTCCGGCCGCCCCGGGGCTGCGTTCCGCTCGGTCCGATCCCTGCTCCGTCGCCACGATTCGTTCTCCGATGACGGAGCGTGGCGCGGTGAGAAGCGCCGTCGTTCTTGAGCCTTCCTCCGGCCTTCGGGCGCCGGAGGACGCTCAGGGCGTGTGCCGGGACGGCGTGCGCGGGAACGGAGTCGTCTCGCGAATGTGCTCGCGTCGGAGCATCCATCGGAGGATCCGTTCGATGCCCAGGCCGAATCCCGCGTGCGGAACGCTGCCGTGGCGGCGAAGGTCGAGGTACCACTCGTACTCGGCGACCGGCGCGCCCGTCTGCGAGAGGCGCTCGGTGAGGAGCGCCACATCGGTCTCGCGGCACGAGCCACCGATCATCTCGCCGTACCCCTCCGGCGCGAGGAGGTCCGCGGCCTCGACGGTGCGGGGGTCCTCCGGGGAGCGGAGCATGTAGAACGCCTTCAGTTCGCGCGGGAAGTGCGTGACGAAGATCGGGGAGCCGGCCTCGAGGGTGAGCGCGCGCTCCTCCGCGGTCCCGAGGTCGCTCCCCCAACGGACCGGGAACCCCTGGGCGGAAAGGCGGTCGATCGCCTCCGCGTACCGGAGGCGGGGGAAGGGGCTCGCGATCGCGAGGAGCTCGTCAGGAGAACGCCCGAGCGCGGAGAGCTCCCGGGGTCGACGTTGGGCGATCGTATGGCAGAGGTGGACGACCATCCGTTCCTCGAAGTCGAGGAGCTGGGTGAGGTCGCACCACGCCAGCTCGACCTCGAGGTGGAGGTACTCGGTGAGGTGGCGGGGCGTCCGTGACTTCTCCGCGCGGAAGGAGGGGGTGAGCGCGTAGACCCGCTCGTGGGGGAAGAGGAGCGCTTCGAGGTAGAGCTGGGCGGTCTGCGAGAGGTACCCGGGACGGCCGAAGTAGTCGATCTGGAACGCCTCCGCGCCCCCCTCGGCCGCGTTCCCGGAGAGGATCGGAGGCGTCGTTTCGAGGACCTCCTCGCGGTCGAGGAACTCCCGGAGCACGCGGAGCACCTCGGCTTTCACCCGGAACGTAGCGACATGCTCCGGGGATCGGATGACCAAGTGGCGGTGGTCGAGCCGGAACTCCTCGGTCTGATCGGCCATGATCGGGAACGGCTCACCGGCGTGGATGATGGTGATCTGGGTCGCCCGCACCTCGCGCTGTCCCGGGGCGCGGGGGTCGGCGGCGACCGTCCCCTCGACCGCGATCGCGCCCTCGACCTGCACGTGCTCCGCGGCGTCGAACCCGGCGTCGCCGAGCACGTCGCGACGGCCCGTGACCTGCACAGAACCGGTCCGGTCGCGCATCAGAAGGAACAGGATCCCGCCGGACGAGCGCGAGCGAACGAGCCAGCCTCGGACACGCACGGTCGTGCCCACGGAGTCGGCGGCGAAGACCCGCTCCACGGGGCGGAACTCACCGACGCTCATTGGTACTCTCGCCACTTGTAGCCGCACTTCGTGCATTCGAAGATGCGAGTCTCCGGCTCGTCCGAGCCCCGGGTCTGGCGGAGGACGTAGTAGGCCTGTCCGTTGCCACACTTCTCACACAGCTCCTCCGCGGTGGGCAACGTCGCGACCTTCACCTCGACGACCTCCATCGCCCGCCCCTGCGGAATCGAGCGGCCGACCTCCCTTCCCTTGCCGAGCGGGACGGTCGTGCCGCAGCCGGAGCAAGCCCAGACCCCCATCGGGCGGTCCACGCGCATGAGGCGTTTGCACTTCGGGCAGAACATGGATGGAGCGCTCGAACCGGGCGGACGGTATTACGGTTCGGATGGTCAACCGATCATCTGGTCGGCCGGCGCGGCGCTCGAGGGTGCCGCGGCCGGCGCGGCCACGCTGAGCGGGATGGGGGAGGGCTTCGTCCCGGGCGCGAGGATCGAGCGCATGTGCTCCATCCGGCGGGCGAGGTCCTCTTTCGTGCCAATGTCGTGGCGGACGTAGTACGTACCCTGGACCGACTTGAGCGCGGCCTCGACCCGGGCGCTCGCCTCGTGGATCGCGCTGGCCTCGCCGACGAGGGCGACCCCCCGCGAAGTGGAGAGTTTGACCGCGGCAGGACCCACCTCCTGAACGCTCCCGTAGAAGACGTGGACGCCCTCTCCCTCGATCCCGGTCGGGTTGAGTTCGAGGACGCCGCCGGCTTGCGGCCGGTCGCCGTACCCCGGCGGCACGAGGTACTTGACGACCGTGGCGCGGAGCCGAAACCGGACGAGGTTCGGGTCGACGCGTCCCGTCGCCACGCCGTAGAGCAGCGCCTCGAAGTTCCCCTCCTCGTAGAGCGTGAGGACATTGATCCCCTCGGGGTCCCCGAAGCGGGCATTGAACTCGAGCAGGAGCGGGCCACGCGCGGTGAGCATGAACCCCCCGTAGAGGACCCCGCGGTAGGAGAGGCCCTCGGCCCGGAGGGCCGCCGCAGTCTTCTCGATCGTGCCGAGCGCCCGGTCGCGGTCGGCCGGGGAGAGGAACGGGAGGAGGTGGTCACGCTGGGAGTACGAGCCCATGCCGCCGGTGTTCCCGCCCTGGTTGCCCTCGAGCGCCCGCTTGAAATCCTGCACGGCCGGCATCGGATACACGCCCGAGTCGGTCACGAACGCCATGAGGCTGAACTCCTCGCCCTCGAGCTTTTCCTCGAGCAGGACAGCGCCGCCCTGCAGCAGGATCGACTTCGCGTAGGCGACGCCCGCCTTCGCCTCCTGGAAATCCGAGCCCTGGACCCAGACGCCCTTCCCGGCCGTGAGGCCGCTCGGCTTGACTACGAACGGGCCGCCCAGCTCGTCGACGGCCCGGTCGACCTCCTCGACGGAGCTCGGCACCACGAACTTGGGCTGGCCGCCGACCCCGTGCTTGCGGAGGAGCTCGCGGCAGAACCACTTGGACGACTCGACCTGCGCCGCCGCCTGACCGGGGCCGACGGTCGGGATCTGGACCGCGCGCAACGCGTCCGCGACCCCGGTCGCGAGGGGTGCCTCGGGTCCGATGATCGCGGCCTCTATCCTCTGCGCGCGCGCATATTCGACGACCTTGACGGCGTCGGTCGGGTCGACGCGCGCCGAACCCTTCGCCAGGCGCTCGAGGCCGGGGTTAGAATTGGAGCTGACGACGTAGACGCTCGCCTCCGCGCGACGAAGGGTGGAGGCGATGGCGTGCTCTCGGGCCCCGCCCCCGACGACCAGGAACCGCATGGCCCCGAGGGAAGGCGGGACCGGGTATATGGGCGTCGCGCGCGCGTCGCCCCCGGGGCGACCCCGGCTCCGGGACGAGCGCGCCGTTCCGCCACGCTTAAGAACCGAGCGCTGGTGGGCCGGCTCTCGAGGCGCCGATGGAGATCCGAGTCGTCGAGAAGGAACACGACGTCATCCGGGTCGAGTTCCCCAAAGGGGAGGAGACCCTTCTCATCCCGCTCGTCGAGTCCCTCCAGAAGGAGGAGAAGGTCCTGGAGGCGCGTTACTACCTGGGTCACCCGTACCTGGACCGCCCGACGCTCTACGTACGCACCAAGGGCGAGAAGCCGCAGCAGGTGCTGAAGCGGGTCTTGAAGGACCTCGCCGACCTGTACGGCGACCTGTTGACCGACTTCGAAAAGAAGGCCGACAAGGTCAAGGCGTAGAGGCCGTCGAGGCGATGCTGAAGGAGTGCGCCCAGCACGGGTACTTCCGGGCCGAAGCGTGCCCGGTCTGCGGTCAGCCCGGCCGCTTCCTGATGAACGACCGGGAGCTCGACCACCTGGGTCGGATCCTGACCGGCATCCTCCGCCACTTCCCCGACCGGTACGGGCTCACGATGGAACCGCCGGGATGGGTTTCCCTACCGGCGATCGTCCGGGCCATTTCGCAGCGCCATCCGGCCTATCACTGGCTCCGGGTACAGCACCTGGTCGCGATCGCCGAGACCGACGCGAAAGGCCGGTACGAGGTGCGGGAGGAACGCGTCCGCGCGACCTACGGTCACACGGTCGAGGTCGAGCTGGACCTGCCGACGGACCACATCCCCGAGCACCTCTACTTCCCCGTGACCCCCGAAGAGGCGGCGATCGTGCTCGAGGTCGGACTGAAACCCTCCGACCGCAAGCGGGTCCACCTATCGAAGACCGCCGAGGACGCCCGGGCGGCCGGCGCCGTCCGGACCCCCGTGCCGGTGATCCTTCAGGTCGACACCCGTCGGGCGCAGGACGGCGGTCGGGTCATCATGCGCGCGGGAAAGACCGTGTTCTTGGTCGACCAGGTACCGGCGGAGTATCTCTCCCGGTACGAGCTGGCCCCGACTCCCCCGCCCGATCCGGCGCCGTAGTCCCCCAACGGGGTCCCGCGCTAGAACGGCGCCCCGCACGAGGCGCACTTGGTCGAGCCCGCCGGGCTCAGCTGGCTGCAGAAGGCGCATCGGGTCGGCGGGGCGGGGCCCCCCTTCTTCATGGCACGGCGCGCCTGCACGTCAGCAGGAGGCGGCGGGGCATGGGCTCGCGCCTCGGTAAGGACCGCGGCCCAGCCAGGAATGTCGTCGACCTGGAAGGAGAGGACGCGGGCGAGGAGGTTCACCTGGAGCACCGGCCCGTTGGGTCCCTTGACGCCCAGTGCCTGACGGACGCGCCAGAGCCCGATGCGGTACTCGTTGGCGCCGGCACCTCCCGGGGAACCCCACCCTTCGCCCGGCGGAGGGGGCGCCCCGGTCGTCTCGAAGACGATCGCGACGTTCGTGAGCGTAAGGGTTCCGGGGCGCGGCCCGGCCTGCGTGAGGACGACCGCGGCCCCGGAACGGATCGGTGTCTCCCCGCTCTGGAAAAGGACCATCCACTCGGGCTCCGAGCCCGCTCAGCACGGCCCCGCATAGACCTTTCTCCCGACGGGGGCCCGACCGGGGCCGGGAACGACGGGTCGGTCCCGGCCCGAGAACCCCGGACCTCAGGCCTACGCGAATCCCTCGTCTCCGACGTTGGACTCGTAGGTCGTGCTGATCTGCGCGACGTAGCCGAGGTGGCTCCCCGACGGATACGGGTTGGTGAAAATCAGGTAGAATTCGTCGGTGTAGGGAGCGGAGAAGACGATCCGTCCGGTGGGCGAGGGTCCGAGCGTATACTGGGGGAGGGGTGAGAGGCCGTTCAAGAACTGGGGCATCTCGGTCGAGTTGTACACGTCGAGTACGAGGTTCAGCCCGACCGGGTCGGAGGTGCTGAAGTTGCCGATGACGAAGTCGCCGCCGGTGATCTCGCCGGAGAGGATCGTGTAGTTCCCGGGACCGAGGGTATAGAACCCGCTCGTGGTCAGCGGGTCAGCGACCACCGGGGGACCCGCCACGACGAGCGAGATCATCGTGTAGGCGAGGCCGAGCGCCACCGCGATCACGATGAGGCTGCGGAAGGCTCCGCTCGCGCGCAGGCGTCGTCGCTGGAGACGAGAGACGGAGGGCATCTCGGAGGCCCGGATCGGGTCCGGGGCGCCGCAGATGGGGCACTTCTCGGCGCTCGGCGGGACCGCCAACGAGCAGAAGCTGCACGCGCCCCACGTGGGGTCCGGGGGTTCGGGGGGAATCGTGGACACGCCGACGGAGCCCCGGCGGGCCTTTTTGGGGTTCCGTACGAACCCACGAGCTCTCAGCCGGAGCGCTTCCCTGCACCCAGGTTGAGCAGGACGTTCTTGCGGCGGGTGAACGGCTCGAGCGCGCGGGCCCCCTGCTCGAAGCCGAGACCGCTGGACTTCACGCCCGCGAACGGTGTCTGGGGGAACGACGTGGGCGCCTCGTTGACCACGACCATACCCGACTCGAGGCGGCGGGCGAGCGAGTGCGCAGACCCTAGGTCCCGGGTCCAGAGCGCCGCGAGGAGACCGTAGGGGGTATCGTTCGCCAGCCGGATCGCCTCGTCCACGTCCCGGAACGACGTCACGCACAGGACCGGACCGAAGATCTCCTCCCGGGCTGCGCGGGACGTCGCGGGAACGTCCGCTAGCACGGTCGGGCAGACGAAATTCCCGGCACCGAGCGCCGGGTCGGTGGGGCGGCTCCCGCCGGCGACGACCCGGCCCCCGCTCGAGCGGGCGTCCTCGACGTACCCGAGGACGTGCTCGGCCTGCTCCCGGGAGACGAGGGGTCCCATCTCGACGCCCTCCTGCACGCCGGGGCCGAGTTTCAGTCGTTCGGCGATTGCGCGGACCTTCTCCACGAGCGGATCGCGCAGGCTCTCGTGGACCAGGAGGCGGGAGGCGGCCCAGCACATTTGGCCGGCGTTCCCGAAGATCCCGTACCCGATCGCTTTCGCCGCCCGGTCGACGTCGGCGTCGGGGAGCACGATCACGGGACCCTTCCCACCGAGCTCGAGGGTCGTCGGCAGCAGGCGGCTCGCCGCGAGGACGGCGAGACGGGCGCCGACCTCCCCGCTCCCGGTGAACGTGACGGAACGGCAGCGGGCGTCCTGGACCAGCGCCTCCCCGACCTCGGCCCCGTTGCCGAGGACAACGTTGAGGATCCCGTCCGGGATCCCCGCTTCCTTCGTGAGACGTGCGAGGGCGATCGCGGTCAGAGGAGTGAGGCTGGCCGGCTTGAGAACGACCGCATTGCCAGCGGCGAGCGCGGGTGCGACGGAGCGCATCGCGAGGAGGAGCGGATAGTTCCAGGGCGCGATGTGCACCGTGACCCCGAGCGGCTCGTGCAGCGTGTAATCGAACCGGGCCCCGGGCACGGGGATCGTCTCCCCCTCGACCTTGTCGGCCAGCCCGGCGAAGTACTCGAACGTCCGGACGACGTAGCCGATGTCCGCCCGGGCCTCGCGGAGGGGTTTGCCCTGGTTGAGCGTCTCGAGACGCGCGAACGGGTCGGCGCTCGCCTCGAGCAGGCCGGCCAGCTTCCAGAGGGACTTCGCTCGCCGGGCCCCGTCATCGGCGGCCCAGTTCGACTCGCGGAACGCCCGGTCGGCGACCTCCATCGCCGCGTGGGCATCGTCCCGCGACCCGACCGCCGCGCGCGCGAGCGGTTCGTTCGTCGCCGGATCAAGGAGCGTGCGCCGCTCCCCGGTCGACCCCGGCTGCTCCTTTCCGCCGATGTAGAGTTCGAACGAGGCCTCGAGCTTGGTCGCCATGCGACCGTTCGAGCGCGGTCGACCTATTATCGGTTCGGGCCCCCGGCCTCGACCAGAGGGTAGCTGCGGCCCTTCCAAGTCACGGGGCGACCCCGTCGACCTCGCACCAGCGAGACGGTGACCAGGCCCAGGTAGTAGACCACCGCGAGCGGAAACAGAAGTCCGTACGCTGCACCACCCCCCACGACGTGGGCGAAGGCGACGTGCTTTCCGAACAGGGCGACCCAGAGGAACGCTCCCACAGCGATGAGCAAGAGGCTGCCTGCCCACAGGCCGAGCGGAAGGACCGCGAGGGGGAGAAGAAAGAACCCGACCAGCCCCGCGAGGAAGCCGACGAGCCGCGACGCTGAGAACTCCGCGCCGTGGACGTTCTTGAGGAGGCCTTCGAACATCTCGTGCCGGTCCCGGTACATCCGGGTGGTGGCGAGCTCGGCCGCATTTGCGATCCGGAGCGTGAGACCGGCCGCGCGCGCCCGACGGGCGATCGCGACGTCCTCGAGCACGTACGAACGGACCGCGGCGTGACCTCCGATGCGCTCGTACGCGGATCGGCGGATCAGCAGGAACTGTCCGTTCGCCATCGCGGCGGAGGAGGCGGCTCGGTTGACGCAGGGGGCGCGGAAGTACGTGAGGACCATCTGGATGTAGAACGGCAGGACGAGCCGCTCCCAGAATCCGTGCATCTCCACCCGGGGCGCGATCGTGGCGATGTCTGCCCGCTCGGATTCGGCCCACCCCGCGACCGTGCGCACGGCGGACGGATGGGTCCGCACGTCGGCGTCGAGGAAGAGGAGCCAGTCCCCGGTGGCCCTCGCCGCGCCGTTCCAGCAGGCCCAGTTCTTCCCAACCCAGCCGTCCGGAAGGGGCGGCTCGTCGACGCGCCGCACGCGGGGCGCGCGCGCGTCGATCACGGCCCGGGTTCCGTCCGTGGATCCCCCCTCCACGACCACGATCTCGAGGTTCGGTGCGTCCTGGGCGAGGAGGGTGTCAAGCGTCAGGGGCAGTTCGTCGACCTCGTTCCGGGCCGCGATGATCGCGCTGACGCGGCCCGGGGGCGCGGGGCCGGGCGGCGCTGGGGCGAGCGTCGGCATCTCGTAGGCGAAGACAATCGCGAGCCCCTGGTAGAGAAGGACTCCTACTGAGGCGGCGAGGAAGAAGAGGACGATCCAGGTTGGTAGCACGTTAGCGCCTAGGCGCCTGCTCATAACTGCTTATCCGGAAACCCGGCGAAGGGCCGGGCACCCTGATGTCGCGTCGTCTCCCTTCATGGGCGCGGCCGCGAGGCCCGCTCGAGGGTCGCTTCCAGCGGTTCCCCCCTCGCTCGGGCGCCACGCCGCCGCCTCCAGGAGCGCGTTGCGCGCGCTCGGGGGAACAGTATCTCCCCGTAGGATGCGCCGACCACGGGCCAGGATGGCGATCGCCGCCGCCGCATCCCGATGCCAGGCGCCTCCGCAATCCCCACAGACCACCTGTCGAGTCATCCGTCCTGGGGGCGGAGCTCTTCCCCCAGACGGGAGAGCCAGATGCCCTCCGCACCGGGGACCCTCCGAGGAGGTCCCCTCCGGGTTCACCCAGACAATCCGTGTTCGGGCCTTGTAACTGACGATTTCCGCGAGGCGCCCGTGGGTCCATGCGGAGAGTCGACGACGCAGAATAGGGCCTTCGGGGCCCCTACCCCGCCGCTCAATCGAGTGGGTCGTGTTAGAGAGGTCCTCGAAGACGAGATTACGTTCCCCCGCACTTTCGATGAGTTCGTTCGCTGCTTGATGGACGAGCGGTGTCACTCGGTGTGTTTGCCGTCCACGATAGCGTCTCAGGACCGCCCGTTGATGCCGGAGTCCTTCTCGATGTGGCGTTGGATCGCCTGGCGCTTGAGCACCATCCGCTCCTGAATTCGAGTGATTGGCCGAAGGTCGACTCGCTGAAGGTTTCCGTCCGAAGTAGCGAGGTCGGCTGAGTTGAAGTTGAGGTCGATACCGATTTGGGTTTCCGGATTGGAGATGGGGTGGGGAACCCGGAAATGGAACAGAAGAACCTTGGGGGTCAAAGTGAGGCCGAACTTCCACTCGGAGGCCTCACCATACTTTCGAAAGAGGGGGTTCATCACGCCGCTTAGATCGACACAAACGTGAGAGCTCGGACGGACCGTGATGTCGAGTTGGGAGGTTTTCGGATTCCACCGGAACAGATTGGCATGAATGCTCGCCTTCAGGTGACGCCGACGAGGTATAGCGAGACGCATTCGTTCGAATCGGACGGGGTCCAGCCTGCTCGCTCGCCGGAGAGAATGATCCCAAGCATTGAGGACGGCTGATGTCTCGTTGCATATCGAGACAGCCCAGCAAGAGGCGAGGTGAGGGTAGCGAGATCGGAGGACGGGGTAGGAGCGCTTGGTGGACTCGAAACGGGACTCATCCGGATGGGCTCGCCAATCCCGAATCAGTTCATTGAATGCGGAACGAAGGTCAAGGAGCGCTCGGAACAGCCCGTTTTCGAGAGGATGGGGAACGGCGACCGTTCCAACTGACCAAGACTGTGGGGACGCGTGGTCGTACAAGTCGGGAGCGCGGGGGCGGTGAAAGTAATGATGATAGCCGGCGCTCTGAACGATGAAATGTGCCCGTGATTCCCGAGCGGGGGCGTCAGAAATTGGCGGAATTGCTGGGACAATGGAACGTTCAGGCATCAACAGGGTTTCTGGATAGGCTCTAAAGCACCGTCCGCTCCCGGCGGCAGGACACTCCGCCGATGCCGACCGTCGTGCACCCGCGGATCCGGCCCGGCATTATCGAGGATCGTGAGTACCAAGCGGCGATCGCCGACGCCGCGCTCCGGCAGAACACCCTCGTGGTCCTCCCGACCGGCCTGGGGAAGACGACGATCGCGCTCCGCGTCATCGCCGAACGTCTCCTCCAGAATCCCACCCGGTCGGTCCTCGTCCTCGCGCCGACCCGGCCGCTCGTCCTCCAGCATGGAGCGAGCGTGGCGAAGTCCCTGTTCGCGCCCGAGCCGATCGTGCTGACCGGCGCGATCCCGCCCGAACGCCGCGCCGAGCTCCTGCACCCCCCTCAGGTCGTGATCGCCACCCCCCAGGTGATCGGCAACGACCTCGCGAGCGGAACCTTCCCCCTCGATACGTTCTCGCTCATCGTCTTTGACGAGGCCCACCGCGGCGTCGGGATCTACCCGTACGTCCAGATCGCCCGGGCGAACCAGGAGGGGCCCCGGGCCCGCGTCCTCGCCATGACCGCCTCCCCGGGCGGGAGTGAGGCCCGAATCCGTGAGGTCTGGACGAACCTGGGGATCGAACGGTTCGAGTACCGGACGGAGCTCTCCCCGGACGTCGCCCCGTACCTCCACGGGATCGGCGTGGAGACTGTGGTCCTGCCGCTCCCCCCCGAGGTCCAGCGCCTGGCGATCGAGCTTCGCGCGGTCGTCCAGCATCAGATCGACGTCCTCCGCAAGCTCGACTGGCTGCCGGGCCCCGGCGAGGCGAGTCGTCGCTCCCTGCTCGAGGCCGGGGTCCGCCTTCACCGACAGATCGAGACCGACCGGGGCCGAGGCAGCCCGGGGTCGGCCACCCTCTGGCAGGCCGTCACGGCCCAGGCCGCCGCGATGAAGGGGATGCACGCCCTCGAGCTCGCGGAGAGCCAGGGCGTCGACGCGCTCCGCGAGTTCTTCGAGCGGCAGACCCCGAAGCCGGGCCAGCGGATGAGTCCCGCCACACGCACCTTCCTCGTCGAGGTCGAGGGAGTACGACGCCTCCTCGAAGGGCCTCACTTCGAGCACCCGAAGGTCGCGAAGGCCGTCGCGATCGTCGCCGAAGAGCTCCGCGCGCGCCCGACCGCCCGCGTGATCGTCTTCTCACAGTACCGTGACACGGTGGACCGTCTGGTCGGCGAGCTTGAGGGATTACACGACCCGGCGATCCGGCCCGCCCGGTTCGTAGGGCAAGCCTCCCACGGGACCGACGTAGGTCTCTCGCAGAAGGAACAGGGCGGGGTCCTCGACCGGTTCCGCGCCGGGGCGGTCAACTGCCTCGTGGCCACGTCGGTCGCCGAGGAGGGGCTCGACATCCCGGCGACCGACCTCGTCGTCTTCTACGAGCCGATCCCGGACGTGATCCGGACGATCCAGCGACGCGGCCGCACGGGCCGGGCGCGGGCCGGGCGGGCGATCGTCCTCGTCGCCCAGGGGACCCGGGATGAAGGGATGCATCGTGGAGCGTTCGCGCGGGAGAAACGGATGCACGAGATGCTCGAGCGCGTGCAGGCGTCGGTCGCGCACGGCGCGAGCCTCCCTCCGCCGGAGCGGCGTCTCTTCCAGACCCGACTGCCCGAGCCGGAGTAGCCTAGCGGCCGGTGCTTCCGAACCCGCCAGCCCGCGACCCCTGCGGTGCGACGGTCCCTTCCTCGATCGTGAGGGGATGGTCCTCCACGAGGCGAAGCTGGCCGATCCGGTCCCCGACCTCGATCCGGTACGTTCCCTCAAAGAGGTACGTGAGCGGGACGCGCACCTCCCCCGAGTAGTCGGAGTCGATCGTGCCCGGCGCGTTGACCATGTGGACGCCTTTGGTGCTGAGGCCGCTCCGCGGCCGTACCTCCAGGAAGGTTCCCGGCGGGCACCGCATCCGGAGGCCGGTGCGGACCAGGGTGACCTTTCCCCGTTCGAGCTCCACCGATTCTGCCGCGGGCAGGTCGAAGCCGGCAGAGCCTTCCGTCGCGCGGGCCGGGAGGGGGACTCGCGGGGCGTCGGCGAGGCGCTCCACGATGACCGTCCGGGGCTCGCGGCTCACGGCGAGGGGAGACGGTCGACGGCTTTACGCTTCCCGGGCGCCGGTGGCCGTTCCCATGACCCCGTCGGGCACGGAGCCTTCGACCGAGAGCCATTGCACTACGAGCCGGCCCTCCGCGCGGCGGAGGATCTTGCCGAGCGCGGGGGCGCTTCGGCCGGTCTGCTCGGCCAACCGGGAGAGCGTGATCCTTCGGGGGACCGCGTAGTATCCCAAGACCCAGGCCCGCGCCAGCATCTCGGCCTGGAGCGGGGTGAGCAGCGGGGCGCCCGCGTCGGCTGGGTAGGGGCGCCCCGATGCGCGGAGCACCTTGTAGGGGAACTCCTCCCGGTCGAGCCGCCGGAGCACGCGACGCAGCGCCCGCTCCTCACCGCGGAACGAAGCGACGACCTTCTCGGACGTGATGCGGAACGGCGCGGTCGGCGAGATCTCCCCGCCGGCGAGGGAGAGCAGACGGCGGAGGCGCTCGGGATTGCGTTGACGGACCAGCACGATATAATCCCGCGTCCGGGGCCGGCGCTCGACCAGCTCGAAGCTCTCGAAACCGTAGACCGACCGGATCCGCCGGGATTCGCGCTCGAGCTCGGCGGCGGAGCGGAGCGCCCCTTTCCGCCGCACGCGGAGGAGCTGGAGGCGCCACCCTTGCTCGAGGCGCAGCGTCTCGAGGAGCTCGACCTCCTCGTACTTCTCGAAGAGACCCTCGGGAATCAACCCGAGGAGTTCGAGGTCCTCCGTCCGGAACTCGAGCGTGACCGACTGCATGGCCGCGGGGGAGTCGAGGTTCCGATATGAACCTTGGGCAACGGCCTTGTCGGTTTAATAACCGGCAGGGCTCGGCGGCGTTCGTGGCATTCCGTTCGCTCGGCGAGTTCCTGGAGGCCCTTGAGTCGCGGGGCGACCTCGCCCGGGTCAAGACGCCGGTCTCCCGCGACCTCGAGATCACCGAGGTCACGCAACGGACGCTCCGTGCCGACGGCCCAGCCCTCCTGTTCGAGAACGTGCCGGGCTCGACCTTTCCGGTGGTGACCAACCTTCTCGGATCGCCCCGCCGCATCGCCTTCGCCCTCGGGGCGAAGGACGTCGGAGAGGTCGCTGACCGGATCGAGAAGCTCGTCCGCCTCCGGCCCCCCGCCGGCCTCGTCGGCGCGATGCGGGACCTCGGGGGCACGATCGACCTCCTCCAGACCGTGCGTTCGCTCGCCCCGAAGCGGGTCCGCTCTGGCCCCTGCCAGGAGGTGGAGGAGGCGCGCGTCAACCTCGACGCGCTCCCGATCCTCAAGTGTTGGCCCCACGACGGCGGCCGGACGATCACGTTCCCGATCGTCATCACGAAGGACCCCGAGACCGACGAGCCGCACACGGGGATCTACCGGCTCCAGCAGTACGGTCCCGACACGCTCGGGATGCACGTCCAGATCCATCGGGTGGGCGCGAACAACTACCGCAAATGGGCTGCGCGAGGCGAAAAGATGCCGGTCGCCGCGGTGCTAGGGGTCGACCCGGCCACGCTCTTCTCGGGTCTCGCCCCGGTGCCGGAGGGGATCTCGAACTTCGTCTTCGCAGGACTCCTCCGGTCCGAACCGGTCGAGCTCGTCCCGGCCCGCTCGGTCGACCTCGAGGTTCCCGCCCAAGCCGAGATCGTCCTCGAGGGCTACGTCGACCCGACCGAGCGGAAGGTCGAGGGACCGTTCGGCGACCACACCGGCTACTATTCCGCCCCCGAGCCGTTCCCGGTCTTCCACGTGACACGGGTCACGCGACGGGACCGCCCCCTCTACCTCGCGACCGTGACCGGCAAACCGCCGACGGAGGACGCGGTCCTGGGGAAGGCGGTCGAACGCGTCTTCCTTCCGGTCATCCGGCTCGTCCTCCCGGAGATCGTCGACATGAACCTTCCGATGGAGGGGCTGTTCATCAACGTCGGGATCGTCTCGGTGCGCAAGCAGTACCCCGACCACCCGCGCAAGGTGATGCACGCCCTCTGGGGGCTTGGCCAGATCATGTTCATCCGGTACCTCATCGTCGTCGACGGGGACGTGGACGTTCACGACCTCCACGAGGTCCTCTACCGGGTGGGCCTCCAGGCCGATCCGGAGCGTGACCTCGAGCGGGCCCACGGGCCGGTCGACCAGCTCTCGATCTCCAACCCGACCCCGAACCTCGGCGCCAAGGTGGGGATCGACGCCACGCGGAAGCGTCCCGAGGACGGCTTCCCGCGACCGTGGCCGGAGGAGATCCGCTCGGACCCGGAGGCGGTCGCCGCCGCGGAGCGGGCGATCCGCCAGGATCCGGTGCTCAGCCGTTTGCTGCGGCCGAAACCGTGACGGCCGGCCCCGCCCCCCGCGGGGCGTTGTACGAGCTCGGGCGCTTCCTCGAGATCCAGACCGTCGGGCTCAACCTTCCGTTCGTCCTCGCCTTCCTGTTCCTGGCCGCGGGGGGGATCCCCTCGCTCTGGGTCGTCTTCCTCGTCGTCGTCGCGTTCGTCTCCGCCCGCAACGCGGGCCACAGCTTCAATCGCTGGGCCGACCGGGACCTCGACGCGGCGAACCCGCGGACGCGGGACCGGGCCCTCCCTTCGGGACGCCGCTCGCCCGCGTCCGCGCTCGCGATCACGGCGCTCAGTGGTGCGGTCCTCCTCGGCGCCGCGTACCTGCTGAACCCGTTGGCCTTCGTGCTCGCCCCGGTCGCGCTCGCAATCGTCCTCGGCTACAGCTACACGAAGAGGTTCACCGCCCTCACCACCCCCTTCCTCGGGTTCGTCCAGGCGGTCACGCCTGGGGCCGTGTTCATCGCCGTGCAAGGTCGGCTCGCCGGGTTCGTCCTCCTCGCGGTCGCCGGACTCCTCGCCTGGGGCACCGCCTTCGAGACCATCCACAGCCTCGGGGATATCGAGAGCGACCGCGCCCTTCACCTGCGCTCGCTGCCCGCCCGCGTGGGGGTGATGGCCTCCGTCCGGCTCGTTCCGGTCCTCCACGCCGTAGCCCTCGGTCTCCTGGCGGCCTTCGGGTTCGCCCTCGGGCTGCGCCTGCCCTACTTCATCGCCCTGGCGGGGATCGCCGCGCTGGCGGCGGCCACCGACGTGTCCCTCGCGCGGGCCCCGACCTCCGCCCGGGTGCCGTTCGAGCGTCACTTCCTCATGGCCGGACTGTACCTCGTGGGCGTGCTGCTCGCGGTCTTCCTTCCCGTCGGCCCGCACGCGCCGGCGCTCTGAGCCGGGTCGAGGCGCGTCCTGCGGCTCGACCGAGAATCCCGGTCGTTTCCTCCGCGGGACCGACTCGACCACCGCCAGGCCACCGTCGGCGAACTAAAATCTCGCCTCGTCTCCGGAGCCCGGTTGCCATGCCGCAGGTGATGATCGGACTTTCCGCACGCGACTACCGGACGACGAACGAGGTCTGGCGGCTGGCGAAGCGCCATCTCAATCCCGCCGTCCGCCGGCGGATCGGATGGCGGGGCCGCTCGAGCTTCCTGCGTCAGCTCATCCTCTACGGATTCGAGAAAGCGAGCGAGAACCCTGGGGAGTTCCTTCGGGCGGTGCGCGACACCCACGACCCGCTCTTCGGCCGACGCGGACGGTCCGAAGCGGGCGCCGACCATCGCGAAGCACTGATCCCCTCGTGGGAGGCGTTCTTCCCCGCACCGCCGGCGTCCACCAAGGGACGGAAGCGGATGCCCAAGACCGCGGGAATGGGATAGACCGAGACCTCCGGTCCGGTCGCGAGGAGTCATGAGCCGGACCGTCGAGCGTCTGGAGGGGCTCGCCCTCGTCGGGCAGGCGAGTGCCGGCGGCCTCCCGCTGCTGACCCCCGGCCTGATCGAGAGCGCCCCGGTCGGCCCCGAAGGGATGGGGCTCTCCCTCCGCTCGGTCGAGGCGCCGCTGGGCCTCCGTCACCTGCAGCTCTCCGACGGAACCCGGCGGCTCGACCTCGAGTTCTCGGTCCCGGCGCCGGAGGTGGTCGGTCCGATCGGTGGTGCTACCCCTGTGGGCGCGCATGCCCTTCTTGTCCGTCCACCCCTCCCACGTGACCTGCCGGAGGCCCTCCGCGCGTCCCGGCCGGACCTCCTGATCTGGGGGAACGCGCGCGCGCTCTGGTCGGAGGGTCTCCCGTTCGTCACGGGGATCCACCAGCTTCGGACGGTGTTCGGCGCGGCCCCGGTCCTCTGGGCCCCCCGGGTCGCCTTGCCCCACCGGATCCCGCTCCTAGCGTACCTCGGGGTCGATCTCGTGGACTCGACAGCGGGCCTCCTCGAGGCCGCGCGCGGGACGTTCCTCGATGAGACCCTCGCCACCACCGACCCCGCGATCGCCCGAACCGAGGGCCTCTGTACCTGCTCGGCCTGCACCGCCCCATCCCCGGGCCCGATCGAGGCGCACACTGCGGCGGTCTACCGACGGGCGATGGCCGAGTGCCGCACGGCGGCGAGGACCGGCCGGTTGCGCCAGCTCGTGGAGTCCCGGCTTCCGGCGGAACCGGCGCTCGCAGAGATGCTCCGCTACGCCGACCGGGAGCTCGGGGACCTTCTGGACGAGCGTTCGGCCGTGGTCGGAGAAGGCTCCCAGCCGTACGTTTTGCTCGAATCCCACCGGCGGCCGGAGATGGTCCGGTTCCGTCAGCGCCTGCTGACCCGGTACCTCCCACCGCCCTCCAAGTCGGTGCTGCTGCTCGTCCCTTGCTCCCGCACGAAGCCCTACCGTCTCTCCCGTTCTCACCGGCGATTCTACCGGGCGCTCGATGGACTCTTCCCCTTCGAACGGGTCCACGTCGTCTCCGTGAGCTCCCCGATCGGGCTCGTGCCCCGGGAGCTCGAGGACCTGCCGCCGGCGCGCCACTACGACATCCCGGTAACCGGCGAGTGGGAGGAGCGCGAGCGGGCGGCCGTAGTCGACGGGGTCCGCCACCTTATCGCGGCGGGCCACTACCGCTCGGTCGTCGTCCACCTGGATCCCGGGGAGTATGCGTTCCTTCGGGCGGCGATCCCTCCGGAGCTCCCTTCGGCCTGGACGCTCGGCGACCACCGAACGACCTCCCCCGAGGCGCTCGCCTCGCTCCGGGAAGCGGTGGGGTCCGCACTGGACGGAGAGAAACCGGTCCCGGGCGGACCGCTCGCGGTGGTGCGGGAAGAACTGCGGGAGGTCGCCGCGACCCAGATGGGCCGGTCGGCGGCGGACCGGTTGTTCGCGGCCCCGCTGCGGCTCGCCGGTCGGCCCTGGTTCCAGCGGCTCACCGATGGTCGGACCGACCTCGCGACCCTGCGCGAGGAGCGGGGGCTCCTCCACCTCACGGTGGCCGGGGCGCGTCGGCTCGTTCCGGATCCGCCGCTCTGGGTGTCGGTCGACCCTACCCTGCCGCTGACGGGGGACCTCTTCGTGCCGGGGGTCCGGGACGCGGACCTCGCCATCCGTCCCGGGGACTCCGTCGTGCTCCTCCGGGACGGCACGCTCGCCGCGGTGGGCGAGGCGGTTCTGCCGGGACGGCTGATGCTCGAGCTGGGCCACGGGCTCGCAGTTCGCGTGCGACACCGCGCCCACGACCCGACCGACACGTCCAAGACGGACGGGTCCCCTCCTCGAGACCCAGGGCCGGTCGTCTAGCGGTGAGGACGCCGCGCTTACAACGCGGAGATCGACGGTTCAAATCCGTCCCG
>Ga0209415_10007379_pt1 | contig 19227 bp, 11 predicted proteins | sample PeaSoiSIISIP2007_FD_187696 | JGI IMG/M metagenome (GOLD analysis project Ga0209415, IMG submission 187696) | Peat soil microbial communities from Weissenstadt, Germany - SII-SIP-2007 (SPAdes) (version 2) | ecosystem: Environmental > Terrestrial > Soil > Wetlands > Peat | place: Germany... | reverse complement strand
GCGTTGCGGCAGGTTTATCAGATTCTCGGCCGCGAACATCACTTTGATCCCGCCGACAAAGACGCTCTCCAGATCTGGGACACGCTCGAAGGCTCGCAACTGGTGGAGCGCATCTTCGACATCATGACCATTTTCTTTGGCGCGGTCGCCTTGATGACGCTCTCGCTCGGCGGCATCGGCGTGATGAACATCATGCTGGTCGCAGTCACCGAACGCACGCGAGAAATTGGCGTCCGCAAGTCTTTGGGCGCGACCGCAGCCGATATCCGCAACCAGTTTTTTGCCGAATCGGTGGCGCTGATGACCATCAGCGGCGCCATCGGTCTTGGCATCGGCGTGGGCATCTGCTTAGCGGTGGCCAATGTGGAACTGCCCGATATCGTGCCCCATCCCGTCATTTCTCCGCTGGCGATTATCGCGTCGCTATTGACCCTGGGCCTCATCACCGTCGCCGCCGGCATGTACCCGGCACAACGCGCCGCCGCACTCAGTCCGATCGAATGTCTGCGGCAGGAGTAAACGAGCAAGGAGTGGCCCGTGCAGGTCAAGGAATTGATCCATCAAAGTTGGGACGCGCTCACGCGCAACCGCCTGCGCTCCGTCCTCACCATGATGGGCATTGTCTGGGGCTTGACCACCGTGGTGCTCCTGCTCGGCTACGGACAGAGCGTCAGCGCGGGTGTGCTCAACGCCTTCCTTGGCATTGGCAACAACGTGATCATGGTCTGGGAAGGTCAGACCAGCATGCAGGCTGGCGGCCAGCGCGCCGGCAAACGCGTCCATTTCAAATACGACGATGTCGAGGCCATCCGCGAAGAAGCTCCGCTCGTGCGCATGGTGAGCGCGGAATGGGACGACAACTTTGGCTATAAGTACGGCGACCGCGTGGTCACGGTGTCCACCAAAGCGGTGCAATATCCCTATGGCGAAATGCGCAAGCTCAATATTGCTGAGGGCCGTTACTTCGAGGAAAGCGACTTCACCGAGCACCGCCACGTTCTTATTGTGGGGCCAAATGCGTCGAAGAAAGTATTTGGCAATCGCGACCCCGTCGGCGAGTTCGTGACCATCAACGGAGGAAGCTGGGAAGTAATCGGCCTGCTCCGCCTGAAGATTCAAGATTCGTCCAACAACGGCCCAGACAACGAGAACTTTTTCATGCCCTTCGAAAGCATGGGCGACATTAACGACAAGCGCGATCCCGAGCTGATCGTGTTTCAGGCCGTGCTGCCGCTGCAGCACAAAGCGGCGCTGGCGCAGGTGCGGGAGGTGCTGGCTCGCCGTCACAGTTTCAATCCCAAGGACGACAAATCGACTCCCGAGTGGGACACGGTTGACGACTCGAAGGACATTCAACAGTTCGGGCTTGCGCTCCAACTTATCCTCGGCTTCATCGGCATGTTAACGCTTGGAGTCGGAGGCGTGGGTGTGATGAACATCATGCTGGTAAGCGTGACCGAGCGCACCAAAGAAGTCGGATTGCGCAAGGCCCTCGGCGCCAGCAATCGCGACATTGCGTGGCAGTTTCTGGTGGAGGCCCTGGTGCTGACCTTTGCCGCCGGCGCGGTGGGGATGCTGGTGTCGGTCGTACTGGCGCACGCCATTCCGCCCATGCCCCTGTACTCCGCCATGTACAAGACCGCCAACCACGAGGGCGACATATTTCTGAAGACCTCCAGCAGCGTGATGCTGACCGCGTTCCTGATTCTGACTTTTGTCGGAATTACGGCAGGACTGTGGCCGGCATGGAAGGCGGCACACATGGAACCGGTCGAGGCTTTGCGGCACGAGTAACTTTCAGTGCTCCTAAAGCGCTCAATCTGACTTAGGTGACTTTTACCGGTTTGCGCCCTTCCATCAGACACGATGCACAAGCGTCTAGTGGCGCCAGATTTTCTGTGCCCGATGGGCATTGTCGCCGGAAGATGGAGCCGATCTCGTCTCGACGTTTGGGTTGGGCACAGTGACCGTGGCAGGCGCGGCGACTGAGGCAACGGGCGGGGCTGCGGCGGGTTCAGCCTTAGCCCCAACTTCGTCCCCGCGGAAGTAGCGCCCTTTGGCAGCGCGCATTTCCGGCATGGCGGTGTAGGGTTTCGTGTAATCGTTGTTCGCGTTCCAGAAAAGAAATCCAATTCCGCCTTTCTGTTTCGCCACTTCGATTTGAACTTCCACATACTTCGGCGAATAAGTCTTGGTGCGCCACGCGAACGCTTGCAGCCACGGACGAATCACCACCCCGCTGTCTTTGGTGATGAGTTTGAAGCGGTCCATCGACTCGCCGATAAAGTGCTCGGGCGCGTCACCGGGGTGCGCGATGCCGTCCATGCCGAAGAAGTGCGAAGGATAGATCATGGGCGAGAGTACGTCACAGTGCTTCGCCATGGCTACGATGTCCTGCCCAGTGTGCGCAAGATCGACGGGACGCTGCCATGCCATAACTCCAAAGACGTCGAGCGAGAACAAAACGCTGGTGGGATGGATCTGGGCATAAGCGTGATCGAGAAAATTGGCGATCACTTCCGAGCGTTGCTGTTGGGGATGCTCGCCCTGAAAGGTGAACGCGGCATCTTTCTGGTCGCCTTCGGCGGGGAAGCGCACATAGTCGAACTGCACCTCGTCGACTCCCGACTGTGCTACGAATTTTGCCAAAGCGATGTCATAGTCCTGCACCTTGGGGTTCGAGGGGTCGGTCCAGACCAGTTTGCCGTTTTCGCGCCAGGGCTGGCCGGTACTGCGCGACCTCACGGCGAGTTCAGGATGACTCGCAACGAGATGCTCGTCGCGGAAGATAGCGATGCGGGCGATGGCGTGCATGTTCTCGGAGTGTAGGAAGTGAATGAACTTGGGCAGGTCGGAAATATAGTGGCGCTGTCCGGTGGCTAGTGGATGGTCGAAAGCGATGTTGACGATGCCGTCGCTGTCTTTGATATCGAACACGACCGCGTTGCCGCCAACTTCGCGCCAATGTCGGATAATGCGCTCGCCGTGATCGCTGCCCGCCATCACCCCAGTCAGATAAATGGCGCGGACCTCGAAATCTCTTGCAACCGGGACGGATTTCTCTACAATTGGCGATTCGAGAATTCCGGGGATGATGATCTGCTCTCCGGATTTCAGGAAGACTCCCTGGCGATTGTGGTTGGCGGCGCGTATGGCTTCGGCCAATTCGGACGAGGTTAAGTACTTGGTTCGCTTCAGATATTTGCGTGCTATCGACGGGATGCTGTCTCCGCGCTGCGCTTCGTAAACATCGGAACCGGGGGGCGCGATCAGGGGCGCCGGGGGGTCGGGCTTCTTGGTGGTATCGGTTTTCACCTGGATCAACTGTGCGGCGTGGGGGTTTTGCACTGCGGCTGCGTTTGGGGAAAACAGGCCGAAGGCGATAAGTGCTGTCCGGAGCGTTAAGGCGGCGCTGCCGGCGGTCGCGAGTCTGGCGGCTGGAAATCGGGACAAGGATGTTCTCCAGAGAGGAAGTCTGTTTCCAGTGTGCGCCGGTAGTAACCCGCCTGCCAGTTACGTCCGGCCAAGCGGGCGTTGGCTTACCAGACATGGGCGTTAGGTTGGGTGGGACGCTGAGGTAAAGTTCCAGCAGTCTGCAAAGTATTGCTCTTGAGGAAACCGTGGGGAACCTGGTGGGTTCGACATAGGGTCGGCTAGCTGCATCTAAACCGATGAGAAATCGGGGAATACGGCACATTCGGAGGATGGCTAGCGGCTTGCACAAGGAGGGAGCGGGTGGGGGAAATCGAAGCTTCCTACCGAGTGACAAAAATGAGCAATTTGGCTGAGAACATGAAGATCCCGGAAAGGAAACAGGGGCCCGAAACGATGAGAACGAACCTTGCAACCGTGCTCGATCCGAACCGCCGCAGCAACGACGCTCGTGACTTTGAGACCGCCCTGCGCCGCAAGATTGTGGGGCAGGATCAGGCCATCGAGAAGGTCGCGGAAATCTATCAGATGTTTCTGGCCGGGCTGAATGCGCCGGGCCGTCCGGTAGGCAATCTTCTGTTCCTGGGGCCGACCGGCTCCGGCAAGACGCGGGTAGTCGAAGCGGTGGCCGAGTCGCTGTTCGGCGACGCCCGCGCCTGCATCAAAATCGATTGCGCGGAATTCCAGCACTCACACGAGATTGCAAAACTGATCGGTTCGCCTCCGGGATACCTTGGACACCGCGAGACACATCCCCTGCTGACGCAGGAAGCGCTCAACCAATGGCACACGGAAAAGCTCAAGCTGTCGATCCTGCTGTTCGACGAAATCGAAAAGGCTTCCGACTCTTTGTGGCAACTGCTGCTCGGAATTCTGGACAAGGCCACGCTGACGCTGGGCGACAACCGGCGCGTGGATCTTTCGAACTGCATCATCATCATGACCTCGAACCTGGGCGCCGCGGAGATGAACGGTTTGGTGGATGGCGGCTTGGGCTTCGCGCCGAAAGCGGTGCAGGTCGATAACTCGCTCGACGACAAGATAACCCGTTCCGCGGTGGATGCGGCGCGGCGCAAGTTTGCGCCCGAGTTCATGAACCGCATCGACAAAGTGGTCGTGTTCAAGACCCTGCGTTCCGAGCACCTGCAACAGATCCTCGAGATCGAACTGGGAATGGTGCAGCAGCGGGTCCTGATGGCCGCGGGCGCGCATCAGTTCGTTTTCAACTGCACGCCGCAGGTAAAAAGCTTTCTGCTCGCCGAGGGCACCGACCCGAAGTATGGGGCGCGGCACCTGAAGCGGGCGATTGAACGGCATCTGGTGTTTCCGCTGGCGAATTTGGTAGCGACTGGACAAGTCAAGCTGGGAGACTTCGTGCGCGTCGATCTGATAGGCGAGAGCAAACTGACCTTTGTGAAGGAAGCGGAAGGCGCGATGGTGCCCGTGCTGCTCGAGCGTTACGGAGCAGCGGCGGCGATGCCGGCAGTAGCGGCAGCCAGAGCGGCGCGTCCGGTGATACAACGCAAGGAGTTTGGCGCCGGATCGCAGAACGAGAATAAGTAAATCAAGTTGCTGGTAGGTGGGGCACCGCGTGGGCGGTGCCCTTTTTTGCTGCTCGACATTTATCCGCCTCCGGTTCTAGTGCGGACCCTGTGGCTTGAGGTCTCGCCAGTCCAGAATCACCTTACCGGTGTTGCCCGTGCGCATGACGGCGAATGCCTGCTCGTGTTCCCGCCAGGAGAAATGATGTGTAATGACGGGCGCGATGTCGAGCCCACTTTCCAGCATCACGGTCATCTTGTACCAGGTTTCGTACATCTCGCGGCCATAGATGCCTTTGATGGTCAGCATGTTGAAGATGACTTGATGCCAGTCGATCGACATCTCTCCCGCGGGTATGCCCAGCAGCGCGATTTTGCCTCCGTGGCTCATGCTCGCCAGCATGTCTCGGAAGCCGGATGCGTTGCCCGACATTTCGAGACCTACATCGAATCCCTCGCGCATGCCGAGCTTTTGCTGCACTTCCTTTAGGCTCGTCTTTCGCGGATCGACGGCCATGGTGACGCCAACCTTCGCGGCCAGCTCCAGCCGGTACGGGTTCACGTCGGTGATTACCACGTAGCGGGCTCCCGCGTGTTTCGCAACCGCGGCGGCCATGATTCCGATAGGCCCCGCCCCAGTCACCAGCACGTCTTCTCCGAGTACGGGAAAAGAAAGCGCAGTATGAACCGCATTGCCGAACGGGTCGAAGATGGCGGCAATTTCAGGTTTGATTCCCTCGCTGTGCTTCCAGATGTTCGACATGGGGAGCACGATGAATTCCGCAAACGCTCCCGGGCGGCTTACGCCGACACCTTGGGTATGTGCACAAAGATGGCGCCGTCCCGCGAGGCAGTTGCGGCAGCGGCCGCACACCACATGACCCTCGCCGCTAACCACTTCTCCGACCCGGAAATCCCCTACGTTCGAGCCGACCGCGACGATCTCGCCGACAAATTCGTGGCCGATGACCAGTGGAACTGGGATGGTCGATTGCGCCCATGCGTCCCATTCGTAGATATGAAGGTCGGTGCCGCAGATTCCGGTCAGAAGAACGCGGACTTTGACGTCATTAATGCCAATCTCCGGCTCGGGAACCTCTTCGAGCCAAAGGCCTACGCTTCGCTTGCTTTTCACGAGAGCTTTCATTTTTTGCCTTTGAGCGTGCTACAGAATTAACGGATTCTGGGACTCATTACTTTACAGCGCGGTAAAACGTCGCACAAGATGGAAGCTACCAGGATCGGGGTTAAGAATCTCTGCCCCAGCATGCGAAATCATTCCCGGCCGCAAACGAAATGAGGCGAGGCTGGGTAACTGGAGCTCTCGCCCTGGCAAACTACCTTCCCCGCGCAAACACTCGCGAATGAAACCCTAACGTCTCACCTAGGTGCGCCAGAAAATAAACGCCGCTGTGATTGCCAGGATAGAGGTGATATTCGTGTTTGATGTCTTCTGCTTGAAGTTGCCGGTCGAGTTCAGCGGCTCCTTTCTCAAATCCGAATTCATCCTCACGACCGCAGTTGAAATAGATCGACAGCCCGGCAATCCGCGCCCGATTCTGCTTCGCGAGAACAAAAAGACTGCTCTGGTTCCAATGAGAAACGTCAATGGGATTTCCGAACACGGCGCCAAGCATCCCACTCAAAGGTGTCCCCGAATGCATAGCCGCCGTTGTCTCCTTCGGCAACGCGGTGATGATCGCGGCACTCTGCGCACTGACCGAGGAAAACAGCTCCGGATGGGCAAAGGCAAATCGAAGGGCGCCGTATCCACCCATGGAAACACCACTGATGGCTCGTGAGGAGCGCTGCCGCCGGATCGAATAATGCGCCTCGATATAAGGAATGAACTCGCGAATGAAGAAATCGCTATAGCGCACGCGGCCATCGCTGGAGTTGATGTAAAAGCTGCGCATCCCCTCGGGGGCGACGACCAGAAAAGCGCTGATCTGTCCCTGCTGGCGGAGATCTTCGATCACATTCCATCCACCGCTCTTGAAAAGGGTCTGTTCGTTGTCGCCCAGCCCGTGCAGAAAATAAAGCACGGGATACCGATGCGGAGAAGCGCCGGCCGTCGCCGCGTCGTAGTCGGGTGGCAACATAACGCAGTAGCGGACTGTTTGGCCAAGAACATGGCTGTCCAGCGCGTTGCAGTCGATGCGGCCCTGGGCGTGGGCCCGGGAGAAAAGAAGCACGACGAGAAACAGTGTCAGCCGGCGCATTGTGACCAGTCTACTCGTAGCGCAGTGCCTGAACCGGATCGAGCCTGGCGGCTCGCGCTGCCGGGTAGAGACCCGAAAGCAGACTGACCACGATGGAAAAAGTGATCGCGCTGAGCACGAGCCACAGCGGCACGGACCAGATTTGCGCTGGCGGAAAATGCTGGCGCACCAGATAAATGTTAGTTCCGAGATTGATGAGCCGCCCGATGGTCCAACCAAGCGCGACCCCGGTTGCACCGCCGACCAGACCCATGGCGCCCGCTTCAGCGAAAAACAGGCCTCGCACGTCAGCGTCACTGGCTCCCAGGGCCTTCATGATGCCGATCTCGCGCCGGCGTTCGAGGATGGCCATCACCAGAGTGTTCACGATGCCAATGGACGCAACGGCCAAGGCCAGACTGCCGAAGATCCCGAGAAAGACGTCGAGCACGGCAAAGAACTGGCGCATACTGCGAGTGGCATCGACGATGGAAAAAGCGCTGAATCCCATCTTCTTAATGGCAGCTTCGACCACCGGGACTTGATTGGGATTCCCCACCCGCACGCTGAGTGAAGTATAGGTGGGAGCGCCACTGGCCGAGCCATCGCGCAGCTCCGACTGCATGACGTGGAGATTTTGCGCAAGCTTGAGCGGCAGAAAGACGCGCGCCCGGGCCGCCCCACGCATGCTATCCGGATCGAGGTCAGTCACTCCCACAATTGTCAGTGTTTGCTGGCGTGAGATGACCGAGTACGCGGCACCGTCGCCGGGGCCCGTCGTTGATGGGAGCGAAGACGGAGACGAAGATGGAGACGCAGGCGGAGGCGCAACGCGCTCGGCATAGCGCATCACCAACTCTTTTCCGAGTAGGGGTTTGGCCAGCTCGGCAATGTTGGTATCGGTGTCGCTCGCGCCCGGCTTGGCGGTTTTGCCCAGCAACTCCTCGGCAAACGACTTCTGCAGAATGGCTTCCCGAACTGCCTCGGACGAAAAGAAGCGGCCCTGCATGCCATCGAAAGCATCGTTGTTGTTCTTGGCGGAAAATGGCACTCCAGCCACCATGCTCAGGTGGGGCTTGTCGTCGAAGCGCAACTCTGTAACGAATCGAATATCAGGGTAGGCCTCGACAACGCCGGGGAGTTGCTCGATTTTCCGTCGCGCCGGCTCATCCAGCGCCGGACTCTCGGCCGGTGGGGGGCCCTCCTCTCGTTGTTCCCGGAAGTTGCGGATATCCCGCCTTGAGGTGGCCACGACAGTGTCAAACAGGCCGGACTTCTGCAGCCGGCGCGAAGCCAGTTGCTGCAAGCCGATGCCCAGCGAGAGCATGGCGACCAGGGAGGCCACACCAACGGAGATGCCGATCGTCGTCAGCGAATTGCGGAACAGGGACTCACGCAGATTGCGGGTGGCAAGATCGATGACGTCGTAGGATTTCACTGTTTCGCTCCTTGCTCGCTCGTCCGCACTGGCGAGGCATTGGGCGCGTTGCGTAGGTCATCGTTGCCCACGTCATGGGCAAGCCTGCCATCCGCCAGATGCACCATCCGCCCGGCATATTTCTCCGCGAGTGCCAACTCGTGGGTAACCATCAGCACGGTCATGCCCAGCGACTGATTGAAGCTTCGAATGAGTTCCATGATTTCAGTGCCGGTGCGGCTGTCCAGATTGCCCGTCGGTTCGTCCGCCAAAAGAAGCTTGGGCCGGTTGATGAGAGCACGCGCCAACGAAGCACGCTGCTGTTCGCCGCCCGAGAGTTCCGTCGGCCGATGGGCAAGCCGTCCACTCAAACCGACGCGTTCGAGCGCCTGACGTGCAAGTGCCATACGCTCGCGGCGATCAACCTCGGCAAAGCGCATGGGAAGTTCCACATTTTCCAACAAAGTCATGCTGGGTATCAGATTGAACGACTGGAAGACCATTCCGACCGTATGCAGGCGGTACTTGGCCAGTTTCTCGCGTGAGAGTGTGGCTAAGTTGTTTCCCTGGACGATCACCGCTCCCGAGGTGGGGCGGTCCAGCCCTGCAACCAGGTTAAGCAATGACGACTTGCCGGACCCCGAGGGGCCCAGCAGGGCTACAAATTCTCCCGCGCGAATGTCGATCGAAATCCCGTCCACCGCGCGCACCAACGCCTCACCCATCTGGAAATGACGGCAAACGTTCTCGGTGCATACAGCCAAGGAGTTCATGCCCATGCCATCCATGCTAGCGAATCCCTCCCTCAGAGGTACAACAGTATTCTCGACGGTCCCTGATGCTTCGAAAGAGAGTGCTCTGGGATCCTATGCCCAACGATCTCTACCTCTCCAAGGAGGTCGCGTTTTTCTTGCTTGGGCTTGCCTTCTAAGAGTGGGATGTTTCGGCAAGGTGCGCTGCAACGTGCAAAGTCTCATCGTATGCGTTCCTGTAAGCCTTGCTCGAACATGCGCGCGAGGATGGAAATAGCATATCGTGAGGATGATCGTTGGTGCCTCGCTCGCCTTGCTCCAACGCCTTGCCAAACCAGGCCAGGGCCATTGAATACGCTGCAGGGGGAGTAACGCTAGACTCTTTGCTTCTGGGTTGCTCTCCAGTTCCGCACCGCGGTCGAAATCCTGACCGCTAGTTCCCCGCGATTAAGGAATGCCATGAACAAGGCGAAACAAACTGACGTGCAGATGTAAATCCGCCAGCCGCCGAAAAAAAGAATGGCCCAGACGGCGAGAAACGACAAAACACCGAGCCAGACGTGCTTGCCGTCTCCCGGATGGTTCGCGAAGTCAGAATCTCTGCTCGTCAGTTTCTGGCAGTCCACGATACTCACTGCGCCACTACTCGGCGCTTTTGTGCTTCTACTTGGGATAGCGGAAAGCAGAGTAAGAAAATGGCAAGTTTCGCGAAAAATACTTGGGCAAAGGAAGCAGAGGTCTCAGCAAACGTAATCGCGGTGAGCCGATTCAGACTGTTTTTTGCCCGGCCAGCAAAACTCTGATTCAAACCTCGGGGATAGCTCCTGCGCGCGAAGGGCAACTAGACTAGGTCCCACTACACCGTCCAGTTGTACCAGTGGAGTTCGGTCCGGAGTACATCGCGATTCTAACAAACGGGCAGTCTGGCGCTTGTACACCTGCACATATTGGAAGCGCACTCTTGAGAGAGGTCACATCCAGCGCCTCGCGGTACCTTAATGCAGAGGCTCGAACGGCTGTCTGCTCCGCAAGCCTCGCCAAGCAGAGGATCACTATGCCCGCTTCTCAGACGGTACGGCGCAGTTCGAGAGTGCCGATCACAGTTCCGGTCCGCGTCACCAGCATGGAGCCCGATGCCCAGTTCTCCGAGATCGGTGAGACGCTGGTGGTTAGTGCGCATGGTTGTGCGCTCCGCTTTCCCCTGAAGATGGACACTGGAAGGGCCCTGCGCCTGCACAGCCGAGGAGGCCGGCAGGCCACGGCACACGTAGTTTTCTGCCAACCGATGGGGCCTGACGGACAAGGCTTCCGACTCGGCGCGCGTCTCGACCGGCCGGATAACTTTTGGGAATTGGAATCCTGTCCCGATGATTGGCGGGTAGTGGAGAGGTCCGTGCCCGCCGCTCAACAACCTCCTCAGAAACTGTCGGCGAACAAGCCGCGAACTCAGGCCTCGCAAGCCGTTTTCGATAAGCTCGAGGAGCAACTTTCCGAGGATCGTCTGCGAGGCATACTTGCCACACTCGTTCGGCCGTTGCAGGCGGAAGTCGCCGAACTCCGCGAGAGGCTGGCTGTCAATGCCAAGCGCAACCGCTTCGAGGTGTCGCTTGGGTCTATTCCTCCGGAGTTGGAGGAGAAGATATGGGAGCGCCTGCGGCGAGATGTTGGGACCCGTGTCTTGCAGCAGGCGCGGGAACAGTCCGCGGAGATGCTCGGATCGGCGAAAACGGCCATCGAGCAGAAGATCAATGCAGCCCTAACCGAGTTCCGGCATCGTCTTGCCGGTGAACTGACCGCCGTCGAACAACGCGCACAGGTATTGTCAAAGGAACTCACCACTACGGCGCAGCAGCACGTCCTCACCGGACTCGAGAAACTGCAGCGGCAGGCATTGGAGGCAGCATCGCATCTCAACGTGCAAGGCGAAGAGCTCTTGTCTACTTTGCAGGCGAAACTTGCAGACTCCCATGATGTTCACCGCCGGGAGATCGAGCAGATCCAGGCCGATAGTGTCGCGAAAGCGTCCCAACTTCAGTCGGAAGTGTTGGACCTTGGCCGGAGAACTGCGGCATTGAACGAGTCCGTGCGCCGCTTTGAGTCGGATCTTGACGCGCACCTGGAGCGCGTCGCAGCCGAATTCGTGTCCGGCGCGGAAGCTCAAATCGAGAGCGCTGTAGCTCTGGGCCTGAAGGACCTGCAAGCACGGAGCTCGAATGAAGCCGAAGCCCGGCTCAGCGAGATGTGCGGCCAACTGAGAACGATCCAGAACCGAATTGAAGACTCCTTTTCTGGCTCTCTGCAAGCCCAGGGCCTGGAAGCGGTTCAGTCGATCGCGCAACAATTTGAGGAACTCGCGCAACAATCCCTGGAAAGGTGGCGGCTCGCACTTGCCGGAGACTTGAATTCGGTGGCCAATAGTCTAGGCCAACAGCTTCGTCAGGAACTCGAACCCGAGACAGGCCAAAGTTAGACTGCAACGACTCGACAGTCGGTCTGAGCGCAAGCCAAAAACACAAGCGGGATGCGAGTTGCCGCTTCAAGCAGCCTCAGTCCACCGCTGAGACTGAATGGAACCTCGGTTTCTACTCATCGGGTCATACGGCGAGGCAATCGGCGGCGTTCACCTGGAGTTCGGACGCAAACGCTCTGGCGATTGGTTGGACGTCAGCAACATTGTGAGTGGTGGCAGCCCATCACGAAGACAGGAGAATGCTTCCGATCAACTGAGCTGGGGCGCGGACATTACTTCAAAAAAGAAAAGAACACGTAAGCGCCGCCGCCGAAAACCGAGAGAACCACAAGAAGCGCAAACACCACAGATGCAGGCGGACAACGCAGCTCTCCAGAATAGTTTGACCGCACAGGCCCTTCCATTTAGACGCTCCTCGCTTGCTAGAAAATTGGCCGCCCAGCTCAGGCGGAAGACCAGGCGGCATGGTGTCAGGTGCCATCACTTTAGCCTAGCTTTGTTACCGTGCAGTTAAGCTGAGGTAAATAGTTTCTACCGCTCCGGAAAGCTCAGGACCCTTTGCCAGGAACTGGCTCGGGTTAGCGCAAGGAGCGTCATAGAGCGGCGGTTGGAGAGGGTGTCTTAGCTTCGTGTTTCCCAAGCCGCTATTCACAGGCTTTCTCTTCTCGGCGAACAACGAACAGCATGAACGGAGGCTTCCACAAGCTAGGGGCAGACATCGCACACCGGGGCTCTCGCGGCGTAGTATCCGAATGACACCTGCCCGTTCTGCTGTGCACCCTGGGTCACCAAATCCGTTTCCACGAAAAAGCCGCGGCCTTCGTCAATGATGTAATAATCCACCGTGATTTGGGGGGTGAACACAGCGCTGCTGACGATGTCGTTGTTAGTGCCCACGAGAGTACCTTGGAACCGGCCGTTGGAGGGAGGAGCAGAGAAGCTGCCGGTGAACGGTTGGTCGGGGTTGGGCGCAAAAGCAAGATTGATGTCCGCAAACCCAGATAGAGATGGCGGCGTGCCACTCGCGTTCGCATTCATCTGCGCGGTGCCGTCGTTTTCGATACCATTCTGCTGAGTGAAACTGAATCCGTAGTCACCACTAAACGTTAGAGGCGCGGACGATTGCGGATAAACTATTCCCGTTCCGATCGATGGGTAATGGTTGTCTCCGCCCTCCAGAACCAGCGGCGGGTTCCCGTTGCCAGCGAGATAGAGAAAGACTACGGGGTTATATCCGAATTTTGGGCTAGGATTGAAGTTGTCGAAGGTCAAGCTGGCGCGCCCGGTTCCGCTGGAATCGACGGCATAGGTTCCCCCGAAACTTGCACTGATCAGGGCCCCCGTTTGTGGCTGGGTACCGGTTCCCTGGACGGTATTTAGCAGCAAGAGAGTATCGGTGGATCCATTGATCAGGTTGCCGCCGCCATCGGCCGTGAACAGTCCGGCCGAGGTCAGGGTGGACGGCGCGATGTTCCCATTACTCAGGTCAACCCCGGAGATACCGAACACATATGTCCCGGAGAACGACGAGTCGCCTGTAAGAGTGCCGGTGGCCGCACCTTGACCGATGGCAACCCCTGCGGTCGAACCAAAGCCGCTACCGGTGGAGTTGTCGCTCTCGATCAGCTTTATGTGGGTGTTGTCGATAATATAGCCTGTGAACTGGATCTTAGCCGGGGGGTTACTGGGGCTAAAACCACCGGTCAGATTCATGGTGAACTGGCCGAATGAATCGGGGGTCGTGAGTGTTCCTGAAACCGCCACGCTCGGGATCGCTTTGAATTTCAGGATCTCATCGCTCACGCTGCCGGTTCCCGAAATTGTGTTGGGCGAATCGATGTTGAGAACGCCGCCCAAAGCCAACGGAAACATTTTTGTAATCTGCAGGCCGCTGACCGCGAAGGCATAGCCGCCCGAAGGTGCGCCGGTACTGGTCTGCAAATCCATGGTCCCGGTGGCCGAAACAGCAAGGGTGTTAGTCGCCAGTGAGGCAATCAGCGCCTTGGAAAGAACGGGTGGTGAAGCTGAGGAAATCGAGAGGCATACAAAACTAAAGTTCTCTGTGCCGATGTCTGTGTCGTTATTCGGGTTGATGGTAATGGTTCCTCGTCCGTCGCTGCCGAGAAAGTAGGTGCCGGTCAGATTGGTGTCCGACTTAGTCAGCAAGGTGCCGCTGACTGAATCAAAGAAATTGACAGTTTGTTCGCCGGATGTAACTCCGCCGCTGCCATCGAGGATGATCACCCCGGCAAACTGATAAGGGTTAGAGCTGGCGTCAACTCCCTGGGCTTGGAGAACATAAGTGCCCTGGGCGCTGCTGTCAAAGGTATTGATGGCGATCGGAGCGACAACGTTTTTGTAATGATCGGCGGTTGCGAAAGCCACAATTTCAACAACCATACTGCCAGCCGAAATCGCCGAGGGTGCGGCGTAGGTTGTGGCGCTGCCACTGGCGGTATGCGATGCGCTCAGCGATCCGCAAGTCCCGGGGCCGCCCTGGCACGTCAAAGACCAATCCACGCCGTAATTGTTTGGATCGTTGCTGACCACCGCGGTGAGATTCTCCGAAAAACCGACGGCGAGCGCTCCCGAGGGTTCGGGCTGAAAAGCGATCGAGACCTGGGATGCGGGCGGCGGCGGCGGAGGGGTCTGCACACTCGTGCTGCTTCCGCATCCGGCGAGTAATGTAATCAGTGCCGCCGGGAGAAGAAAGAGAACCCATCGTTTAGCTGCCACTAAGCACCTCCCAAAATCAGTCTGCATCGCTTCAATTGTCGCTTCCACGCAGAACTCAGCGTCGTAGGGACAGTCAAGCTACTGCCCCGTGCCGCGCAGGTATATAACTTGGGGCACGCCGCCTGGTTCCGGCGCGTAATTAATGGTGATAGTCCCTGGGATGAATCCCACGACGCTGGGCTTGAAAGTCACGGACAGAGCGCAACTGCTACCGGGCGCAAGCGAGACGGGGCAATCGTCAGTCTCAGAGTAGTTGCTCTGCACTACTACTTTGCCGGCGAAGCTTATCGTTTGTGGGTTCGTCAGGTTCGGGTCGTTGAGCAGGGTGATCATCATCTGGCCACTGGATTTGCCCATCGCCTGGTTCCCAAAGTCCAGGCCCGCGGCGGGGGACAACCTCAGCGGGCTTGGCGGATTCGCTTTCAACTCCACCGGAAATCGTCCGCTATCGATTTCGCATCCCGAAGTCACCGTGTCCGAACACTGCACCGTGTTCAATTCCAGAAAATAATCAAGACCGCTATTCACAGCGGTATTCGGCTGCGGCACATAAGTGACCTGCAGGCTGCAACTGGATTGAGGAGCGAGCAGTGTTCCCGTGCACGTATCCGACGAGATCTGAAAGTTTGGCAGCTTGCTGCCCGGATCGACATCGCAGTTGTAAGTGATGGTAGATCCGTTCGCAGTAATGGGTAAGATACCGCCGGAGCCGTTGCTTACCACCTGCAGTCCGGCAACGGGGCTGGCTTGCTGCAACGGGTGCGGGAGCGTGAGTTGGCCCTTTGGCGGGTTGGTACAAGAAGCCCTGCCCAGGATCTGCAGAGGAGACACGCCATTGTTGGTGAAGGACACCATTTGCGGAAGACTCGACTCCGGTGGGTTGAGTTGCTCCTCCGCGCCGAAATCGAGTTCCGGCGTCGAGACTGCAATGGCGCTGAGCCCGATGCCGGTGATAGGCACGGCAAACACGGTATCGTTGTCCGCGCTGGCGGGACAGCCACTCACCGGACAGTTAACGCTCACCGTCGCAGCCTGAGGAAACGGACAATATTCCGGCGAAGCTCCTGCAATAGACTGCCCATTGCCGGATTGCGGGAAGGGCAGCCACGGGCAGCTCTCCTGAGGGGAAAAGGTCACCGTGATAGAACAAGACTGCCCCTGAGTGAGAGCGAAAGGCGAGCCGGGCGGACTGGCACAAGTGTCTTGCTCGGTAAAACTGGCAAGACCGTTAAAATCGCTCTGGCCCCCGAATTGGGAGTCGCCGTTGTTAGTGAAATTCAGCGTTAGACCGTTCAGTGTGGCGCTGGAGCTGTTGGTCAGCGTGATCGTCTGCCTGGTCGCAGCCGATCCCAACCGTTGATCGGGAAAGGATACAAACGCGGGAAACAGAGTGATCGGTTGCTGGCAAGCGCTGGCACTTCCCAGCCCCAGGCAGATGTTCCCGAAGTCTCCGGCCGTAACTGTACTGCCCAGACTCCCTCCGCAAGCCTTAGTGGCCACTAAGTAGGTTGGCTCGAGACCGTGCAGGATGTAACCACCTTGCACCGAGTCGAACTTAACTGGATTAATGCCTGTGCTTCCAAATGAGCCGGCTGGTTCGCCAATCTGACCTATAATCGATCCATCCGTACCGATAATCTGCAGGATGACAGAATTGCCGCTGATTTCCCCGTTTACCGATGCCAGAGAGAAACAAGGGTAGTCGCTCAGATTGGTGGTTGGGTTGAGGAAGGTCAAGGTGCCGGTCACGGTCGCATTGCTGGCTCCGACGTTGTCCCCCTGGAAGAGCGCTCCTGTCACCGCGAAATCTTGATTGCCGAGGCCGAAACTGCCGCCCGTGCTGTGGAAGCTGCCCGTGATCGGCCCCGTGATCGGCGAGACGGAGACCGCGCTCCACTGCAGTCCGGTTTGAGCGGTTCCGCATGCCGAACCATCGGCCGCCGTGCCGGCACTTGACGTATAAGTGCCCACCATGGTCGAACCGTCCGAACTCAGCATTCCGGTGAGCATAAAAGTCTGGGTGGCAGCTACCGCTGTGAGGGTTACGGCCTCGCCGCTAATGGTTCCGGTGATCGGAGCCGATCCGCTGTTGCACGGGAACGCCAGGAGCGGCAACGAGACAGAGTAGACCGCGCCTCCCGTGACCGCGCCGCCATTTTGCAGCAAGAAGCCGCCCTGCAGGCCACCCAGGAACGAGCTGTCGTGGGGACTCGCCATGGTGAACTGCCAGTTGCCGGAAAGAGTCAGACTGTTCTGCATGCTGTTCGAAGAGTTGCCTCCACAGGCCGAAAGCATCATCGCGCCGGCCAGCAAAAGCAGCAGCTTCACGTTCTGTCCACAAAAGCAGTGCGAACGCGGCTTATTCGTTCTTCTGCGTACTCTTTCCTTAGCAAATGTCTTCATGATGTTCCACGTCCTAGAAACCTAGCTTGAGACCGAACTGGATGGTGCGCGGGCGGTGCGCGTCCAGCGGGTGCAAAAAGGAAGCCCCGGTTACGCAATCGGCTCCGCTACCCTTAAAGCCGGCGGAATACACGGGACCGGCATAGCAACTGATGATGTTGTTTCCACTGCTGCCCGGATTATCGGGATCATAAATACGGAACTGAGTGTGGTTAAACACGTTAAAAGCCTCGGCGCGGAACTCAAGTTGGCCGGACTCGCGGATTTTGAAATGTTTCAGCAGCGCCAAATCGAAGTTCACGCGGCCCGGGTTATTCAGGAAGTTACGGCCCGCGTCGCCGAACGTAAGTCCACGCGGCGCCACAAACTGCGAAGGATTGCCGATTAGCGGGCCAAAGCTCTGAGGATTGCTGAATGGAGCCGGCAGTCCTTTCATGACGTCGGGATAAGAGGCGGCGACGCCGAGCCCACTGGAAACCCCGGCGTTGTCGGTCAGCGAAATGCCGGTGTTGCCGGCGCTGTTGATGACCGTGAAGGGCGTGCCCGACTGCAGAAGGGTTACTCCGGAAATTTCCCAACCGTCGAGAAGCTGATTGGCGAGCGCGGAACAACAGCTCGGCGGGGGTGCAGTTGTGTTTCTAGGTTGTTCGTTCGGTTCCCCGTTTGGTTCTTGGTTGGCCCAATCCATGAAACGGCGCGGAAAATCCTTTAGCGGCAGCTGATATACATAGCTGATGGTGGCCAGATGACGTTCGTCAAAACTTGAGCTGGCGCGGTTCTCACGCAGGTCGTAAGAATTCACCAGAACCGGGTCGCTTCTGTCCGAAGCATCGTCAATCGAGTGGCTATAAGTGTAAGAAACTCCGAGTGTGAGCGGTCCGCTGGTGCGCCGCAGCGTGGTCTGCAGTGCGTGATAACTGGAATTGGCCACGTTCTGCAGCGAGAGGATTCTCCCCAGGCCAGGGTAGGGCCGCCCAGGAAGAGAGTTGACGTTGGGGATATTCGGGTTGGTACATGCCGCCTGCAAATACATGTAAGCTGGGTTTTGCGGCGTCACCTGCGTCCCATTCTGTAGAAGAAATGCAGTTCTTCCGTCTCCGGGGTCAGGGGTTGGCGAGCCCGGCGGAGCCGCGGTGCAATCCGTGATGGTGAGCGGCTCGTTCGGTCCGAAGGGGTTCTCGCTTGCCGGCAACGGTTGTAACTGGTTGAGTTGACGCTCGACGGTTAAATGCGTTCCCCGGCTTCCCACGTAAGCAAGGTTGATGACAAAAGCACTGGGTAATTCTCTCTGGATTCCGAAACTCCATTGCTGAGCATAAGGCCAAACCGCCTTGGTCGGAATGGAAGTCACGTCCAAAGGGAACACGCTGCCAGCCAAGGGTGCGGATCCGCCATTAACGCTCGCGCAAGCGCTGTTAGTCGGGTCGAACGCAGAGCCATATCCGAAGTTGCCAATGCATGAGTAGCTCACCGGAAGCGGTTGCGTCATGCTCAGGACCACCGGCGCACTCGCCTCCAGCGACCCGGTATTGGCCTCGTTGCCGGTGCCATGCTCGAAAAAGATGCCATAGCCGCCGCGGATCGACGTCTTGCCGTCGCCCCACGGGTCCCAGGCAAAACCAACCCGCGGCGCCGGATTGAATAGATGCTCATTCATGCAGCCTGCCGGCGTGCCATTGAAACCGCACCGAACCAGGCCTAAGTCGCTCACAACGGTCGGATCCAGTTGGAAGGTGACGGGATTAAATGGCACCGGATTCCCGGCATTAAGAAGCTCGCCGTACACTGGGTCAACGGTAAACTGCTTGGGCATGTATCGCGAGGCTTCCCAGTTCCAGGCGTTGCGGTTCTTTTCGCGATAGGTGCCGAACAGACTTACTCGCAAGCCGAGATTAAGAGTAAGTCTATGAGTTACTTTCCAATCGTCCTGGAAATAAGGTTCAGCGATCTGGTAGCGCTGATAGTATCGGTGCTGAGCGGAATCTTGGGTAAAGCTCTGAATGAAGCCTGCCGGATTTCCGGCCGGATCGACGTTTTGAACCAGGAAATCCGCAAAGGCGTTTCCCGTACTGTGCGCAAGATTGCTATAGGTCAAAAGGCCTTGCAAGTCGCCCGAGGCCGCGCCAATCGCGTTGTTGTTCTGATTGCGTTGAGAGAACACATACTGCGCGCCGATTTGCAGCGTGTGTTTGCCGATCGCCTTGCCCACATCGTCGCGCACGGCATAAGTTGGATTGGTGTGGCTCCACGGCATGTAAGCGGGATCGGCGGCGAA
>Ga0209415_10007378_pt1 | contig 19229 bp, 20 predicted proteins | sample PeaSoiSIISIP2007_FD_187696 | JGI IMG/M metagenome (GOLD analysis project Ga0209415, IMG submission 187696) | Peat soil microbial communities from Weissenstadt, Germany - SII-SIP-2007 (SPAdes) (version 2) | ecosystem: Environmental > Terrestrial > Soil > Wetlands > Peat | place: Germany... | reverse complement strand
TTCTCTGATTAGCTGCCGTGTTTGGAGCGGTGGGAATAATCCGCGCTAGACGGGAGTCTGAGCAGCACTTTGGCCCTATTCCGGGCTCCCTGCGCACCCGCAGCTTGCCATAAATCCCCTATTCCCTTCAGCTTCTACCCATGCTATTCTTTTGTGTGTATTCATTAGCTCAACGGCCAAAGGAGCATGGACCATGGAATGGGTTACCCCGCAACACGAAGAGATCTGCCTTAGCTGTGAAGTAAGCTCGTACGCCAACGCTGAGCTCTAAACCGAGCTGGAATGCGTGTCAAAGTTCTCGGCTCCGCAGCCGGGGGCGGCTTCCCTCAATGGAATTGTGCCTGTCCGAACTGTAGCGCCCTGCGCAACGGCAAACTAAAAGCTCGTCCGCGCACACAAGCTCAGGTCGCAGTCTCTTCGGATCTCTCGCATTGGTTTCTTCTCAACGCTTCTCCCGATCTCCGTCAGCAAATCCTCGCCACTCCCGAGTTGTCCGCTACCTCCCCATCGCTTGGCTCACCCATTTCCAGAATTCTTCTCACCAGCGCCGATGTGGACTGCGTGATGGGTTTGCTTCACCTTCGCGAGTTTCAGCCGCTGCAAATCTATTCGACTCTGGCAGTGCGGCGTATCCTAACGGAAGAAAATAGTCTCTTCCGGGTCCTGACGCGCTCTAACCCGCCCGTGAAATGGGAACCATTGCCGCTCGACCGCCTCCTTCCCCTCCTTCCTCCTTCTTCCTTAGGAGCAAAGGATGGCCTCTTCTGCAAGGCTGTGCCTTTGCTGGGCGGCTTTCCGGATTACGTTAGCGATTCCCTGCGGGGCAGCCTGCCGCCGGAGGAAGCAGTCGTCGGCGTTCAATTGGTTCACAAGGAAAAAAGATTTTTCTACGCTCCCAGTGTTGCAGGACAGGGAGAAGAATGGCAGCGCTCCGTGGACGAGAGCGACCTCGCGCTTCTCGACGGCACTTTCTGGAGAGACGAAGAACTCATTTCGACCAAGCGCAGCGGCAAGACCGCTCGCGAAATGGGCCATCTTCCCCTCTGGGGCGAGCGCGGCATGCTTAAGCGCCCGTTTCGCCTCGGAAAGACTAAGCGCGTCCTTATCCACATCAACAATACCAATCCCATTCTGAACGAGGAGAGCCCCGAACATCGCGCCGTGCGTGATGCCGGCTGGGATATCGCTTATGATGGGATGGAGTTCACCCTGTGACCCCATCCACCAATCACGTTCTCGAACAGCCGCTGCTCTCGGAATCCGAATTCATCGCCGGCTTCCACGCGATCGGCGAAGAGCGCTACCACCACAAGCACCCGTTTCATCTGCTGATGCATGAAGGCAAACTCACCCGCAGCCAGCTTCAAGCCTGGGCACTCAATCGTTACTACTATCAGAGCCGCATCCCCATCAAAGACGCAGCAATTCTTGCTCGCAGCGAAGACGCGGCTTTTCGCCTCGCCTGGCGCAAGCGCATCCTCGACCACGACGGCGATGGCACCAAGCCCGGCGGCCTCGAAAAGTGGCTCCGTCTCGTCGAAGCCACCGGCCTTTCACGCGATCAGGCGCTCCGCGGCGACGGCATTCTTCCCGCGACGCGTTTCGCAGTTCAAGCCTACGTCGATCTCGTCTCCACTCGTTCGCATCTCGAAGCCGTCGCTTCGTCTCTCACCGAGCTCTTCTCGCACAAACTCATCGCTCTTCGCATGGATCGCATGCGCCAGCACTATCCCTGGCTCTCCGGCGGCCTCGATTATTTCACTGGCCGCCTGACGCAAGCTCCCGAGGACGCCGAATTCGCCCTCGCCTGGGTCGTAAAACACGCGCACACGCGCCCGCAGCAAGACGCAGCCCACGCCGCCCTGCGCGCCAAGTGCGACATCCTCTGGGCTCAACTCGATGCCCTCTATTTTGCCTACGTTAATCCCGGCTGGCCGTCCCCCGGTGCCTTCCAGCCCGCAAAGGAATCCTGAAGAAGCTAGTATGACTCCCGACCTGAATAGCCGACCACGCCTCGCTCCCGGTTGCCGCCTCGGCGAAAACAATCAACAGCGCGTCCTGCTAATGCCCGAACGCGCCCTCCGCCTCAATGGCCCCAGCCTCGAAATCGTCGAGCGCTGCGACGGCAAGCACACCGTCCAGCAAATCATCGCGGATTTGCAGAAAATTTATTCCAAAGCGGAGTCCAAAAAAGTCGAGCAGGATATCCTGGGCTATCTCGCGCTCCTGCAAAAAGACCGCGCCCTCGACTTCGAAACGTAGCGGCCGCCTTCTGAGGCGGGCGCCTTTGTACTCGCAGTTTGTGGGAGTGCGGGGGCAAAGCTCCCGCTTTTGCCGTCAGCTTCACCATCAAATGTCTATGCCGAACGATCTCTCCAACCCGCTCGCCCTAATCGCCGAACTAACCCACCGCTGCCCCCTGCACTGCGTCTACTGCTCCAATCCCCTCGAACTGCAATCCCGCGACAACGAACTCCCCACCGAAATCTGGTCCCGCATCTTCAACGAAGCCGCCCAACTCGGCGTCCTCCAAGCCGATTTCACCGGCGGCGAGCCCCTAGCCCGCCCCGACATCATCGATCTCGTCCGCTCCGCTCGCGCCGCTGGCCTCTACGTAAATCTAATCACCTCCGGCCTCCCGCTCGACGAAACAAAACTCGCCGCTCTTGTCGCCGCCGGCCTGGACCACATTCAATTGAGCTTCCAGGGTACCCGCGAAGAAACCGCCAACGAAATCTCCGGCACAAAGTCCCACGTGCAAAAACTCCGCGTTCTCGATTGGCTCCGACAGCATCGCGTCGCCGTCACCCTCAACTTCGTCATCCACCGCCGCAACATTGACCAACTCGAAGAAATGCTAGCCATGGCCGAATCTTCCTGCGCCACGCGCATCGAATTCGCCAACGTCCAGTACTACGGTTGGGCCTTCGCCAACCGTGAAAATCTCCTCCCCACGCGCGCACAGCTAGACCAATCGCTGGCCTTCATCAAGAGCGCCCAGGAACGCCTGCAAAACAAGATTCGAATCGAGTACGTAGTTCCGGATTACTACGCGAAATATCCCAAGCCCTGCATGGGCGGCTGGGCCCGCAAACTCATGCTCATCACGCCGAGCGGCGACGCGCTTCCTTGCCACGCCGCGCAAATCATCCCCGGCCTCTCCTTCGAAAACGTGAAAGGCCGCAGTCTCCGTGAAATCTGGGAGCACTCCTCGGCGTTCGAGAAATTCCGGGGCGAGGCCTGGATGCGGGAACCCTGCAAATCCTGCGACCGCCGCGAACAGGACTTCGGCGGTTGCCGTTGCCAGGCATTGCTCCTCGCGGGCGATGCCGCCGCCACCGATCCGGTCTGCTCCCTCGCCCCGCAGCGGCCCAAAGTCGACGCTATTCTCGCCGGATTTAACGCCGCGCCCACGGCTGAGCTCTTTGTAAAGCCGGCCTGGCTGTACCGCCCCAATCCGGCCTAATCCGCCGTCGCCGGTTGCGTTTCTCCCAGCCTCATCACCACTCGCGCGATAAATATCAAGCAGCCCAACAGTACCAGCGCTCCGAAAACGGTCAGCGTCGCAGGCGCTCCAATGTGCTTTGCAAGGCCGCCGGCAATCAGCGCCCCAATCGGCTGCACGCCCATGAACATCGTCGCGTACACCGCCATCACGCGGCTGCGCAGCTCATCTGGCACCCGATTTTGAATCAGGGTGTTCGTGGCTGCCATCTGTGACGTCGCCGCAAATCCCACGACAAAAAGTACGGCGATGCAAACCCTGAACGTCTTGGCCTGTGAAAAAAGAATTAGGCACACCGAGCAGGTCGTCGAAGTTGTCGCGATCCAGCGCGCCAGCCCCTTATAATGCGTCCGCGCCGCGAAATGCAGTGCCCCCAGTACGGCTCCGATCCCTGCCGAACTCATCAGCAGACCCAGTGTCCGGGCGTTTCCTTTTAGAATGTCCTGCGCGTAAATCGGCATGAACACTGCATATTGCAATCCAAACAGGCTCAGCACGCTAAGCAGCAGCAAGGCTGAACGGGATGGCGCGTCGCTCATCGCATATCGAAATCCCTGGACAAAGCTCTGCAGCGGCGAATCCCTGCTCGGCTTGATCTCCCTCGGCACCAGCCGCATCATCAGCAGCGCCACGATCACCGCCACAAAGCTCAACCCGTTCAGAAAGAAACACCAGCCTTCTCCCACCCACGCGATCGCAAATCCCGCGATCGCCGGACCCACCACTCGCGCGCCATTAAAAATCGACGAGTTCAGCGCAATTGCGTTCGGCAGGTCTTCCTTCCCAACCATCTGCACAAGAAATGCTTGCCGGATCGGCACATCGAACGCGTTTACGATGCCCACCAGAAATGCGATGACGATCAACTCCCACTCATTGATCAAATTCGTCAGCGTCAGTCCAGCCAGCACGAAGGCGAGAATCATCGAAACCGTTTGCGTCACAATCACGCCGCGATGCCGGTCGTAGCGGTCGCCGACATATCCGCCAATCGAGGACAGAAACAGCATCGGCACCTGACTCGCAAATCCGAAAACGCCGAGCAGCGCTGCGGAACCCGTCAGCTTATAGACCAGCCAAAGCTGCGCGGTTGTTTGCATCCACGTGCCGATAAGCGATATGAGTTGTCCCGCGATGAATAGCTGAAAGTTGCGATGCTGCATCGCGCGGAAGCGCGGAGACCCGGCCGCGAAGCGCGAAGTCTCGGCCGGACTGACCGCTGTGCGGTCACTATTCAAAATTTCTTCCTCCACTCGTTGGATGCCATCGTCCTGAACTAGTCACCATGCCGCGACTGGCGACTCCTTGTCAACGCATTGCCGCATGCCCGCGCAGCCAATATGCCTCTGCTCTCGCATTTGTAGGGATGCCCGCTGCGGTGGGCTGCGCCACTTCTTGCTGGATGTATTGAATTGGAAGCTTTTCGGCTTGAGTGGAACCGGAACAATGCAACTATTAGAGGGTCAGCTTCAGGCTACTTCTCTTTCTCTCGGACTAAAAACTAAGAACTAACAACTCAGAACTGTTTCACTCGCTCGGCGGATCCGGCGCGCCGCCAACGTGCATGTGGCTTAGGTCTCTCAACGTGGCCTTATCCTCTTCGTTCATCCCCCGCGTAAAGTTCGGATCATTCAAATGCTGGTTGCGCGCCGACTCCGGCATGTTTTGCAGAATCTGCAGCCGTTGTCGGATGGCCTGCCGGCGCTCCACTGGCATCTGCCGCCACTTCGGTATCACATCGTTCTTAATGTGATCTCGCTGAGCCGGCGTCATCTGGCTCCACACGCGCGCGCGATCTTGCATTTCCTGCTTCTGTGTGGGATTCAGCTTCTCAAAGTCTTTGTGAGACTGCAGAATTTTCTGCTGCTCTTGGCGCGGCAGGCTGTCGAACTTTCTTGGCGTCGGAGTATTGGCCGAGGGCGGCCGGTTCGGATTGCTGTTGTTCGTCCTCGCTCCCGCTTGATTCGCATTTGCTGCCGGTGGACGGTTCGCCGTTCCGTTCTGGCGCCGTTCCGCCTGAGCCTGTTTTTGCGCCTGCTTCTTTTGCTGTTGTTTTGCCTGTTGCTTCGGAGGGTTTGGCGGCCTATTGGCCGGCCGATTCTGCACCCGATTCACATGCGGTCGCTGCGCAAGACACGGCGCAGCCACCGCCGCGCACATTCCCAACGCTAGCAGCCATCCCGCGAATTGGAGTTTCAGCCTCATCTCTCGTTACATCGTCTGATTCTGGTTTTGTTGCTGACTCTGATCTTGATTCTGATTCGCATCGCCATTGTCATCAGCTTGTACCGGCTGTGGCAACTCGCTCAGCGCCCCAAAATCCGAAATCACATCGTAGTTTTCCAGCACCGACATATTCTGGTTGATTTTGTCGATATCCGCCGCGCTCAACGCGTTGTCCGAAGGCCGCGAACCCAGCCACACCGTCGCCAGCAGCAGCATCGAGGCCGCAAACGCGATCCTCGGCGACGGCGTAAACCACGCCCACCAGCTCTGCTTCGCCGGCTCGGCCGCCACGCGCGCTTGCATCCGGATGTCAAACGCCGCCGACGGCTCGATCATCGGCAACTCGTCCAGCAAACCGCTTACCGCGCGGAATTCCTTCACGCGCAACTGGCACGCCGCGCACGTCGAGAGGTGCTTCTCCATCTCCCGCCGTTCGCCTTCCTTCAGGCGCCCGTCCACGTATCCCAAAATCTTGTTTTCCATCCGTCCACAACTCATAACATCCTTCCCTTCTGGCCCACTTCCACTGCTTGCTGCTTCAGGGTTTGTAGTGGCCGGTCTATAGACCGGTCATTCTACTTCCCCTGCTGCGCCACGAGGGGGGCTAGTTCCACCCGCAGCGTTTCGTACGCCCGGAAGAGCAGCGATTTCAGCGCGCTCTCCGAACATTGCAAAATCTTCGAAATCTCTCCGTAATCCAGTTCCTGATACTTGTGCAGCAGCACCGCCGCTCGCTGCTTCTCCGGCAATTTATCAATCGCGTGCCGGATCATCTTCTTCCGCGTCTCCTCGACCAAATGCTGCTCGATGTTCGGGTGCTTCTCCGCAACATCCAGGGTCTTCTCGTCGCCATCTTCGCTATCGACCGTCACCGGCGCATCCAGTGAGATTTCCATCCGCTGGTAACGGTTGTCCCGCACCGAATTCAGTGCCAAATTCGTCGCGATCCGGAACAGCCAGGTGGTGAACTTCGCGCTCGGTACGTAATCTTCCCGCGCCCGGTACACCCGAATGAACACTTCCTGCGCCAGATCTTCCGCCTGCTCCCGGTTCCTCACCATCCGGTACAGAAAATTGATCAGCGGACTCCGATAGCGATGCAACAGAAGCGCGAACGACTGTTCGTCGCCCGCCTTCACGTCCAGCATCAGTTGGACGTCCGACCTGGCCATAGCCGCCACACTGTATCAAACCCAGTCTGTCTCAGAAAGTTGCAAATGGAGGGAGGCCCCAATCGGCTCGTAACTGTCTCACATCCCAGCCTTTAGCTAAGGTTGTTTGCAGCCGCTTCGCCCTGTAAATCTCTTGTAGGGCCCGCCTGGCGTTTACCTCGACCGGGTCGGGGAGGCGGGCTGCTCCCGCCCCAGCTGACCGTTAAACATGCAATAAATGCTGCATTATCAACAAACTGACAACTCCCACAAAAACCAACAGGGCCATTCGCCAATTCGGCTCCCGGTTCACCTCCGGCAGCAAATCCGTCGCCGCCACGTACAGCGTGACTCCACCCGATAGCGGCAGCGCATACTTCAATTGCCCCTGCAGCGCACTCGTCAGGGCCACACCCGCCACCGTCGCCACTCCCAATAACCCCGCCGCCAGAATTGCGTTGCGCTTCCCCTGCCCGCTCGCCAGCACCACCGACGCCACCGTAAACCCTTCCGGTAGCTTGTGCAGAAACACCGCCACGAATATCACCGCCCCAAGCCACGTCGAGACCAAAAACCCCGCCGCAATCGCCACCCCGTCGAAAAAAGTGTGAATCGTCAATCCCAACAGCACCGTCGTCCGCGCGTGGTGATGGCTCATCTCCTCCAGATGCGTCTCTTCCCCAAAATGAAAATGTGGCGCAACGGTGTGCTCGAAAAGGTGCACGATAAAAAATCCAATCAGTACGTACAGAAGCGCGCGCTCCCCGCTCAGCCGCACCGACTCGGGAATGATGTCAATGAACGCCACCGCCAGCATGTACCCAGCGCCCAGCGCCAAAAAATATTGCAGAAATTTCCGCGGCCAGGTGCGGTGAACAACAAAATACCCCCCCATCAAATTCCCCGCCGCGGCCACCAGCCCCAGCCCCACTGCCAACAATGTCCGAAATGTTAAGTCATGCCCCATTTTGGAGTGCGGCGGTTTGCTTGCCCTGAGATCCGAAGGGCCGCCGCTTTTCCGTCCTCGCAAACCAAGCCACTTCTCCGTGCTCTCTGTGTCCTCAGCGAACTCCGTGTAATTCCCTCTTTTTTCCTTACTTCCTTACTTCCTTGTCTCCTTCTTTACTGCCCTCCTCATCCGCTATGCCGAAACAAAATCACATCCCCCTCTTGCACAATATATTCCTTCCCCTCCAACCTCACCTGCGCCTTCTCTCGCGCCGCCGCCAGACTCCCCGCCGCCAGCAAATCATTCCATCGCACCACTTCCGCCCGAATGAACCCCTTCTCGATGTCGCTATGAATCGCTCCCGCCGCCTTCACCGCCGTCGCGCCCTTTCGAATCGTCCAAGCCCGCACTTCCGGCTCCCCCGCCGTAAAAAACTGAATCAGCCCCAACAAATCGTAAGTCGCGCGTATCAACCGGTTCAGCCCCGGCTCCTTCAATCCATACGACGCCAGCAGCTCCGCCGCTTCCTTCTCATCCATTTCCGAAAGCTCGGCCTCCAGCCGCCCGCAAATCGCCACCACCGCTGCGTTCGGCCGCCCCTGCAGCGCGCTCAACTTGTGCTGCTCCACTGCCGTATCCAGCTTGTCCGCTTCGTCGTCCCCCAAATTCAGCACGTACAGCACCGGACGTGCCGACAAAAACAAAAATCCTCCAATCGACTTTCTCTCCTCCGGCGTCAATTCCAGCTCCCGCAGCGCCTTCTCCGCCTCCAGATGCACTTTGCACTTTTCCAGCGCCGTTTTCTCCAGCAGAAGTACCGGATCACTTTTTTTCTTCAAGTCCTTCTCAACGCGCTCCAGCCGCCGGGTAATCTGATCGTGATCCGAAAGCATCAACTCCAAATCCAGATTCGTCGCATCCCTCAGCGGATCAATGCTCCCCTCCGAATGCGGCACCGAAGGATCATCAAACACGCGAATCACATGGGCAATCACGTCCACTTCGCGCAATTGTGCCAGCGCATCCCGCATGCGCTCCTTCTGCATCCCGCCCAAATCGACGTAATTCACCGTCGCATACGTAATTTTCTTGGGGTTATAGAGCTTAGCTAGCTCCAGCAACCGCGGCTCCGGCACCTTCGCCACGCCCACATGCGTCGCCGACGTCCCGCTCTTCCCCTCGACGTGCGCCTTCGTCAATATCTTGAACAGCGTCGTCTTCCCAACCTGCGGCAATCCAATAATTCCTGCCTGCACGTGCGTCCCTTCCATCCATTAATTTCTACCCACACAAACTCCTCATCCTAACACACCAGTTCCTGACGCTGTTGCAGGGTCGGTTTTCTTAGGCGGACCACTCTCTCCCGCTCAGCGCCGGCCCGGTAACTCCGGCCTCCGCACTTCCTACACGTCCTTTGCGTCTCTGCGTTATCCTTTCTCTTTTCTTCCTCTCCGTTTAATCTATCCCCCGCCATGCCAACTCCCTGTTTTGATCTAGCCGAGGCTACCAGACACCTCGCCGACCGCGACGATTGCCTGAAACGCCTCATTGCCGAAACCATCCCCTTCCAAATGGACCAGGATCCCCTGCAATCCCCCTACGAAGCTCTCCTCGAAGCCATCGCCTACCAATCCATCTCCGGCAAAGCCGCCGCCACCATCTACGGCCGCATCAAAGCCCTCAGCGCCACAGGCCGTGCCCCCACTCCTCAGGAAATGTTGAAGCTCCGCAAGGCCATCCTCCGCAAAGCCGGCCTTTCCGGCGCTAAAGTCGTGGCCATGAAAGACCTGGCCAAGAAAACGATCGAGGGCGTGGTCCCCACCCTCGAACAAGCCGAAAAACTCTCCGACGAGGAACTCGTCGAACGTCTCGTCTCCGTCCGCGGCATCGGCGCCTGGACCGTCGAAATGTTCCTCATCTTCCGCCTCGGCCGTCCCGACGTTCTCCCCATCCACGACCTCGGCGTCAAAAAAGGCTGGTCCGTGGCCTACGGCAAAAAGCACATGCCCAAACCCAAGGAACTCATGGCCTTCGGCGACCGCTGGCGCCCCTACCGCACCGTCGCCAGTTGGTACCTGTGGCGCGCCTTTGAGCGCGCCGGCTACAAGGTCACCAACAAAATACGCCCCCCCAAAGTCCGCAAGCGCAGGTCAGCCCAGCCTAAGCGCCGCCCCAAGCAATCGTAGAGGGCCGGGCTTCATCCGGCTCCTCTCGGTGTGTTGTAGTGGCCTGTCTTGAAAACAGGGGGGATATCCAACCGAGGGCACCGGGAGTTGAGGGGTCGGCGTCATTCTAAACTCACACTTTCACCGCCGCCGGTACACCACCACGTCATCCCCATACGCCCCACTCGGCGTGTAAGCAACCGTCCGCCGGCCCAGAAACTCCAAAGCCGGCGCATGTTGGGCCGGCAGCGCGTGGTTCGCCAGGAAAATGCCCCCATGGTTCATCATATGCGCGATGCTGCCCATCGCCAGCGCCTGTTGAAACAAGTCGTAGTAAACCAGCACGTTGGTTGCAACCACCAGGTCGAATCCCTGGCCTTCAGAAACGTCCATGGTCTGCGTGACCACGTTCATGTCGTATCCGCGCATCTGCGCCGCATAACTTGGCCGGATCGCCACGGCGCGTATGGTGACGTCGATTACGGAAGCAGGAACGGGTAGCGGCTTCACCGGCGAACCCAGAATTTCGCCGAACTTCTGCCAGTAGGCCACTGCCTCCGGGCTCCACTCCGCAGAAACGAGCCGTGGCAGTTGCACCGTGTACGGCTGGCCCGCTCGCCCGCGTTCCGCCATCCTGACCACGTGCGCGTTGACTCCGGCGTTCAAATCCGCTGTCACCACTGAGATTTCCTCGGCTTTGCCAAGCCCCAGCCGCGCCACCGCTTCCAACATGGCAATGGGCTGAATGGTTTGTACCGGATAAAAATCGTAGCCGTCGCGTTTGTCGGTGAAATCCAGTCCCGGCCCAATCACCAGAATTCGGTGCATCGAGCCCGGCTGGATCGCTCCCTTGCGCAACATTGTTTTCAGCGTGTCTTCCAGCGCGTAATTCGGCAGCAACGAAGTGTCGGCGGACAAACCCCGTTCCTGGAAAAGTGTTCCCCGCGCCAACAGCTTCGCCGCCGGGTCACTGGCTCCTTCCGATTCCTTCAGCTTTTCCTGATAGGAACGCTGCTCAGCAATCATGCGTCGCAGGTTTTCCTGGAGTTTCGCTTCCGCGGATGGTCTCGCGATGCCCTTGCGCGCCAAAAATTCGCTCACAAACCGCAGCCGCTCGTTGTGTGCCCCATTCGGCAGCGCCGCCTCCAGCGCATGCACCCGCGCCCGCGCTGCCGCCGTTAATTCTCCCGCTTCCGAAGCCGCACTCTCCGCATTCTCGATCCGCGGAAGACTTGTGTACGACGCGCCGTAAAGAATCAGGTTGCTGATGGAATCTTCCACGCCCTGGTCGACGCGCGCGCGCACGTCCGCGTCGCGTTTGCGCACCCAATCGTTCCACTCTTCAGCATCCTTGACCTCGATGGTGCTCAGCCCGGCATCCGCGAACAGCTTCAGCGTCTCCGCCGCGTCTTCAAATCGAAGAAACCGGACCACCTGCTCCTTCGCCGAAACAATTGTGTAAAAAAATAGAGGAAGGACCAAACACGTAAGTGCAACGTGCCTGGCTTTGATAGAAGATAGAAATTCCCGGGCAACCCGCATCGTTGCCCGCATCTTAGGTCCAAGCCTTCAACCGAGTCAATTCAATACCGCCGAATACCGCCGAAGGCGTCCCCCTGGCTGTAGCTCGGGCCTTCAGGCCTGAGGCTTTTCTTCGGCGCGTTCATCCACCCAAGCAAACCGCAAATGCCGAAGCCAATCGCATTCAGCGTGCCGTGGATTCGCTCCAAGCGCCCGAGTTCCACAAAAGATTGCAGCGGATACTCACCGAGCGCCCAACTCGCCGCCAGAGCCATGCCTGCAACAACGCAGCCGCCTGAGAAAAGAAGCAATCCTCGGCCAACCGGATTCACATTGCCCAGCGCGACGCGAATCATTCCGCTGGCGAGTCCCACTTGTCCAACAACGATCAGAATCACCGCCGCCAGCTTCACTTTCGGTCCCACTAAAAATGCCAAACCAAGCAGCCCCGGTCCAATAACCACACCAATCAGCAACACGCCCAGCGGTTTGCTCCATCGCGTTTCGCGGAGCCGCTCGTAAGTCAGCCCTGCAAACACGGCAGACAAAAATCCAGCGAAGTGAAAATGCACCGCAGTGAGCAAAACAATCGGCTCCTGAAATCCGACGGGCTGCAATCCCAGCCGTGACGCCACAAGCCAAGTGCCGGCGACAATCAGATAGCCCTCGCCGGCAGCAAAACAAAATTGTGAGAAAGAGCGCGCGCGATATCGCCAGAGCCTGCGCAAACCTCGCAGGGCGAAAAAAGCGCAGACAAGCAACCAGGTGCTTGCCAATGACGCTGCGAAAATGCAGGTGGGAAGAAAAAAAGAAACTGTCGCGAGAGTTGCCGCCGCAAAAATAATCCACTTCAAAGTCTTTCGCTGTGCAGCCGGCGGACCGGACTCATCCAGTGACGGCATGAGAGAATTCGCGAGGGGAACTACAATCCAGGGCGCCAGCAGAAACAAAAGTTCGATCACGCTCAGTTGCGGCCAGCCGCTCCAGGTCCCGCCGACTAGCCCGAGCCACACCGCGGCGCCGAGAAGGATCTCCCCTTGAAACGAACTTCGCGCATAGGAAACATCACGCATCGCCGGCCTTTTCACAAGACGTTTGCGAGTGCTGCCGCTCCATACGTCACTGTCAGGAACAACGCTGCCGAGATGAACGCCAAATCACCAACCCGGTTTGTTCGCCGCAAGGAAGCATCGTAGTACCAGAGTTGAACGGGGGCGCGGAACAACCAGAAAAGAGCCATCGCCGCGGCAAGAAATCGCCCGAGTCCGCGCCCGCTCGCAAGTTCCGTGGCAAAACCAAAAGTCACCGTTGCAAATAACAGCACCACGCCGACGATGTAGACGGAATGCACGACAAAAATCTGCCGGATGATCGGGGCAACGCGCGACAGGTTCTCCCGGTAATTTAGCTTTTTCGGAATGAAGAGATTTGCGGATGCAATTGCGATCTGCACAAAACCTGCCAGCCACAAGCACAAGAGAAGAACGCGCATATATCCTCCTTTACGCTTTACGCTCGCCGCGATGCTTCGCTCGCCGGGCAACTCGCCGCGGCGCATTTACGGTTCGCGGCAATCCACCGGTATCCCTTGCGTAGAATTTCCATCATCCCGGGAATCTTCGAAATCCAGACCAGCGGCCGGCCCCACCAAATTTCGCGCGCCAGTGCCACGGCCGCATCCGCGCCGCCATACTGGCTGCCATCGCTCAAAAGAAATCTCATCTCAAACAACAATTCTTCGCGCGGTATTCCGAGCAGCGCGCCGACGCGAGGATCCTGTAGCGGCGCCAGCGCCATCCCGCGTCGCTCCAGAATCGGGGCGATCCACCGCGCCGTTCGCACGCAAAAGTTGCACTGCGCGTCAAAAAACAGCCAGCCTCGCGCGTGCCGCCCCTTCCCGTCCGTGTATTCACTCACCAGCGAAATCATCGCCTTTCCATTCTTGCTCCTGCTATCCTTCCGTCTCTGTATCCTGTACGAACGCTGCGCGCCATCAGACCGCCGCTGATGCGGCAGCGGCAAGCAACCATAGAAATGCCGTAATCGCGGACCCGAAGATGCCTGCCCACCGTTTAAGCCTGCCTCCCAAGAGGGCTGTCACGAAAGCAGCGGCTGATAGGGTGAGTCCTCCTACTTTTGAACGGCCTTGCTGATGCATTTTCGCCAGGGCCTTGGACCAGAGCCATAAGGCAGAAACAAAGGCTCCCGAACGAAATCAAGAGCAGTAGCGTCGTCATGAGAGAGAGGTGTGTATCTTTTCCCATATGCAGGTTAAACTCTCCTCCTCTCTCCTTCCAAAAATCTCGTCTCGGACCTGTTCAACTGTTGACCGCTTTTTTTCCCAGCAGCGTAATCACCTTGCCCCGCAGCTTCACGACGCCCTTCAATGCTCCAGTCGGCATGCGAATGATCTCCTCGAACAATCCGGTCATTGCCGTCAAAAACTCCAGCATGGTCTCCAGGCGTTCCCGCGTGTACGCGTCGCCCTGCGGATGGGACTTGACCTCGCGCACACATTCGGCAAGCACGTTCAGCGTAGGATCGATCTCGCGGCGCTTGCGCTCCTCGGAAACGATTCGAAAGATCTCCCAGACGTCCTTGATGGACTCGAAATGATCGCGCCGGTCGCCCAGCACGTGCACCACGCGCACGATGCGCCATCCCTGCAGCTCGCGCAGGCTGGTGCTCACGTTCGACCGCGCCACGGCCAAGGTTTCGGAAATTTCATCCGCCGGCAACGGGTGCGGCGACAGGAACAACAGCGCGTGGACCTGCGCCACCGTGCGGTTGATGCCCCACCGGGTGCCCATCTCTCCCCAGTGTAAAATGAACTTCTGGGCCACCGGGGTCAGGCTGTTTTTTGTGGCTTCGCTCATGTTTTCCTTCCGTGTTGCGCGCCCTGCTTGCCAGGTTGGTTATGTCTGTTGTTTCTGTCAATACAGAATATACAGTAATTACAGCCTCTTGTCAAGCCCGTTTACCCTGTCCTTTTTCTGGACTTCCCCGCCGCGCTCCCCGTTGCTACCGTTCTACCTGTGGCCCCTGAATGGCCCTGAGAAAGACTCTTGCGCCAAATGCGTCAGAACATGCGAAGTCACGCTGCCTACATGGCAACTTTTCTCGCCGCCATCCTCGGCGTCGTTGCCGTGGCTGCCACTGAGGCCTTGCCTAATGATGCTGCCTTGTCGGCTGCGGTCTGCCCTATCGTTTATCAACTGGATCAATCCCCGGCCTCGCGTGGCTACCGCTATAGCTTCTTTGGCAACGGCTTCTTCATCAACGAAGAGGGCTACATTCTTACCGTCGCACATGTCATGGAGACCTTTCGCGATGGCGGCCAGCCGTACATTCTTGTCAGCCGTCCAGACAGCCCGCCTCAGCTTCTTCGAGCCGACGTGATCGCGGTGGACAAAGAACACGACGTGGCCATTCTTCGCGCGATCCCCAATCCTTTTGTGGGCAAACACAAGGTAACCTTTCTGACGATTGCAACTGATCCAGCCACTCTCGGCCAACATGTGATCGCCCTGTCGCTGCATCCCCAGAAGCCGCAGAACGCTCAATCCTTCCAGGCGCCTCAAGAGGACCGCTCTGCCGGCGAAGTCCTTTCCTACGAATCCACGCAACTGGAGAAATCCGCCCCCGCCGCTGACGTTTTCCTCCTGAGCCATCCTGTAACGCTCGGCCAGAGTGGCTCCCCGGTCCTCTCCGAGGATTCCCAAGCCGTAGTTGGTCTCGTCGAAGGCCGCTGGCTCCGCTCCAGCGGTCTGTCCATCACCAAGGCATCTTCCCGGTCCGCCGCTGTGCCCGGCGCAGCGATCCCCATTCGCTACGCGACTGCTCTCCTGCAAGGCAAGTCCATCACCTGGCATGCCCCCCAGCCGCCGTCTGCCGCACCCGCGCGCTGACGCAAAAATCCGTTTATCTGCTCGGCTTCGACCTGTCCCGGCCCTTTGGCTGTTGCAAGAGGAATTGCGCTGGTAGTAGGTTGGTCGTAGGAAGGAAAGGATTTCAATCACACTCTCGAAAGATGTCTTGGAGAAAATCGACCGTTTGGCCGGTTCAAAGAGCTCGCGTTCCAACTTCATTGAACGCGTACTGCGCCAAGACCTTTGCCAGCGCGGGAAGGCCGCCTTAACGTCGAACGACCTCAAACTCATCAATAGCGCTGCGGATCAGCTCAATCTCGAAGCAGCGGAAGTCTCTCGGATTATCAGGCGCACGCGTAAAGCTCTGTTTGAGGAGTTCAGCTTGTAAAACCGCATTAGTCGCCGGCACGTCACGCAATCGTGACCATCCTCGAAGCGTTGGAGACAATTCAATGACTCCCAACGAGTTTCGCCGTCTGGCCTTAAACCTTCCAAAGACGGAAGAGCGCGCGCACATGGATCACCCCGATTTTCGTGTGGCCGGAAAGGTCTTCGCCACGCTGGGATATCCGGACGAGAATTGGGGCATGGTCAAACTCACACCTATCGAGCAGGAAATGTTCGTCAACGCTCAACCAAGCGTTTTCAATCCATGTGCCGGCGCTTGGGGGCGCAGAGGCTGCACGAACGTACACCTCAAAGGAGTCAGAAAGCCTACGCTGCGCCGTGCTCTCGAAGCCGCCTGGCGCCTTGCCGCGCCGAAGAAACTCCAGCAGCTGGTTGCCGCTGAGAAGTAGCACTCCTGTCCGCCCCTCTGAGCAGGAGTTGGGCTGGCTGACAATGCGCGGGCAGCCGTCTATCGGTGTGCTCAAGCTCACATGGAAAGGCGCTGTGCGTCACTGACAACACTGTCTCAGCAGAATAACCGTAGGACGAAGGCTAGTGGCAAGGAGAGTTCCCGTAAGGACCGGCGCAATCCACTCCTCGCCAGTTCGACATCTCCCACTGAGGCGCAGTGGATCCATATGAATCACGGTAAAAACCAATTCGACTTCGATTTTATCGTCATCGGTTCAGGGTTCGGCGGCAGTGTTTCCGCTCATCGGCTGGTGGAGAAGGGCTATCGTGTAGCAGTGATGGAAATGGGCAGGCGTTGGACGCCAGAGAACCTGCCGCGCACCAGTTGGTCGATCCATCGCTGGTTCTGGCGTCCCAGACTCGGGCTGCGCGGCTTTTTCAACATGCGGTTCTTCAAGCACGCAACCATCTTCCATGGATGCGCGGTCGGCGGCGGATCGATCACCTACGCGGGTACCTTGCTGGCTCCTCCTGAGAAAGTGTGGGATGCGGGGTCTTGGACGGGATTAGCCAAGTGGAAGGCGGAAATGCCCCAGCACTACGAAACCGCGGCGCGGATGCTGGGTGTCACGGAAAACAGAATCCTCGGACCGGCTGACCATCTCCTGAAGAAAGCTGCAGAAGCCGCGGGCTCCGGGCACACTTTCTACTGCACCAAGGTAGGCATCTTCCAGGCTGCGGAGGGAAAGCCGGACAATCAGACTTTTCCTGATCCATTCTTCGGGGGAGAAGGTCCAGAGCGGACCACCTGCACGGCCTGCGGCGGCTGCATGATGGGTTGCCGGTATGGGGCGAAAAACACGCTGGACCTTGGCTACTTGTATCTGGCGGAAAAGCGCGGAGCGCGGCTCTTTCCGGAAACAAGGGTGGTAAACGTCAGACCGCTGGGTGGCGCCAGCGATGGCAGCGCCGGATACGAAGTGAGCACCGTCAAGTCTACAGCGTGGTTTCGCCGCCAGCCCCGGTGCTTCACTTCCCGCGGGGTGATCTTCTCCGCCTCTTCACTGGGCACGATGGAACTTCTGTTTCATCTCAAGGAGAAAGCCTCCTTGCCGGGCATCAGCAACCAACTGGGCCGACACGTGCGGACCAATTCTGAATCGCTCATCGGAGCGCGCACCCCCGGCTACTCCCAGGATCTGTCGCAGGGTATAGCGATTGGCTCCGGCGTCTACATTGACGAGCACACCCATATAGAAGCAGTCCGCTACCCGCGCGGCTCCGACACGATGGGGTTTCTGACGACCATACTGACCGATGGCCGCCCTGGGCCGCAGCGTATTGGACTCTGGTTGAAGAACGTTCTGGTTTCACTGTTTCGTCACCCGTTCAAAACGGTGCGAGTGCTGCAACCCTTGGGATGGGCCCGAGAGTTTGTGATTCTGCTTTGCATGCAGACGCTGGAAGGAGAGATCGAGATGCGCTGGCAACGTCCCTGGTTCTGGCCGTTCAGGAAGTTTCTGGTGAGCTGGGGAGAGAAGGTGCCGACCTACATTCCGAAGGCCAACGAGTTTGCGCAGAAATTCGCAAAACTTACCGGTGGCTTTGCCATGAGCATGCTTCCGGAGATCCTCTTCGATGTGCCAGGCACTGCCCACTGCATCGGAGGCTGCGTGATCGCCGATTCTTCCGGCCACGGCGTGGTTGATGCTCGCCACCGAGTCTTCAACTACAAGAATATGTATATCTGCGACGGGTCCGTAGTGGCCGCCAACCTCGGGGTCAACCCCAGCCTGACAATTACCGCACTAACTGAACGAGCGATGAGCTTTATCCCGCCAGCAGTGGAGACTCAATGGAATGATTCCGCCGGGGGCGCAACCAGTTCGAGCTTGGTCTAGATTACCCCTACTAGGTCTGGTCAGTGCGCTTAGACGTAGTCGTGTGACCGGACGCTGACGTACTACCGCGCTGCTTCGCGGCTTGACAGTGAAGACGCGCAGGCCTATGGTTTTGCGCTAGGAAAGTGGAAGTCGCAAGTTCCCGCCTACTCTCGAAGATTTCCGCTTTGGAGGACTCCCATGCCATTAAGCCTGATGACGTTATCCCTGGTAGATTCCCCGCTCACGCGGCAAGAAGCACTGAAGATTCTGGAACGCGATGATTATTGCTGTAAATATTGCGGTCTGGACGGCCGGGCCAGTTTCGAGAACGCTCTGGTGATGCGCGTGGATTTTGTGGTGCCGCGAGCGAAGAAGGGAAAGAAGGATCCGAGCAATCTGGTGGCCTGCTGCACTCCCTGCAACACCATTAAGGGCACGCACGTTTATAAAAATTCCGATGAAGCCAAAGCTTACGTGCTCAAACATCGTGAAGAGTTGCGCAAGAATTGGGAATCGAAGACGGCACGGCCGATGGCCAGGTCGGCGAACGCCTAGAATAAAAGTGATTCCCTATGGTGGTTGATTTCCGGGGAGTCTGTCCAGAGGACTCCTCTGTCGTCGTGCGACTGACATCTCGCCCGACGGTCGCGCGCCATAGCCGCGTGGTTCCCTGTCTTAACTCTTGCTAGGCGGACTTCGCCTTGCTGGCGCGCCACTCCTTGGCGGAAAGAAAGCGCATGCATGGGCAGAAGCCCTTGTGATCGCCCGGCGCCTGGCAAGAATACTTGAGCGCCGCGTGGACCCCGGCTTTGTGTCCGCAGGTGCACATCTCTCGCGCCAGTTCGGGCGTGAACACCGCTCCGCGGCCGCGTCCTGCCGGTCTTGCATTCGCTAATTTCTTGGTAGTCACAGTTCCTCTCTCTATGTGAATCCGGGGCCGTCGTTCAGGCCGAGGTTCGTAGCTATCTCGTTCGCAGTAAGTTTACCATGCGGCGAAGCCGTTCTATAGCAGGCTCATTTTACCAAAGCGATGGTTAGCCTCTACCTTATTCTGCGCTTCTAGGTATTTAACTACAACTCGTCAGCGCACTTCCTGCATGGTAGCGACCAACTCGGGAATCTCGATTCGAATCACCGTGCCCTCGCCGGGGCGGCTTTCAAT
>Ga0209415_10007377_pt1 | contig 19229 bp, 20 predicted proteins | sample PeaSoiSIISIP2007_FD_187696 | JGI IMG/M metagenome (GOLD analysis project Ga0209415, IMG submission 187696) | Peat soil microbial communities from Weissenstadt, Germany - SII-SIP-2007 (SPAdes) (version 2) | ecosystem: Environmental > Terrestrial > Soil > Wetlands > Peat | place: Germany... | reverse complement strand
TGAGCACTTCCGTGCCTCCACTGGAGGTGCGCGGATGAGCACTTCCGTGCCTCCACTGGAGGTGCGCGGATGAGCACGCTCGCTCCCGCGCCGGCCGGGCAGCCGACGCCGATGACAACCGGCCCGGGGCGGCGCTCCTCGCCGTTGAGCTGGCGCTGGACCGATCGGATCGCGCTCGTCTCCGCCTGGCTGGCGGGGCTCGGGCTGTGCGCGATCGCCGCCGCGATCGTCGGCTACATGGGCTATCGCGGCATCCAGTACCTGCGGCCCGACCTGCTCTTCAGCCGTCCCGCCGTGAGCACCTCCCAGAGCGGATCGGGCGGCTTCCTGGACCCGCTGCTCGGGACCGCGGTGCTGACGGTCATCGGCATCGTGCTTGCTGTGCCGCTGGCGATCGCCAGCGCCGTGTGGATAGCCGAGTACGGACGCCCGACGTGGCTGGCGCGGGCCGTGGAGTCGTGCATCGAGATCGTGGCCGGAACGCCCGACATCGTGATCGCGATCTTCGGCCTGGCGATCTTCCAGCTGAACCTCGCCGCCCCGTTCTCGTTCAAGGCCTCCGGCGGCGGGGTCTTCGGCAAGTCGTTCATCGCCGCCGGGGCGATGATGTCGCTGATCGCGCTGCCGCCGCTCTACACGGCCACGCGCGACGGGCTGCAGGCGGTTCCCGCGCACATGCGCGAGGCGGCCTTCGCGCTGGGCAAGACGCGGATCGCCACGATCCGACGCGTGCTGCTGCCGAGCGTGCGCTCGAACATCGCCACCGGCGTCACGCTCGGCGTCAGCCGCATCATCGGCGACACCGCGATCGTGGTGTTGCTGCTCGGCGACACGATGCGCTTCGAAGGGCAGGGCTCGGTGCCCGGCCTGAGCGTCCTGCGCGGCACCGGCTCGACGCTCACCAGCTACGTCTACAACAACTCTCCCGCCGGTGAAGGCGCCGCCCCGCAGAAGGCCTACGCCGCGGCGGTCGTGCTGATGGTGTTCGTGCTCGCGCTCAACCTGCTGGTCAGCCGGATCGGTCGTTCGACGGCGGACGCCAGCGGCCTGTCGGGCACCGGCGGCGTTGTCTGAGCGTCCTCGCAAGGCCCTTTACAAAAGGCCCCGAGGCAGCTATCCTCAGCGGTCCGATGAGCAAAGTCATGTCAATGGAGTTTGTGACCGATGAGTCCTGACACGATGGTTCTCGATCCCTTTCTCGTCCCCGAGGGCACCGGTGAGGTTGCCCCCGGCGAGCCGCCGGCGCGGGCGGACGCCGGCACGGTGCCGCCGATACGCCAGATCGTGCTCGACCGCCCGCCCGTGCCGGCCGCCGCTCCCAGCCAGCGCGAGGCCGTCAGGCAGGCGAGCTCCAGCGGGCCCGAGCGGCTGAACCTGCAGGACGTGAGCATCAGCTACGGGCCCAAGCAGGCGGTCAAGTCGGTGTCGCTATCGATCCACCAGGGCGAGGTGCTCGCGCTGATCGGGCCGTCGGGATGCGGCAAGACGACGCTGTTGCGCACGCTCAACCGGCTGACCGAGCTCACGCCCAGCGCGGCCCGCGCGGGCCGGATCATGCTCGACGGCGAGGACATCCACGAGCTCGCCGACACGACGCTGCGCGCCCGCGTGGCGATGGTCTTCCAGCAGCCCAACCCGTTCCCTATGTCGATCTTCGACAACGTCGCCTTCGCGCTGCGCGAACAGTCGCGCAAGCGGCCGCGCCGGGCCGAGCTGGAGCCGCTCGTGATCGATGCGCTCCAGCGCGCCGGCCTGTATGAGGAGGTGCGCGACGACCTCGACCGTCCGGCGCTCCGGCTCTCGGGCGGCCAGCAGCAACGCCTCTGCATCGCCCGTGCGATCGCGCCGCGGCCCGAGGTCCTGCTGATGGACGAGCCCTGCAGCGCGCTCGACCCGATCTCCACGGCCACGATCGAGAAGCTGATCGGCGAGCTGCGACGCGACCTCGCCGTGGTCGTGGTCACGCACAACCTCGCCCAGGCGCATCGCGTTGCAGACAAGGTGGCGTTCATGTACCTGGGCGATCTCGTCGAGTACGGCACGACCGCCCAGGTGTTCGACGAACCCCGCGCGAGCCGCACGCGCGACTACGTGCACGGGGCGTTCGGATGAGCCCCCGCGGCCCTCTCTCGGCGCCGTGGCGGCCGGGACTCTGAGGCGGGCGCTCGTCGTGTTTTGCTGCGGAGTGACGGGCGTGACCCTGGCGGCGTGCGACAGCACCCAGCAGGAAAGCGAAAAGATCGGGCGCGAAGGCAAGCAGCTCGCAGCCGGTCCGGCCGCGCTCAGCCTCGGTGCCGCCAACCACGACGTGCGCACGAGCGACGTGACGCTCCTCAGCAGTGGCGGGCGCACCGCCGTGGCGGCGCGGCTGACCTCCACCTCCAGCCGCGCCCAGGCCGGCCTGCCGGTGCTCGTGACGGTCACCGGCAAGGGCGGCAAGGTCCTCTACAGCAACCAGCAGGGTGAACTTGAATCCTCGCTCCAGCGCCTCGCGCTGCTGCCGGCGGGCGCGAGCGTGTGGTGGGTGGACGACCAGGTCCTCACCTCGCAGACGGCGAGGGGCGTGAGGGTGAGGGTGGGCACGGGCTCGAGCGTTGCCTCGGGCGCGCAGGCCAGCGTCACCGTGCGCTCCGTGCAGCTGAGCGAACAGGGCGGGATCGGCGTGGTCAGCGCGACGGTCGTGAACGGGTCCGGCAAGGAACAGGGCAAGGTGCCCGTGTTCGCGGTTGCCGTCCGTGGCGCTCGCGTGGTCGCGGCCGGTCGCGCGGTCGTAGGCGCGCTGCCGGCGCGCCGGGGCGCCACCGCGTCAGTCCAGGTGTTCCTGGTGGGCAGCGCGGCCGGCGCGAAGCTGGAACTGACCGCCGTGCCCACGGCGGGATGAGCGCGGAGATCCGATCGTGAGCCTCGTACCGGTCCCCTCCGAACAGCCGAGCCCCACCTGCGCCAACTGCGGTGCCGCGCTCGTCTCCGACCAGCGCTACTGCCTGGCCTGCGGCCAGCCGTGCTCGCCCACGAGACTGGCCTTCCTCGACGTCCTGCAGACCGAACAGCGCGGTGAGGCCGGTCGGCAGCTGCTCGCGCCCGACACGCTCGACATGAGCGCCCTTGGCTACGGCCCACAGGCCGGCGCAGCGGGCTGGCTGCGCCGCTACTCGGGTCTGCTCGGGCTTCTCTCGGTGCTGCTGATGTGCCTGATCGTCGGCCTGTTGGTCGGTCACTGGGTGACCCAGGGCAAGTCCGCCACCGGCCCCCAGGTCGTGGAAATCAAGGGCCTCTCCGGGCTCCCGGCCGCGGCCGCGTCGCCGACCGCCACCACGCCCGCGTCGGGCGCGAGCTCCAGCTCGAGCGCGGCCAGCGCAAAGGAAGAAGCAGAAGAATCCAAGGAAGCGGCCAAAGAAACGAAGGCCGAAAAAGCGCCGCCTCCAGCTCCGGTCAAAGTCACCCCCGCGAAGATCAACAAACTCACGCACTCGACCGGCAAACAGCACCAGGAAGAAGTCAACGCGCTCGGCGCACAGCCGATCGAAACGGGCTGAGCCCCGCGGCCGGACCGATGAGCGAGAGCAACGGAAACCCCCCGCCTCACGCGCCGGACTCCCCGGCCGCTACCGCCCCGCCCGTGGCGGGCCTGCTGCTTCCGGTCGGCGGGCTCTCTTCGCCCGGCGGCGCCGCATCCGCCGGGTCGATGGCGGAGCTCCGGCGACGGCGGCTGGAGCTCGCCGAGCGCGTCGCGTCGTTGACCTGGGACCTGGGTGGGCTGGCCTACGAGATGGCCATCCGCGACCACTACCGGCTCGATGTGATCGCCCGCAAAGCCGCCGAGCTGCAGCAGGCCGACGCCGAGCTGGGCGAGGTGCAGCGGCTGCTCGCCACCGCCGAGGCCGGTATCGAGGGCCAGTGCCGCTCCTGCGGGGCGGTGCACAGCCGCGGCGCCGCCTACTGCTGGCATTGCGGCGCGCCGCTGCTGGCCGAGACGCGCCCGTCGGTGCTCCCCGCCGACGCCCCCTCGGCCTGAGCGCCGCGCACTCCTGGATGCCTGAACGGCCCCCGCGGGCTGTAGCATCCAGCACATGCACGCGGGGGCTTGGCGACGGATCGCCATGGCGGGAGTAGTGATCGCGCTCGTGTTGGGCGCCACCGCGGCAGATGCGGGCGCGATCACGTTCACCACCCAGCGGCGCTCCTCGCGTTCCGGCGCGCCGCCCGCCCCGCGCCAGTACGGCTGCCCGATCCTACCTGCGGAGGACCCGCTCAACCAGGACATCTCCCACGCGCGCGTCGATCCCAACTCGGCACGCTACATCGCGAGCATTGGCCTCGGCGGGCACCTACACCCAGATTTCGGAACCAACCCGGGCTACGGGATCCCCTTCACGGTGGTGGGATCGCGTCAGCCGAAGGTGCCGATCACGTTCACCGAATACGGCGAAGAATCGAACCCCGGGCCCTACCCGGTGCCGCCCGACGCCCCCGTGGAGGGCGCCGGCGAAGCCGGCGACAGGCACGTGCTCGTGCTCCAGCGCGGCAGCTGCCGCCTGTATGAGCTGTACTCGGCCGCACGCAGCGGCGCGGGCTGGCAGGCCGCATCCGGCGCCGTGTTCAACCTGCGCAGCAACGCCCTGCGCCCCGAAGGCTGGACCTCGGCGGACGCTGCCGGGCTGCCGATCTTCCCGTTGCTCGTGCGCTACGGCGAGGTGGCCGAAGGGCGCATCGACCATGCGCTGCGGGTGACCGTGCGCCAGACCCAGCGCGGCTACATCCACCCCGCGACCCACTTCGCGTCGGGAAGCTCCGATCCGAGCCTGCCGCCGATGGGCCTGCGTCTGCGGCTGTCGGCGCGCTACAGCCTGGCGGGCTTCCACGGCCAGGCGCTGGTCGTGCTGCGGGCACTCAAGCGCTACGGCCTGATCGTCGCCGACAACGGCTCATCCTGGTACATCACCGGGGCACCCGACCCACGCTGGAACGACGAAGACCTCGAACAGATCAAGCGCGTCCCCGGCGCGGTCTTCGAAGCGGTCAGCACCGGACCGATCCGACACGTCGGCTGAGCCGACGGCGGCCGCCGACCCACCCCGGCGGGCGCCGGCCGCTGCGCCGCGATCTCGCCGCGAGTCCTAGGCAGGCTGCGTCGGCCCGGAGGGGGCCTGCGCCTCGGCTGCGACGGGGGTCGCCGCCTCCGCTGCGGGCGCCTGCTGCGCTACCGCCTGCGGTGGCTGCGGGCCCGGCGCGAGCGTGGCCTGCTTGGAATCGCCGGTGACCGAGTCCTTGAACTCGCGCATCCCCGAGCCGAGCGAGCGACCGATCTCCGGCAGCCGCTTGGCGCCGAAGACGAGCAGCAGGATCACGACCAGGAATGCGATGTGAAGTGGGTTGTCGAGTCCCATGCACAAAGCAGTCTAGGCCATCGCCGCGCCGGCGCACGCAATGACGGCCGCGGCGCACGCAACAACGGCCGCGCCGCCCCTCAGCGGGGGCGCCGGGGCGGCGGGGACGCCTCAGCGGTGCGCGCGGGCGCGGGCGCCGGCGGGATCGGCGCGGCCCGCAGCGTGCTGCGCACGAGCTGCGCTGCCACGACCACCAGCAGCGCGGCGAACGCGTCTCGCAGCACCTGCCCGGAGAGGGCGTTGGCGAGCACCACGCCTGCGATCGCGCCCGCGAGCGAGAGGACGCCGAGCAGCAGTGCGTCGTGACGGCGCACGTTGCCGTAGCGATCCTGCCGGTAGGTCCCCGCGATCGCCACCGGCACGATCGCCAGCAGCGAGGTCGCCTCGGCGTGGTGCTGGTCGAGGCCGAGGAAGATCACGAGCCCGGGCACGAACAGCACGCCGCCGCCGACCCCCAGTAGCCCCGCCACGACGCCGCCGGCCACGCCGATCGCGATCGCCCCGATCACCGCAGCACCAGCTCCACGGCGCTGGCCACCAGCACGAGCGCGAACAGCAGCGCGATCGTGCGCGTGGGTATGCGCTGCTGCAGCCAGGTGCCCGCCAGCACGCCGCCCACGGCCGGCACGCCCACGAGCGCGGCGTCGCGGACGTCGACGTTGCCGTAAGCCCCCTGCACGGCCGCGGCGAAGGCGGCGATGAACACGATCGCGGCGAGCGAGGTGGCGGTCGCCGAGCGCTCGTCGTAGGCGAGCCAAAGGACCAGCAGGGGGACGATCACCGAGCCGCCGCCCACGCCGAAGAGACCGCTGAACAGGCCCGCCAGCGTGCCGATCACGATCAGCCTCAGCGGGCGGCCGGGCGAGGTCTCAGCGACCGAGTGCACGAGCGGACGGGCCGGCCACCATGCGCGCCATACTAGACCTCGTGTCCCCCGCCGCAACGCTCGTGGAGGCGCTCGAGCCGATCAGGTCCGATCCCGGTCACTCCGCGGTACTACTCGACATCGACGGCACGCTCGCGCCGATCGTGCGCCATGCCGCGGACGCGCACGTACCCGAGGCCACGCGCGCGCTGCTGATCGAGATCGGCCGCCGCTACCGGGTGGTGGGCTGCGTGAGCGGGCGGCGGGCCGCGATCGCGCGCCAGATCGTGGCCATCGGCACGATCGCCTACGTGGGCAACCACGGCGGCGAACTGCTGCGGCCGCGCGCAACCACCCCGGAGGTGGACGCGGACATCGCCGCCTGGACCGTGCGCGTGCGCGAGTTCGCCGAGAGCGTGTACACGGCCGAGGTCGAGCGCATCCGCGTGCGTCACGAGGACAAGGAGGCGATCGCGGCGTTCCACTGGCGCGGCGCGCCCGACGAGCAGGCTGCGGAGGCGGCCGCGAGCGAGATCGCCCGGCGCGCGGAAGCCGAGGGCTTCGCGGTGCACTGGGGGCGCAAGGTGGTGGAGGTCCGTCCTCCGGTCGCCCTCGACAAGGGCCTGGGGATCGCCGCGCTGCTGAGTAGCGCGCCGGTCACCTCCGCGGTCTATGTGGGCGACGACACGACCGATCTGGACGCCTTCCGCGGCCTGCGCGCGCTGGTGGACTCGGGCGAGCTGGCCAACGCCCTGTGCGTGGCCGTAAGCTCCGACGAAGCGCCCCCCGAGCTGGCGCGCGAGGCAGACCTCACCGTCGACGGGCCCGCCGGTGTGCGCGGGCTGCTCGAGGCGCTGCTGTAGCACCGTGCGGTTCGTCGACTTCCTCAGAACCACAGTCCTCCTGAGTGCGGCCGCAGCCACTGCGCTGGCCACGACGACCGTGCTCGCCGGCGCGGGCGGCTCGAACCGCCTGCTCGTGCCGATCGCGGTGGCCTGGTGGGTTCTCGCCGCGATCATCGGCATGAGGCTTGGCAGGCGCGCGCAGACCACGCCGCCGATCGCGCGTCTGCTGTCGGGCGCGAAGGCCACGAGCACGCTCCCCGAGCATCACCCGAGCGCGATCCTGCTCAACAGGCTGTGGCCGCTGCTGCTGTTCACGCTCGTGGCCGGCGGGCTGGCCTTCCTCGCGCCCCAGATCCCCGGCATCGCTGCAGGCTTCGCGATCATCTGGGCGCTCGCCTGGCGCCGCCAGGATGCGGCCGTGGCCGCGATCGAGGAGCGCGACGGCGCGGCCTTCTACGTGCGCCGCACATCGCCGGTGCGCCCGATGGCGCTGGACCGAACGCCGGGCTTCAAGGCGGCCCGCCCCGAGCCCGTCAACGGCGCCGTCACCTGAGATGCGGCCGGAGCACGCGCGGAGCGTGCTGATCGTCTCGCTCGGATCCACCGAGGGCCTGCGCAGAGCCGATCGCGAGCTCGCGGACTCGATGCGCCGGGCCGGCGCCGATGTCGAGCTCGCGCAGGCGCAGGCGCCGGCCGTGCTGCCGACGCTGATGCTGACGGACCTCGCCTGGGCTCGCGCCGCACGCACGGCGGCCGTGGGGGCGCTCGCACTGCGGGCAGGCGAGCCGCGGGCGGTCCTGTACTCGAGCACGACCGCCGCGATGCTGTGGCCGCGCCCAGGCGCGATCCGCTTCGACGCGCCCGCCGCGGGCAACCGCCGGGGGCGCCACGGGCTGTGGCAGCGCCCGCTCGAGCGCCGCCGGCTGGAGCAGGCGCCGCTGCTGCTGCCGTGGAGCGAGGGTGCCCTGCGCGAGTCGCCGCCGGGCGCCCGCCGCGGCCAGCGGGCGCTCGTGCTACCGGTCGCGGTCGAGCCCTCGGACCCGGGTGGGATGGCGCAGGCCAGGGACGTTGCCGCGATCACCTACGCGGCCAACCCCCGCAAGAAGGGGCTCGACCGCGTGCTGGACGCGTGGCAGCGGGTACGTGCGCAGCGCCACGGCGACAGCTCCGATGAGCTGCTCGTGGCCGGCACCTCCGAGCAGGAGCTGCGCAGCGCCGGGCTGGACCTAGCGGGCGCGGAGAACGTGCGCGTGCTGGGGGGGCTCTCCGGCGAGCAGTACCGAGCGCTCGTCCGTCGCGCACGCGTGTTCGTGTGCGCCCCCCGGCGCGAGGACTACGGCATCGCCCAGCTCGAGGCGCTCGCCGACGGCTGCCTGCTGGTCAGCACCCCCGCGCCGGGGCCCTATGCGGCGCTGCCGATCGCGCGCGAGCTGGACCCGCGACTGGTCGGCGACGACCTCGCCGGCGCGCTCGCCACGGCACTCCAGGATCCGCTGCCGGGCTACCGCGAGCGGGCCGCTGAGGCGCTCGCGCCGTTCGCCCGGCGCGAGGTCGACCGGACGGTGGCCGAGCAGCTACTTCCGCGCCTGCTTGCCTAGCTCGCGCAGTTGCGCGAGCGGGCGCGTATTGGCCACCTCGGCGCTGCTCAGCCATGCCCGGCGCGCGGTGGCCACGCCCCAGCGCATGTTCTCCAGCGTGCGCGTGCGGTGGGCGTCGGAGTCGATCACGACGAGCACGCCGGCGCGCACGGCCGCGCGGGCATGGACGTCGCTGAGGTCGCGGCGGTCCGGGTTGGCGTTGATCTCGAGCAGCGTTCGCGTAGCGGCTGCCGCCTCGAACACCGCCTCCAGGTCGATCGCGTACGGTGCGCGACGCTCGATCAACCGGCCGGTCGGATGGCCGATCGCGTCCACCAGCGGGTGCTCGATCGCGGTGATCATCCGCTCGGTCATCGCCTGCGCGCCCATGTTGAAGGATGTGTGCACGCTCGCAACCACCCAGTCGAGCTCGGCAAGCAGCTCGTCGTCGTAGTCCAGCGAGCCGTCAGGCAGGATGTTGACCTCGCTGCCGGCAAGCAGCTCGATCTGCGGGAGGCTCGCGGCCACCTCGCGCACGCGCTCGATCTGGCGGCGGAGATCCGCGGGGGAGACCGCGTTGCCGAAGCCGTGGCTGGCCGAGTGGTCGGTGATGGCGAGGTACTCGTAACCGCGCGCGCTCGCCGCGCGCGCCATCTCCTCGATCGTGTTGTGCCCGTCGGAGGCCATCGTGTGGCTGTGCAGGTCGCCGCGCACGTCGGCGAGCGTGATCAGCTCGGGCAGCTCCTCGGGAGCGCGGGCGCGGGCGCGCGCTCCACGCTCCGAGCGGCGCCGTGGTGGTCGCAGGCGGGCCGCCTGCAGCTCGCCGCGGTTCTCCCGCAGCTCGGGCTCGATGTAGGCCATCCCGAGATGTGCGTAGACCTCCTCCTCGGTGGCGTGCGTGTGCGTGACGCCGGTGGCGTCGTCGAGGATGCCGTACTCGGACACGTGCAGGCCGCGTCTCACCGCGGCTTCGCGCAGCGCCGCGTTGTGGGCGCCGGAGCCCGTGAAGTGCTGCAGCAGGTTGCCGTGCTGCTCGGGCGCGGCGATCCTCAGGTCGACCGCCGCGCCCGAGTGCGTTCGCGCGCGCGCGCCGGCCTTGCCCGCTGAGCTCACCCGCTCTATCTCGGGCAGCTTGCCGAGCGCCTTCGCCAGCGTGGTCGGCCGCGTCGTGGTGGCGATCAGGTCGAGGTCCTTGACGCTGTCGGCGTGCCGGCGCGCCGAGCCGGCGAGCTGCACGCGGGTGCCCGCTCCGCCGAGCTCGAGCAGGCCGGCGACGAGCGCCTCGCCCAGCTCTATCGCGCGCGGCAGCAACAGCCGCCGCGGGGCCGGGCCCGCGTGCTCGTCCCCGATGTCCGCCAGCGCCGAGAGCACGCTCGCCTCGAACTTGGGGCCGAGCCCGCGCACCGCGCGCAGGCGCTCGCTCGCGGCGGCCTCGCGCAAGGACTCGATCGAGTCGATGCCGAGCTCGGCGTGCATCAGCCGCGCGCGCTTGGGGCCGAGGCCCGGAAGCCGCGTGATCGCGATCAGACCGGGGGGGAACTTCGCGCGCAGCCGCTCGGCAGCGGGGATCGAGCCGGTGCTCACCAGCGCGAGGATCTTCTCCTGCAGGGTCTTGCCGATGCCCGGCAGCTCGCTTGCGCGACCTTCGCGCGCGAGCGTCGCCACCGACACCGTCGCGTCCCGCACCGTGCTCGCCGCCGAGCGGTAGGCGAGCACGCGGTGGACGATCGCGCCGTCGAGCTCGTAGAGGTCGCCGAGCTCCTCCAGCGCGTCCGCGATCGCGGCGTTCGTCAGCTCGGCTTCGCGCACGCGCATCACACTAGGGGCAGCGCGTCACGGGCAGCTCGCCACCGCACCGTCTAGCTAGGGTACGCCGATCCATGTCCGGTGAGCCGTGGCTGATACTGCCGACCTACAACGAGGCCGAGAACGTGCGCGCGATCACGCTCGCGGCCGGCGAGGTGCTCGCACGCGCGGCGCCCGAGGGCTACCGCGTGCTCATCGTCGATGACGGCTCACCCGATGGCACCGGCGAGATCGCGGACGCGCTGGCAGCCGAGCACGACTGGGTGAAAGTGCTGCATCGCGCGCAGAAGAACGGGATCGGCCCCGCCTACCTGGCGGGCTTCAGCTACGCGCTCGAGCGCGGCGCGGGCTATCTGATGGAGATGGACTCCGACTTCTCCCACGACCCGGCCGACCTCGCCAGGCTGCTCGCCGCAGTCCGCGAGGGCGCCGACCTGGCGCTCGGCTCGCGCTACGTGCCGGGTGGCGGCGTCCGCGACTGGGGCCTGCTGCGCCGGCTGATCAGCGAGGGGGGCTCGACGTATGCGCGCCTGGTCCTCGGCCTGCGCGTGCGCGACCTCACCGGGGGCTTCAAGTGCTTCCGCCGCGAGGTGCTCGAGGCGATCCGCTTTGACGGAGTGCGCTCGCAGGGATACGCCTTCCAGGTCGAGCTGACCTACCGCGCGGTGCAGGCGGGCTTCCGCGTGAGAGAGGTCCCGATCGTGTTTCGCGATCGCCAGCACGGCCAGAGCAAGATGTCCTGGCGGATCGCTGCCGAGGCCATGTGGCTGGTGCCGCGCCTGCGCTTCAGATAGCACTCCGCCCCGCCGATGCAGAGGCGATGGATGCATCGTCCTACGCGTTCGCCCACGGGCTGCGCCACACCCGCGCGACGCTGCGAGCGTGGCAGCGGGCACCCCTTCGGGTCATCGGCCGCTGGGTCGCCGGCTCGGCCGTGGCGGCCACCGGCCTGCTCGCGGCGGTCTGGGCGATCGCGTCGCTGGACAGCGGATACCAGCGCGTCCTGGAACTGCAGCCGCCGTTCGCGGTCGGCGACCTGGGCAGCGTGGCGCACGTGCTCGCCAGCAACATGCTCGTGCTCGCGCTGCACGCGATGGCCTGCGTCGCGGGCTTCATCGCGGGCAGCTCGCTGCCGCTGCAGGCCGAGCATCACCGCGGCGTCTCGCGTTGGGTGCACGAGCACGGCGGGCGCCTGGCGATCGCGTTCGTCGCGGCCGCCACCGCGTTCTCGCTGAGCGCCCAGGCCTATCTGATCGGCCACGGCCTCGCGGGCGTCTCCGGGTTCCTGCGGGTCTCCCCCGGCCTGCTGCTGCTGGGCGTGCTCCCGCACGCCGTCCCCGAGCTGATCGCGCTGTTCCTCCCGCTGGCGGCCTGGATCATCGCGAGCCGGCGCGAGGAGTGGGATCAGCTGCTCGCGGCCACGTTCGTGACCGTCGCGCTGGCCGTGCCCGTGCTGGTCGTGGCGGCGTTCATCGAGGTGTACGTCTCGCCGCACCTGTTCACCGCGCTCACGCACATACACCCGCCGATCGTGCGCACGATCGGGCCTCAGTCCGAACGCTGGGTCGTCGCCGTCCGCTGAGCCGCCTCCGTCCGCTCCTCGGCTTCCGCGTCGCGGGCCTCCGAGCGCAGCAGCCACAGCAGCAGCAGCACCGCGCCGAGCACGACCACGCTGATCACGACCGTGCCGCTCAGGGCCAACGGGACCATGCCCACACGATAGCCCGGCGGATGAACGCTCACCTCCCTATCGGCCGACCTTCCTTCATTTTGTATAGTGAGGGGTAAGCGACCAAGGAGATCCCATGGCAGGCAACCTCACCCAAGTCACAGACATCAACTTCGACGCGGAGGTCCTCGAGGCCGAGGGCCCGGTGCTCGTGGACTTCTGGGCGCCGTGGTGCGGGCCGTGCCGCGTGGTGGCGCCGGTGCTCGAGGAGATCGCCTCCGAGCGTCAGGACCTCACGATCGTCAAGCTGGACATCGACGAGAACCCTCAGACGGCGGCCCGCTTCCAGGTCCTCTCGATCCCCACGATGATCCTCTTCAAGGGCGGCCAGCCGGTCAAGACGGTGATCGGCGCCTACCCCAAGAAGAAGCTCGAGCAGGAGCTCGAGCCGGCGCTCACGGCAGCCTGAGGGCCGTATAGCCGGCGCGGAGCGGCGTCCTCGGTCGCTCGCGTGCCGAGCAGGCGACGCTCCCTGCGTGCTTGCTCTGCTTGGCTCTCGCGGCTCAGGGAGCGCGGCCGCCCGGCAGGCGGCGCATGCGCCGCCTGCGTCATATAGGAGAGGGCCCGGCAGGTGCCGGGCCGATCCGTAGGAGACACAGGTTCGAGGACGGGCCGCCCCCGCCCTCAGCCCGGATGCGGGGCGCGGCGCAGGCCGATGGACAGGGCCAGGCCGTCCACCTCGGTCTGCTCGTAGTAGTCGAGCGAGACGCTCTCCTGCGCGGCGCGTGCACCGAGGTCGAGCTCGAGGGCGAGCGTCTCGCCCATCAGGTACTCGCGGTGGGTTGCGGCTGCGTCGAGCAGCTCGGGGGCGCCGTCGAGCGCGAGCTCGATGCGGTCCTCGACGCGCAGACCCGCCGTCTTGCGGGCGTTCTGGACGGCGTGCACGATCTCCCGCGCGCGCCCCTCGCGGCGCAGGTCCTCGTCGATCGCCAGGTCCAGCGCGACCGCGTGGGCACCCTCGCGCTCCACGCTGTAGCCGTCGGGGGCCCGCATGCTCAGCAGCAGATCGTCCTTGGTGAGGGAGTGCTCTCGTCCCCCAACTGAGATCCCGATCGTCTCGCCGTTGCGCAGCGCCGCCGCCACGTGCGCCGGGTCCAGTGCCGCGACCGCCTTCGCCACCTGCGGCATCTCCTTGCCGAACAGCGGCCCGAGCGTGCGGTAGTTGGGCTTGACCTCGTAGCTGCTGAGCTCATCCGCGCCGGCCACGAAGCGCAGCCGCCTCACGTTGAGCTCCTCCCTGACGACATCCTCGAAGCCCCCGATCGCCGCTCGCTCGCTGCCGTCCGCGACGACAACGGCCTCTCTGAGCGGCTGGCGGACCTTGATCTTCGCCTGGCCTCGCGCCGCCAGGCCGAGGCGCACCGTCTCACGTGCCACCGCCATCGGCCACTCCAGGTCACGGTCGCTGGCGTACAGCTCCGCCCCGTTCGGGAAGTCGCAGAGGTGCACGCTCGCCAGCTCCCCGTCGAGGTTGTCGTAGATCTCGTCGGCGATGAACGGGCAGAAGGGCGCCAGCAGCTTGGCGACCGCGAGCAGGCAGGTGCGCAAGGTGGCAAACGCCGCCTGCTCGCCGTCCCAGAAGCGCCGACGCGAGCGCCGCACGTACCAGTTGGACAGGTCGTCCACGAGCTCGGCGATCGTGCGGCCCGCGCTCGTGGCGTCGTAGCCATCCAGGCTGGCGGCGACGGAGTCGGCGGCCGATGCCGTCCTGGCGAGGGCCCAGCGGTCGAGGTCCGACAGCTCCTCCTCCGAGACGCTCGGCGCCGCGCCGGCGAGGGCATCCGCAGCCGCTCTGGCGTAGAGCGCGTAGAAGTAGTAGGTCGACCACAGCTGCTTGAGGAACAGGCGCACGCCCTCGCCGATCGTCTCGGCCGAGAAGCGGTACCCGTCCCAGGGCTGCTTGGAGGTGAAGAAGTACCAGCGGAAGGCGTCCGCGCCGTAGGCGTCCAGCACCTGCCAGGGCTCCACCGTGTTGCCCCGCGACTTGGACATCTTCTGTCCTTCCTCGTCGAGGATCAGCCCCAAGCACACCACGTTGCGGTACGGCGCCGGCCGCGCCAGCAGCGTGGCGACGGCGAGCAGCGAGTAGAACCAGCCGCGGGTCTGGTCCTGGGCCTCGCAGATGAAGTCCGCCGGGAAGCTGTGCTGCAGGACATCCTCGTTCTCGAACGGGTAGTGGTGCTGGGCGAAGGGCATCGCGCCGGAGTCGAACCACACGTCGATCACCTCCGGCACGCGCCGCATCGGCTTCGCGCACGGCGCCTGCCCGTCGGCGGCGTGGGGGCAGGGGAACTCAACCGCGTCGACGTAGGGGCGGTGGTGGTCGGCGAGCGTCCCGCCCGAGCGCTCGCACAGCTCCGCGAAGGAGCCGATCACGTGCACGTGGCCCTCGGCGCAGCGCCACACCGGCAGCGGCGTGCCCCAGTAGCGCTCGCGCGAGAGCGCCCAGTCGACGTTGTTCTTCAGCCAGTCGCCGAAGCGCCCGTGCTTGACGTGCGGCGGGTACCACGCGACGGTCTCGTTCGCGCCGAGCAGCTCCTCGCGCAGCGAGGAGGTGGCGATGTACCACGAAGGTTTGGCGTAGTAGAGCAACGGCGTGCCGCACCGCCAGCAGTGTGGATAGGAGTGCTCGTACTCCTGCACGCTCAGCAGCAGGCCGCGCTCGCGCAGGTCCTCGATCAGCTCGTGCGTGAGCGCGGGGTCCTTCACGAAGCGACCCTGCAAGGAGCCGCCTGCGCGGTCAAGCACGCGCGCGTCGTAGGTGCCGTCGGGCCGCACGGGGTTGTAGAGGGTCTCCGCCCGCGTCGGGTCGAACGCCACCTCCGGTGCGGCCGCCGCCACCCGGTAGTCCTCCTCGCCGAACGCCGGGGCCAGGTGCACGATCCCCGTCCCGTCCTCGGTCGTCACGTACTCGTCCGCGAGGATCGGCAGCTCGCCGGGCGCGCGGTCCGCGGCCGCGAAGATCGGTCCGATGTAGGCGCCGTAGCGCCGCACGAGCTCCGCGCCCGGGAAGCGCTCGAGGATCTCCGGCGCGTCGCCCAGCACGGCCCCCACGCGCTCCTCGGCCAGCACGAACGTCTCCTCCCCGACCGCCACGCGGGCGTAGGTGGCCGTCGGTGAGACCGCCACCGCCACGTTCCCCGGCAGCGTCCATGGCGTCGTCGTCCACACCAGCAGCTTCTCCGCGCCGTGCGCGACCGCCAGCTTCAGGTACACGCTCGGGTCCACCACGTCGCGGTAGCCCAGCGCCACCTCGTGCGAGGAGAGCGTCGTCTCACAGCGCGGGCAGTACGGGACCACCTTGTGGCCCTCGTAGAGCAGCCCCCGCTCGGCGATCTCCGCGAGCGCCCACCAGACCGACTCGATGTAGCTCTCGTCGAGCGTCCTGTAGGCATGCTCGAGGTCGATCCAGAACCCGATCCGCTCGGTCAGCCGGTTCCAGTCCTCCAGGAACGCGAACACCGACTCGCGGCACTCCGCGTTGAAGCGCTCGATCCCCACCTTCTCCTCGATCTCGGCCTTGGAGGAGATGCCGAGCTTCTGTTCGACCGCGATCTCCACCGGCAGCCCGTGGCAGTCCCAGCCGCCCTTGCGCTCCACGCGATACCCCCGCATCGTCTGAAAGCGCGGGTAGATGTCCTTGAACACCCGCGAGAGCACGTGGTGGGAGCCGGGCGGCCCGTTCGCCGTGGGGGGCCCCTCGTAGAAAACCCACTGCCTCGCGCCCGCGCGCCTGCGCAGCGACTCCGCGAACACGTCCCGCTCGCGCCAGCGTTCCAGCACCTCGAGCTCCAGTGCCGGCAGCTCCTGGCGAGGGTCCACCTCCCGGTCGGGGATCAGGGGGTGTCGCCGGGCGTCGGTCACGGGGCGGCACATTCTAGGTGCGGGGGTCGTGCGGAGCGCGGGGGCCGCGCCCGCCGGAGCGATCTCGTGCTCCAGCGATCGAACCGGCGTGCCAGCGCGGCGCGGTGTCTATCGTGGCTGAGAGGTGGCCAGGCTGTCCGATCGCTCAGTTGTGCAGGCTCGCGCGATCGTTGCGAGGGCGTTCGGGTGCTCGCTCGCCGCCGGCCTGATCGGCCTGACGCTCGGCGCCTGCGGCGCCGCGGCGCGCGGCAGCGCGGGCACCTCCTCCTCGTTGGCCGCCACCGCCTCGCGGCCTCCTTCGACCGTCGCCGCGCAAGCGCCGGCCGAAGCCCCGTGCGCCGCGGGCGCGCCCGCGGCCGTCGCGCAGGCCGCCGGGCTGGTGGCGATGCACATCTACGAGCTCGAGCTCGCGAGCCCCGAGGTGCGCGCCGACCAGCGGCAGGTGGAAGCGTACGGGCCGCTGCTGAGCGCGCTCGCCGCCGGCGATCGCGCGGCCGTCAGCGAAGCGGTCACGAGCCTCGTCTACTCCCACACCCACGTGGTGCGGCTCCGCGTCACCCGCGGTGCCACGGTGCTCGCCGACGTCGGCGGCCCCTTCATCCTCGCGCCCGTGGGCGGCCCCCTGCGCGCGGGTGGCCGCACGGTCGGGCGCTACCTGCTCTCGGTCCAGGACGACAGCGGCTTCGTCAAGCTGGAGCAGCGCTACGTCGGCGACGCGCTGCTCATGCGCATCGGCTCGCGCGTGCTGCCCGTGGAAGGCGCGCTCGGGCCCGCCGCCGGGGCGCTTCCCGAACGCGGGCCCGCGAGCTACCACGGCGCGGGCTATGAGATCTACACGCTGGACACGGTCGCGTTCCCGAGCGGGACGCTGAAGATCTCGCTGCTCGTGCCGCAGCCCGGGGCCTCCACGGCGGGGTGCCGAGCGCTCGCGGTCAGCGAGCTAGACCGCGTCGGCGAACGGATCTGGAGGCGCTTCGCGCTCGTGTCGGCGCCGCCTTCGGCCTTCGTGCACTCGGTCTCCAGCCTCACCGGGGCGCTGGCCTATGTGCGCTCCGGCGCGCGCCAGATCGCGGGTAGCACGCAGCCGGGGCCGCCGCGGCTGCCGGTGTCCGGGAACGTCCGCTACCACGGCCTCACCTACGACGTCTGCTCCTTCGCGGCGAGCACCCCCTCTGGTCCGGTGCGCGTCTACCAGCTGCTGGGACCCTAGCCGGCGTCGGGCTGCCGGGCGCCGGCTCGTCCCTGAGCGAGCGGGTCGCGGCCCGGCCAGGCCGGGCGAAGGTCGCGCCGCTGCTTACGATGGAGCGGTGCGGCTGCGTCTGTATCACCACCGCGACGGCACCCGCGTGGCCTACCGCGAGTTCGGCGCGGGCCCCCCGCTCGCGTTGCTGCACTCGGCGCTGCTCTCCCACAAGGAGTGGGAGCCCGCGGTCGAGCACCTCGCCGATCGCTTCCGCGTGGTGCTCCCCGACCTACCCCTCCACGGCGACTCCGAGTACGGCCCGCGTCACCCGTACACGATCGACTGGTTCGCCGAGGTGATCGCCGGGTTCGCCGCCGAGGTGCTCGGCCCGCGGCCGCTGCTGGCCGGTCACGCGTCGGGCGCCGAGATCATCCTGCGCGCGGTCTCCGACGGCGGCGTGCGACCGGCGCGACTGGTGCTGATGCCCAACCGCCTGCACGCCCCGCCGGCCCGCGCCGGCCAGCGCCGGCTCTTCCGCCTGGCCGCGCGCAGCGCCGCGATCCCCGGCGTGGACGGGCTGATTTCCTACGGCGCTCGCGCAGTGTTCACCCCAGATCGCGGCCTCGCGCTGTCCGCGCGGGGCAACCCCGCGGCCGCCGACCTCGTCCGCCACGCGTTCGCGGACATGCCCGGCAACTCGAGCCTCACGCGCTCGTGGGCCAAGTGCGTGCGCGCCTGGCCCTGGGGCCCGCAGACGCAGCTGCTCGAGCTCTACCCGCGCCTGCAGATGCCCGTGCTGCTGCTGTGGGCCGACCACGACACCATGCACCCGATCGCGCCGGCCGAAGAGGCGCTCAGCCTGCTCCCGCACGGACAGCTGCGGGTGCTCCAGAGCACAGGCTTCCTGATGGCCTATGACGATCCCGTCGGCCTCGCACGGGAGCTGGCCGCCTTCTGCGGATAGGGTTTGCGCTCCCGGCGCCCACTCGCAGGCTAGGAAGTCCGCGAGGCGCGCGGGAGGCCATTCAGTCCACGAGGAGACCAAATGCCAGGCGATCAGAAGCTGTGGGGCGGGGAGACCGCCAAGGCCGTCGAGAACTTCCCGATCTCCGGGGAGACCGTGCCGGTGTCGGTGATCCACTGGCTGGCCCGCATCAAGGGCGCCGCCGCAGCTGTCAACGGCGAGCTCGGGCTGCTCTCCAAACGCACCGCCTCGCGCATCGAGCGCGCCGCCGCCGAGATCGCCGCCGGCAAGCACGACGGGCAGTTCCCGATCGACGTCTTCCAGACCGGCTCGGGCACCTCCACCAACACGAACGCCAACGAGGTCATCGCCAAGCTCGCCGGCGAACCCGTTCACCCCAACGACCACGTGAACATGGGGCAGTCCTCCAACGACGTGTTCCCCTCGGCGGTGCACCTGGCCGCGCTGGACGTCGCCCAGAACGAGCTGCTGCCCGCCGTCAAGCAGCTTGAACGCTCCTTCGCGCGCAAGGCCAGGGCCTTCCAGAACGTCGTCAAGGCTGGGCGCACCCACCTGATGGACGCCGTGCCCGTCACGCTCGGCCAGGAGTTCGCCGGCTACGCCGCCCAGATGACGCTCGCCTGCGAGCGCATCTCCGCGGCGCTCGTGCACGTCGGCCAGATCCCGCTCGGCGGCACCGCCACCGGCACCGGCCTGAACACCCACCCCCGCTTCGCCGAGAAGGTGCGCGCACGGCTGCGCCGGGAATCGGGCCTGAAGCAGATCGCCGCGCCACTCGACCCGTTCGAGGCGCAGGCCAACCGCGACGCGCTCGTCGAGCTCTCCGGCGCGCTGAAGGTGCTGGCCGTTTCGCTCACCAAGATCGCCGGCGACCTCGCGCTGATGGGCTCCGGTCCGCGTGCGGGCATCGCCGAGCTGTTCCTGCCCGAGCTGCAGAAGGGCTCCTCGATCATGCCCGGCAAGGTCAACCCGGTGATCCCCGAGGTCG
>Ga0209415_10007376_pt1 | contig 19230 bp, 22 predicted proteins | sample PeaSoiSIISIP2007_FD_187696 | JGI IMG/M metagenome (GOLD analysis project Ga0209415, IMG submission 187696) | Peat soil microbial communities from Weissenstadt, Germany - SII-SIP-2007 (SPAdes) (version 2) | ecosystem: Environmental > Terrestrial > Soil > Wetlands > Peat | place: Germany... | reverse complement strand
TGAAGGCTCCGTAAGGCATGTAATTCGATTCGAAGGTGTAGTTCACGATGGGCAGTCCGATACCGACGAAGGAGCCGGACAAAGTTTTTGTAGTAGATGTCCCAAACTGAAAGTCAGACAAGCCTAGCCCGAACCAAGCCAATATGACGTTTTTGCCTGTTGGGTGCCCGAGTGTATCCAACAAGGGGTATGCCCCTTCGGCGGGATTTATAGCGCCACCGGAGGCGCTAGTGATCCATCCGGCTGCGGCGGTTTGTATGTCGTCCGCACCGTAGTATCCCATATCAACGAGCGCGTAGTTCGAGAACAAAATCCACGTTACCGGGAACCACGGATAGAGTTTGTAGCCGCCAGTGTACCCCCACTTCGGATTCGCGAGTATTGACGGTGCCGAGAAGAACGAGAAGGCGAGGGGATGTTGATACTCCAAGAACCAGAACCACGTATTCGAGACTGAGCCGATTTGTCTGATCCACCAAATCGGTCCCATGTCGATTGCTTGATTCGCGCCGATAAACGGGCTGCTTGCGTCCGGTGGGAAGAAAACATAAACGTTCGGGTCCGTGTTGTCCGGCGGCACTTGCTCACCGGTAGTAGGATCAATCACATAGACGGTCGTGTCATGGCACTCGGCACTCGGCGTTAACGCACCATTCAGAACAGTGTCGGCATTCGGGAGTTTCCAGACATATTTTTCGTACCACGTCGCGGCGTCATCATGCTCCATCGGGACCAAGGTAGCACCATATTCATAATCGGTGCTGAAATGCGCCTGTTTCGCTACCATATACGGCATTCCCTGCGTGTCGGGCGGTCCGTTGAATGCCACAGCATCGGTTATCAGTTCCAGCAAAAAGTCAGTCGGAACTTGTTGACCGTTGCCGGATTGCCGGGTGAGCTTGACTACGTGCTGCGCGCGGGTCGCGGGCGCTGCTGTCTGTTGCAAGCCGCTTCCGGTATTGTCGGTGACATTCGAAGTCAGTGAGATACCGCCAGGAGTCGGACCGTCCGTAGTGCCGGTGCCGCTAAGGATGCCGCCACCCGTTCCGGGAATTTTGACGACGTGCTGTGTGTCGTTAGGTCCGGTCATAGTGAAGGCATCGCACGTTTCGTAATCGAAAAACCTTGTACTGTCAGACTGGCTCGTCATCCGGCACATATGCGAAGATCGGGTACAATCGGTCGAGCTTCCTTTGCCATTGCCGTCTCCCGTCTCGTCTAAAATGTACGGGTTTGCGTTCTTGGCGGCGATTTTGTAGACTATCTGAAAGCCGTTCGGCAACGTCAACGAAATGGCGTCGAGGATTTCGACATCCGCGAAGAACCGTTTGTCCGCGCTCTTGACTCGGACAGTGTGAGTTGAACGGGTATAGCCTGTTGCCATTGTTAGCTGCCTGACGGGTTGCCTAGAACACTATTGATGCGTTGGCTGCTTGAGGACGCCTCCGCATGAACGGCGCCGAGCTTGGTGTGTGATTCGTATGACGCCTTGCCGGAAAACGTCTGTGAGCCGCCCTTCAAGCCGATCTTGACAAGAACTGGCGGCACGCCGACTGTGCCCGGCGGCACAAATGCGGTCGGCGCGACATCTTCTTCGGCGAACGGTCGGATAATCTGTTCGATGGTTCCCATTTATTCCTCCGACGCGGCAGTAAGATCAATGCCCATGGGAAGCTCAAGCGGAGAGACGGCGACATTATATGCTCCGGCGAACGTCCTATTGGTGACTGGTTGAATCTCCATGGTCCAACCTATCGGGTTTGACTCCATGATTGCCGGAAGGTACGCGGCGTCCTCCGAAGCGGTCCACGCTTGCGGCGGCGTTATGCCGGTTACAGTTAGAGTTTCGCCACCTGTACCGGTTTGAGTTTGTTGTTGTGGGACCGGCGGGTTCTGGACTTTCATTGCCTGCAATTCATATTGTATTCCGGTTTCGAGCGCCGCTATCTGTGACCCGATGCTACTCGTGAACACTCCGCCGTCACTCGGCAACGCCGAAAGAGGGAAATTCAAACCGTCATCGAATGGCACAAATACGGGCGGCGTATATGAAATGTCTGGGGAGGGATTTCCGAAGCTGTTGTAGCCGACAGCACAACCGATAGTCACGTGTCCGCGCATCTTACCACCTTTTGCGGTCATGCCATAGCTCGTCACCTTGCCGGTTGCGACTCCTCCCGGAAGTCGAGGATCGTAGACGGTCGCGTTTTTACGGCAGGACATCCCGAGGACCATATCAAATGCGCAATCCCACGACACATCGACAGCGCGTGAACGCATACGGATTTTAGCGCGTGCCCGGTTGATGCCGTAAAGAAGCGAGTATTTCCCGCGCGAGCTGGGAAAGAAGAACCGCGCGACGACATTCTCCGCCGTGCCACCAGCCGGAATGCCAGGAACGCTAGTTAGCGGCATCATGCCGCTGACCGGAGAAAACTGTTCGGTAGAAACCGTTATTGTTGCTTGCGGGAACAAAAGTTGATCGCTCTCAGTGATCGGTGGAGCGTAGGTTACAAGAGTGTACGCTCCGGTTGTCGAACATGACTGCACAACGATGTAGTATTGGGAAGCGGTGGTATCTATCATCGTGCCACTGTACGGGTCGAAAACTTGAGTGACGTAGACCAGGATCGTACCAATGTTGTAGGATGTGTTGAATGTCATCCTTTGAGTTACGGACTGCGGGTTCTCGCCGAGGGAAGCCCAAACGGCTCCGCCGTCATCTGTTGTGGTGCCCGGAACGTCACTGAAAACCGGCTCGACGGTGCCGGTAACGCCAGCCCCTACGCAAATTTGATACGACAAACCGCCGGGAGTGATCGGATTGTCCGGAAATATAAGTTGACCCACATCGACGTAACTGTTCTCAAAATCTGACCAAGCGTCGTAGACCATGACCGGCTGACCGACTTGACCGCTAATTTTGATTAGTTCGGTATTTTGCTCCACGGTAGGAGACGTAAGAACAGCTTGCGTATTTGCGGTCACATCGAAAATGCACATTTCGCTGAACTCACGCTTTGCATTATAGCGCAACGTCCATGTACACATCAGCGCCCAAAGCGGAATAAAGACCCGCTGTAGCTCTATCCTGGTTGGCAGGTTAGTGGGCGGATTGGAGCCAGGGTTGCAGATACCCTCGTCGGCGGTTGTAACGACTTGACCCATGAGTGCCGGTCCGAGCAACGCCGGACCGCTTTGCGACTCAGCTACGGAAACAATAGCGCAGTCGTAATCTATCACGTCTCCGTAAAAAGTTTGGTTGGTGGAAATGTGCCAAGTCGGCGTATGCGCGACCAGATAGGGATCGTCCACAAAGACTGACTCGACTGTCCAGCCCCCGCCTAAACCTTTGCCCTTCATGCCCTCCCAATCGCTCGCAAACGTGCCGCCGGTATATGATTGAACGTTGACGGGCGGTCCGTTTACATATCCTACCGTGCGCTGAGTCCACTGCACATTTGCCTGGACCTGTACGTTGGCTAGTGGGGCTTTCCCGGACTTGACCTTCATGTTTTTGTAAATCGCGCTTTGCCCGGCGGGGGACCCTGGGAAGATGATTGTACCATCCTCGCCGACCAGCACATCGCTGGCGCTCACTTGTTGAGTTACCCGGTCAACGTGATACAGGCTAGACCACCCTTCGAGGATCGCATCCGGTTCATCCCGATGTTTCTCGTCGAGGAAGATCGGCTCGTAGTTGCCGGGGATTTTCAGCGTCTCGGCGACAGCTTGTTTTTGCTCGATATAGTTCATCGGTCGTGCGATGAATTTTAGGGTGATCTTCTCCGCAAACAAATCACTCGGAACTCCCACAAGTTCGCCGAAAAAGATAGGAACGATTGTCTCTCCCGGCACCCACTCAGTCGAGAAGGATGGCGGCGGCGGCGGCGGCGGCGCGGGAACCGGCGGCGTGATCGGTATCGTCGCGCCATCGTAAACCTGATAGCCGGGCAGCACGTAACCGTCTACAACATACTCCGGAGTGCCTTCACTATAAGGCGCGACGTTGTTGATACTGCCGCTCGATCCGTAGCCGTTGGGGATACCGGAGAAGTCCCCGGCTTCGAAGAACGGCGCTGGACCGGAGGATGTAGGCGGCGGCTGGTATGCCAGCCACGCCCACTGCTTCCGGCTCGGATTGAGGAGACCGATTCGCGGGTTCTTGATTTCGATTTCGAGGGTCGGAATTTGACCCTCCTCGTGTTTCAGGTCGATGCTGAAAATTTCCTCGTCTACGCGCGCATGTCTGCCGACCTCGAACACGGTGTCTCCCGCATCGACCCAGGCGAACGTAAACGGGAGTGGGTAGCCGGGCGATAGACCAGTACTCGGGGGACCGACAGGCTCTCCCATTACGCCGGGAGTCGTGACGGTGCCCGTCCCAGTGCCGTAGCCGTCGCCGCCGGTTATCCCGGTGATTTCCTGGAAACTCGTGGCGGACCAAACATCAGGGAAGTCGGTCGCCGCGATAAGTCCGTAAGTTGAGATAGCGACATTGAGCGTCAGCGTAGATATGTTGCTCAAGAGCGAGTCGAAACTGTTTCCCCATCCTGGAACCACAAGAATGTCATTTTGATACTCGCCAAGGACGCCGGTGATGGTTGTAATTGCATTTGACTGCCACGGCGTAATGTAATCGACTCCGATGAATGACGACCAAGATAAACCTTGATTAGATGGCGATCCGCCGAAATTCACAGTGATCGTATCGTTGGTTAGCTGGTTTACTGCATACGCCCACCAAATTTCCAAATCGCTGCCGGGGAAATTGTTTAGTTCATAGCCGCCGCCTGCGAGCGCCAAACCTTGTGTTTGGAGAGTGACGGACCACGCTCCTAATTTAGTCCAAGTCAATCCAGCGGTATCTGTGATTGATGTAACTGTGCCGCCAGTGGCAGCCGTTGCAACGAGGAGGATTTCCCAATCCTGCGAAGTCGAAACGGTTACCTCAGTTGAGCCTGTACCGGATTGATCGAGAACAATTGCCATATTAGATTTCTTCCAGTTCCAAGACCCATCCGTTGTCCGCCTTCCACTCCTCGAATCTTTGCGAAAGCGACATGACGCGCATGGTCAAGACAGGGCGGTAGAAAGTGAAAGGACCCTCGACGTAGCTCGACCCGCTCACTTCATGGCGCGCCGGAGAGCCGGGATTGCCGGTAGGGTAGCAAAGGCTGATCGCGCAATCGACTGTGACCACCATACCGGGCCAGATGTTGTCGAGGGGTGGGGCGTTGATGTCTGTGCACGTGATTTTCGATTTGTACTTACGGAAAATTGGATTGCTCAGGTCTACAAGCGTTCCGTTCACCGACCGTTCAAAGTCCGAAGCCTCTTGGATGACTTCGAGTGTTTGGGTTAGGTTGCGTGCTTGATACAGCATCATGCCGAAGCCGGAGATAGACAGCATCGTGTCGGCGTTCGACGGAAGGATGTTCTCTGGACTGCTCATGTTATGTTGTCCATGAAGGTTTGCGACCGGTTGACGTTGTTTGCTGGTCGATAGCAAAAGTCTTTAGCTGCCGGGCGACTGCTTCCGGCGCTTTCAATCCTCTGAACTCTTGGTCGCCGATGTGCAGGTTCAAGATCGACTGATGCTCGATACCGCCGCCAGCCGCGAAACGCGGGATTGATGATAACGGCACCATGCCACCTAGCTCGTATTTCGGTGCCGGAATTTGCATGTCGTTGAGTGCGTGCATGAAGTTTACGCCGTAATTGCGCACCGCCGCGTCCTTCATGACAAACTCGCCGTTCGAGAGGCGGGCGAGGATGCTGTCGCTCGTTCCGGTGCCAGGACCGTGAATGCTGCCTACTGCGAAGCCGGGAATACCACCGCCCCACAAGCCGCCGGAAGGAATGTGACCCGATGGGTCTAGCCCAAGTTGTCTGTAAGTAGACTGCATTGACCCTCGCGCTTCTTGGTCGGCTTCGTTCGACCGAAGATTTTGAAGGTCCGCTACTTTCGCTTGATACTCAGCCCACGCTTCGGGCGTAGGATGCGCTAAGTATCTCGCGTGGGCTGCGGCGAGTTGCGCGTCGAACCAATCGCTGTTGTGACCACCTCCAGCGAAGCCGGGAATGAAACCGCCGCTCCACATATTCTGCATTTCTCGCCGAGCAGTCGGGTCGAAACCAGCTTCTTCGATACTCTGATGCGCCCCGCTAATCACGCTGTAGGCTCTAGGATCAGCCTGCGCCAGTTGGGTACCTCCCGCGCCCGATCCTTGAGAGGCTAGGTCGAATGGATCGACCCCGCCGCCAACATCGAACCCGCGAATGAGACCGCCGCGCCATTGACCGCTCGGAACAAATTGAGAGGATACTCCCGAACTGGCGGGTGCGGCTTGCCAACTCCCGGCAACCGTCGTGTTAGGCGTCTGATTCATATTCGGGTTGTTGGCGGGAGTGCTTATTCCGGCAATTCTTTCGAGGGAGGCTGCGGCGGCGTCTGCCGATCCAGCAACTCTCGCCAATGATCCAGCGGCGTCCGCTCCTCCGGCGGCGGCGGCAGGTTTCATGAGGTCGGGCGAGTATTCTCCTGGGCGCTGCCCTGCGCCCCGAATGGCTCCAAAAATACCGCCGCCGAATAAGCCTGCAAGTCCGCCAGCGATCATGCCGCCCGGTCCCAGAGGAATGCCACCTATCACTCCTGCAATCCCGGCCGCTGCGCCACCTTGCAAGGCACCCGCAACGGTGGCACGCCAATCGGGAGGCTTACCCTCTTGATACTTCCACTGCGATGCTGGTTCCCCGGTGGCTAACCCATGGACTACATTGTTCCCGAATTCTAGCAGTCTTGTTGTTCCATTATTGAACTGCTCAAGGGGTTTCGACATCAACCGCCCAAGAGCCGATCCCTCTCTGCTAATGGCTTCATTACGTCGCGTCGTCGAAACCGATTCTCGCCGCGCTTGTTGTTCTTGCTCCGGAGTCGCCGCACCGATACCCTGTGCCTTAAATACATCCTCTCGCGCCTTTGTTCTCGCCTCCGTGAATTCGCCTGCTTGTGCGGCTCTAAAGATGTCCTCGGGAGCAGTTCCGGCTCCGCTGCCAGCGCCCATAGCCCGCTGCCCCAATTCTGTTCTCAGCAACGCAACTCCTTGTTGTTCGCCAATGGCGCCGGTACGAAATGACTCCATCATAGTTTTGAAAACATCTACAGGGGCTGCGGGTCCTTCCTTGCCGCCTCGCGCCATATTCTCAACGCTTTTCATCAGCGTACCTAGATCAGTATCACCGACGAGGGGCTGTTGCTTGCGCGCTTCCATGCCTTCCTTAAGGGCGGCAGTTACCTTTGGGATGCTTCTCAGTTCTTGCTCGCGCTGCGCTTCTTCGGCTTTATCGAGTTCAAGCTGCTTCTCCTGGTTTGCATGTTGCGCGTGGAAGTTTGCTTCTCGCTCTGCCTGTATGGCTTTATCGAGAGCAAGACCGGCTTCTTGTTGCTTCAGCAGTTGGTCTTGTGCCGCAAAGGTTGAGGCTGGAACGCCGAGAGATTCCAGATAACGTTCGCGTGCTTTCGCCGAGTTGAGTGACGCCTCTTGCGTTGACAATGCTGTTTTATTAAACGACTGACTCAAGTCCTCCTGTGCTTTTGTCACGCGGAGCGCAGATTCCTCGGCGGTAGTATTGTCAGTCCGAATGTTCCGCATCATGCTCGCGTAGTCGGACGCGACCCGTTGAGACATCCGATTGACTAGCCGCTCGAAACTTTGTGAACTGACACCAGCGTCGCCCATCGCCGACTTGATGCCCATAAGGGTATCAGGGGTCGTGCCAAACTGCTTAGCCATCGCCGCGTTTTTGATTGTGGCTTGGTCTTGGGCCTGAGTGAAATCCATAAGTTGTTCGGCGACTTTCGTGACGGAGCCTGCCACCGGTCCGCCAAGCATAGTGGCAAGACCCGAAAATTCGCCGTGTGAGACTTGACCGAGGATATTAGAAAAAGCGTCAGCGCCCACCATACCAAGGTTCTTGAACGCGCCGCTTAGACCAGCAATACCTTCGCCACCCGCGCCGGTTAAGCCGCTGCCGGGAGTGCCGCCCGCTTTAGTGGCGGTATCCGCTAGACCTTCTACTGCTTTTTGAAGTTCGCCGACTTTTGCGGTGGCGTCTTCGACGCCATCAACCTCGACTTCGACCTTCACGCTTTGGACGACATCTTCGAGTGCCATCTTATTTTATCCTTGCATCGCCGCTGCAAACGAATCCGCGAAGTTCTGCATGGCGTTTTGCACTACCCCGTTCAAATCCCACTTCGCCGGAATCGTTACGGAGGAGGTTCCGAACAACCGAGGGATTTTGTCATTAATGGAGAGCATCAGCGGTTTCTTGGAGTGCGCAGCCGAAAAGAGTTGCTCGCCAGTTGCCGGACCATCCCCTATAGGGAGCCATAGCAACGGATGACCACTGATCGTGCCGCCGGTCACGAAAATATCCGCGTAGGGGATGTCGTGCGACATGCTGATTAGCATGTTATCGAGCGTGACGTGCAGTCCGTCGATCCAGCGACCGCCAAATTTGCCCGAGCCAGCGATCATTGCCTTGGCTTGCTCGTCGATCATGCCGCGTATCATGTTCAGAGTGGTCTCGACGGCGGCGTTGACTTTTTCAACGAAAGCCTCAAGGTTCGTCTTGACTGCCGCGCCTAAATCGCTGGCTCCGGTGATCGTTACCTTTACCTTTACTGACACCGCCATCGACGTTTACCCCATTTCACTTTCCCACTCGGCACTTTGCTTATTGACTGCTTCCTCTGTACCGCGTGCGGCAAGAGTGTTGACACTGAGAGCGTCGTAGTTGTCACGATCTCTCTCCCGGTCAAGCAAGAAACAGTAGGCGTTTATTTGACGGGGAGTGTAGTTCCAGACTCGCTCGTCGTCGTGTCCGGCTCTAATGAGGGTTGCGATACCGGCGGCGATTTCGTAACCGGATCCTTTCCAGCCCTGGCGGCTACGGCGTGCTCGTACAGCGCGAGCACCCGCTTGGCGAAAGGGCCAAAGCCACTCCTAAAGGTCCGCCGATAAATCACCTCAACGACATCCATTTGCACTTCGATAGGAATGCCGCTTGCGATTTCCTCCGCCTCCGGATCGCCCGGCATTCCGGTGCCCGCCGCTATAACTGCCGCAATGACATCCGGCGATTGCACCATAATATCGGCGACTGCGAGGGTTTGCCCGGCGAGCCATTTTTGCAGATCGGGATACCGCAGCAAGAGCATCAAAATGCCTTTTGCCGAGATACCTTTCACTCTGAGTTTCACGCCATCGCCGACATCGACATCCTCGCCGAAACCGCTGATGTCGTACAAGCCAAGACCTTGTTCTGCCATTGGGGGACTCTCCATGTTGTTAGGGAACGTCGGCACATAGACTTATCTGCCGACGTATGCTAATGTTCGGAAATGAAAAACCGACCGAACATTACGCTGTGGGCGTTTTATTCAAAGCCGGGTTTGTCGGTGCCGGACGGGGAGCAGCCGGGCTTGGTCGAGCCTTCATGGCGCTCGGGACGGTAGGCGGCATCGGACGTATGCCGGTCGGCTTAGCGGCAGGCGCGGGCGCGGGTGCGGGCGCGGGTGTGGGCGCGGGTGCGGGGGTTGGAGCCACGATCTTTGGGCGGGGTTGTGGCGCTGCGGGTGCGGGCGCTGCGGGTGCGGGCGCTGCGGGTGCGGCTGCGGCGGCTGTCTGCGCGGCGGTAAGCTCGGTCTGAGCCGTTGTGAGTAGCGGAGGCAGGTCCGTATTTGTCGGGTCAGCCGCGATGCGAGCGGTAAGCTCGTTCACGATGCTTTCGAGTTGGGTGACGCGCTGTGCGGGAGTGTCAGTCATGACGATTCCTCTCGTTTAGGGGGTAGCCGCTGAAAAACGATAACTCGCACTCAGACGCGAGTGCGCATAAAATCAAAATATACGCACTCGCGTTTAGCTGGTTAGATCGCGTTGCCGGGGCTGGCAGGCAAGTTCGCAATCGCAGTGCCAAAGCCGCCGCTGAGCCGATCGAACAGCACGTCGCCCATCAGGTCGATGGTGCCATATTGATTGCCGATGAACGCGATGGCTTTGCTCGGCTTGATAGAAACGAGCGGGAAAGTGGTCGTCCACTGCGGACCAACGTCGTTGGCGCCGATGAACTGAACCGAGCCGTAGATGACCGGATCGGCGAAGATGTCGATCTGCTCCAACTCTCCGAGCGGCGAGGAGCCGGGTTCAGTGATCGGCAGACCGAGAAGCGCAAAGCCCATGTTGCGGGCGGTGAATTCTTCAAGCACCATCGTCAAACTGCCCGAGATTTCGGTAACGGCAGTAAAGTCCTTCACCTTGACACCCGTCATGGACGAGTAGTGGTCAAGCTGAGTGACCTTTGCCTGGAACTCGAACTGCGGACTGTTGCCGCAGTGAGTGTATTTGGACTCTCCGAGCAACTGAATATAGACCGATCCGCGACCGATGTAGTAGTTCCCTATGTTAGGCGAAGTCAAAGAGCCTGCGATGTCAAATGCCGGATTCTGTGTGTCACCCATGGCGCTCTATTCCTTCATTTTAAGCCAGAGGCGCGGCGGGGGACGCTTAGCCACAGGACAGGAGAAATCATGACATGGTTAACAGAAAGAATCGGAGATAGCAACCGGAGTCTCATGATACTACTTTCCTATGTTTGACTTCTCCTGAAATTTATGTTTTTCTCCCCAAATGCCGCAGAAATCAAAGCTAAATGCTGCACTTCAAGTCTACGCTGCCAGTCTAGAATGGCCGCAGTATAGTGCCGCCCAATTGAAAAAATATCGTGAACGTTTTTGCCAGCATCGTAATCGTTCGCGCCAATGCAAAATCCCATTCGTTCTGACTTTCCTTGATTGGCTGAAAATCTGGATCGACTCAGGGCAGCTAGAAAATCGAGGCCGGTTTTTTGGTGGGTTTGTAATGGCGCGTTTCGAGGATAAAGGTGCGTATGAAGTCGGCAATGTTTCGATTATTTCACACGCGGAAAATATTGGTACAGCTAACCGTGCTCGACCTCGCACCAGTCCGCGCCCAAATCAATCGCTCGCGATGAAAGGACGACCTAAAACACTGGAACACCGTGCTGCAATGCGCAAGGCTGCGTTAGCGCGGTGGGCACGAAGTCGCTGAGTTTAGCCGCTCGGGACCTCGATCCCCACATATTCCCCAGGAATCAGCGGATATTGAAAAGTCACGGAAATTCCCATCTGGCCTTTCATCGTTCTGTTACGGGCGAAGTCCGTCACACAACCATCATAGACAATGTTGCCGTTCGTTCCGACGATGCCTTGCAATTGTCTGTCCGGGAGGATTGCCGCCAGGATTGCCAGTCGCGCCGTGTTCAAATCCTCTCCCGCGTTCTGGTTCGTGACGCCTCGAACGTCGAGGACCACGTAGATTTCGGGTGTCATCTTCATTATCGAAGGCGGCACCCCTCTTTCGATTAACCCGCGCGATGGTAGTTGCACACGTGGGTCCTTGATTTCGTCGGCGTCGAGCAAGATGATGCCCGGCACCAATTGCGCAGGAAGCTCGTTCCGATTATGAACGATGTTCCCTGGCTCGATAGTCACCGGACCTACCGGACCGCCCAAAAGCGGGATGGTAAGTGCCGCAAGTAGCTCGTAAACTCGTGCCAAAACCTCTTGGCGTCGGTCTCTGTACGACAACGGCATTGGGGGCGCTCCTCGCCCCGTTTTAGGGGGGTCGGGGACTTCACCCTCCGGATATGGTTAACGCATTTCCTGGGCATTAGCAACCGGAGTCTTATCTCTTAACCGTTGTCTGATAGAGGAGGATAATTCCGGCCGGAGAATATAGCTTAAGTGGCTCCGTGAACGCCAAAATCTCGTTAATAACCGGGGGGTTTGCGACCGGCTGCTTATAGGTCACAAGCATTTCGTTTTGCCAGTCCGGTTCCCCGTTAGGGATGTCGCCCAAACCGGCGGCGAACAGTACTGTCCGGAGAGTGGGGTTTGCCAATTGAGTTTCGGCGTCCTTCGGCATGTAGTCGGTGATGACGATGAAGCACGGTCGGAGCGCCCCGCCCTCGTTTGCCCGGAGGTTTGCCGTCATCCCGTACTGGTTGATTAGCTGGTCAGCAATAGCCAACATTTCGGCGTAGAAGGCGGGGTCCCCGCTGCCGCTTTTAGCCGACTGTGCTGAAAATCCCGAAGGGAGACTCATCGCATCACCTTAAAGGATAATCGAACGACCACCGCCGCCGACTAACAGACCTGCGCTGCGGAGCATACGGTCGATGTGCGGGATCGTCGGGAAGAAGCTCAAGCCGAGCTTCGTGTCATAGGATGTGGTCTTGCGGATCGGTCCGACTTCCACCGAGAGCGAGGAGACGACGGCGCCGGCTGTGACCACGGACGGGTCGTAGTCGGGCTGTAACGACGTGCCCGCGAGCACGCGGAGCGCGCCCTCGCACACCGCCTGTTGAACGACCAGCGGCACGCCGTACACGTTGTCCCCGTTGTAATCGACGCATCCTTGGCGCGGCCATTCCGTGTGCTGTGATGTGGAGCTTGGAGTGAACCACGCCTCATAGTTGGTGCCGGGACCGCCTCCGCCGCCGCCATAGCCGCCCATATAGCCTTGCAGCGCAAGCCAGGGATCGAGGAAGCCGATGCTCGGATCAAACGTGCCGTTACTGAGAAACTGTACGAGCTTGACGCCCTTGAACCGGTAGCGTTGATCGAGGTAGTCGGTTGCTTGAACAATGGCGGCTTCGATATTGTCGATAGGAGATTCCGGGAAAGCGTAGCCGCGCGACATTGAGTATTGAAAGAAGAAGTCGGCTGAGCAATAAGCGTTCGCTGCATTCGTCTCTGTCACTTCTGTTGCCGGTGACGCGCCGACATTGGCACTAGAGAGCCAATCAATCGTCCCGGTTTTTGGCCATGCCGATTGCAGGACGTTCCCCGGCGCGCCGGTCGGCGTCACCGTCGAAATACAGAAGTTGTACGGATCGTTGACTTGACAGACGGTGAAGTCGAGAGAAAGTTCTTTCCCGTCCCAACTAAAACCAATATACGTGCCGGTGTCGTTGACTTCGACCGGGTTTTGAGTGCCTCCGGTCGTCAACTGTGCGACTGTACCACTACGATCCTGCACAGCGAAAATGATGTTATCCCAGGTGCTCATGGTGTCACCGTCAAGCTGTTTATATCAAGACGTTTGCGAACTTTGTTCGGCACAAGGTTCGCGCTTGAAACGGTGGCGGCGCTCGCCGCCAAAGTGACCGATGTGTCGGCTGGCGCGACCGATTGCACCAAAAGACCGCCCGCCCCTGCGCTTCCGCCAGTGACGGTAACGTTCGCAGTTGCGATGGGGTTCAGCGCGAGATAGGCGAGCACGTTTGCCATCGTTAGCGCGAGTGTGGCGGCGATAGCGACTTGCGCGCCGCTTGGCGCGGGGCTAGGCAGAACGAATGTAATCACCGTTCCGGCGATGGTGATATTGTCTCCTGGATTCGGGTTGCCGGGAAAAAGGATAGTGCCCCACGCGGGCGCAACCGTGGAGTTGACGACCGCAACATTACTGCGGTTCGTCTTGCGCGAATAGTACATCATCGCCTGTTGCGCAGGAGTGGGCTTGTACCGTGGGTTGAGGAAAGTTCCCATTTGTTCTCTCAGATGATATGCATGATGTGAAGGGTTATCAGAAGGATTCCGATAAACGAGGAGACTGCCGAAACCAGCAATAGGAAAGTGTTGAGGTACGCCCCGAATACAAGAGCCGCGATCCCTACATCCCCGGCATGAATTATGTGGTTCTCCCCTTGGCGTAGCCGGTCATAGAGTCCGGAGATTTGTCCGGCATTTTGTTCGGTCCGAAGGCGCACATTCTCTACCATAAGTGCCAACACTTCGTTGGACACTTCCGGACGGTCGCCTTCAATATCGTCTTTTGGACCAGCCATAACGAAAAACCCCGCCCCATGCGGGGCGGGGCTGTTGCCGTCTACATCTAAGTTGACGATCCCGCTTCGTCCGTCAACCTATAGGTTTACGCCCGATTCGCGCGGGCGGCTTGCTGCGCTAAGTCGGCTGCACTTCCTGGCACGACACCGCCAACTTGTGCGGAACCTTGCCGAGTGAAAGCCCGACCCTGAAAGCCGGGTCCGCCACGAGTAGCTCCGGGAGTTGTGCCCCCGCGTCCGTAAGAACCACTCATGTTCTTACGAAGTTGATCCAATGGGGAGGCGGAGGGATTCATGCCCATCCTTCTTTGCGCCTCGACACGTTCCGCACGCTTTGCGGTCTCCCCGGCCAAGTAATTCTTGGTAAGCTCGGCTCGGGTCATAGGCGGAAAGTCTTTGTGCAGGGCGTTGCGAGCCTCAACGAGAGCAAGTCGAGCCGCCCGCTCCTCGATAGTGCCTTCACGCTGCTTTTCCACGCTGGCTGCGATTTTCTTCTCGGTCTCCTTGACGCGGCTTTCGAGGGCTTGGCGGATTTGCTCGCGAGTAGCTACAGGTGCCTCGACGGCCGGGGCAATCGGCTCTACGGGAGCCGCATCCTTCGGACCGCCGGCAGTGTCGCCGAGTTCGTCGAATGTAACCTCGTCAGTGGGATAGACTTGGGGGGTTTCGAGTAGGGGTCGTTTTGCCATCGGGTGGCTCCTCTTAGCTTGGGGACACGCACCGAACCTCATGGTCGGTGAAGCTCAGGAAATTCTTGGCGGGGGCGCCGCGCGCCGAAGCGTGCTGCTCTCCCCCGCCTGTCAGCGCCCGCCGGAAGTCCCCCCTCTGGACGGACACCAAACGGTTATAGCTGCGTATAACTGGTCATCGCCTCGATTTGCTCGGTCGTGTAAGAGTCGAGCGCGGCGAAAACGGTTGCCGCAGTAGCAGTTCCGCCGAGACGGGTAGCCTGAACGGTAAGCCATTCAAGCTCTTGCCGGCTGTGATTCAGCCGATTGTCGCGAGCGTAGCGTTGGTGACGCCGATGAAGGCGCACGGACGCGGCCTTGACACAAGCATCGGTAAGACGGACAGTGGCGCTCATGAGCATACCCCTTGGTTTGGCGGGATGTCAAAAAGACTTTGACATCCCGCGTATTTCAAACCGTTACGCAGTCGGGATACCCGGATGCGTTGCGAAGATGCTCAGCGGGTCGGCCGTGGTGCCGCCCGGAGTACCAGCCGGGTCAGCCTGGAAGGACTGAGCCGTGACCGATTCCGACGTGATAAGGCGCGCGAGCTTGATCTGCTTGCGTTCCGGGAACACGCGGACGAACGACGGTGCAGCCGCGAGTTGAGCGTTGGTCGGTCCGCCTTCGTAGACCGGCGATCCGCCGATCCAGGCATGTCCGACCGGGTGGATGGTCCACTCGACGCGGTTGAACAACACGTCCGAGCCGGCGCCGTTGCCGCGCGACGGGTAGCGGAAAACTTCGGTGGGGACCACCGGAGTACCGACGCCCAAGCGGAACGATGCAGGTCCGACGAGCCAAGTGTGGTAGACGTTGTTGTTGCTGCCACCGGTATACGCGCCGCTGTTCGCGTCGCCAGCCGGGTTCGGCATACCGTCATCGACGATCACGCGACGACCGAGGAACACCGGGATATTGATGTGGCCTTCCGCGTCCGGGATGAAGTCGATAAGGTTGTTCTTCTGCGCCTTGGCGTAGACGATGCTGTGCATGAACACAGCCGTCACGTCCTCAGCCGCATCGCCCAACGTTGTGCAGGTGTCGATGAAGGCTTCGGCGGAGAAGTCGGTGACCCCGGCGGAGTAGCCGGAGGAAGAAATGTCGTGGGTCAAGTCGCCCTGAGTGCCGTACTGCGCCTTGAGGCCGAGACCCGCAGTTGCGCCCGCACCGGTCGAACTGTTGGTGGCGAACACGCCGGAAGCAACGGCTACGAAAGCACGTTGCAGACGACGGACCCAATAGTCGGAAACGCGCGACGCGATGCTCTGCATCGGGTCGGCGCCAGCTAGAGCCGTCGCGAGGCGCATCGTGGACCAGGACGCGTTGCGCGACAGACGGATCGCAACTTCGGCTGACGTTGCCGTGGTGTTCGGCGTCGAGTCGAAGTTCGGGTCGTCTGATGCAACGTTTTCAGCCGGGTCGCCGATGTCCTGCCAGGACGGGACGGTGAACGTCAAGCCGCCGCCGGCAAGCAAGTTGTCGAGGAAGTCGTCGCGAGCCGCGATACCCGACTGGATGATGGCGGTCTTTTCCATCGTCAACTGTTGGGTATACGGGGTGAAAATCGCCGGAACAATCACGTCCGCGATGGTTGTGCTAACATTCGCCATGGCGAAATCTCCTGGGTTTTGGGTTTGCGCCGCCCCTCCCCATGGAGGTACTTCGGACGGATTGTTTTTTGAGCGGATCGGTCTAGCGTCGAGCAACTCGCATGAGCGCATCAAAGACGCGGGAAATCCCTCGAATGTAGGGTATGGTTAACAAGAATCGGGAGCCGAAGCAACCCGTGAGTTCTTTTTCGTGATTTGCGGGAGAGAAAATGCAAGAAACACAAGTATATTCGCTATTTGTCGCATGTTTCCTGCACAGTGAATTTCAAGAGGAGCGTCCCGGTCCCAAATAGCGAGAGCCACAAACCAGCATTTCCACGCTCAAAAACAACGATGGGCGCCAAAGCGCCCATCATCAGTTTGTGACCTGATATATGGTGCCTTAAAGCAGGTTGCGGTCTTATTCATGAACGCAGCGGAAGCAAATTGTGCGGCGTGGAGTCGCCCCTGTTGAGCGCAGCTTGGGAAGCGAGGAGGGACCCGAAGATGTTAATCAGTACGGTAGGGGCGGGGACGCCATCAATGATGATCCCGCAAATGATGCGGTCCGCCCCATCCGTGGTTACGCGTTGACTGCCTTCCGTTGTGATTCGGTCTAAAAGACTCATGAGTTTTTCCTCTTTTAGATTTCAACTACGGTAATGGTTACGTTGTTGTAGGTGCACGCGTTCGCACTGGTGACGCCCGCAATTTGAATGTCAGCCCAATACTGTGTTCCTTTGGTGAGTCCCGTACCGAGAAACTGATCGCTTATAGGTTGACGAATATCCCCGACTGTAACCGCCGCGCCAGTCGCGCCCCATGTCCACTCGGTCAAATTTGTAGCAGTTGACCCTACGGGTCCTGCTTTGTATGCTGGACCGGAGCCGCCTGTAGTGGTTCCCCACGCCAATAGAACGGTTAGTCCAGCATTAAGAGTTAAAGCACTCAATGTCGCAAAACCGCTGACGATTATCAGAACGTTCCCACTCGTATTGGGTGTGAAAGTGCACAGACCGGAAGCACCGAGACCACCCATGATAGCTGTACCCGCCACTCCCGAACACGCAATTGCTGCCGTACTTCCTTGTCTATGTGCGCCGCCAGTGAAAGCCGCCCCCGCTGCGCCTGAGCCGCCCGTGCCACCTGTACCACCCGCACCGCCGACACCACCTGTGCCGCCCGTGCCACCGGCTGGTCCTGATCCGCCCGTGCCACCCGTACCGCCTGTCGGTCCCGCCTGACTCGACGTTGCGCCCGTACCGCCCGTACCGCCCGTGCCACCGATGCCGCCGAAGATCGAGATTTGGCATGTATCATTGTTGTTGAACGTTCCAGCGACATAGGTCACAGCGATTTCGACCCATGTGTTGCTGCCCTCTTGAGTGACTGCGCCAGTCGTGAAGATCGCATAAGCGCCCGGCGCCGTATCGTCTCTGATAATGATCGTTGAGCCGACCGGAATGTTGTCTAAAAGTGAAATGACGCTTGGATTTCCGCTGTCGGCGGATGTGCCCATGACAGCGAGCGTATTAACGCTTGCCCATGTCGCATTATTCGCCCGGAAGAACCCGGTGCCCGGCGACGCCATAGTTGTCGTCGTTGAGTATTGCCACGAGAACGCCGGAGGCAGTCCCGTCGCGCCGGTCGCGCCTGTAGGTCCCGCCTGACTCGACGTTGCGCCCGTCCCACCCGTACCGCCCGTCCCCGTTAGGTATGTCGCCCAGGCCAGCGGCGAATAGAACCGTCCGCATGGTGGGATTTGCCAGTTGCGTCTCGGCGTCTCTCGGCATGTAGTCGGTGATGACGATTATACACGGTCGAAGCGATTGGTCCGCATTGGACTTGAGGTTCGCCTTCATCCCATACTGACTGATTAGTTGGTCGGCGACGCCCAACATCTCGTTGTAGAAAGCTAAGTCGGTCATGAGAAGAACTCCGTTATTATGATGTAGCCGTTTCCACCCTGGCCCCCGGCGCCGCCGCTTGCGCCGGATAGAGCCGATCCGCCGCCACCGCCACCGCTTCCGGTTCCGCCTTTGCCGCCCGCACCGCCATTGACCGCCCCTGTCGCGCCCGCACCGCCGCCGCCTCCTCCGCCCCTATCGGTAGGAATAACCGGATTATTTCCCGGCGCGCCTGATGCGCCTGCGCTTTGTCCGCCAACCGCTCGTGCATAAACTGATGGTACCATTCCACCCTTGGCTCCTGATGCTCCTGCGGGTGCCGCAGTTACGCCACCACCGCCGCCGCCACCTGCGCCCCCGTCAGCAGCATCGCCAGCGTTTGATCCGGCTCCGCCCGACGCCCCTCCGCCGCCACCGCCGCCGGTTCCAATAGTGTTGAGACTACCGCCTAATGTCGAACCCGCTCCACCCGCGCCCGCACCGTAACCGGTCCCTGGCGCGCCTGTCGCCCCACTTGGTGATACACCTGCGCTTGGCTGTCCCGGCGCACATCCGCCGCCAGCGCCGCCGCCTGCATTAGTGGACGGCTGACCTCCCGCACCACCTTCTCCCCCGTCAGCATATATTAGAAGTGATGAATTTATCCCGGTGGCACCAAAAAAGGATTGTGTTGCACAGGCACCTGTTGCCCCGGCTCCTGTTGCGCCTGTTTTTCCTGCGCCGCCACTGCCGCCCGAGCTAACCACACAAGGAATGGGAGATGCAGGCAAATCAGATACTCTGAAGTATCCTCTGCCCCGGCCTGCTCCACCACCGCCGCCAGCGCCGGAAGAAACTGTCCCGGAGGCAGTGAGTGCGCCGCCACCGCCGCCGCCACCGCCACCCAACATATCAATTTCGACTGCCACGGCTCCGGCGGAAGGTGTGTAACTTGTTGCTCCCGGCGTGCTGAACACGATGACCTTTAATGGAGTCGGAGTGCCTGTGCCACCTGTGCCGCCTATGTTGCCCGATGCGCCCGTTCCGCCTGTGCCGCCTGCCGATCCCGCTGCGCCCGTTCCGCCTGTG
>Ga0209415_10007375_pt1 | contig 19230 bp, 19 predicted proteins | sample PeaSoiSIISIP2007_FD_187696 | JGI IMG/M metagenome (GOLD analysis project Ga0209415, IMG submission 187696) | Peat soil microbial communities from Weissenstadt, Germany - SII-SIP-2007 (SPAdes) (version 2) | ecosystem: Environmental > Terrestrial > Soil > Wetlands > Peat | place: Germany... | reverse complement strand
CCGCCGCCCGGCGGGCCGCCGCGCCGCGTCTCGGCAAGGCGGTCGAGCGCCACCTGCGGGGGCTGGCCATGGCCAAGGCCCGCTTCGAGGTGACCGTCGACGGCGCCGCGCCCGCCGACGAGGTCGTGTTCGGCCTGGGCGCCAATCCGGGCGAGCCCGTGCTGCCCCTCGCCAAGGTGGCCTCGGGGGGCGAGCTGGCGCGGGCCATGCTGGCCGCCAGGCTCGTGCTGACCGCCGGCCCGCCGACGCTCGTCTTCGACGAGGTCGACGCCGGCATCGGGGGTGAGGCGGCGCTGACCGTCGGGCGCTCGCTCGGCCGGCTGGGCGACGAGTCGGGCCGCCAGGTGCTCGTCGTGACCCACCTCCCGCAGGTCGCCGCCGCCGCCCACGCCCACCTCGCGGTGACCAAGCAGGTGGAGCGGGGGCGCACGATCAGCCGGGTCACCGCGCTCGACCACGACGCGCGGGTGCGGGAGCTGAGCCGGATGCTGTCAGGCCGTCCCGACAGCGACACCGCCCGGCGCCACGCGGCCGAGCTGCTCGCCGAGGCGACGGGCCGGGGCCGCGCCGACGACGCGACCGGGTAGCGGCGCACGGCGTCAGGTGGGGCGGTCGTCCAGAGCGTCGTGAGGACGTCGCCGATGGAGGTCGCGGAGGCGGGAGCTGTCCCGGATGACGGATATCCGGATGCTTCGTCCGTACACTCCGGGGCGTGGAGCTCACCTCCCCGGAGACGCGCATCCTCGGCTGCCTGGTGGAGAAGCAACTGGCGACCCCCAACGCCTACCCGCTCACGTTGAACTCGCTGATCACCGCGGCCAACCAGGCCACCAACCGCGATCCGGTCGTCACCTACGACGAGTCCGAGGTGGTCGACGCCCTGCAGGCGCTGCGCAAGAAGGGTGTGGTGCGCGTCGTGCTCGGCTCCGGTCACCGGGCCGAGAAGTACCGCCACGTGCTCGACGACCACTGGGGCCTCGACGAGCAGCACCGCGCCGTGCTCGGGGTCATGATGCTGCGCGGCCCGCAGACGGTCGGCGAGCTCCGCCAGCGCACCGAGCGCCTCGCCCGCTTCGACTCTCTGGCCGAGGTCGAACAGGTGCTGCGCCTGTTGGCGACCCGCGAGGAGCCGCTGGCCCGCCGCCTCGAACGGGCGCCCGGGCAGAAGGAGGCGCGCTGGGTCGAGCTGTTCAGCGGCGAGGCCGCAGCGCTCGAGGCCGCGGCCCGGACCGAGCGCATGGACGACGACGACCTGGAGCCCACCCGACCCCGCTCCAGCGCGACCGACGCCCTCCGCGACGAGGTGGCGGCCCTTCGGGACGAGGTCGCCGCGCTCCGTGAGCAGATCCGCGCGCTGCTCGAGTAGCGCGGCGGGATGCCCGGAGCGGCCGCGGGGCTGCGGTACCCTGCGTTGGCCGACGCGACCGGGCGGGGCCGTTGGGAGGTTCGTGTGGCGAAGCACATCTTCGTGACCGGCGGCGTCTCGAGCTCGTTGGGCAAGGGGCTCACGGCGTCGTCGCTCGGCCGCCTGCTGAAGGCCCGCGGCGTCCGCGTCACGATGCAGAAGCTCGACCCGTACATCAACGTCGACCCGGGGACGATGAACCCCTTCGAACACGGCGAGGTGTACGTCACCGACGACGGAGCGGAGACCGATCTCGACCTCGGGCACTACGAGCGCTTCATCGACGAGAACCTCCACCGCGACTCCAACGCCACCACGGGGTCGATCTACCAGGCGGTGATCGCGGCCGAGCGCCGCGGCGACTACCTGGGCCGCACCGTTCAGGTCATCCCGCACATCACCGACGAGATCAAGGCCCGCATCAAGCGTCTGGCCACCGACGACGTCGACGTCGTGATCACGGAGGTCGGCGGCACCGTCGGCGACATCGAGATCCTTCCGTTCCTCGAGGCGATCCGGCAGATGCGCAAGGACGTCGGCCGCGACAACGTGATGTACGTGCACGTCACGCTGGTGCCGTTCCTCGGACCGTCGGGCGAGCAGAAGACCAAGCCGACGCAGCACTCCGTGACCGAGCTGCGCAGCCGCGGAATCCAGCCCGACGTGATCGTGTGCCGCAGCGACCGCCCAATCTCCGACGGGCTCAAGCGGAAGATCTCGAACCTCTGCGACGTGCCGATGGAGGCCGTCGTCTCCGCCATCGACGCGCCGTCGATCTACGAGATCCCGCTCGTCCTGCGCGAGGAGGGCCTCGACGACTACGTGTCCCGCCTGCTCGGGTTCGACCCGGAGCACGGGTTCGCCGCCTCGCCCGACCTGGCCCAGTGGGAGGCGCTGGTACGCCGGTCCGAGCAGGCCTCGACGCGGGTGCGGATCGGCATCGTCGGCAAGTACGTCGACCTGCCGGACGCGTACCTCTCGGTCGTCGAGGCGCTGCGTCACGGCGGCCTGGCGACCGGCGCGCGCGTCGACATCGACTGGGTGCGCGCCGAGGAGGTCGAAGGGCTCCTGACCGCGGGCCGCCTCGGGGAGCTCGACGGCATCGTCATCCCCGGCGGTTTCGGGCCGCGCGCCATCGAAGGCAAGATCGCCGCCGCCCGCTTCGCCCGCGAGCAGCAGATCCCCTGTCTCGGCCTGTGCCTCGGCCTCCAGGTGATGGTCATCGACTTCGCCCGCAACGTCTGCCTGCTCGACAACGCCAACTCGCGCGAGTTCGACCCCCAGAGCCCGCACCTCGTCATCGACCTCATGGACGAGCAGCGCGACATCGTCGAGATGGGCGGCACGATGCGGCTCGGCGCGTACATCGCCAAGCTCGACGTCGGATCCCAGATCGCCACGCTGTACGGCGAGACGGTCGTGTCCGAGCGCCACCGCCACCGCTACGAGGTGAGCAACCGGTACCGCTCGAAGCTCGAGGCCGGCGGGCTGTCCTGCCCGGGCACGTCACCCGACGGCCGGTTGGTCGAGTTCATCGAGCTGCCCGGCCACCCGTTCTGGATCGGGACGCAGGCCCACCCGGAGTTCAAGAGCCGGCCCGACCGCGCCCACCCGCTGTTCCACGGGCTCGTCGCCGCCGCCCTCGCGCGCGCCGAAGGCCGGGCCCCGCGCCTCCTCGACATCGACACGCTCGAGGCGGCGGTCTCCCTGCGGGAGTGAGCTTCCGACAGACCGGCTCGCGCGACCTGCACACCTGGAGGTCGTTCCGTCTCGTCGAGGCATCGTTCGTCGCCCCTGACGGTGCCGAGTTCTCACGGACGTTCCTGCGCCATCCGGGCGCGACCGCGGTGGTGCCGCTCCACGGGGACTCGGTCGTGCTGGTCCGGCAGTTCCGTCCCGCGCTCGGCTCGTCGCTGCTCGAGATCCCCGCGGGGACGCTCGACCGACCGGGCGAGCCGCCGCTCGACTGCGCGGTCCGCGAGCTCCGCGAGGAGATCGGCGCCACCGCGGCGCAGCTGGAGCACCTCGCGACCTACGAGGTGGCACCCGGCGTGAGCGACGAGCGGCTGCACCTCTACCTCGCGACCGGCCTCTCGTTCGGGGCACGATCCGCGGACGGGATCGAAGAGGAGGAGATGACCGTGGAGCGGCTGGAGCTCGCCGACGCCGTCGCGGCGTGCACAGACGGGCGCATCCGGGACGCCAAGACGATCATCGGGCTGCTCCTCGCCGCCGGCCGATCGGGGTAGGGGGGGTACGGCGGTACCCTCGCGCCGTGCGCGTCGGGGTGCCGAAGGAGACCAAGACGGCCGAGGCCCGCGTCGCGCTCACCCCCGACGGCGTCCGCGAGCTGCGGCATCACGGCCACGACGTCGTGGTCGAGACGGGCGCGGGGGAGGGGTCGTCGATCTCGGACGCGCAGTTCGCCGACGCCGGCGCGTCCATCATCGACGCGCCCGCCGCGTGGAGCGCCGACATGGTCGTGAAGGTCAAGGAGCCGCAGCCGGCAGAGTTCTGCCACCTCCGACGCGAGCTCGTGTTGTTCACCTTTCTCCACCTCGCCGCCTATCCGGTCGTGGCGCGGGCGCTGCTCGACGCGGGGACCACCGCGCTGGCCTACGAGACGGTGCAGTTGCCTGACCGCTCGTTGCCTCTGCTCGCGCCGATGAGCGAGGTCGCGGGGCGCATGGCCACGCAGGTCGGTGCCCACTACCTCGAGAGCCCGCACGGGGGCCGGGGAGTCCTGCTCGGGGGTGCGCCGGGCGTGCGCCCGGCGCGCGTCGTCGTGATCGGCGCGGGCAACGTCGGATGGAACGCCGCGTGGATCGCCCAGGGCATGCAGGCCGAGGTGCTGCTGCTCGACCGCGACCTCGACCGGCTGCGCTGGGTGGATCAGATCCACCAGGGCCGCATCATGACGCTCGCGTCGAACCGCGGCGCGATCGAACGCGCGGTGGCGTCAGCCGACCTGCTCATCGGTGCCGTGCTCGTCGCAGGTGGGCGCGCTCCCCAGATCGTCACGGGCGAGATGGTCGCCGGCATGCGCGCCGGCGCGGTGATCGTCGACGTCGCCGTCGATCAGGGTGGCTGCGTGGAGACCACGCATGAGACGACCCACGACGATCCCGTGTACACGGTGCACGACGTGCTCCACTACGCGGTCGGCAACATGCCGGGTGCGGTCCCGCACACGTCGACCTATGCGCTGACCAACGCGACGTTGCCGTACGTCGTCGCCGTCGCGGACCATGGTGTCGGGGCGGCCGCCGCGGCCGACGCCGCGCTGGCGCAGGGGGTCACGACCGTCGGCGGGCACGTCACCAATGCCGCGGTCGGTACCGCCCTCGGCCTCCGCGTCGACGACCCGGTCGCGGTCCTGGGTCGACACCTGTGATCTCCGACTCCGCCGAGGAGTTCCTGTCCTGGCTGGCGGTCGAACGGGGCCGCGCGGCCAACACGGTCTCGGCGTACCGGCGCGACCTCACCTCCTACGAGGAGTGGCTCGCGTCGCGTGGCTGCTCGCTCGAGGAGGTCACGGAGTCCGACGTCGAGGAGTACATCGCCGCGCTGCGTCGTGCGGGGCGCCGCGCGTCGTCGGTGGCGCGGGCGCTCTCCGCCGTGCGCAGCGTGCACCGGTTCCTGGTCGACGAAGGGACCGTCGACGAGGATCCGACCGGCGATGTGGCGGGACCGCGCGTGCCGCAGGGGATCCCCAAGGCCCTGACCGAGGACGAGATCGACCGGCTCCTCAACGCGGTGACCGGCGACGACGCCGCCGCCCGCCGGGACCGGGCGATGCTGGAGGTGCTCTACGGGGCGGGCCTGCGCATCAGCGAGGCCGTCGGGTTGCGCCTGTCCGACCTCGACCTGGCCAGCCATACCATGCGCGTGATGGGCAAGGGGGCCAAGGAGCGCGTGGTCCCGGTCGGGCGGTACGCCCGTGCCGCGCTCGGGGCGTGGCTCGAGCCATCAGGACGCGGCGTGATGGTGCCGGTGCGCTGGGCGCGGCGGGGGGACGCCGAGGCGGTGTTCCTCAACCGCCGCGGTGGGCGCCTCACGCGGCAGGGGGCGTGGACGATCGTGCACCACTACGGGGAGAGGGTGGGGCTCGACGACCGCCTGACGCCGCACGTGCTGCGCCACAGCTGCGCGACGCACATGCTCGACCACGGCGCCGATATCCGGGTCGTCCAGGAGCTGCTCGGACACGCGTCGATCGCGACGACGCAGCTGTACACGAAGGTGTCCGCCGAGCGGCTGCGCAGCGTGTACGACGCCGCCCACCCCCGGGCCAGGACGCGGGCACGCTGACTCCATGGGGCGCCACCCGATCCCCCTGAATGTCGCGGGGGCACGGGGCCCGGGCAAGGGGTACCTTTGAGGGTCATGGCCGGTGAGGTGATGTCGTCGGACGTGCGGGCGGCGCTGGAGGGCGAGCGGGCCGAGCTGCTCGCCGAGCTGTCCGGTGTGGGTGCGCTCGCGGGGGACCACTACGACGCGAACTTCGCCGATTCCAGCCAGGTCACGGCCGAGCGGGGGGAGGCCGAGGCGTTGGCGACACGGCTGCGTGAGACGCTCGCCGACGTGGAGCGGGCCCTGGCCATGCTGGACGCCGGGACGTACGGCACGTGCGAGAAGTGCGGCAAGCCGATCGGCGAGGCGCGGCTCGAGGCGATGCCGTCGGCCCGCCGCTGCATCGCCTGCGCGTCGAAGCGCTGAGACCTCGGGCGCGGCACCTGGTCGGGCGGTTCGCCCGCTCGCTGTGGCCGGGGGGGCCGGGCGCGGTCGACGAGGCGTGGGTGGCGGGGATCCTCGGTACGGGTGAGCTCGCCCTGTGGCAGCGGATGTCGGGCCCCGACCGCCGCCACGCCGTCGGCGTGGCGCGGCGGGTGAGCGTCGCGCTCCCGGCCACGGATCCGGCGCTCGACCGGCGGGCCGTGCTCGCCGCCGCCCTGCTCCACGATGCCGGCAAGGTCGAGAGCGGGCTCGGGACGCTGGCCCGCGTGCCGGCGACCCTGATCGGCCTCGCGGCCCGGTCCCGTGCCCGTGGGCGGGTCGCCGTCTATCTCGACCACCCGGCCCGCGGCGCCCGCCTCCTGCGCGACGCCGGGTCGGCCCCGCTGACGGCCGCCTGGGCGGCGGAACACCACCTCCCCCCGGCCCGGTGGACCGTCGCACCGACGCTGGGCGCGGTCCTCGCCGCGGCCGACGACGACTGACCGCAGCCTGGGAGGGGCCCGCGGGGCGCGGCCTGCACGGCGGGCGCCCTCTCGCCGGCGGCGACGGTGGCGGGGGAGGACGGTGACCGCGGGCCGCCTCCTGGTGAGCACGCCCAGCACTTTTCGCCGCCGATGTGGCCGTCGTGGCGCGATTTTCGCGTCATCTGGTCGAAATGTCGCGCCCTGGAGCCGTCCGCCGCGACGAACGCGCCAGATGGCGCGATCTTCGCGCCAGGTCAGGCCCCGACCGCCAAGTCCCGACCGCCAGGTCCCGACCGCCACCGACCGCGCCCCGCGCCCCGGCTGCGGACACGGGCCGCTCACGGACGGCAGGAGCTCACGGAGCGGCCCAGCGCACCCACGTCCCGTGCGGGTGGGCCGCAGCCAGTGCCCGGTCGGACCCGCCCGGCCACGTGGTCAGCCGCACCTCGAACTCGCTCGGGCCCAGCGCCCCGGCCGGCTCGAGGCGCAGCCAGGCGAGCGGCGCCGACGCACCGGCCCGCTCCCCGGCCGACGCGATCGACTCCACCAACCTGATCCGCGCGGCCGCCTCGACGTACTGCAGCATGACCGAGTGGAACACGACCGTCGCCTGTCCTGTGACGGGCCAGGCGAGGTGCTCGGCGAGCCACGCGTCGGCCGAGGCGGTCTCGACGGTCGCGGGTGTCGCCGCGGCCACGTCGCAGGCGGCGTCGAGGAGCGCGAAGCGCCGCAGCATGTCCGGCCACACGAACGAGAGCAGCCGCATCCGGCCCTCGGCGTCCGTCGGGTCGACCGGTGCCAGGTCGCATCCCTCCCGCGACGCGATCTCGACCGTGCCCGGTGAGAGCAGCGGGCACCGGTCGCCGACCCACGGGTCGCCGAGGTCGACCGGCGACGTGGGCGAACCCCACCCGGCGCAGCGGAACCGGTCCCACCGCAGGTTGAGCCCGGCGCTCGCCCCGACCTCCAGGAGCCGCAGCGGCAGCCCCGTGGCCCGGTGCACCGCCAGGAACCCACCGAGCAGGGCGGCCGACCGGCCGACCTCGTTGGTCTGGACGCCCGTCGACAGCCACGGGTCGAGCCACCTGGAGGCCGCCGCCTCCTCCGACAGCGCCCGCAGCGCCGCCCAGGCCCCGTTCGCGTCGCCGTCGCCGACGCACGACGGGTAGTGCCGGGCCAGCCCGGGCGCCGCCCCCGAGAGGGCGGCGCGGTGGGTGGCGCCCAGGTAGCGCAGAGCCAGCAGCGCCCCGCCCGGCAGGCCGGAGAAGGGCTCCACCAGCCGCCACACCGCCCCTCCCGCGTCCAGGTCGTCCGCGGCCCGGGCCAACAGGTCCGCGTACAACGGCGACCCCAGGTCCGCGCACGACTGCGCCTGCCCCCTGAACCGCCGGCTCAGCCGCTCACGCGTCTCGGCGGTCATGCTCAGCGCTCGAGGAGGCCGATCGCTCGCCGGGCCCGGATCAGCACGGGGTTGGCCACGTCCGCCGCCTTGACCGCGCCCTTGGCCAGTACCTCGCTCACCAGGCCGGGGTCGGCCTCCAACGCGTGGAACCGTTCCTGGACCGGCCGGAGGAACTCGAGCACCGCGTCCGCGGTGTCGGCCTTCAGCGGTCCGTACTGCGTGTAGCCCGCGGCCGCCTCCTGTGGCGTCCGCCCGGTGGTCACCGCGAGCAACTCGAGCAGGTTGGACACGCCGGGCTTGGCCGCCGGGTCGAAGCGCACCTCCGCGTCGGCGTCGGTGACGGCACGGCGGATCTTGCGGGCGATCGCGGCGGGCTCCTCGAACACGTCGATCCGGCCCTGCGGGGTGCCGCGCGACTTGGACATCTTTGCCCTCGGCTGTTGGAGGTCCATCACCCGTGCCGCCACGGAGGGAATCGCGGCGGAAGGGACGGTGAACGTCTCCCCATAGCGGCTGTTCCACCGCAGCGCGAGGTCGCGCGCCAGCTCGAGGTGCTGGCGCTGGTCGTCTCCGACGGGGACGCGGTCGGTGTCGTAGAGCAGGATGTCGGCCGCCATCAGGCAGGGGTAGGTCAGCAGCCCGGCGCGCGCGCCCTCCTGTCCGTCGGACTTGTCCTTGAACTGCGTCATGCGCTTCAGCTCTCCATAGGAGGCCGTGCACTCCATCAGCCACGCCAGCTCGCTGTGGGCCGGCACGTGGCTCTGCACGAACAGCGTGCACACGTCGGGATCGAGCCCGCAGGCCAGCAGCTCCTGCGTCTTGCGCAGGGTCGCGGCGCGCAGCGCGGCGGGGTCGTGCTCCTGGGTGAGGGCGTGCAGGTCCACCACGCAGAAGAACGCGTCGGCGCGGTGCTGGTCGGCCACCCAGAACCGCACCGCGCCCAGGTAGTTGCCGAGCTGCATCGCCCCGGTGGGCTGGATCCCCGACAGCACGCGCACCATGCCCGCTCAGCCTAGGGGTCCCCGGACCGCCCCCCCGGGGTCGATACAGTCTGGACGGTGCCGTACGAGGTCCGCACGGAGGTCTTCGAGGGTCCCTTCGACCTGCTGCTGCACCTCGTGCTGCGCAGCCAGGTCGACGTGTACGAGGTGTCGCTGTCGGCGATCGTGGACGCGTTCGTCGCCGAGCTGGCCCGGATGCAGGGATCGCTTGACCTCGAGGTCGCGACGGAGTTCGTCCTCGTCGCCGCCACGCTGATGGAGCTCAAGACGCGCGGTCTGCTCCCCGGGAGCGGGGAGACGGAGGTCGACGAGGAGCTTGCGGTGTGGGAGCAGCGCGACCTGCTCCTCTCCCGACTGCTGGCCTGCAAGACCTTCAAGGACGCGGCTGTCGCCCTGGCCCGCTTGGCCGCCACGGCCGAGCGCTCCATCCCGCGGCGGTCCGGGCCCGAAGAGGCGTTCGTCGGCCTTACCCCCGACGTGCTCGCGGGCGTCACGCCGGCGGACCTGCGGGCCGCCCTCCTGCGGGCGCTGGTGCCCAAGCCGGTGCCGAGGGTCGACCTCGACCACGTCGCCCCGATCAGGGCGTCGGTCGCCGACGCGGTGGCCGAGCTCGTCGACGAGCTGCCCAGGGTCGGGCGGATCTCGTTCCGGCGCCTCACCCAGGAGCTGGTCAGCCGGCTCGAGGTGATCGTGCGATTCCTCGCCGTGCTCGAGCTGTACAAGCAGGGCGCGGTCGAGCTGGTGCAGCACGGCACGTTCGGCTCGATCGAGATCGAGTGGCTCGGGCTGGGCCACGACACGGTCGCCGGCCTGGTCGACGCCTACGACGGCTGAGGGAGGCCCTAGCGTGGAACCCATGGCGGCTGACCTGCCACCGACCGCGGCCGACACCGAGCGGCGCCGGGCCATCGAGGCCGTGCTGATGGTCGCCGACGAGCCCGTGCTCCCCGGGATGCTGGCGCAGCTGCTCGAGATCGGGTCGGCCGAGGTCGAGGCGTTGTGCGCCCAGATGTCGGCGATCTACGACGCCGAGGACCGCGGCTTCGTGCTCGCACGCGTCGCCGGCGGGTACCGCTTCCAGAGCCATCCGGACCTCGCGCCGTACGTCGAGCGGTTCGTCCTCGAGGGTCAGTCGGCGCGGTTGTCGGCGGCCGCCCTCGAGACGCTGGCCATCGTCGCCTACAAACAGCCCGTGTCGCGTGCCCAGGTCGGCGCGATCCGCGGCGTCAACGTCGAGGCGGTCATGCGGACGCTGCAGCACCGCGGGTACATCGCCGAGGTCGGCAAGGATCCCGGACCGGGCCAGGCCGTGCTGTACGGGACGACCCCGCTGTTCCTCGAGAAGCTCGGGCTCGACTCGCTCGACGGGCTGCCCAACCTGGGCGCGTTCGTCCCGGCCGGCGACGTCGTGGAGGCGCTCGAGCGCGGGCTTCGCCTGGAGGACACGCCGGGGGAGTGATGGGCCCCGACGGGCCCGAGCGGCTGCAGAAGGTGCTCGCCCGGAGCGGGGTGGGGAGCCGGAGGGCCTGCGACGAGCTGATCGCGGCCGGGCGGGTGACGGTCAACGGGGAGGTCGCCGGTCTCGGCCGGCGCGTCGACCCGGAGCACGACGAGATCGAGGTGGACGGCACGCTCATCGCGGTCGCGGCCGGCCTGGTCCACTACCTGCTCAACAAGCCGGCCGGCGTGGTCACGACCGCGTCCGACCCGGAGGGGCGGCCGACCGTCGTCGAGCTGGTGCCGGCTCAGCCGCGGGTCTTTCCCGTCGGTCGCCTCGACGCCGCGACGGAGGGGTTGCTCATCCTCACCAACGACGGACCACTGGCGCACCGCCTCACCCATCCCCGGTTCGGCATCGACAAGGAGTACGTCGCCGAGGTTCGGGGCGCGCCCCGCCCGGCCGCGGTGCGCGCGCTGCGGCGCGGCGTCGAGCTCGACGACGGGCTCACCGCGCCGGCCAAGGTCTCGCTGGTCGGCCCGTCGGTGCTGCGCATCACCATCCACGAGGGCCGCAACCGGCAGGTGCGACGGATGTGCGAGGCCGTCGGCCACCCGGTGGTGCGCCTCGTGCGGACGCGGATCGGCCCGATCAGCGATCGGCGGCTCGGGCCGGGTCGGTGGCGGGCGCTCGGGCCCGACGAGGTGCGGGCCCTCGCCGGGGCGGCGGGGGGGAGCGGGGCGGCTATCCCCTAACCTGCGCCGACGTGCCCGCCGTCCGCGCCCTGCGAGGGGCGACCACGCTCGACGTCGACGAGGCCGGGCAGCTCGAGGAGCGGGTGCAGCTCCTCGTGTCGGAGATGCTGCGCCGCAACGAGGTGGCCAAAGACGACGTGATCAGCATCCTGTTCACCGCCACCGAGGACATCCGCTCGATGTTCCCGGCGACCGCCGCGCGCGGGATCGGGCTCGGTGACATCCCGCTGATCTGCGCCCGGGAGCTCGACATAGTCGGCGCCACGCCGCGCTGCATCCGCGTGATGATGCACCTGGTGACCGAGCGTCCCCGCGCCGAGCTCCATCACGTCTACCTCGAAGGGGCGCGCAACCTCCGTGACGACCTCCCGGACTGAGAGCCCTGGGCAACGGCGCGCCGCGCTCGTCGGCATGGGGCTGATCGGGGGCTCGATCGGGTTGGCCCTGCGCCGCGCCGGGTGGATCGTCACCGGCGTGGACCGCGACGAGCGCACCGCGTCGCGGGCCGTCGAGCTCGGCGTCGTCGACGCCCTGGGCCTCGACCCCGACGCCGAGGTGACGTTCATCGCCACGCCGGTCGGGGCGGTGCCGGCCGCGGCGCGGGCCGCGCTCGAGACCGCGACGGGGGCGGTGACAGACGTGGCCGGCGTCAAGGCGAGCGTGGTGCGCGCCGTCGACCACCCCCGCTTCGTGGGTGGGCACCCGATGGCCGGATCCGAGGTCGACGGCGTCGAGGGAGCCGACGCCGACCTGTTCCGGAACGCGGCGTGGGTCCTGACGCCGACGCCTCGCACCGACCCCGACGCGTTCGCGTCCGTGCACGCCGCGGTCGCCGCGATGGGAGCGGAGGTCGTCGCGATCGACCCGGGCGACCACGACGCGATCGTCGCCGTCGTGTCCCATGTCCCGCACCTCACCGCGGCCGCTCTGATGGTCGTCGCCGACGGCCACGCCCGGGCCCATCCCGGGCCGCTGCTCCGATTGGCGGCTGGCGGGTTCCGTGACATGACCCGCATCGCCGCGGGCACCACCGCCATCTGGCCCGACGTGTGCGCCGACAACGCCGACGCCATCACCACCGTGCTCGACGAGCTGATCGCACAGCTCCAACGTGCGCGCGACATCGTCGCGCGTGACACCCGCGACGACCTCGTGGTGATGCTCGAACGGGCGCGCGCCGCACGCCAGGCCCTCCCGGGCCGCGTCGCCCGCCCGGCCGGAGAGGCGATCGAGCTCCGCGTCCCGGTGCCCAACCGAGAGGGCGTGCTGGCCGACGTCACCACGCTTGCGACCAGGCTCGGGGTCAACATCGAGGCGCTCGAGACCGCCGACGCCACCGAGCACGAGCGTGGTCTCATCGTCATGGTGGTCGCGGCGGACGCGGGCCGGCGCCTCCGCGACGCCCTCGTCGAGCGGGGCTACCGGCCCGTCATCCGCGCCGTCGAATGAGCGTCTCCACGTGGCCGCACATCGCGCCCGAAGGCGCGTACCAGCCGGCGGTGACCATCGTCGGTGGCCGGCCGTTGACCGGGCGCGTGCGCGTCCCCGGCGACAAGTCCGTGTCGCACCGCGCCCTGCTGCTCGCGGCGCGCGCGGACGGCACATCGGTGCTGCGCGGCCTCTCGGGAGGCGACGACGTCCGGCGTACCGCCCTGGCCATGAGCGCGGTCGGCGCGGGCGTCGAGGCGGACGGGCCCACACCGGACGGCGTGCGCGTGCTGGGCGGCCCCGCCCGGCTGCACGAACCCGAAGGCCTGCTCGATCTCGGCAACTCCGGGACGGGGATGCGCCTGCTGGCCGGCTGGCTCGCCGCGTTCCCGTGGTTCGCCGTGCTGCACGGCGACGAGTACCTGGCCCGGCGCCCGATGGACCGCATCGCGGTGCCGCTCCGGCGGATGGGCGCGACGGTCGACGGTCGCCACGGCGGCCGGCTGCCTCCGTTGGCGATCCGCGGCGGTGGGCTCACCGGCATCGACTACACGCTCCCCGTCGACAGCGCGCAGGTCAAAGGGGCGGTCCTCCTGGCCGGCGTCGGCGCAAAGGGCCCGACCACGGTGCGGGAGTCGGCGCCGGTGCGGGCCCACACCGAGGAGTTGCTCGCGCTCGCCGGGGCCCGTGTCGAGCTCGCCGACGGTGGGGCGAGTGTGACCGTCCACCCCGGCCCGCTCCGCCCGATCGACCTCACGGTCCCCGGTGACCCGAGCCAGGCCGCGTTCTGGCTCGTCGCGGGGTCGATCGTCCCCGGCAGCGACCTCACGGTGGAAGGCGTCTATGTCGGCCGGGCCCGGACGGGGTTCCTCGACGTGCTGCTCCGGATGGGCGCCGATCTGGAGGTGACGCACCGCGATGCGATGACCGCCGACGTGCGCGTCCGCGGCAGCGACCTGGTGGCGACCGACGTCTGCGGCGCGGAGGTGCCCGGTCTGATCGACGAGATCCCGGTCCTGGCCGTCGCCGCCGCCCATGCCCGCGGCGTCACCACGTTCGCCGACGCCGCCGAGCTGGCGGTGAAGGAGACGGACCGGATCGCCGCGACGACGGCGATGGTGGCGGCCTTCGGCGGGCGGGTCGAGCCGCGCGCCGACGGCCTCGTCGTGATCGGCGACGCCCATTCGACGCCGGCCGAGGTCGACTCCGGTGGCGACCACCGCATCGCGATGGCGGCCGCCGTCGCCGCACTCGGCGCCAATGGGGCGAGCAGGGTGCGAGGATGGGGGGCCGTGGCCACGAGCTACCCGGGGTTCATCGCCGATCTCGAAGCGCTGCAGCGGTGAGGGTGTTGCCGCGATGATGGGCACCCGGGTCATCGCCATCGACGGTCCGGCCGGATCCGGGAAGTCGACGGTCGCGCGTGAGCTCGCCCGCCGCCTCGGCCTCGACTATCTCGACACCGGGGCGATGTACCGATCGGTGGCGTTCGCCGCCCTGCAGCGGGGCATCGATCCCGAGGACCGGGAGCCGGTGGCCCAGCTCGCCCGGCGGATCCGCATCGACGTGGGCGACGCCGTGCTCGTCGACGGCTATGACGCGTCGATCGAGATCCGCGGACCGGAGGTGACGAGGGCGGTGTCGGTCGTCGCCGCCAACCCGGAGGTGCGCACCGAGCTGCGCGACCGGCAGCGGGCGTGGGCGCGCGGCAGGAGCGGCGCGGTCATCGAAGGTCGCGACATCGGCACCGTGGTCTTCCCGGATGCGGAGCTGAAGGTGTTCCTCACCGCCGCCGACGACGAACGGGCGCGCCGCCGACACAAGGAGGTGACCGCGCTCCACTACGACGCCGGCTCACCCGGCCTGGCGGTCGAGGCCGTGCAGGCCGACCTCGCCCGTCGCGACCGGCTCGACTCCAGCCGCGCCGCCTCGCCCCTCGCGGTCGCCGACGACGCGGTCGTCATCGACACGACCGGGCGCGCCGTCGACGACATCGTGGCCGAGATCATCGGGCACCTGAAGACCCCGGACGCCGGGAGCGGACCCGCGCCCGCCGGCGACGCCAGCGCCGCGCCCACGGCCGACGACCTGTCCGAGCACCACGGCGCCCTCGTCCAGGACCGCCGCGGCGTATGGCGCCCGGAGGCGCGCGGACCGTTCGGGGCGGCCTTCGACCGGGCGCTCTACCGCTTCTGCCGCGGCGCGATCGAGATCTTCGCCCGCACGTACTGGCGCCTGTCGGTCGAGGGCAAGGAGCACCTGCCGCGCAGCGGCTCGTACATCGTCGCCCCCGTGCACCGCTCCAACATCGACACGCCGCTGGTCGGGTGCATCACCAGGCGCCGGCTGCGCTTCATGGGGAAGGACTCGCTGTGGAAGGGGAGGGCCGGCGCCCGCTTCCTGTCCGCGCTCGGTGGGTTCCCGGTCCACCGCGGCAGCGTCGATCGCGACGCGCTCCGGCGATCGATCGAGGTGGTCGAGAGTGGCGAGCCGCTGGTCCTCTTCCCCGAAGGCACGCGCCAGAGCGGCCCGCTCGTCAACGAGCTCTTCGAGGGCGCGGCGTACGTGGCGATGCGCACGGGCGTCCCGATCGTCCCGGTCGGGATCGGCGGGTCGGGGCGGGCGATGCCGAAGGGATCGAAGTTCCTGCGCCCGGTGCGGATCGCGATCGTCGTCGGCGAGCCGATCGTCCCGCCCGTCACCGACGGCCGCCGTGGTTCGCGCCGCGCCGTCCGCGAGCTGACCGATCAGCTGCACAAGCAGTTGCAGGTCCTGTTCGACGCGGCGCAGGTGCGGGCCGGCGCCTGAGCGCACGTCGGCGGCCGCTGCGTCCGCTACCGTTCGATGACGATGACCGAGGTCTACGAACAAGTCGATTTCATGACGGGGCAGCCATACCCGATGTGGGCCCGGGCCCGCAGCGAGTGCCCGGTCATGCGGACGGAGGGCCAGCTGAACGACCCCCGGGCCACCTTCCACGTGACGATGCACGACGACGTCGAGCGGGTGCTGCGCGACTCGAAGACCTTTTCCTCGTCGATCAACGGCGAGGTCATCGGGAAGTACATGGGCGAGCTGATCCTCGCCATGGACGGCCAGGAGCACAAGCAGTACCGCGGGCTCGTCTCGCACGCCTTCCGCGCATCATCGCTCGCACGGTGGGACCGGGAGCTCGTGGTCCCGCTCATGGCGTCGCTGCTCGACGTCATCGCACCGCTCGGGCGGGCCGACCTCGTACGCGACATCACCGCGAAGTACCCGGTGCAGGTGATCTGCGGGATCGTCGGCGTCCCGATCGAGGATCACGAGCAGTTCGTGACGTGGGCCGAGCAGATCAACTTCGGCCCGCTCCATCCCGAGACGGGCATGGCCGCGTCGCGCGCGATGCGGGCCTACCTCGAGCCGATCGTCGCCGCCCGCCGGGCGCAGCCGGCTGATGACCTCCTGAGCGATCTGGTGACGGCGGAGATCGACGGCGAACAGCTGACCGACGAGAAGCTCTACGGCTTCCTCCGGCTGCTGCTGCCCGCCGGCGCGGAGACCACGTTCCGCGTCATGGGCAGCGCGCTGCTGGCCCTGCTCACCCATCCCGCGGAGCTGGCCCGCGTCCGCGCCGACCGCAGCCTGATCCCCGCGGTGATCGAGGAGACGCTGCGGTGGGAGACGTCGGTGACCATGGTGAGCCGCATCGCGACCGCCGACACCGAGGTGGCCGGGTGTCCGATCCCCGCCGGCTCGCCGGTCGCCGTGATCACCGGCTCGGCCAACCACGACGCGACGCGCTACGCCGATCCGGAGTCGTGGCGGCTCGACCGCGACCCGCAGCCGCACCTCGCGTTCGGGTGGGGTCCGCACCTCTGCCTGGGCATGCACCTCGCCCGCCTCGAGCTGGGTGCCGGGCTCAACGCGATCCTCGACCGGCTGTCCAACCTCCGCCTCGATCCCGACGCGGCCGCGCCGGTGATCCAGGGCCTCGCGTTCCGCGGGCCGGACGCGCTCCCGGTCCTCTTCGACCCCTCCTGATCGCCGCGCCGTCGTCGGCGGCGGCGGCGAAAGGCGGGTGCCGCGTCCACGGGGACCCGCCCGCGGTCACCATCGCTCACGAGCCGAGGGTGGCCAGCACCTCCGCGGCAGGGTGGTCGCGGTCGTCGGACAGCAGCGGACCCGGCGCGATCGGACCGCCGAGCGAGGCGGAGAGCCCGGCGAGGAGGCCGCGCAACAGGTGGCGCAGCTCCGCCGGCGGCGGGAAGTACTCGTCCTCGTCGATCACCGAGACCTCCTCGATGCCCTCGGTCGGCGCGAGCCGCTCGAGCACCGATCGCACCAGCGACTCGGGTGCGGATGCTCCCGCCGTCACGCCGATCACTCCGTGGAGGTCGTCGGGCAGCTCCTCGACGCTGTTGACCCGGTGCACGCGCGTGCATCCCGCGGCCCTCGCCATCTTCACGAGGGCGACGGTGTTCGACGAGTTGGGCGAGCCGATCACGACGACCGCGTCGGAACGCGGCGCGATCGTGTGCAGGGCATCCTGGCGGTTGGTGGTGGCGAAGCACAGGTCGCTGTGGCCGGGCATCCAGAGCCCGGGGAAGCGGTCCCGTGCCGCGTCGAGCACTCCGCGCCAGTCGTGCTGCGACAGCGTGGTCTGCGCGAGCAGCGCGACCGGCGTGGCCGGGTCGAGATCGAGGGCGGCGACGTCGCCCTCCTCCTCGACCAGCCGGACGGCGTCAGGCGCGACGGCCATCGTCCCGACCGCCTCGTCGTGGCCGTTGTGACCGACGTAGATCACGGTGTAGCCCTTGGCGGCGCGGACCTTCAGCTCATGGTGGACCTTGGTGACGAGCGGGCACACCGCGTCGATCACCACACCGCCGCGCGCCCGTGCCTCGGCCACGACGGCGGGAGCGGTGCCGTGGGCCGAGAGCATCAGCGGCGCACCGGCCGGCACGTCGGCCACGTCGCCCACGAACACGACCCCCATCGCCCGGAAGCGGTCGACCACCAGCCGGTTGTGGACGATCTCGTGGTAGCAGTAGACGGGCGGGTCGAACACGCGGACCATCCACGACAGAGCCTTGATGGCCATCTCGACGCCCGCGCAGAACCCCCGGGGACTGGCCAGCAGGACCCGCTCCACGGCCGGCGGCGCGGCACACTCCATGGGGACGAGGCTACCGGCCGGTCGGGGCAAGACCCCCGCGTCCGGTAGGATTCCGTTCCATGTCGCTGCCGACGGTGGTGGCGGTCGACCCCGGGTCGGCTGCCGCCCGGGCCGGCCTGCTGCCCGGTGACGAGATCGTCGCCGTGTCCGGCCATGCGCCCAGGGACATCATCGAGTACCGCTTGCTCGTCGACGAGCCCGACATCGACGTCGACGTCCGTCGCGGTGGGCTCGAGCTGTCGCTCCTGGTGGAGAAGCACGCCGGCGAGGCGCTCGGTGCGGAGGTGCAGAGCGCGGTGTTCGACCGGGTCCAGACGTGCGACAACCACTGCGACTTCTGCTTCATCTACCAGCTCCCGCCCGGCCTGCGCCGCAGCCTGTACCTGAAGGACGACGACTACCGGCTGAGCTTCCTCTACGGCAACTTCACCACCCTGACCCGCTTCACCGAGGCCGATCTCGAGCGTGTCGTCACCGAGCGTCTCAGCCCGTTGTACGTCTCGATCCATTCGACCGATCCCGACCTGCGGGCGAGGATGCTCAACAACCGCCGCGGCGCGACGAGCCTGCGCTGGCTGCGCGCCCTCCTCGACGCGGGGATCGAGGTGCACGGCCAGCTCGTCGTCTGCCCGGGCGTCAACGACGGCGCCGCGCTCGAGGACACGCTCTGCGGGATCCTCGACCGCTTCGCCGACCTCGCCAGCGTGGCCGCGGTGCCGCTCGGCGTGAGCCGCCACGGCGCCGGGCCCAGGCTCCGCCCACACACCCGCGACGAGGCGGCCGAGGTCCTCGACCGCATTCACGAATGGCAGGAGGTGTACCGCTCCACCGTCGGGCGGAGGCTCGTGTTCGCCGCAGACGAGTACTACCTGCTCGCCGGCCGCGCCTTCCCGCCCGCCGGCGACTACGAGGGCTTCCCGCAGCACGAGAACGGTGTGGGCATGGCCGCGGCGCTGCTCGCCGGCGGGGGTGACGCGCCGCGCAGCGGTTTCTTCGCGAGCGTCGACGGTGCGCCGGCCGCGGGATACCGCGCACCCCGCGCGCCGGCCTCGCCCCGCGGGGAAGGGCCGATCACGATCCTCACCGGGGAGTACGGCGCGCAGGTCCTCGCGCCGATCGTCGGCGACCGCGCCCGGGTGCTCCCCGTCCGCAACGACTACTTCGGCGGCAACATCGCCGTGACCGGCCTGCTCGTCGGTGCCGACCTCGCCCGCGTGCTCTCACGGGAGGCTGCCGGCCAGCGGTTCGTGCTCCCCGACGTGTGCCTCTCACAGGGCCTGTTCCTGGACGGAACGCGACCCGAAGACCTCCCCCATCCGGTCGAGGTGGTACCCACCACCGGCGACGCGCTGCGCGGGCTGTGGCGATGACCAGGCCCGTCGTCGCCGTCGTCGGTCGCCCCAACGTGGGGAAGTCGACGCTCGTCAACCGGATCATCGGCC
>Ga0209415_10007374_pt1 | contig 19230 bp, 15 predicted proteins | sample PeaSoiSIISIP2007_FD_187696 | JGI IMG/M metagenome (GOLD analysis project Ga0209415, IMG submission 187696) | Peat soil microbial communities from Weissenstadt, Germany - SII-SIP-2007 (SPAdes) (version 2) | ecosystem: Environmental > Terrestrial > Soil > Wetlands > Peat | place: Germany... | reverse complement strand
GCGGCACCACCGGCGGGCTGGTCGAACACCGTCATCCGCACCCCGTCGGGCGACGTGTGGCCGTAGAGGCGCTGGAGCGATGTCGACGACGAAGGTGCCACGTCGATGGGCGTCGTGGTACTCGGGGTCGAGGCGTTGGGTACTCCCGACCCGGTCTGCCCTTGGGCAGGCGTCGACCCGGTCCCGTTGAAGGCCCGATTGGGCGTGACCCCGAGACTGCCGCCACCGTGCGATGCCTCGTCCCCCGCGTACGACGCGCTGACCGTGCCCGTCAGGGGCAGGACGAGGACGCCGTCGCGCCGGTCGAGTCGCCCCCCGGGGAAGCCGGCGTGGCCGGCGACCTGGCGCGGGGCGCCACCACCCGACGTCACCACCACACTGAGGCCGACTGCCATCACCACCACCACGGCGAGTGTGGCGGCCTCCCATCGGCGTCGGCTGTGGCGTCGGCGGGCACCGTGCGCGACAGACGTCACCGCGGTGGCGTCGGCGGGCGCCGACACCGAGCGCGCCCGGGACAGCAGCGCGGCGCGCAGCCGGTCCTCGAAGCCTGCGCCGTGATCGTCGTTCATGGCCCCTCCCCCGGATCGGCGATGGCGGTGCGCAACCGGGCACAGCCCCGGTGCACGAGCGAGGCCACGGTCCCGGGCCGGCAGTGCAGGAACAGGGCGATCTCGGTGTCGCTCATCTGCTCGTAGAAGCGCAGCACAATGGCGGCGCGCTGGCGGGGGGGCAGCCGCGCCAGCACGTCGAAGAGCTCGTCGGCCTCGAGGCCGACGCCGGTGCTTCGGGCGTCGCCGGTGGGCTCGGCGCTCGCCCGGGCCCGTTCCAGCCGGCGCCGGCGGTGCCACGAGCGCGCCGCGTTGACGACGGAACGACGCAGGTAGGGCAGGGGGTCGTCGAGCCCGTCGAAGCGCCGGTAGACCCGGACGAAGACGTCGTGGACGAGGTCGCGGGCCACGTCCTCGGAGAGGGTCAGCAGGAAGCCGAGCCGGACCAGGGACTCGTAGTGGGCCCGGTAGAAATCGTCGAAGCCACGGGGCGGAGGCGGGCCGAAGGCGCCGGCCCCATCTTGCCACGCACCCGCAGCAGCCACGGCACCCCCGATGTCCGTGCCGAGCGGTCCGGGCCCCGGCTCCCCCACCCACAGGCGGGCCACATCGGCGTGCATGTCTCTACCACGCCGGGCTCGGGTGTTTCCTTGCACCTCCGGGCCACAATGCCCGAATCGGGCCAGCATGCCCGATTCGGGATGGCGGCTGCGATCAGGTGCCGTACTCGTCGTGACGGCGCACCCAGAACTGGCGGTCCCCGACGGGCTCGTCGCGGCCCTTGGGCACCAGGTCGAGGAATTGGTAGGTGCCGTTGACCATGTCGATGCCCCGGGCGTACGTCGAATAGGTGTGGAAGACCGCTCCGGCCTCGTTCCTGGCGAAGACGCTGATGCCCTCGCGATCGGCGAGTCCGGGATCGGTCGAGCCGTAGTTGTAGACGGCGGTGTGGTCGGCGACCGGCTCGGGCGCGAAGGACACGCCGAAGTCGTAGTTGAAGTCCGAGCCGAAGGCCGACACCCACGGGAAGGTCCAACCCATGCGCCGCTTGTAGGGGGCGATCTTGGCGAGCGGGGCGCGCGACACCGCCGTCAGGGTGACGTCGCGCGCCTTGAGGTGCACGGGAGCTCCGTTGAAGTTGTCCGCCCAGTACGAGCAGTGCGGGCACCCCTCGGTCCCGTCAGGGTCGAACATGAAGTGGTAGACGACCAGTTGGCTCCGGCCGTCGAACAACTCCGGCAGTGTCACGGTGCCGTCGGGGCTCTCAAAGACGTACTCCTTGGACACCGCCTCCCAGGGCAGGTGCGTCGCTGTTGGGCCAGCTCCTCGCGCTGGCGGGCGAACTCCTTCTCGCGGGTGAGCAGCGCCATGCGGGCCTCGATCCATTCCTGGTGCGACACCACTGCGTGGTTCTCCACCTCCACCGTGCGACTCCTCTCTCGACTCTCGTCGGTCGCGCCACGACGCTGGCTCGGGCGGGCCGGGATCGGCCGGGGAACAACGTTCAACGGATGCGTTTACTACCACGGGCCGGCTGATACAGTCAACAAGGTGGTTGAAGATCAGGTGTTGGACCGCACGTTGGACCGCACCTACGCGGCGCTGGCGGACCCGACCCGGCGCGCGCTGCTCGTGGCGCTGCGATCCGGCGCGGCACGCATCACCGATCTGGCCGAGCCCATCCCGATGACCTTCGCCGGGGTGTCCCGACACGTGGGCGTCCTCGAGGCCGCCGGCCTCGTCCGCCGCGAGATCCGGGGCCGCGAGCACTGGGTGTCGGTCGATCCCGAAGGCCTTCGACAGGCTGAGCGTTGGATCGGCGAGCAGTTCGTGTTCTGGTCAAGCACCGCCGACGCTCTGGCGGCCAGGCTCGAACGCAAGAAGCGAAGGTGACGACCGAAGGGGAGCACGCCGAGGGGGAACACGCCGAGGGGGAACAGGCCGCCGTGGTGCGGCGCGTCCTTCCGGCTCTCCCTGACGTCGTCTTCGACGAATGGCTCGACGCCGAGGGTATGGCCGAGTGGATGTGCCCACGCCCGGCCCAGCCGGTGAGGATCGAGCTCGATCCACGGGTCGGCGGCCGTTTCCTCATCGACATCGACGACGAGGGATTCAGTCTGTCGATCACCGGCGAGTACCTCGAACTGGTCCGTCCGCACCGACTCCGGTTCTCCTGGGACTGTACGACCTGGGACCCCGGGGATCCGACGAGCATCGTGACCGTCACGCTCGAGCCGCACGGGGACGGGCTCACCCTGATGACGATCCATCACGTGCAGCTCCCCCCGACGCTGGTCGGCCGCCACCACAACGGCTGGACGCGCATCGGCGAGCAGCTCGAGAGCCACCTGGCGAGCCGTGCTCCGGGGAGCCGGATCAGCCCTCGGTGAAGCTCAGCTTGTCCTGCTCCCAGAACGACCGCAGTGACACGAGCTTTCCCTCGGCGTTCACCTTGTAGATGTTGGCGAGCGGCACGATCCCGACCTGGTTCCCGGGGAGGGTGATGCGGAGCTCGCCGATGTTGACGACCTCGTTCCCGCACTCGATGGTCTGGCGGATCGTGAACTTGAGGCTCTCGCTCTGCGACACCACGTTGTCGTAGAAGGCGGTGATGGCCTCCTTGCCGTGCTGGCCCTTGCCCTCGGCGTCGACGAAGGACGGGCCGACGGGGTCCTCGACCACGGCGTCGTCGGCGAACAGCCCCAACCACCCGTCGCGGTCCTTGGCCTCGGACATCGCCATCGACTTCTTCGACATCTCGAACGCTGTGCCCATCGCCACGCCTCCCCTGTCCGTGTGTCGCTGTCGCGGTGTCTCTGTCGCTGCGTCGCTGTGTCGAAACGGGACCTACGCCTTGACCTTCGTGATCACCGTGTCGGCGAACTGCCGAAGGCTATCGATCTTGGCCTGCAGCGGCTCGACGTCGGGCCCGGTCACGTAAGGCCAGCGGAACCCGACGATGACGTCGGTGACGCCCTGCTCCTCGAGACGGCGCACCCCGTCGACACTGAAGGCGTCCATGGAGATGACATGGGTCTCGAAGGGCTCGCTGTCGCGTCCCGCCTCGGCGCGCAGCTCGGCCAACCGGGCGAGCAGTCCGGGGAGGTCGGCGGGATCACCGCCGCCGTGCATCCAGCCGTCGCCCATGAGCGCGGCCCGGCGCAGGGCGGCTTCACCGTGCCCCCCGATCAGGATGGGGATGGGCTTGGTCGGGGTCGGGGCCATCTTCACCGACGGCACGTCGAACACCTCCCCGTGGTACTCGAAGAATCCGCCAGCGGTAAGCCCCCGGATGACGTCGATGCACTCGTCCATGCGCTTGCCCCGGCGCGCCCAGGGGACGTCGAGCAGCCCGTAGTCCTCGGGCCACGGGCTCGTCCCCACCCCGAAGAGGAACCGGTCACCGGTGAGCACCGCCACCGACGCGGCCTGCTTGGCCACCATCACGGGATGACGGATGGGCAGCTTCACGACGAAGGTCACGAACCGCAACGTCGTGGTGACCGCTCCCAGGGCGGGGATGAGGCTGAAGGGCTCGATGAAGGGCTTGTCCTCGAGGAACTCGCGCGACCCGTCGGGGTTGAACGGGTAGGTCGTGTCGGACTCGAGCGGGTAGGCGATGCTGTCGGGCACGACGAAGGTGTCGTAGCCGGCGTCCTCGGCGGCCCGAGCCAGGGGCCCGTAGAACGCCGGGTCGGTCATGGACTCGGCGTAGCTGAAACGCATAAGGGGGCCTCGATCTTCTGGGAAGGGTCGGTGAGGGTATGGGAGTCGGTGAGCTGACCGCCGGGAAGGCGCTCAGGCGTTGGGCTTCTCGCCCGACGCAGCCGCCTTCCGGATCTGCTCGAGACGGTCGATGAGCCCCATCCGCTCCTGGCCCACCTCGTCGAACCGTGCCGCGATCTGCTCCGGCGTCCAGCGACCCTCGACGCTCATCGAGCGCAGCTCGACGGGCTGGTTCCACACCGCGATGCGTCCCCCCACCGCCGTGTAGACCTGGCCTGTCACGTCCTTGGCCGCATCCGACAGCAGGAACACGACCAGGGGGGCGACGTCCTCGGGATCCCCCATCTCGGCCAGCTCCGAGGGAACGTTCGCCGACATCCGGGTGCGCGCCACGGGGGCGACGGCGTTGGCGCGCACGCCGTAGCGGTACAGGCCGACGGCGGCGGAACGCACGAGCGACACGATCCCGCCCTTGGCGGCCGAATAGTTGGCCTGGGCCACGCTCCCGGCATAGGCACCCGAGGTGAACCCGACGAGCGACCCCGACTCCTGCTTGCGCATGATCGCCGCTGCGTGGCGGAACACGGTGAAGTGCCCCTTGAGGTGGGTGGCGATCACCGCGTCCCACTCGTCCTCGGACATGTTGAAGAGCATCCGCTCTCGGAGGATGCCGGCCACCGCCACCACACCGTCGATGCGGCCCCACCGCTCGACGGCGGTGTTCACGATGTGCTCGCCCCCGGCCATGGTACTCACGTCCTCGGCGACCGCCACCGCTTCGCCACCGGCGCCCTCGATCTCCTTCACCACGGCTTCGGCGACCTCGCTGGTCGGATCCTCACCGGCCAGCCCCACCCCGATGTCGGCCACGACGACCTTGGCGCCCTCGGCCGCGCACGCCAACGCGCAGGCCCGGCCGATGCCGCCGCCCCCGCCCGTGATCACGACCGCTTTGTTCTCCAGGTACCCAGCCACGTCGCCTGCCGCTCCTCGTCTCGTCGTGTCTCGTCTTGCTCGTGGGTGTCCCGCCGGTATCCGGCGGTATCCAATCGCCTCCGCCGGTTCCCGCCGGTTTCCCGCCTGTGTCCCAGCGTGTCGCTCCGGGACTGGGCGGGTCCGAAATCTGACGGGATGTTAGACGGCGGGGCCCGATACCCCCCAGCCGAGGCCGAGCACCAGGCTGACGCCTGTGTCAGGATTTCGACCGAGCAGGAGGGTGACGATGACCCAGGTCAACGAGCACATCGACTTCGACACCTCCGACGTCGACCGTCACGTCGGGCAGCCCGTGGGCGGGGGGCAATTGAAAGAGCCCGTGACCGTCACCGACATCCGGCGCTGGGTCCAGGCCATGCAGTACCCGAACCCGCTGCACTACGACGACGAGGTCGCCGCCACCAGCGCGTTCGGGAGGATCGTGGCGCCGCAGTCCTTCACCATCTGTTGTGACGTCGGCCACGGGGCCGGCCCCGCCATCGTGGGGAACATCCCCGGCACCCACATGATCTTCGGCGGCGACGAATGGTGGTTCGCCGGGCCCCGCATCTACCCCGGTGACCTGCTGCGGATGAAGCGGCGCTTCGTCGACTACAAGGTGTCGGAGACGAAGTTCGCCGGCCCCACCATGTTCAGCCGGGGCGAGACCCTCTATACCAACCAGCGCGGCGAGCGCGTCGCCAAGCAGTGGTCGACAGCGGTGCGCTACCGCGCTGATGTGGCCCGCGACCGTGGTTTCTTCGAGCAGGCCGCGCCCGTACCGACATGGACCGAGGAGCGCCTGGCCGCCATCGAGACCCAACGCCGGGCGTGGATCCGCAGCCGGACCGGCGCCCAGAGCCCGACCCTCGACTCCGTCGAGGCGGGTCAGAGCCTGCTCACGCGCCCCATCGGCCCCCACTCGTTGCCGAGCCTGGCCTCGGAGTGGCGCGGCTACACCTTCACCGTGTGGGGCTCGACCTATCACGAGGGTGCCGACCACCTCAGCGAGGCGGGATGGCTCGACGAGATGGACCGTGACCTCGTCGGCGCCCAGGAGGACCCCGAGCTCGCCGACGGCCTCTACCACGGGCCGTCGCGGGGCCACACCGACGAGGAGCACGCCCGCCTGATCGGCATGCCGCGCGGCTACGGCTACGGCGCCTCGATGGGGGCGTGGGTGCTCGACTATGTCGCCGCGTGGGCCGGTGACCGCGGCCTCGTGCGTCACTCGGCCGTGCAGTACCGCTTTCCCGCCTTCGACGGAGACCTCACGCTCCTCGATGCCGAGGTCACCGATGCCCGCTACGACAAGATGCTCGGGGCCGGGCTCGTGACCCTGGAGGTGACGATGACCAACCAGGACGGGTCGGTGATGGCGAAGGGGCCGGTGGAGGTCGAGTTGCCGGCCTAGGCGGCCTCCAGAGCAGTCGGGGCGCGGACGCCTTTCGTGGTTCTCTTCCGGGGGCCACCCCTCGACTCCGAGGTCGGCATCGGCGCGCTCACCATGGGCGGGCTGCTCGACGAGGTGACCGCCCGTCACGCCGATCGCGAGGCGCTGTGCTTCCACGAGTCGGGTCTCCACGAGTCGGATCGCCACGAGTCAGGACTCCATCCCGACGAATCGCGTCCCCACCAGTCCGGCTCGGGCCAACCGGGATCCGGGCAACCGGGATCCGGGCAACCAGGCTCCGGCCCGTCGGGTGCGGAGCGCGATGACGTCGTCGTGCGGTGGACGTACGAGGAGCTCGAGGCCCGGTCCCTTCGCTTCGCCAAGGCCCTCGCCGCGGCGGGGGTGGGCAAGGGCACCCGGGTGGCGCTGCTCATGGGCAACCGGCCCGAGTGGGTGGAGGCCGCTTTCGGCGTGGCGCTGGCGGGTGCGGTGCTCGTGCCCGTGAACACGCTCTTCGAAGCCCCCGAGATCGAGCACGTGCTGCACCACTCCGACAGTGCGGTGCTCGTCTATCAGGAGCGCCTCGCCAACCACCGTTACCACGACCAGGTGCAGGCCATGTTGCCCGGCCTCCCCTACCTCACCACGCTGGCGTGCCTGGGGACGAGCTCCTACGACGAGTTCCTCCGGGCCGGGGACGCCATCGACGACGACGTGTCCCGCCGCCGTGCCGCGTCGGTGTCGCCCCACGACGACGCGCTCGTCGTCTATACCTCGGGCTCGACGGGAAAGCCCAAGGGTGTGCTGCACGCGCAGCGGGCGGCCGCGTTGCAGAGCTGGCGCTTCGCGCGGCATCTGTGTGCGGACCCCACCCGCAGGGTGTGGAGCGCCTTCCCGTTCTTCTGGACGGCGGGCTACTGCATGGTGATGGGTGGCACCCTGGCGGCCGGAGCCTGTCTCGTGCTCCAGGAGCTGTTCGAGCCCGGCGACGCGCTGGCGCTGCTTCAGGCCGAGCGCGTCACGTCCCCCCACGCGTGGCCCCACCAGCTCGCCGCGCTCGAGAGCCACTCCGACTACGCCACAACCGACCTCTCGGCGGTGAACCAGGTGGACTCCTTCACGAGCATCGGCCGGCACCCGACGGTGCAGGCCGACGACTCCTTCAGCCCCCGCGCCGCCTACGGCCTCACCGAGACCTTCACCATCATCAGCTCCGTGCCCGCCGACACCCCCGCCGTGCGCCGCGAGGGGCACGAGGGGACGATCCTCCCGGGCAACGTCGTCCGGATCGTCGACGCCCGGACCGGCGAGGAGCAACCGGCGAACATGCCCGGCGAGATCCGCGTCAAGGGGCCCACCCTCATGAAGGGGTACGTGAAGGTCGCGCCCGAGGACGCGTTCGACACCGAGGGCTTCTTCGCCACCGGTGACGCGGGCTTCGTCGACGACGAAGGCCGGCTGCACTGGGTGGGGCGCACCTCCGACCTCATCAAGACCGGCGGCGCCAACGTCTCTCCCGTCGAGATCGACAACGAGCTGCTGCGCCATCCCGGCCTGCACAGCGCGTTGGCGGTGGGCGTGCCCCATCCCACCCTGGGCGAGATCGTCGTCGTGTGCGCGGTGGCCCAGCCCGGTTGCGACGTCGACGAGGGCGGCGTGCGCGACTTCCTGCGCGGCCGGCTGGCGTCGTACAAGCTGCCCCGCCGGGTCCTGTTCTTCGCCGAGGACGAGCTCACCCTCACCGGGAACGCCAAGATCCGCGCCGACGAGCTCCGGAAGCTGGCCACCGAGCGGCTTGCCCGGAGCGAGAACGCGTTCTAGTCTCGCGCGGGTCCCGCGTCGCGGGATGGGAGATGTACCGGGTGGGATTGCCACCCGGCTCGGGATGGCGCACCGGTTGATCGAAGACGCTCCACAGGCTGGTCGATCGCCACCTGCGCAACACCGCATCACCGCAGCGCCGAGTGAGGAGCGAAGATGACCGACTTCGGATTCTGGGCGATGGCGGAGGAGGAGCCGGGCCATCTGGCGCTGGTGGCCCCCGACGGCACCGAACTCAAGGCGGGCGAGCTGCTCGGTCGCGCCAACCAGGTCGTGCACGCCATGCGCATGCTCGGGCTCAGAAAGGGCGACACGATCGCCTTCGTGCTGCCCAACAGCGCGGAGGTGTTCGAGATCTATCTCGCCGCCATGCAGGCGGGGTGGTACATCGTGCCCATCAACCACCACCTGGTGGCGCCCGAGATCGCCTACATCCTGAAGGACTCGGGTGCCCAGGTCTTCATCGGCCATGAGCGCTTCGCGGACATCTGCCTCGATGCGGCCGAAGAGGCCGAGATCCCCGCGTCTCGCTGCCTGGCCGTCGGCGACATCCCCGGCTTCGCGTCCTACGCCCAGCTGCGCGACAACCAGAAGACCGACCGGCCCGCCGACCGCAGCCTGGGCGACACCATGAACTACACCTCGGGGACGACGGGCAACCCCAAGGGCGTGCGCCGTCCGCTGACAGGCGCGGACCCCGACGAGATGGCCATCGCCTTGGCCGGGATCCTCTTGCTCTTCGGCATCAACCCTCGCGACGACAACGTCCACATCGTGGGCTCTCCGCTGTACCACACCGCCGTGCTCCGGTTCTCCGGCGCGGCGATCCACATGGGCCACACGGTGGTGCTCATGGACAAGTGGAGCGCCGAGGGGATGCTCGAGCTCATCGAGCGCTACCGGGTGACGCACTCGCACATGGTCCCCACTCAATTCCACCGGCTCCTCGCACTCCCCGACGACGTCCGGAACAAGTACGACCTCTCATCGTTGCGCCACATGATCCATGCTGCAGCCCCGTGCCCGGTCGACACCAAGCACGCCATGATCGAATGGTGGGGGCCGGTGATCGACGAGTACTACGCGGCATCGGAGGGCGGGGGCACCATCGTCAACACCGAGGAGTGGCTCACGAAGCCCGGCACGGTGGGCAAGCCCTGGCCGATCTCGGAGATTGCCATCTTCGACGACGATGAGAACCGCCTCGGGCCGAACCAGATCGGGACCGTGTACATGGCGATGCAGTCGGCGGACTTCGAGTACCACGGGGACAAGGAGAAGACCCGGAAGAACCGGATCGGCAAGTTCTTCACCGTCGGTGACGTCGGCTACCTCGACGACGACGGATTCCTCTTCCTGTGCGACCGCAAGACCGACATGATCATCTCGGGGGGCGCCAACATCTACCCAGCCGAGATCGAGAACGTTCTCCTGGGCCATCCCAAGGTCGTGGACGCGGCGGTGTTCGGGATTCCCCATGACGACTGGGGCGAGGAAGTGAAGGCCGTCGTCCAACCCGTCGACGGCGTGGAGGGCTCGCCCGAGCTGGCGGCGGAGATCCTGGCGTGGTGCGAGGGACGGCTCGCCAAGTTCAAGACACCCAAGACGATCGACTTCACCGACGACATGCCACGCGATCCCAACGGCAAGCTCTACAAGCGCAAGCTGCGTGATCCCTATTGGGAAGGGCGCGAGCGGGCCATCTGAGCGGGGCCATCTGAAGCACGGCCGAGGTCACTTCCTACGGCCGGAGTTCTCTTCCAACGGTCGAGTGGGCAGCGTGGCGATCGTGCTTCCTCTCGACACCGTGCGGCGGAGCTCAGCTACCCCGTGCCGCACGCACGGCATCGACGAGCGACAGAAGCCCGCGGACATCGATGGGTTTGGCCAGGAACCCGATGACGCCGCGGCCGAGGAGCTGGCGCACCTGCTGAGGGGGAGCGTCGGCGCCGATGACCGCCACGGGTACGTCGGCGGTGGCCGGGTCCTCGGCCAGGCGGTCGAGCACGATGTCCCCGGTCATGTCGGGAAGGTAGAGATCGAGCAGGATCATGTCCGGGACGTGCTCACGGGCGAGGTCCACGCCGAGTCCACCCTGCATGGCGGCGAAGACCTCGGTCCCGGGACGCCGCGACAGGACGCGCTCGACGAGATCGAGCGTGGTGAGGTTGTTCTCGACCAGCAGGACACGGAACACCCGGCCGGCGCCGGGCGCCGCACCCGTGTCGGCCCCGGCATCACGTCCCACGTCGGGCATTTCAGGTTGGGTCACCTCCGTCGTGCCGGTGCCATCGGTCGTCCCGGTCATCTGGGTCGTCCCTGTCACATCGTTGACTTGGGTGGTCCCTGTCACCTCGTTGACTTGGGTGGTCCCTGTCACATCGTTGACTTGGCTGGTCCCTGTCAACTCGTTGACTTGGGTGGTCCCTGTCACCTCGGTGACCTCGGTCGTCCCGGTCTCGCCGGGGCGGCTGGAACCGCTTGGGCCGCCGCTCCCGCCGCTCCCGCCGGACCCACCAGTCCCGAGCCTTCCGCCGAACCCGCCGGGCCGGGACGTGCGGCCGGGTCGGTCCTCGGCGGTGACTACCGAGTCCGATGCCGCGCCGGCACCAGGTGGCTGTGCACCGGTGCCACCACCGAGTGCGGCGGCGATCCCGAAGCCCACATCGGCTGTGACGAGGGCGGCCTCCGGCGGAAGCTCGACGACGAACGTGCTCCCCGCGCCGGCCGCGGACTCGAAACAGAGCTCGCCACCCATCCGCTCGCACAGATGCTGGGACAAGGCCAGCCCCACACCGGTCCCTTCGATGCCGGTCTGCTCGAGCCCGAGACGATCGAAGGGCACGAACACGCGGTCGAAGTCCTCGGCGCGGATCCCCCTCCCCGTGTCGGCGACGGCAACGAGGAGCCGCCCTGACGGTCCCGGCTCGCACGTGACGTCGACACGTCCGCCGGGTTTGTTGTACTTGACAGCGTTCGACAGCAAGTTGAGCAGGACCTGCATTAGCCGTTGCCGGTCGGCCCTGACGACATGCCCGTCACGGGGATCGACCGAGGAGCGGATGACCACCTCGGCGCGGGCCGCCATGGGGTTGGTCAGTTCGAGGGCCTCGGAGACGATCTCGGCCACCACCACCGGCGCCAGCGTCAGCTCGAGATACCCCGACTCGATCCGGGCGATGTCGAGCACTTCGTCGATGAGGTCGAGAAGGTGACGACCGGCGCGCAAGATGTGGTCCACGGCGTCGACCTGCTGGCCCGGGATGTCGTCCATCTGCAGGAGCTGCGCGAACCCGAGGATCGAGTTCAGGGGCGTGCGCAGCTCGTGGCTCATGCGGGACAGAAAGTCGCTCTTGGCCTTGCTGGCCTTCTCGGCCGACTCGCGGGATGTCTGCAAGCGTTGCTCGGACTCAAGCTTGTCGGAGATGTCGCGCGACACCACAACCGCACCGGCGAAGTGGCCCTCCCCGTCGAGGACGGCCTGGGCACGCGAATCGACGGTGACCCAGTGGCCGTCGGCATGGCGCGCCTGGTAGCGCAGGTGCAGGTGGGAGACGGCGCCCGTCACCATACGGATGAACAGCGACGCCACGTCATCGAAATCATCGGGGTGAACGAAGTCGAACACGTCGCTGCGGGTGAACACCTCGTGGCGATGGCCGAACAAGGCGCTCTCGGCTTCGCTGATCTGGTGGATCTTGCCGGCCCGGTCCATCAGCGTGATCATGTCGGGGCTGGCCCCGATCACCGAGTCGAGCAGTCGGTCCCGAGCAGCCAGCGCCCTTTCCGCACCGCGGCGCTCGGTCGTGTCCGAGGCGATCCCCCCGATGGCGAACGGGGTGCCGTCCTCGTCGCGGATGACGAATCTGCTCACCATGAAGTCGCGGGGGCCGTCGACCGTGGTCCGGATCTCTTCGCTGACGAACGACACCCCGTCCTCGAGGAGCTGGCGTTCGCGGTCGGTGATCGTGTCGGTGTCCTCGGGCCAGCACTCCACGGCCGTCTGCCCCACCGCCGCTTCGACGGGAACGCCCGAGGCGCGCGCGAACTCGTCGTTGACCAGAAGGTAGCGACCCTCGAGGTCCTTCACGAAGATCACCGACGGTGAATACTGCATGATGGCGCGGAGACGGGCCTCGCTCTCGTTCAGCGCGATTTCGTCACGTCGTCGTTCGCTGACGTCTCGGGCCGCTCCATACACGCGCTGGCGGTCGAAGTCGACACGGGTGGTCCACTCGAGCCAGCGCCACTCGCCATGGCGCGTGCAGAACCGGAGCTGCGTCAGTCCCGCCTCGCCGTTCTCCGCCAGCAGGGCCTCGGCCGCCTTGCGCACGTCCCGGTCTTCGGGATGCACCAGGTCGTCGAGCTGGAGGCCGCTCAGTTCCTGTGCGCTGTAGCCGAGCGTCCGCTCGAAGGCGGCGTTCCACCACACCAACGTGCCCGTGAAATCGGTGATGCAGAAGATCTGCGCCGACAGGTCGAGGAACGTCGTCAGCTGGGCAGAGACCGGTGACGCGGGTGGGGACTCGGGCAGGGACGGTGTCGCAGACGGAGCCGGTGTCTCGGATGGTGTCGTGGACGGGGACGGTGTCGCGGATGGTGACGTGGACGGGGGAGGGGACGGGAGCAGGTATGCGTCCGTGCGTCTCGACATGGCGGTTTCGACGGCAACGCGCGCCTCCTCGGCCACGGCGGGGCTCGATGGTCGGCGCTCGGGTACGGGCGCGACACGGGGAGCGGCCGTCTCGGGTGCCGCGTCACGCGGGGCAGTGACAGCCGCCACGTCGGGAGCCGGGGCACGGGGCGCAGTGATGCGAGGGGTCACCGGAGTTCCCCGGGGCGGGAGGACATCGTCTCGACCACGCTGAGCAGCTCTCGGATGTCGATCGGCTTGGTCAGGTAGGCGGCCACGCCGAGGTCGCGCAGCCGTTGGATCTGCGACGGCGTGGCATCGGCGGTGACCACGACGACCGGGATGGCCGCGGTGCGCGGATCGTCCCGCAAGGCGTCGAGCAGGTCCGTGCCCGACATGTCGGGGAGGTGAAGGTCGAGAAGGATGAGATGGGGAAGGTGCTCGCGCGCCAGTTCGATCCCGAGGCTCCCCGACATCGCCGCCAGCAGCTCCACGACTCCCGAACGTGTGAGCAGCTGCTCGACGAGCTCGAGGTTGGCGAGGTTGTCCTCGATGTGCAGGATGCGCAGCGTATTGACGCTGGGCAACTCGTCGGGGGGGGTGTCGGACCCACGCACCTGGACGTCGGGGGCGACCGCGGTGGGAAGGTCGACGGTGAAGGTGGTGCCCTCGCCGAACCTCGAGTACACCGCGATCGTGCCGCCCATCCGTTCGACCAGGTACTTCGACAACGTGAGCCCGACCCCGGTGCCCTCGACCCCACTGCACTCCGCACCGAGGCGGTCGAACGGCTCGAACACGCGGTCGATGTCTTCGGCCCTGATCCCCTTGCCGGTGTCGGTGACGGTGATCCGGACGAGGTCGTCGGAGACCGCCTCGACACCGACGCCCACGCGGCCTCCGGCGCGGTTGTACTTCACGGCGTTCGACAGCAGGTTCAACATCACCTGGAGGAGTCGCTGGCGATCGGCGAGCACGTGGCACGAGTCCGGGCACAGCTCGAGGTCCGCCATCACCGTGATCTCGGCCCGCTCCGCGAGCGGGTGGGCGAGGTCGATGGCGTCGCCGAGGACCTGGCGGATCGCCACGGGCTCCAACAGGAGCTCGAGATTGCCCGACTCGATCCGGGCGATGTCGAGAACCTCGTCGATCAGGTTCAGGAGATGACGGCCGGCCCGCATGATGTGGCCGACGGCCTCACCGTGGTGATCGGGCAGTTCGTCCATCTCGAGGAGCTGCGAGAACCCCAACACACTGTTGAGCGGCGTGCGCAGCTCGTGGCTCATGCGCGAGAGGAACTCGCTCTTGGCCTTGCTCGCCTGCTGGGCCGCTTCGACGGCGACGTGCATCTCGGCCTCGATCTCGAGCTCATCGGTGACGTCCCGCGACACCACGACCGCCCCCATGGTGGTGCCGTCATCCCCCACCATGGCCTGTCCCCGGGTGTCGAGCACGACCCAGCGACCGTCGGCATGACGGACGCGGTAGGTCAGGTCGAGCTGGGTGTCGGGCATCGAGAAGATCTTGGCGGCCTCGCGGTGGACACGGGCAAGGTCGTCGGGATGGATGAGGGCCTCGATCTCGTCCTGGACGGGATGGCGGAGGTTGTAGCCGAGGATGCGCCCCGAGGCTTCGCTGATCTCGCGCACTCGTCCGTTGCCGTCCAACACCGTGACGATGTCGGGGCAAGCCCGGATCACGGTGTCGAGCAGACGTTGCCGTTCGGCCAGTGCCGCCTGGACGCGGGTCCATTCGGTGATGTCGGTGGCGATGGCGGCCATGCCGGTCACCGCACCCGATGCGTCGAGCAGCGGGAACCGGGTGGTCATCATGACATGGGTGCCGTCAGCGAGCGTCACCACGTCATCGCGCGTGATGACCTCCCCCTGGTCGATCACCCGTAGGTCCGCGTCGTCGACCTCTGCCCCGGGCCAGATCTCGGTGACGGTCTTCCCGAGGACGTCGTCGCGCTCGAGCCCCGCGCCGCGCAGGAACACCTCGTTGACCAACGCGTAGCGCTGCATGCGGTCCTTGACGAAGATCGCCGCGGTGGAGTGATAGAGGATGGCCTGCAGCCAAGCCTCGTTGGCGGCCACCGTGGCTTGGGCGACGTGGTGGTGGGTGACGTCTCGTGCCGCCCCGTAGACGAACCCCGAATCGGGGGCGACCCGTGCCGTCCACTCCAGCCAGCGCCAGCTCCCGTCCTTGCACCGGTAGCGGGACTGGATCCCGGCCGGCTCGGCGTCACCGGTGGGTTGGTCGAACAAGGCGAGGGCCTCTCCCAGGTCCTCGGGGTGGATCAGGTCGACCAGCGACATGCGGGCCAGTTCCTGCTCGCCGTAGCCGAGGAGAGCGGCGGCGGTGCCGTTGCTCCAGACGAGGCCCTGGGTCAGGTCGAAGACGCCGAAGATCTCGTTCGACATGTCCAGGAACACGGCGAGGTCGTCGTCGGACAGCTCTCCAGGAGCACCTACCGGGACTCCCCCGGAGCTTCCCGACGGGCCAGGGCTCGTGCCCGCGCCTGAGGCGCCGACGTCTGAGGCGCCGACGTCTGAGGCGCTGACGGCAATCGACGCCATCGCGCCCTCGGCCGGACTGTCTCCGTCCGGCACCGAAGGGGGTCCGCTGACCTGGCGTCCTCTTGCGCTCAACCCCGCCATCCTCACGTTGGGCCGGGCTCGAGCGCCGGCCACTCACATGGGTATCGGCGCGACGACGGCATCTGTTGAGACAGGCGCCACGCACCGTGGTGGCCATGAGGCCGAACCGCCCTCGATCACCCTGGAACGGCGAATTCCCAGTTCAGCGGACTCCGACCCGCAGGGCTCCCGACGAGCTGCCGGGATCGCCGCCCCCTCGGGACCCGCCCTCGGGACCCGCCCTCGGGATGCTCAGTCCCCGGTGAACCCCAGACGGCGGGCATCGGCCCGCACCTGTTCGACCGCTTCGGGGGAATCCGAGTTCTCCGTGACGAAGGCCAAGAACCGCTGGGGTACGAGCTCGATGAAGATGCCCTCCGCCTCGGCGGTGAGCGTTTCCCCGTGGAACATGGCGCCGTAGGTCCGGATCTTGCGGCCCTCTCTCCCCATGAACCGGGCCTCGAGGCGAAGTGGGGTCCGTAGGGGTGTGGGCTTGCGGTACTTGATGGTCAGCGTGCCGGTCATCCCCGGGTTCCCGGCCACGATGTTGGCCGCGCCCAGCATCTCGTCGAAGACCATGGCGATGACCCCGCCGTGGACGCAGGTGGGTGGCCCTTCGTACTGGTAGTCGAAGGTCGCGGTCCCTCGCAGCTCGCCGTCCACCGCCTCGACGACCACAGGGGGGGCAACTGGATTGGCGAAGCCGATGACGGGACTCGTGGGGAAGAACTCCTGCGGGTCACCCACCGGGTCGGGCTGGGCGCGCAACCGGCGTCCCGGCCCCGCCCTCTGCTCGAGCCCGTCGGCGACCTCTTTGAGCACAGCCGTGGCGCTCGCGATGTCGGCGTCGTCGACCGGGAGGCCCACCATCGCACTCGTGATCCGTCGGATCTGGTGAGCCAGGTCGAACCGGGCATCTTCCCGCGCGACGTGACCTTCGGAGGGTTCCGGTGGTCCGCCGCCCGCCGAGATGCCGAAGTCGGAGACTCCCAGTTCTCGCTCTGGCATCAGCGACGTTTGTACTCGGGTGTGCGCTTCTCGGCGAACGCTTTTTGGCCCTCTTTGGCATCGTCGGTGGCGAAGATGGGCCAGCCGATCTCGAGCTCGATTTTGAGCGCGTCGACCTCGGGTATCCCCTCTGTCTCGCGCACCGACCGCTTGATGGCCTCCACCGCCAGTGGGCCGTTACCGCAGATCACCTCGGCGATGTCGAGGGCCTCGTCGAGAGCCTTGCCATCGGGCACGACCCGTCCGATGAGCCCGATCTCCTTGGCTTCGTGGGCACTGACTTCCCGGGCCGTCAGCAACAGATCCATGGCCACGGTGAACGGGATCTGCCGTCGGAGCCGGACCGTGGACCCCCCCAGCGGGAACAGACCGCGCCGGGCCTCGAAGATGCCGAACTTCGCACTCTCACCGGCGACCCGGATATCGGTCGCCTGGAGGATCTCGGTCCCTCCCGCCACTGCCCATCCCTCCACCGCGGCGATGAGGGGCTTGCGCAATTGGTAATGGCGGAGCAACGCCTTCCAGTGCAGGTCGGGATCGGCTTCCTGACGGTGGCGGTACTGCTCGGCTTCGGGCGCCCCCGTGGACTTGAGGTCCATGCCCGAACAGAACGTCCCGCCCGCTCCGGTCAGCACCGCGCAACGGATGTCGTCGTTGCTGTCGATCTCCTCCCAGGCATCGGCCATACCCACGAGCATGGGGAGGCTGAGGGCGTTCTTGGCCTCCGGCCGGTTCATGGTGACGATCGCGGTGGCGCCGTGTCGCTCGAAGGTCAGGTTTTCGGTGCCGGGACTGGGCATGGCATCTCCTTGGCGTTCTTCACGGATCCGTCCGCCGCCTGTGCTGGAGGGGCGCCCGGCGCTCCGGGCTCCTCCCCCGCCGACCACGGGACCCCCCGACATTAGAACGAATTCCAGTTCCGCCGATACTCGGCTGGGAGGATCCTCCCTGACGCCCAATGTGGTCAGACCGCACACAGACAGGTAGACATCCATGTTTCGGGAAACAAGGACCGAGACCAGGACAACAAGACCCCAACCACAAAACCGGGACCACACGACCAGAACCGCATGACCAGGGTCAGAGGAACCGAACAACAGAGTCACGAGGTGGCGGGGCGTCAAGACCCGAACCGCAGGGCCCGCAAATACGACGGGACTGGAAGCGGACCCACGACACACGAGAGCGGACACAGGACGGAGTGACGGTGAGCAGCGAGAACACCCAGAGCAGCTTCCACCCCGCCATCGCCGGCCGGGAACAATCGATGACGGAGCTCGCCGCCACAGTGCGACGCCTGATCGACCTGGTGGTGACGAACACGGCCGACAGCGAGGTGCTCGACGCGGTGGTCACGCAGCTGCAGGCGACCGCCGACATCCTCGCTCGGCACGTCCCGGTCGATCCCGTCCCACGCTTCGTCGACCCGCCCGACGACCAAGGGTCCGAGACTCGGGGCGCGTCGATGGGCGGGTCGATGCCCTACGACCCCGTCATCGGCCGCTTCAACCCCATCGCGCTCCCCGTGAAGATCTCGTTCGAGCCCCCGCTCGCCATCGGCACCGCCGTCTTCACCACGCCCTACGAAGGGGGTCCCGGTTGGGTCCATGGGGCCGCCCTCGCCGCCACGTTCGACATCGTCCTCACGGCCGCCAACCATCTCAGCGGCGCGGCGGGACCGACGGTGTGGCTCACCATTCGCTTCCGCCGACCGACGCTGGTCGGGGTCGAAGCGCGATTCGAGGCCGAGGTGGTCGCCAACGACGGTCGTCGTGTCACGAGCAAAGGGCGCCTCGTCCAGGACGGCGTCGTCTGCGTGGAAGCGGAGGGCGAATTCGCAGTCCTCAGCCCCAAGAAGATCCGCAAGGTGGCCGAGCGCAGCCAGCGCCGTCCGTCGGTTGGACCGCAAGACACCGGTGATGGGCCAGGGCGAGCCGACGGCAGCCGCGACGGCGACGGCGACGGCGCGGCCGCAGGTTAAGAGAGCCGGCGCGGCCGAAGGCAAGAGAAGCCGGCGCCGCCGCAAGATCAGGGTAGGGGCGGCGCGGCGATTCCCACCATCGGCTTCACCAGGCGGGCCCCGCCCTCAGAACCCTCGAAGGGAGCATCGCCGAAGGCGAAGATCCCGCCGTCGCTCGCCACCATCCAGTAGCCCTGGCCCGTCGATGTGGGGGTGATGCCCACCACAGGCTTGGCGAGCGGTCGGCCGCCCATGGACCCGAAGAAGCCGGCGCTGCCGAAGGAGAAGATCCCGCCGTCGTTCGCCACCAGCCAGTAGCCGCCGTCGGGGGCCGCCGCTGCCGCCACCACGGGTTGGTCGAGGTGGCGACCACCCATCGAACCGGCATAACGAGCGTCGCCGAAGGCGAATACCCCACCGTCGGACGCCACCAGCCAGTAGCCGCCGCCGTCGGGGGCGGCGGCCATGCCCACCATCGGTTTCACGAGCGGTCGACCACCCATGGAGCCGAAGTAGCCGGCGTC
>Ga0209415_10007373_pt1 | contig 19232 bp, 12 predicted proteins | sample PeaSoiSIISIP2007_FD_187696 | JGI IMG/M metagenome (GOLD analysis project Ga0209415, IMG submission 187696) | Peat soil microbial communities from Weissenstadt, Germany - SII-SIP-2007 (SPAdes) (version 2) | ecosystem: Environmental > Terrestrial > Soil > Wetlands > Peat | place: Germany... | reverse complement strand
CAGCGCAGCGCAGCGGAGGCGGCGCCACATCCACCTTCGACCTGCTGAAGCAGGGCGCTCTTTCATAATGCATTGACACCGTGAACAGATCGCCGATCATGACCGGGGTTGAAACCAGGGCAACAGTAGTACGCGCATCAGGCGTGATAGAGAAATCGAGTACGGCCTGATCGCCGCGGGTAATTTCGGTGACCGCGCCCGTTTGCGCATCTACACTAACCAGCGGCGTGCGGCCCTGCTTTTCCACGATGTCAATTAGCCACCGTCCGTCCGGCGACCAGTGCAGCGTCGCGCCGTCGCCCCCGCGCGGGGCCGCGTTGTCGCCAAAGACGGAGCTGCCCATGTCGAAATCGTAAGCGCCAGTGAGGTTGCGGGGTTGCGCGTTCGGAGCGAGGTCCATGACCCAGAGGTCGGGCTGGGAGTAAGAACGAACAGGCTGTGTGACCGAACCATGGAAGGCAAACCGGCGACCGTCCGGGCTGAGCGCAAGATCGCCGATCCCCATCGGCACGGTGGTCAGCCTTTCGGGCATGCCTCCGGCGGATGCCACCGAGTAAATGTCCGTGCTCGGCGTCTCATAGTAAGGCTCGTCAATGCGGCGGGTGAGGAAGTAGATGCGCGAACCGTCGTGCGTCCAGACAATATCGCCTTCATCGTAGTCGCCGTTGGTAAGCTGCACCGGTTTCGCTGGCTCGTCGGATGTGTTGGGGGCTTCAATCATCCAGATGTGTTCGTGCCGCTTGAAATCGAGATAGCCCTCGTCATTGGAGCGGTAAACGGCGCGAGTAATGATGTGGATGTCGGTTTCGTGGTCGCCGTCGGAGTCGGTTTGCGCCGCACTGCCCGTGGACGCCTCTTTAGTGCTGGCGTTCGCGCCGCCACCCTTGGCATCACTCTTCTTGCGCTGCTCTTTCTCGATATCTTCCGGCGTGGTCGAACTGGAGAAAATGATGCGCTTGCTGTCCGGCGACCAGACCGGACCGGCGGCGCCTTTCGGCAGATCGGTAATGATGCGGGCTTCGCCGCCCGTCAGCGAAAGAACCGCAATTTGTGGCGGACGAGGCTTGCCGCTGTCATCTTTCTCTCCCCCGCGGACGAACGCAATGCGCATCCCGTCTGGCGACCAGCGGGCATGGGTATCATGCTTGCCGTTGGTCAGTCGTACCGGAGCTTCGTTGCCGGAAGTGGCAACCATCCAGATCGAAGTCTCGTATCCGGTGCGCTTCTCGTCCGTAACAACCCGTGTAAACACCGCGCGCGACCCATCCGGGGAAACCTGCGGGTCGGCGATCCAGACGAAATTGAACAGGTCTTTTTCGGTGATGACTCGCTTCGCAGCTCCCGTCTGCGGGGCCGGATTCTTGGCGGAGACTGAAGTGACAACTGTAAGAACGCTGAGTATCGGAACAACGAGAAGAACAAGAAAACGGAATCTCATGGGTATCCTTAAGGAAGCAACCGCATCGGCGCGGCGATTTTGCATTGTGCTATGCAGAGCGGCAAGCGGTCAAACGGGAGATTGAAGCTGGCCTGACGTGGCTCATCGGAGTATGCCCTACCTTTTCTTGTTTCTCACTTTCTCCGCAAGCGTGGTCGCGTCCTCAAGCATCCTGCCGATGCGACGCGCCTGCGCCTCCGGAGTTCGGTAGTAGAAAATTCCAAACAGGTGCCCACGCCGGCGAGAGGCCGACATGCTATCCCAACCTTCACGTGCTCGCGGATGGCGCGCAAAGGCGATCTGCAGAATGGGCGGCAGTTCTCGTTCCGCGTCCATGACGCTGAGCAGACGCTCTGCAATTTGTTCCGCCCGGCGCACGCGGGCTTCGGTGCTCTTCGGTTCTGTGACCCACTTGGCAATGTCCTTGCGCGTCGAAGGATTCAGTTTGTCATACCAGCCGCGCAGCGAGCGATCCTCACCAAGCCGGCCCTTGAGTTCATCTGGGATCGTTGCGATTCGTTCTTCGCGGTCGAGTTCCATCTGAAGACGAGCCATGCCGCCCTCGAAGGCGTGCGCTCCTTCTTGCATCCGCTTGTTGACGAGCAGAAAGTGCCAGCCCTCGCGGGTGGGAAACAGTGACGTGCGAAACGCGAATCCATTGATTTCGCCTTCGACCTTGATCTGGCCACGCGACCCCCAGAGTTCGGCTACATCGAACGGTATGCGGGCGATGATCCAGTTGAGGTTGGAGCGCAGGCGTTCGAGCCTGGCCTCGAAGCGCTTCACGCCGGGCATACGCTTGGCTCTGGAGGCTTTCGGCATTGGCAAAAACCGTGCATCGGCATTCTAATATGAACCGACGAACTCAATAACGCCGCGGACGGGAGTTAAACTGTAACCAACAACATTTGGAGAATCATAGTGATCTGCCCGAAGTGCGGTGAAGACAATTCCGACAATTTCCGCTTTTGCGGAATGTGTGGCACTGTGCTCGAAGCCCGGCGACCCGCGGGCACCCCCGTACTGAAGCCGCCATCAACCGTTTCACCCAGAACAATGACCGCGCCAGAGCCGCTCCCTCCTAACGTCGCCGAGCACGCCTCCAATGCCCCCAACGAACAGGCGCCACCGATCAGCGGCCCGTCGATGCTGGGCTTGGATCGGTCCGGCGCAAGCCGGCCGAATACGAACCAGCCCAGCGCGGACATATTGCCGGACAATAGTTTCTCCGGCTTCAACCTATTTCTCGAGCCAGAGCGGCCCAAGACCGGCGGACGGCGAATCCTGTTACTGGTGGTGCTGCTCGCAGCCTTAGGAGGAGCAGGCTGGTGGACGTACACCAACTATCTCGGCGTTACGGGAAGTCAGAAGCCGGCGGCCCAGGAGGCGCCTCCAACCGATACGGGTTCCTCGCCCGCGGCCGCGCCATCCTCCGCGGTGCCGGAGGGCCCGTCCGCGAACGCGAGCGTCGGTCCTGACTCTTCCCGAAAAGCGGGAGGCGCGGAGGCACAGCCTGTGCCCCTGGATAAAACCGAAGATAAGCCGCTGACTCCAGCGCCCGTGACTCCGCCCGCGGCTCCGCCAAAGGTCGCGCCACAGGACAAGATGAAGATGGCAGCGAAGCATGCGCCCAGCCCGAGCTTGCGCCAGACTCCGAAAGTGGCGGCGACAGCCGCGGCCGACACCGGGGACGGGGACTTCCGCAAAGGCGAGGCTGCTCTCTACGGGCGAGGCGTGCCGGAAAACTGCGATCAGGCAATGAAGTATTTGAAGGCCGCGTCGGCCAAGTCGAACGCCAAAGCGCGAAGCGCGTTCGGCACCATGTATGCCACCGGCCACTGTGTAGCGCGCGATCTGCCGACCTCGTATGTGTGGTTCAAGATGGCGCTACAGGTGGATCCCAATAATCAGATCCTGGAAAAAGACTTGACCGCAGTCTGGAACCAGATGACGCCGCCCGAACGGCAGATGGCCACGAGAAAATAAAACACTGAGGAATTGAAATTGGAGAGGCGGGCGTCCCCGACGGGCGAGACACAAGGCGCTGATTATTCGCCCGCAGGCACCAGATTCAACGCCTTCTTCACCGTCCCGCGTTCGATCATGATTTTTTGCTGCAGCAGGGTGATCGCATAAATCAACTGCTCGGGGCGCGGCGGACAGCCGGGGACATAGATATCCACGGGAATGACCTGATTCACGCTCTGCACCAGCGCGTAATTCTGGAAGACGCCACCGGAAGTCGCGCACGCTCCCATCGAGATGACCCACTTCGGTTCCGGCATCTGCTCCCAGAGCTGGCGAATTACGGGAGCCATTTTGTTCGAAACGCGGCCGGCGATAATCATCAGGTCCGACTGCCGCGGCGACGGCCGAAACACTTCGGCGCCGAAGCGCGCGATATCGAAGCGCGACGCGCCCATCGACATCATTTCAATCGCGCAGCAGGCCAGGCCGAACGTCATCGGCCAGATGGAATTCTTGCGCATCCAGTTGACCGTCGAGTCGAGCGTGGCCATGACGATGCCTTCGGGCACGCCGTCTCCGTAAACAAGCTCCTTGACTACTTTCTTGCCGTTTTCGACATCAACGTAGGGACCGAAGCTGAGCTCTTGGGCCATGGCTATATTTTAACCGCAGAGGACGCCGAGTGCGCAGAGGAACCAAATCTTGGCATTCCTTAGCGTTCTCCGCGTCTCTGCGGTGAAAGACTCCTACGGGTTCAGCACGATCTTGCCGAACATCTGGCTCTTCTCCATGTACTCGTGAGCCGTGCGAATTTCTCTCAACGGAAAAGTATGGTCGATGACCGGCTTGAGCCGTCCGGCGAACACGTGCCCGAGCACTTCATGGAGTTCGCTCATCGTCCCCATGTACGACCCCAGCAGCGCCAGTTGCCGCGAAAACAGAAACCGCAGATCGAGTTCCACTTTCGGTCCCGTGGTAGCGCCGCAGGTCACGAGCGTGCCGCCGGTCTTGAGCGAGCGCACGCTCTCTTCCCACGTAGCTGGCCCAACATGCTCGACCACGATATCGACTCCGTCGAAGTTGGTGATCTTGCGCACTTCCTGAGAAATCTTCTGCTGATAGTGGTTGATAACGAAATCGGCGCCGAGTTCGCGGGCGCGCTCCATCTTACGTTCGTCGCCCGCGGTTGTAATCACGCGTGCGTGGAATAGTTTCGCAATCTGGATGGCGGCAATCCCCACCCCTGAATTCGCGCCCAGCACCAGCACGGTTTGACCGGGACGGATCGCAGCACGTCCTGTAAGCATGTGCCACGCGGTGACGAATACCAGCGGAACGCTGGCAGCTTCATTGAAATCGAGCCAGTCGGGGATGGGAATGATATTGACTGCGGGCACCGCCATCAGTTCACAGTTCCCACCGTCCACGCCGTTGCCGAGCACGGTGAACTGGCGGCACTGATTCTGCAATCCGGCAACGCACTTCGCGCAGTGATTGCAAAAATGCATAGGCGCGAGCAGAACGCGCTGTCCCGGCTTGAGGTCGGTGACGTACTCGCCGACTTCGACGATTTCGCCCGCGATGTCGCTGCCGAGAATGTGCGGCAGGTTGACACCGGGCAGTCCCCTGCGCACGAAAAGGTCAAGATGGTTGAGGGCGCAGGCTCGCACACGAATGAGGACTTGATCTTTGCGCGGCTTGGGATCAGGGACATCTTCGTAGGTGAGGACTTCGGGCCCACCGAATTGATGGATGCGAACCGCTTTCATGGGCACTCCTGAAGCGCCGACAACAGAAATTTGAACCTTTCAAACTAGCACAAAGGCCCTAGCTCTGCGCAGGGACAGCCGCCCCCGGTAGTGGACAAGTTAAATCGAAACTTGACCACTACCCCGCCCCCGGTTGTCTGGTCGAGCGCGGATCAACGGTCGCTGGCTGCACCAATTGACCTTCCCCGCTTCGCAACCCATAATCATCAGCATGGACCTGTACGAGGAGATCGTCCGCCTGCGCAAAGACGGACGCCGCGGGGCCGTGGCGACCATCGTCAATGTGCGCGGCTCGATTCCTTCGTTCAAGACGGCCAAGATGCTGGTGCGCGACGATGGTTCGATCGTCGGAACCATCGGCGGCGGCTGCGTTGAGGCCGAGGTCTGGCAGGCGGCGCGCGAGGTCATGGAATCGGAGAGGCCGCGAACGCTGACCTTTGATCTGAATCAGGATCCAAAGTACGACACCGGCCTCGTGTGCGGTGGAACCCTCGAAATTTTCGTGGAGCCGATTCTGCCGCCCGCCGATCTTTATATTTTCGGCGCAGGCCACGTCGCCGCTAGCCTCTACAAAGTCGCGCGCATCGCCGGATTCGACATCACAGTCATCGACGATCGCGAAGCCTACGCCAGCCGCGAACGCTTCCCCGAGGCGCAGCAGGTGATCGCCGAAGATTTCGAAAAGGCCGCGGCGCAACTCGCGCCCAGCGAGTCTTCCTACATCGTGATCGTCACCCGCGGGCACCGCGACGATATGCGTATGCTGCGTTGGGCCGTGCAAACTCCGGCACGCTACATCGGCATGATCGGCTCGAAGCGGAAGACGATTACCATCTTCAGAGAGCTACAGCGGGAAGGAGTGCCCGCGCATTTGTTCGACCGGGTTCACGCCCCGGTCGGGCTGGATATCGGTGCCATTACGCCCGAAGAGATTGCCGTATCGATCGCGGCGGAGCTGATCGCGAAACGGCGAAAAGTGGAACGAGATCTGCCGCACATGAGCTGGTTCCATCGCAGAGGCCGAGAGTCCGAGGTCGAGCCTAAGGAAAACGTCTAACCGCGGAGTGCGCGGAGAGACGCTGTTTTCTATTTTTGCGCAATCGGCGGTTAAGATTTCAACATGCCGAAGGAAATCGAAATCAAGTTTCGGATTGAGAATCTCCGCGCGCTAACCCGGGCGCTGAAGCAAGCGGGATTCAAGAAAATCACCCGCTCCACCCACGAAATGAATTCCCTCTACGACCTGCCTGGCCAGAAACTGCGCAAGCGGGACGAAATGCTGCGGCTCCGCAAGTACGGCGAGACCTGGACCCTGACGCACAAAGCGAAAAGCAAGACCGGTCGTCACAAAGTACGGGTGGAGATCGAGACCGGTGTGGAGAAAGGCCAGCAGATGGACGCGATTTTGCGTGCAATCGGGTTCGAACCTGCCCTTCGTTATGAAAAATATCGGGCGGAGTGGAGCGACGGCAAGGGCCACGTTGTAGTGGACGAGACTCCGATCGGGAAATTCGGCGAGATCGAAGGGACGCCGCGCTGGATCGACCGCACGGCAGGCACGCTCGGAATCAGCCGGGACGATTACATCACTCAGACCTACGCTCCGATGTTTTTCGAATGGAAGCGGCGGACGCACAGCAAAGCCACGGAGATGACGTTTCGCGCGGTCGGCAAGAAATCAAGAGTCATTCACCGCAGACGACGCCGAGTGCGCAGAGAAAAATCTGGAAGGTAGTGATTTTGCCGCGGACCTCGACAGTTCGAGGCGAAGCTTTTTTCGTCCTCTGCGGTGAAAGCTCTCACGAATTTACCCCGCAGCACTTCTTATACTTTTTACCGCTGCCGCAAGGGCAAGGATCGTTGCGCCCCACTTTCGCCCCCGACCGCACCACTTGCTGCACTTGCAAATCACCCGCCCCAGCCATGCGCGCTTGCTCCAGTTCCTTCTTTTTCTTGCGCTGGAAGGCTGCTTCAATTTCGTCCACTGAAGTCGCGACCTGACGCGGCGGACGTCCATTGCCTCCGCGACCGCCAGTAATCACCGAGGGCACACCAGTATCAGGCCCTTGCTCCGCCACATCGGTCGGACCCCGCCCGTCGCCACCCGGTCTCGCTCCCGCATCCGGCGGACGCTCCATAATCTGCATCAGGTACAGGTAGCGAACCGTTTCCTCCTGAAAGCGCTGCATCATCTCTTCGAACATGTCGTAAGACTCACGCTTGTACTCGACCAGCGGATCATGCTGCGCGTAGCCGCGCAGGTTGATGCCTTCTTTCAGGTGGTCCATCGAAAGCAGGTGATCTTTCCACTGCGCGTCGATCACGCTCAGCATGATCATGCGCTCGTGATAGCGCATCGCCTCGGCGCCGATCAGCGCCTCCTTTGCGTCGTAGCGCGCTTTGAGTTTGTCGAAGATAGCGTCGCCCAGTTCCTGGCGGTTCATCTCCTCCGGCTTGAGGCCTTCGGCGTAGACGTCGACGCCAAAGCGGGTAAAGATCGCATCTTTCAGAGCTTTCAGGTCCCAGTCGGCTTCGTGCGCTTTGGGCGGACAATGCCGTTCGAGAATATCGCCGAGGATTCCAGAAACATAGTCCTCAATGATGAGATCCTTCTGGTCGAGTCCTTCAAGCAACCGGCGGCGCAGGCCATAGACCGCTTCGCGCTGCTTGTTCATCACGTCGTCATACTCAAGCAGGTGTTTGCGGGCCTCGAAGTTCTGGCCTTCGACGGCCTTCTGCGCAGCTTCGACTCGGCGCGTGATCATGCGCGACTCGATAGGAACCCCTTCCTCCATGCCGAGACGTTGCAGCAGGTTCGAAACCCACCCTTTGGGGAAGAAGATTCGCATCAGATCGTCTTCGAGTGAGAGATAGAAACGCGACGAACCCGGGTCGCCCTGGCGTCCGGCGCGTCCGCGAAGTTGATTGTCGATGCGGCGCGCTTCGTGGCGCTCGGTGCCGAAGATGTGCAACCCGCCCGCCTCAATCACTTCGCGATGCTCCTGGTCGGTGTCGGCCTTGTAACGCGTAAAAATCTCGTTCCACTGGTCCGTCGGCACCGCGTATTCATTGCCGGCGTAGTACCAGACGGTGCGGTTCGGATCGTCGGCTTCGGCCTCGATCTTGCCTTGCGCCGCGCGGATGGGCTGCGCGATTCCCTTCTTCACGCATTCCTGCTTGGCCATGAATTCCGGGTTACCGCCAAGCAGAATATCGGTACCGCGACCGGCCATGTTGGTGGCGATGGTCACCGCGCCCTTGCGTCCAGCCTGCGCCACAATTTCCGCTTCTCGCTCGTGAAACTTCGCGTTCAGGACTACGTGCCTGGTCCCCTTCTTCTTCAGCAACTCCGAAAGCCGTTCCGACTTTTCGATCGAGGTTGTACCGACCAGCACCGGTTGATCACTCTCGTGCAGTCTTTGGATTTCATCGGCCGCCGCGAAATACTTTTCCTTCTCCGTGCGATAGACGATATCCGGATTCTCTTTGCGCAGCAGCGTGCGATTGGTCGGAATCACAATCACTTCGAGCCGGTAAATCTTGTCGAACTCCGGCGCTTCAGTTTCCGCCGTACCCGTCATGCCCGCGAGCTTCTTGTACATGCGGAAATAATTCTGGAACGTGATGGTGGCGAGCGTCTGATTCTCGCGCTCGATTTTCACATTCTCCTTGGCTTCTATTGACTGGTGCAGCCCGTCGGACCAGCGCCGCCCCGGCATCAGACGCCCGGTGAATTCATCCACGATGATCACTTCGCCGTCTTTGACCACGTACTCGACATCGCGCTTGTAAAGCGCGTGCGCCTTGACCGCGGTTTCCACGTGATGCTTAATCGCCCAATTTTCCGGATCGGCGACGTTGCCGATCCCCAGCAGCTTTTCAACTTTTTCCCAGCCCTCGTCGGTGACTGTGACATTGCGGTGCTTTTCGTCCACCACATAGTCCCCGGTCATGATCTTGGGCTCGCCGGGTTGTGTATCGATTTCCTCGCCCTTTTCCAGCTTGGGGATAATGCGATTCACTTTGTAGTACTTGTCGGTGGATTCTTCACTCGCGCCCGAAATGATGAGCGGCGTCCGAGCCTCGTCAATCAGGATGGAATCGACTTCATCGACGATGGCAAAGTTATGCACGCGCTGCACGCAATCGCGCAAGTCGAACTTCATGTTGTCGCGCAGATAGTCGAACCCAAATTCGTTATTGGTGCCGTAAGTCACGTCCGCTGCGTAAGCGGCGCGCCGCTGTTCGTCGTCGAGGTCGTGGACGATCACCCCCACTGTTAACCCCAGAAAGCTGTAGAGCTTGCCCATCCACTCGGAGTCGCGCTTGGCCAGGTAGTCGTTAACGGTGACCACATGCACCCCGCGTCCGCTGAGCGCGTTCAGATACACCGGAAGCGTAGCGACCAGCGTTTTCCCTTCGCCGGTCTTCATTTCGGCGATCTTGCCTTCGTGCAGAACCATGCCGCCAATCAACTGCACGTCGAAGTGCCGCATGTTGAGCACGCGCCGCCCGGCCTCGCGGACCACGGCAAACGCTTCCTCGAGCAGTTCGTCGAGAACCGCTTTGAGGGCCCCGCTGCGCTGATCTTCGATTTCCTTCTGACGGTCAGGATCGGCGTCTGCCTCGTCAACGATTGAGCTCAGATGCTCCTCAACACGTGCCCGGAAATCTGCCGTTTTGGCGCGCAGTTGGTCGTCCGAGAGCTTCTGCATCTCCGGTTCAAGCGCGTTGATAGCCTCGACGCGAGGCCGCAGGCGCTTGACCTCGCGCTCGTTCTTCGTCCCGAACACCTTGCCCAACAAAGTGTTGATCAATACGGAAGTCCTTTAGAGAACACACGTCCCCAGTATCAGTAAAAGCCTAGCACATTAGATGCGGCAGGAATGGCGAAGGACGGCAACTCGCAACCGGCCTGGTTCGTATCCGTTCAAAGAAACGGGTTCTGGATGACCAGATCGCCGAAGCGACGGCCATGCTGCATGTCTTCGCTGTAGAGAACTTTGCAACCGCCCTGGAGCGCCGCCGCTACGATGAGAGCGTCGTACCATGCGAGCTGATTTTCGCCATGCAACCGTAAGGCTTCTATCACAAGCGCAGGGGACGAAGATATGGCCATCATCGGGAATAGCGCCTTAAACACGAACGACTCCAGGTCGGACCTGGCGATGGCAAGGCGAAACCCTCGCAAGGCAACGTTGAGAAACTCCTGAACGACTTGATAACTGATGATCGCCTGTTTATCGGCAGCACCGTCTGTAATCAACCGCTGGGCAGTTTTAGCCTTCTCCGGGGAAGATTGGCCGAAGGCATAGACGATGATGTTCGTATCTAGGAAGGACTTAGCGTTCATTCATCTCATCCCGCGTGAACTTCCGCCCAGCATCGGCGTACCTGAGTTTTTCAAATAGCGCTGCTATTTCCGCGCGGCTCACTCTGCGGGAGCCATACCAGTCCAGCCAATCGCGAAAGGCGTCGTTCAACGTCTTTTGCTCGCTGCGAGCGACCTCGCGGGCCAGTTCAATCTTATTTTCATCCGCACTGAACGTGATGTTCTTCATATGGGCTACCGGCGCTCATTCATCTCTTCCCGCGTGAACTTTCGGCCCGCGTTCACATGACGGAGGCTGTTGCAAAGCTCCGTGACCTCCGAGGCGCTAACCCGGCGGGATCCGTACTGAATGAGCCATTCGCGGAAAGCATCGATCAAGGGCCTGTGCTCGCTGCAAGCAACTTCGCGAGCTCGTTCAATGGCAGATTCGGCGGCTCTAAAAGTAATGTTCTTCATAATGGGTCTACCATCGCTCATTCATCTCGTCGCGCGTGAACTTTCGACCCGCATGGACGTAGCGGAGTCTACGCATTAGCGCTTGATATTTCCGCGCTCGAACCCGGCCCACGATCCTCTTTACCCAGTTGCGGAAGAGATCATGAAGTATAGCTCGCACTGTAATAGTGTACACGAGACTCGTGCAACCTACAAGGCGAGTCGCCCCTTGAGCCTACCTGGCTGCCTAGAGCGACAGCTTCGCCGAGCCGCGCGCCCCAAGAGGGCATAACAGACCTCAGTCATGAAAGGGCAACTGTTCTGACGTTGGAACTCCAGTGCTAGAATCTCGGGATGAGGGCGATGACGTCAGTTTGGGGAAGCCCGATCCCCGATAAGCCAGTTCTTCAATACTGGAAGTGCTCCGACTGTCCTTGGACCTGCGACCTTCCCGCGCGCTATCCTAGAAACCCACAGGGGCGGGAAGCAGAAGCTCTGGCGAGGTTCAAGAAGCACAGCTGCGTCGAATACAATGCAGCGGCGCGAGGGACTCTGTCCGCGCTGCGAGGGCCCCAGTTGGCGTCCACTGATCAGGCCGGCAGAATAAAGACGCTAGAAAGCGAGGTTTGCGCACGAGCGTTGTGGCTTGAGTTATATGAAAACCGGCCAATTCATAGAGAGAAAGAAATCGTCGCCTACTGTTCGCACAGTGAACAATATGAGCAGATCATTAAGGAAATTCACCACCTAGCAAATCCCAAGTGACCTAGGAGAACTGGGCCCTGCCATGAAGCAATACGAGTCGACCTGCCCCGCATGCGGCGGAACTGGAAAAAAGAAAAGCGATTCCGGCAAAGGCTACACCGATGAAGACTGCCCAAAGTGTGAAGGAGCAGGAAGCATTGTAGTGCGTGAAACTTTGCCCGGAGACGATCCGTTCCCGCCCCGCAGATACTAGTCCTTCTTGTTGGTGTCGAGCAGCCTCATCGCGGCAAACTTCTCTTATCCTGCTATTCAGTTTCATAACTCAAACGACCCACAGCGTCGTTCCTAGTTTTCCCCAGCTGTCTTTAGTATATTCACCTCGACCCATGCCCACCTTCTACCAGCGAATCCAGGAAGCGGCCCTGAAGTTCCCCAACAACGTTGCCCTTGAGATTCAGCGCCAGCAGACGGTGGAGCGGGTCACATTCGCCGAACTGTCCCGCATGTCGGAAAGCGTCGCGAACTGGCTCTCGACTCGAGTTCCGCGGGACGCGCGCGTAGCGATTCTGGCGGCGAACCATCCCCGCTGGGTGACGGCGTATTTAGGCATCATTGCCGCTGGCCGAACCGCGGTTCCGCTCGACACCGCTTTTCACGGCGACCAGGTAAAGAAGTTGCTCATTGACTGCGGGTCTTCCATGTTGTTCTGCGACGTAAAGCATCTCCCGGTGGCGATGGAAGCAGCCGCAGGAATCAATGTCGGTCTAATAATGACATCGGCGGCAGCCGAGCAGAATTCCACGCCGACTAAACTGGGCGCACCCGTTCTTGTCGGCGATCTTGATTCCATTTTCGCCGCTGGCCCCGCCGGCTTTCAGCCCATCGTCCCGGCCGAGAGCGACCTAGCGGCGCTGCTCTACACCTCGGGCACCACCGCCGATCCGAAGGGCGTCATGTTCACCCACGCCAACCTCGTCGGCGAGGCCAACGCCGTGTTCGGTGTCGTTAAGATCGGCCCCGAGGATGCGCTGCTCGGAATTCTCCCCATGTTTCACGTCCTCGCCCAGATGGCGAATCTCTTTCTGCCCTTGTTCAACGGCGCGCGCGTCGTCTACCTGGAAACGCTGAACACCACCGAATTGCTGCGCGCTCTGCAGGAACGCAACATCACCGCGTTTTGCGTTGTGCCCCAGTTTTTCTACCTTATCCACGAGCGCATTCTGAAAGAGCTGCACAAACGCGGCAAGCTCACGCTCTCGCTGGTGCACACGCTGATGGCGCTCAACCGCACGCTGCGCCGAATCGGAATCAACGCCGGCAAACTTTTCTTCGGCAAGATTCACGCCACCTTCGGCCCTCGCATGCGCTATCTGGTCACCGGGGGCTCGCGATTCGATCCAGCCATTGCCCGCGATTTTTACTCGTTTGGCATCGACGTTCTGAACGCCTACGGTCTCACCGAAACTACCGGTGGCGCTTTCCTCAATCCTCCGGGGCACATCGTATTTGGATCGGTCGGAAAACCCTTCCCCGGAATCGAGGCCCGAATAGTGGACCCGAAAGCGATAGAAGAGGGCGCGCCGCCTGCCGGTGAGATTGCGATCCGCGGCGCGATCGTGATGAAGGGATACTGGAATCGCCCCGAGGCCACTGCCGAAATCCTGCGCGATGGCTGGTTCTACACTGGCGATCTGGGCTACTTCGATTCCGGCGGCAATCTGTTCATCACTGGGCGGCGCAAGGAAGTCATCGTGCTCGCCAACGGCAAGAATGTCTATCCCGAAGAGATAGAAAACCACTACCTCCAGGCGCAGTACGTGAAGGAAATTTGCGTGATGGCGCTGGAATCCCGCCCGGGAGATCCAACGTCAGAGCGGCTGCATGCCGTGATCGTGCCCAACTTCGACCTGCTGCGGGAGCGCAAGATCGTCAACGCAAAAGAGGCAATCCGCTTCGAGATCGAGGCGCTCTCGCACAAGATCGCCTCCACCAAACGCCTGGGAAGTTACGACATCTGGCAGGAAGACCTGCCGCGCACCACAACCCGCAAGTTAAAACGTTTTCAGATCGAAAAGAAAGTTCGCGAGCTGCAGCAAAAACAAGACACCGGCGATTCGGATATTGGCGCTGAGAAACCGCTGACCGACGACGAGCGGCGGTGGCTGGAGCGCGATGATGTGAAGCGCGCCCTGCTCATCGTGCAGGACTCTTTGCACGACTCGGCGCGCACCCATCGCCACGCGATTCGTCCCACCCACAACCTGGAACTCGATCTCGGACTAGACTCCATGCAGCGCATCGAATTGCTGACCGCGCTCGAGCAGCAACTCGGCGGCCAAGTGCCCGAGGCGCAATTGGCGGAAATTTATTCGGTACGCGACTTGGTCGACGCCATCCTGGCGAGCTCCAGCCGCGGTGAGGGCGAGGCCAGGACGACGGCAGCGCCCGCGTGGTCGACCATCTTGAGCGAACCGGTGACCGATCCCGAAGTGCTCGCGCTGGTGCGCCACAATGTTTTTGCCGAGGTCTTTTTCTTTCTCCTGGCGAGGTTGATCTATCTTTTCGCGCTCGACCGCTTTCACCTAAAGGTGCGCGGACTGGAGAATGTCCCCGACAAAGGACCCTTCCTGCTCTGTTCGAATCACCAGAGCTACGTCGATCCGTTTGTGATGGTCGGGGCCCTGCCCTATCGAGTGTTTCGCGATGCCTTTGCGGTGGGCACGAGTGACATCTTCGGCGAAGGATTTATGCGGCGGCTAGCGCGCTGGCTTCGTGTCGCGGTCGTTGATCCCGACACCAACTTGATGCCCGCCATGCGCGCCGGCGCTTACGGTCTCAGCCAGGGACACATTCTGGTTCTCTATCCAGAGGGCGAACGCACCAACGACGGCAACCCGAGGGTATTCCGCAAAGGCGCCGCGATTCTCTCGATTCACACGCAGGCGCCGATTGTTCCCATCGCGATTGAGGGCTTCTATGAAGCCTGGCCGCGTCACAAGAAATTTCCAAAATCCGCCGATCTGCAACTGGTATTCGGCAAGCCGATTCAGCCACCGCCAGCAAGTGAGGCGAGCGAGGCCACCTATGGACGGTTGACGTCCGAGTTGAAAGCAGAAGTGGTGGCCATGTGGCAACGTCTGCGCGAAAAGGAGTTGCGGGGAAGAGAATTGCGCGACAAAGAATTTCGGGAGCCGCAACCCGATTCGAAGCCTTCTGCGCTGGTTGAAAACCTTTGACGTTACGCGCTCGTGACCTTACGCCCCGGCGCCTCGAGCCTGCCCGCCCAGGGCTTTGGTAAAGGCGTCCACTACGCCGGTGTGGAACTTCTGGCCTGCCCCCGCCACAATCTCCTGCTCGGCTTGTGCCGGCGACAGGGACCTGCCGGAAGCGCCGCTGATCAGCTTTTGGTAGGCATCCGCCACGGTCAGAATATGAGCCTCGATGGGAACGTTGACCGAACGCGCTCCCTGATCCTGCACGATCTGCTGCGCCACGATGATCGGGATCACCCGCCGCAGCGAGTTTCCCGCCGCCTGCGTGCGGGCATCGGACTTGCGCGGTTTGCGGAAGCTCGCCACCACCTCGTCACGGCTCACGTCGGCGGCCTTGTAGAGAATGTCGTTGCTGATGCCGAGTTTGCTCAGGTCCCGCAGCAACACCGCCGACCGCAACAACTCGATCCGATCCGAACCCAGACCCATCGCCTCCGCCATCCTGGTTGACGCTTCCACCACCCTTTGGCTTTCGCCGGTGCCCAGCTTCTCGTTGGCCATGAAGTGTTGCAACACCAGCAGCAGGCCGCTGAAACTGTCCCGTATGTCGGTGGTCATCGCTTCCTTACGCTCGTAAAGTGTCCCCATCACGTAGCCAACCACGACCAGAACTCCGGCCCAGATGGCGAAGTTGAACAGCCGTTCCCCAGGCAACGTCAGCACTTTGTGCGTGGGCGTCAGCTTATTCAGGAAGTCCAGCAGTACGACCATGAATACGCCCGCGAAGGCAGTAAGGGTCGCGTGCCGGCGACCGAAGAAGTACGCCGAGTACAAAGTCGGCAGAAAGTAAATGCAGAGCGCCATCGGCAGCGACTCGGCGAAGAACTGCACTGTGACTGCGATCAGGAACAGCGATAACAGCAAAATACTTTCCTTGGCGATTTTACTCATCGTTGATTACCCAATAGTGCTCTCAGTCGATGTCACGGTTGCAAGGTACGATTGCTGTTTCGCCGCTCGCGGTTCGTCGTTCGCTGTTTGTCGTTCGCTGTTCGTTAGCGTGAGACAAAGCACCGCTTCTGCCATGTTGAAGCAATCTGGCCGCCGACGAAAGTTACCAGGGTCACGCGCGGCGCTCCGATGATTCCTATCTCCCACCGATTCCAGCTGGGTCCGGCGGCAGCACGTCGGTAACTTGGAGGCCTTCGGTCAGCGGTTGCACAATAACAACGTTTTGCGGCGCCGAACCCCCTTGCTCTCGTGGCGACAGGGGGCGGCAAAGAAACTCATGGCGAAGCGCATCAGCGAACGTTTCGGCCGATACGAAATACTCTCCGAACTGGGACGGGGAGCGATGGGTGTTGTCTACAAAGCGCGCGATCCCAAAATCAACCGTATCGTCGCGGTGAAAACCATTTCGCTGGCCGGCCAGCCACCCGAAAATGAACAAGAGTATCGCGAGCGTTTCTTCCGCGAGGCCGAAGCCGCGGGCCGCGTCTCGCATCCCGGAATTGTGACCATTTTCGATGTGGGCGAGGAACCAAAGACGCGGGCTCCCTACATCGTCATGGAATTTGTGAGCGGAGAGTCCCTCGACAAGCTGCTCTCCAAGGACGACCGCAAGCTACCGGTGCAGACTGCGCTCCAGTTGGCCCTCGAACTCGCCGAAGCGCTCGATTGCGCCCACCGTCAAGGCGTGGTGCACCGCGACCTGAAGCCCGCGAACATCCTGATGACCGACGACGGCCACGCCAAAATTACCGACTTCGGAGTAGCGAAACTCAACCTCTCCAACCAAACTCTCGCCGGACACGCCTTGGGCACTCCCGCCTACATGTCGCCCGAACAACTCAGTGGCGATGCCGTCGACGGCCGCTCCGACTTGTTTTCCCTGGGTGTGATCTTATACACCGTTCTGACCGGCCACAGGCCGTTTCAAGGGAACAGCGCTCTCACCGTCTCGTTCAAGGTCGTCAACCGCGAGCCAATACCCGCGACGCTTCTCGATACCGAGTTACCCGAAGGCCTTGATCGCATCATCCAAAAAGCCATGGCGAAAGATCCCGCCGAGCGCTATCAGCGTGGTGCGGAAATGGCACTCGACATCAAAAAACTGCAGGAAGAACGAGCGCGGGCGAGCAGCGCCAAGGCCAAGCATGCGACCGCGTCAGCAGGCATCGGTGCACCAAGCGCGAATGAAAAACCGCGAGCGCCGGCTACTCCAGGCCAGCCCGCTCCGGTCCAATTTGCTCCAGGCCGCCCGGTTCCAGGACGACCCGCTCCGCTCCAGCAACCGGCTTCGCGAGAACCAGCGGCTGCCGCGCCGAAACCCCCATCCAGTACGTTAGCTCCGCTCTTGGGGAAAGAAGCGGCGGACAAGCTCCGCAAGTTGTCAATTGCCGCGGTGGTGCTTTTTGCCGGACTTTTTATCCTCGGCCTCTGGGTCATTTCATTTGGCCCGCAAGGTGTGCGCCCCAGAGCCGCCGCGCCATCGCATCCCGCCGATACCGTCGCCCCCGTCAAAGCCGCCGCACCGCCGGAGGCGCCGCCTGCGAGCGCGACCGCTTCGTCCCACACCACGCCGAAGCCGGTAGCAAAACAGCTCCCCAAGCCGAGTAAGCCGCGACAAACCGATTCGCCCGCCGTGAAAGTGCTCCGCGCCACCTTACCACCAGTCGCTCCGGCACTTACTCCAGTAGCTGCGCCAGTGGTTACGCCCGCCACGTTACAGATCGAAGTGGACCACAAATTCGCCCAGGCCCGTCTCTCGATCTGGGTGGATGAAGCGCTGACTTACACGCGCGCTCTCGAAGGAACCGACAAAAAACGTCTGGGTGTGTTCCACCATGTCGAGGGTCATGAATTACATCTCATGCGGGTGCCGCCTGGGAAACATCGTCTCCGCGTGCGAGTAACCTCGGGTGCCGACACCGAAGCCACCACCGAAGCAGCCACCACAACGTCCACCACTGTGCCCGCCGCAGCTCTCACCGGAGCGCCGACCGGTGTTCCGGCGAAAATCCCGAGCAAAGTGGCGACCGCAGTGCCGACCTACGACCAGTCCGCCTTCGTGGACGGGGACTTTACCAGCGGGAAAGAAAACGTGTTACAGATAACCTTCAACAAGCACGGCGAGATCAATCTAAGCCTGCAATAGTTCCTGTCTGTGTGGGGCGGACAATCCTGTCCGCCGCTTTTGACTTTCTGTTTGGCGTCGTGGCTTATTCAGTCGCAGGCTGTTAACCAACTGGTACTGGGTACCCCCTCCCCCCGGTCTATTGGAATCATGGGGTTAGGAGGAAAATCCAGCTCCGGTCTCTGATTCTAAAAGACTTACAGGTAGAGTCTTTGAAAACAAATGACTTAGCGGCGATTTCGCTTCTTTTCGTTGTCAAAGAGCCCCAAAATGGGATTGGGGCGGTTTCGATAGCCGTCTCTTGGGAGACTGGCGCAGCTCTTCGCTGTCCTAATCAGATTTCATTGTCGCGCAGCGTGGGGTACGCGGAGCAGCAATCCTCGAACCTCAGCGGCTAAAGCCGTCTTTCACTCACGACAGTATCGCAGCGGTGAACCGCTGCGCCACCCTAAAGCGGCTCAGACACTGATGACCTTCCCATTTCGGCAGCACGTCACTTGGCTCGCGGGTGCGTCTGGTCGTAGACATTCATTACGTGCTTGACTGAGAGCTGGGTGTAGCGTTGCGTTGTCGCGAGGCGCTCGTGGCCTAGTAGTTCCTGGATGGCGCGCAGGTCCGCTCCCTCTTCTAGCATGTGGGTGCCGAAGGCGTGACGCAGCGTGTGGGGATGAACGTCGGGCGATAATCCCTTGGCGACGGCGATGTGTTTGACGATGCGGCCTACGCTCCGGGTGGTGAGGCGTCCGCCGCGCTGGTTGATGAGGAGCGCGGACGTTGTTTTGGCGGTCGTGCTTTTTGAGGCATTTCTCAGTGAGAGGAGCAGTTGTTGCCGCCACGGCAGGTAGACGGAGAGCGCCGCCAGCGCTGAGCCTCCGAAGGGGACGTAGCGTTCTTTCTTTCCTTTGCCTCGGATCAGGATGGCTTCGTTGCTTAGGCTGATGTCGTCGAGATCGATGCCTACCAGTTCCGAGTTGCGGATGCCGCAGCCGTAAAGCAATTCGAAGAGCAGGCGATCGCGCTCGGGAAACGATGCCACCTCGGGCATTTGGCCGTCGAGGACGGCGTTTATTTCCTCTATGGTTGGAACGCGCGGCAGTTTTTTTGGCAGGCGCGGAGTTGAAACGAGCTTGGCGGGATTCTGCTCGACTACGCCTTCCTGCGCCAGCCAGCGGTAGAGCGAGCGCACGGCGGCGAGGGCGCGGGCTACGGAAGTCTTGCTCAATCCTTTGTCGTAGAG
>Ga0209415_10007370_pt1 | contig 19233 bp, 13 predicted proteins | sample PeaSoiSIISIP2007_FD_187696 | JGI IMG/M metagenome (GOLD analysis project Ga0209415, IMG submission 187696) | Peat soil microbial communities from Weissenstadt, Germany - SII-SIP-2007 (SPAdes) (version 2) | ecosystem: Environmental > Terrestrial > Soil > Wetlands > Peat | place: Germany... | reverse complement strand
CTGCGGGCCGGTGAGGAACTCCGCCGCCCCGGCGATGTCGTGTGGTGTGCCGACCCGGCCGGCCGGGCTCATCGCCAGCATCGCCCGCATCGACTCGCCGTGCTCGCTCTCGAACTCGGCGTTCCCCATCGGCGTCGAGATCAGGCCGGGCGAGATGGTGTTCACCCGGCCGCCGCGGCGTCCCCAGAGGATCGACGCGGCCCTCACCCGCAGATGGTTCGCCCGCTTGGCGATCGAGTAGGCGATCCCGGGATCGCCCAGCGCATCGGGTGCGAGCTCGGGGAGCGCGAGCAGTTCGGGGGTCGGCGTGGTGGCCAAGCGCCTTTCGAGGTCGCCGTCCACCGGGAGGAGCCACCCGGCCATCGACGCGATGAAGACCCCCGCCCCCCCTCTCGCGATGACGGCGCCGAACTCGTCCAGCATCAGCGCGGTGCCGAGCAGGTCGACCCGCAGGACCGCCTCGGCCGAGGCCTGGACCGGGGAGACCCCGGCCGTGTGCACCACCGCCTCCACTCGCCCGAGACGGTCGGCCGCCGCCGCCAGCGCCGCCACGGCGTCGTGGTCGGACACGTCGGTCGGATGCTCCTCCACCCGGCACCCCTCGGCCCGCAGGTCCTCGGCCGCGGCGTGGAGCGCCTCGGGGTTCACGTCGGCCAGCACCAGGGTGGCCCCCGGCCCGAGGCGGTGGGCCACCGCGGTGCCCATGCCGCCGAGACCGGTCACGACCACCACCCGTCCACCGTCGGCCATCGTCCTCCCCCGTGTCGTGGCGCCGAGCCCCGTCATACCCTGCCGAGCACCGGGCCGCCAGACCCGCTCGGGGGAACCGGCCTCAGGCCGGGGCCGGCTCGACGGTCACCGGCACCCCGGAGTAGCGCACCATCCCGGTCACCGGGTCGATGACGTCCTTGTCGGTGAGCAGGTTCACGTTGGCAACCCGGTGGTGCCCGTGGGGCACCGACACCGCGCCGCGACGGATGGAGGGGTCGACCTTGGCGATCCCCTCCACCTGCCCCCGCTCGGTGCGGACGATCACCGGCTGACCGTCGAGGACCCCCGCCTCGCTCGCATCGTCGGGGTGCAGCTGCACCTGGAGCGTCTCGCCGAGGAAGTCGAGCGCCCCGTTGAGCTTGCGGGGTTGGCGGCGCGGCACCAGCACGAGAGGGGCGGGCGGCTCGAGCCCGGCCAGCTGGTCGACCAGGATCTGCGGCGCCAGCCGCCAACCGCCCGAGCGGTCGAGGTACTGCTCGACCCACGGGGCCGGGACCTCGAAGGGCAGCTCGACGTACCCGGTGGCGGCGACCTCGTCGTAGGTGCAACGGGCGGCCGCGAGCGTCTTCGACAGCATCTCTTCGTCGGTGCCATCGGGATCGGCCAGCTCGAAGCCGAGGCGCCGGCCGAGCTCGGCGAGGACCCACCAGGCGGATCGGCGGTCGCCGACCGGCTCGACGACCGCTTCGGTGTGCTGCATCGACAGATTGGGAACGAGGAAGTCCCACAGGGTCAGGTCGGCCCGCTCGAGTTGGTCCTTGGTGGGCAACACGTGGGTGGAGACCTCGGTCGTGGTGTTGGCGATGATCTCGGTCGTCGCGAGCACCTCGAGCGACCGCAGCGCCGGCTCGAGCCGGTTGGCGTCGGGGAACGAGGTCATCAGGCTCCCTCCCAGGTTGAGGAAGGCGCGGATGTTGCCGGCCCCGATCTCGTCGGACAGCACCGCGCACGGCCACTCCCCGAGGAAGGCCTGGGCGTCCGGACGCGAGCGCGGCCCGGGTCCGAAGAGGCCGTCGGGTGGGAGGACGGGCAGTTCGAACGAGTCGAACTGGAGGTTGAACCCGGGGTGGAACCACACGCCCCCGGGCCGGTTCATCGCCCCCGTGACGATCATCAGGACCCACGCCAGCCAGGCGGTCACGTTGCCGGCGATGCCGGGCATGGTGACCCCGGTCCCGGTGTGGATGGCGACGGGCCCGGCCCGTCGGACCGCGGCGAGGAGCTCGTCCAGGTCGCCTTCGGGCAGCCCGGCCAGGTCGGCCACGTGGCGCCGGTCGAACGGCTCGAGCGCCGCGGCCAAATCGGCGCCGCCGACGCAGCGGTGCTCGAGGACCTCCCGGTCGGCCCCGTCTTTCAGCAGCTCTCGGATCACGTAGGCGAGGACCGCGTAGTCCGTGCCTGGCCTCGGCGCGAGGTGGTGGTTGGCCAGCCTCGCCGTCTCGGTGGCGCGGGGATCGAGGACCCAGACCTCGGCGTGGGACCGCACGGCCCGGATGGCCGACACCGGGTCCGACAGGGCGATGTTGTGTCCGTGGGAGACGACCGGGTTGACGCCGATGTACAGCACCATGTTCGCCCGCTCGTAGTCGATGTGGCTGGTGAACCCCGGGAACCCGCCGACCAGATGGGAGACGAGCGTCTTCGCCGTGCCGTCGATCGTGAGCGGGCTGAATTTGGCCGGAGTGCCGATGGCGCCGTGCAGGGCCTCGACCATCTTGTAACCGGCGGCGTCCATGCCGAGCCCGCTGCCGAAGTAGACGCCGACCGATTCGGGGCCGTGCCGGTCGATGATCGCCCGGACGCGTTCCCCGAGGTCGTCGAGGCACGCCTCCCAGGTCGTCGGTCGCAACTCTCCGTCGACCCGCATCATCGGCCGTTCGATGCGGTCGGGATGGTGATGGATCGCCGGGAGCGCGCGACCCTTCGGACAGGTGTAGCCGTGCGACATCGGGTGGTCCTTGTCGCCCCGGACCCTGACGACCGTGTCCCCCTCGACATCGACGAGGATGCCGCAGACCGCGGTGCAGATCCGGCAGAAGCTGTGCACCGTCCGCACGTCCGCCTCGGCCATCTCCGCCTCCCTCGAGCCGCCCGCGTCAGCCTATGACCTGGTTCTCCTCGCGGCACTCTGTGCCAAGCTCGAAGCCCGCACTCGGACCGGGAAGACGCACAAGGATGGAGGTGACGGTGGACTCGTACGCCAGCGGAACTTCGACGATCCCCCTGCTCGGGCAGACCATTGGTCAATCCCTGCACGCCGCCGCTGCCCGGATGGGCAGTCACGAAGCCCTCGTCGACAGGCCATCGGGTCGACGATGGACCTATGCCGAGCTGCTCGATTGGGTCGGGGACGTCGCGGCCGGGCTTCTCGCCAAGGGCGTGAGGAAAGGCGATCGCGTCGGAATCTGGTCGCCCAACTGCGCCGAGTGGGTCGCAGCCCAATACGCGACGGCACTCATCGGGGCCATCCTCGTCAACATCAACCCGGCCTACCGGACGTCGGAGCTCGCCTACGTGGTGAACCAGTCGGGCTTGGAGTTGCTCCTGAGCGCCACGGCCTTCAAGACGAGCGACTACCGGGGAATGGTGGAGGAGGTCCGCCCGGGTGTCGCCTCCCTGCGAGAGGTGGTCTACATCGGCGACCCGACCTGGGACGACCTCGTGCAGTCAGGTCGGGCGACCCCGAAAGGCGCGCTCGAGGAGGCCTCAGCGGAGCTCTCGTTCGACGACCCGATCAACATCCAGTATACGTCGGGCACGACCGGGTTCCCGAAGGGCGCCACCCTGTCCCACCACAACATCCTGAACAACGGGCACTTCGTCGGGGGCCTTCTCGGATACGGCCCCTCCGATCGGGTGTGCCTGCCGGTGCCCTTCTACCACTGCTTCGGAATGGTGATGGGAACGCTTGCCTGCGTGAGCCACGGTTCCACGATCGTCATCCCGGCCCCGCTGTTCGACCCGCGCGCCACCCTCGAGGCGGTGCAGGCGGAACGATGCACGTCGCTGTACGGCGTTCCGACGATGTTCATCGCCGAGCTCGGGCTCGAAGACTTCGCGGCCTTCGACCTGTCGTCCCTCCGCACCGGGATCATGGCCGGCTCTCCGTGCCCGGTCGAGGTGATGAAGCGGGTCATGAGCGACATGCACATGACCGAGATCTCAATCTGTTACGGGATGACCGAGACCTCTCCGGTCTCCACTCAGACCCGCGTGGGCGACGATCTGGAACATCGGACGGCCACCGTCGGCTCCGTGATGCCGCACGTCGAGATCCAGATCGTCAACCCCGAGACGGGGCGGATCGTCGAGCGCGACATGCCCGGTGAACTGTGCACACGGGGCTACTCCGTGATGCTCGGCTACTGGAACGAACCGGAGAAGACCGCGGACGCCATCGATCCGGCCGGATGGATGCACACGGGCGATCTGGCCGTGATGCGACAAGACGGCTATGTCAACATCGTCGGCCGCATCAAGGACCTGGTGATCAGAGGGGGCGAGAACATCTATCCCCGCGAGATCGAGGAGTTCCTCTACGACCACCCCGACATCGAGGAGGTCTCGGTGATCGGGGTGCCCGATCACCGCTACGGAGAAGAGCTAATGGCCTGGATCCGGCTGCGGCCGGGGGCCGAGCCCCTTGATGCCATCTCCCTCCGCGAGTTCTGCAGCGGCCGCATCGCCCACAACAAGATTCCTCGCTTCGTCCGAGTCGTCGACGAGTTCCCGATGACCGTCACCGGCAAGATCCGAAAGATCGAGATGCGCGAGATCAGCATCCGCGAGCTTGGACTGGAGATGGTCGCCGCGACCGAGACGGCGTGACCCGGCCGGAGGCCCGGTTGCTTCAGAGGTCGGCCGTGGTCTCAGTCCCGCCCATCTGCTGCACGAACGGATAGATCCGAGTGAAGTCGACGGCCGGATCCGACTCGGAGAACTGCTGCCACACCGAACTGATCAGAGGGCCGAGCACCGAAGGCGCGTTCTGTTCGCGGACCGCCTCGACGTAGAGCTGCATGTCCTTCGACATGAGCGAGTTGGTGAAGCCGGCCGCGTAGGTGCCGGTCAGCACGTGGCGGGGAAACTTGTCGCTCGTGGCGCCGCTCTGGCCGCTCGATGAGTTCAGGACCTCGAGCATCGTCCCCATGTCGAGCCCGGCCGACAACCCGAACGAGACCGCCTCGCTCGTCGCGAGGAGCGTGGTGGCCGAGAGGAAGTTGTTGGCGAGCTTGAGCGCCTGCGCCATTCCGGCTCGCTCGCCGACCCTCTGCCGCCGATCGCTCAAGCCAGCCAGTATCGGCTCCACCGCGTCGCAGGCGTCCTTCGGTCCGGCGTACATGACCGACAGGGTGCGGGCCCGGGCACCGGCGACACCTCCCGAAACGGGTGCGTCGACGTACGACGCCGAGACAGACCCGAGGACTCGGGCATTCTCCTCGGCCGCCGTCACGCCGATGGTGGACGTGTCGAGGACGTGCTGCACGCTCCGACGAGCCTCGCCGACAGTCGCCAATACGACCTGACGGGAGGCGAGGCCGTCTGGGAAGGCTGAGCACGAGGACCTCGGCGTCCCGAACGAGGTTGCCCACACTCGGGGCGAATTTCGCACCGCCGGGGCATCGCCCCGGCCCAGCCACGTCGAACGCGACGAGGTCGAGACCCGCCCCGACCAGGTTCTCGGCCAGCGCGCTCCCCATGTTGCCGAGACCGATGATCCCGACGATCACGGCGTCCCACCCTGCTCGGCCCGCACCCGATCAGCTTCCACGATCACCTCGACGCTCACGCTCGGCCCGGTCACGGCCGACGACCTGCCGACCACCACCTCGAACCGCCCCGAATCCAGCTGCCATCCGGCCGAACGCCGGCTCTCGGCAAGGAAGTGCGCGGTGACCGTCCCGACCCGCTCCGCCACCTTGTCCCAGTCGTGCTGGCCCGGATCCCAGTAGGCGAACGATCGGTCGTCGAGCTGGAGATCGACGACGGTCGACTTCCCGGGATCGAGCCACACCTTCGAGAACGCCTTCAGCTCCTTCGGCGGGCGCGCCAGCCTCGGGCTCACCGGCGCGACGTAGCACTGGACCACCTCCGATCCGGGCCGGGTGCCGGTGTTACGCACCTCGACCGACACGGTCAGGACGTCGCCCGACCGGAAGGTGGGCGACGACAGCCGCGGCGCGCCGATCTCGAAGGTCGTGTAGCTGAGGCCGTGGCCGAACGCAAAGCGCGGCTCGATGGCGCGGTGCTCATACCCCCGGTACCCCATGAACAGCCCCTCGCCGTAGAGGAGCTCGCCGTTCTCCCCCGGGAAGTGGTCATAGGACGGGTTGTGCTCGAGTCGCATCGGGATCGTGGTGGGCAGCCGGCCACCGGGCTCCGTGCTGCCGGTCAGGACCTGCGCGACGGCGTCGGCCATCTCGTCGCCACCGAACCAGCACTGCACGATCCCGCCGACATCGTCCGCCCAGGGCATCGCCACGGGGGCCCCGGTGTTCAGGACGACCACCGTCTTCGGGTTGGCCGCCGCGACCCTCTCGATCAGCTCGTCCTGACGGCCGGGGAGATGGAGTGACGACCGGTCGTGGCCCTCGGACTCCCACTCCTCGGTGGTTCCGACGAACAGCACCGCCAGATCGGAGGCGGCCGCCGCCGCGACCGCCCGATCGATCAGCACGTCGGTGTTCTTGGTCCGGTACCCGATCCGGACGCCCGCGATCGTCGGGTTCCCCCGGGCGTACTCGACCACGAACTCCTTGGCCACCCCGGCCGTGAAGCCCACCTCGTGGGTGATGTCCTGGCTGGCGCCACCGAAGAAGTCCCTTCCTCCCGGAGGTGGCGGGTCGACGAAGCCGTCGAGCACCGGGTCATCGTCGATCGAGAGGCGAGCCCTGCCGCTCTGGGCCAGTGCGATCTCAAAGGTCCCGTCCTCGTCGGACACCACCAAGCCGCGGATCCGCATCGACCAGTCGGTGCTCGGATACCCCTGGGCCGATGTGTTCATGACGAAGAGCCGGAGCTCGTCGAGCTCGCCCCGCTTCATCGGCTCCCCGGCCAGCTCGGAACCATCGAAGAGCTCGTATGAGAAGCCGCTCGTCGCCCGGAGGACCCCTCGGCCGATGACGGTCGCCGAGCGATCGACCTCGCAGCCGCGCTCGACCACGACGGCGACGTCACCGAGGGCCGAGGCGAGCGGATCGATCATCGTCGGCTGTCGACGCTTCATCACCTGGGCCGACCCTCCGCCTTGGATCCTCGGCAGTGACGCGTTCGGCCCGATGACGGCGACCTGTCGGAGCCCCGAGGAGTCGATCGGGAGGATGCCGTCGTTGGTGAGGAGCACCGTGGCCTCGGCGGCGGCCCTCCGGATGAGGGCGAGATCGTGGTCGGTCGGCGGCTTGGGGTCGATCGGCGGGGTCGGTGCATCGAGTGCGCCGATCCGGTTCAGCCCGTTGAGGAGGCGCATGACCGCGTTGTCGAGATCAGATGCGAGCGACCCGGCCCCCGCCTCGACCGCCTCTCGCACCTTTGACCCGAGGGATCTCCCCGGACCCGGCATCTCCAGGTCGAGGCCGGCACCCAGCGAGCCACGGGTGTCGACGATCCCGAACCAGTCGGTCATGACGATCCCTTCGAACCCCCACTCGTCCCGGAGAAGATCGGTGAGCAGCGCCCGCTGCTCGGTCACCCACGCGCCATTGACCCGGTTGTAGGCGGTCATGAGGCCGAGGACCCCACCCTCCCGGACGGCCAGCTCGAAGGGAACGAGGTACAACTCCCGCAGGGCTCGTTCCTCGACGACCGAACTGATCGAACCCCGTTCGAACTCCGCATCGTTGGCCACGAAGTGCTTCACGGTCGCGAACACGCCGTTGGATTGCACCCCCCGGATGTAGCCGGCGGCGAGGCGGCCGGAGAGGAGCGGGTCTTCCGAGTAGCACTCGAAGTTCCGTCCGGCCAGCGGCGAACGATGCAGGTTGACCGTCGGGGCGAGGAGGCCGCGACAGCCCCGGTCGAGGGCCTCCCTTCCGACCAGTTGGCCCAGACGCTCGGCCAGCTCAGGATCCCAGGTCGCGCCGATTGCCGATCCGCACGGGATGCACGTCGACGAGGGACCGCCGAGGCCGGGGTAGCTCGGACCGCGAGCGCCGTTCGGACCATCGGTGACCCGGATCTTCGGTATCCCGAGCCGCTCGACCGGGACCATCGACATCATGTCGTCGCCGGCGGTGAGCGAGGCCTTCTCCTCGAGCGTCAACTTCGAGAGCAGCTCTTCGGTGTCGGCCATGGGGCGTTCCTTCCCCGTCGACCACGTGGCGAATGGGCCCGCGCTCGCCGGCGTGAGTGAGTGTCGAGTTTGCGATCGCCCTCAGTGGCCGTAGCTCGTCGTCTCCGCGAGCTCTGCCGCTCCCGCCATCAGATCGAGCACGATCGGCCCGAAGGCCTGCAGCTTCTCGTCGTCGCCGGCCCGCTGGAAGCCCTGCTCGAGGACGATCGCGAGCTTCCACTTCGCCAGGATCACGTAGTAGTCGATGTCGTCGACCTGTCGGCCCGATACCGCTGAGTAGTGGGAGAGGATCTGGTCGCGCGAGGGCATCCCCAGCAGGTCGACGTAGCTCGAGCCGGCCGCCTCCGGCGCGTTGGTGTCCTCCGGCCACGCCTGCACCATCCAGGCCAGGTCCAGCTTGGGGTCTCCAACCGTCCCCATCTCCCAGTCGACGATGGCGGCAAGACGGGCCGGTGCACCGTGGCGATACATCACGTTGGCGAACTGGTAGTCCCCGTGCATGATCCCCGGGTGGTAGTCGATCGGATGATGACTACCGAGCCAGCCCGACGCGACCTCGAGGCCGGGCAGTTCACGACCCTTGATCCGCTCGAGGAACGTGGTCCACCGTTCGACCTGGCGTTCGTGGAACCCGTCGGGTCTCCCGAGCCCCTCCAGCCCCCTCGCCTTCCAGTCGACCTTGGACAGGAGTGCGATCCCCTCGGCCAGCTGGTAGGCGAGCCCTCGCTTGGCCTCGAGGTCGTGGTCGAACGGCGCCGGCCAGTGCGTCACGCCCATCGGCGACCAGCCGTCGACGAATCCCATCAGATAGAAGGTGCGACCGAGAACCGAAGTGTCCTCGCATACGGCGATCGCCTTGGTGTGCGGGACATCGGTCCCGTCCAGCGCGTCGATGATCCGCCACTCGCGCAGGATCCCCTCGTCCCGGCTCTGGGGTGCCTCGGGAGGAGGGATCCTCAGGGCGCCGTGAAGATCGCCACGACGAATCTCGTAGATCTCGTTCTGCGATCCGCCCGAGACGAAACGGTGCTCGATCGGCTGCGAGTGGCCGGCCAGTCCGACCGTGTCCATCCATGACCCCAGCCGCTCTATGTCGATCACTGTCGCCTCACTTCGTCCGGACTCGGCCACGACGGCCCGTACCCACTCCGAGGACGGGCACGATATCCCGCGGGACCGACGTTGGTATTTGGTGGAAATCGTATTCTTGGGTCCACGAACCCGCCGAGTCGACGGGCGGACAGGGAGGGCGGATGACCGGTAGGAAACTTGAACCCCCGGCGGGATCACCGCGAATCGCCCCGATCCCCACCAAGGAGTGGCCGAGCGAGATGCGCCAAGCGCTGGCGGTGCTCGAGCCTCCCGTCCCGCGGCACCCGCTCCCCGACCGGCGCAGTGATCGACCGAAGGCCTTGAATGCGCTCGGCACGCTGGCGCACTATCCGGCGCTCGCCCAGGCCTTCCATACCTTCAACGGGCACATCCTCTTCGCGACGACGCTCTCTGAGCGCCAACGCGAGCTCGTGGTGTTGAGGGTGGCGGCGCTGCGCAACGCGGCCTACGAGTGGGCCCAGCACGCCGTGCTGGCCGGGGACGTCGGGATCCAGCCGGACGAGATCGACCGGATCTTGGACGGGCCGACCACCGAGGGCTGGTCCGCGCTCGATGGCGCCCTCCTCCGGGCCGTGGACGAGCTCGTCGCCGACGCCATGATCACCGACGCGACCTGGGCGGAGCTCGCCGCGGAGCTGACACACCACCAGCTCATGGACTTGATCTTCACCGTCGGCGCCTACGACGTCCTGGCGATGGCGTTCCGCTCGTTCAAGATCGCGCTTGACGACGATCTCCTGCGAAAATAACCTTCTCATTTACAGAGACTGCTGTATCCACCTCGGCGATCCTGGTGGGAGGAGCCCCAACCGATGCCCCACTTCCCGAAGCCCGACACCAGCTGGACCGAGCACTTCCACCTCGGGACGGCACCGGTCTCCTACGAGGACTCGATCACCCCGGCCCACTACGAGCGGGAGCGCGACGCCATCTTCCGCCGGACCTGGCTGAACGTCGGCCGGGTGGAGCAGCTCCCGCGCAACGGCAGCTACTTCACCCGGGAGATCGAGGTCGCGGGCACCTCGGTGGTGATCGTGCGGGACCAGGCCGGTGAGGTCCGTGCCTTCTACAACATGTGCCGCCACCGCGGGAACAAGCTGGTGTGGAACGACTTCCCCGGCGAAGAGACGAGCGGCGTGTGCCGGCAGTTCGCCTGCAAGTACCACGGCTGGCGGTACTCGACCTCCGGCGAGCTCACCTTCGTCCAGCAAGAGGACGAGTTCTTCGACCTCGACAAGGCCGACTACGGCCTGGTCCCGGTCCGCGTCGACGTCTGGGAGGGGTTCATCTTCGTGAACCTGGACGCGAACGGCACGACCCCGGTGCGCGAGTACCTGGGCCGGCTCGGTGAGGGCCTCGAGGGCTACCCGTTCGACAAGATGACCGAGGTCTACAAGTATCGGGCCGTCGTCGGGAGCAACTGGAAGCTCTTCATCGACGCGTTCGCCGAGTTCTACCACGCGCCGGTCCTGCACGCGAAGCAGGCGGTCGCCGACGAGTCGCGCAAGCTCCAGAGCGTCGGGTACGAGGCGCTCTTCTACGACATCGACGGACCCCACGGCATGGTCTCCTCGTGGGGGGGTATGTCGCCGCCGAAGGATCTGAACATGGTGAAGCCGATCGAGCAGGTCCTGCGCAGTGGCCTCTTCGGGCCCTGGGAGGCTCCCGACATCGGCATCGAACAGCTTCCGTCCGGCCTCAACCCGGCTCGCCATAAGGCCTGGGGGGAGGACTCGTTCCTCTTCTTCCCCAACTTCATGGTGCTCGTCTGGAAGCCGAACTGGTACCTCACGTATCACTACTGGCCGACGTCCTACAACACCCATGTGTTCGAGGGCGGGCTGTACTTCGTCCCCCCGACCAACGCGAGGGAGCGGCTACAGCAGGAGCTCACCGCGGTGACGTTCAAGGAGTACTCGCTCCAGGACGGCAACACCCTGGAGGCGACCCAGCGGATGCTCGAGTCGAGGGTCATCACGGAGTTCCCGCTCGGCGACCAGGAGGTCCTGCTGCGACACCTGCACCGGGTGGCCCGGGAGTACGTGGACAGCTACGAGCAGGAGCGGTCGAAGACCCCGGTCTCGATCTCCGCGGCGTCCTGAGAGGAGCGAGAGATGTCGACTCTGCCGAGCGAGTTTGCCGACCTCGAGCCGTTCGCGGCGTGGGAGATCCCCACCCAGAACGGCCGGTACGCGATGCGTCTCTCCAGCTCGATGGACGAGCTCCAGGCCTTCTACGATGCGGCGTTCCCGCGGCTCGACGCCGCCTTGGCCTACCTCGACCAGTTCGAGTTCGGCGCATTGGGAGAGGAGGCCAAGCGGCTCCTGTGGCTGTGCTCGTCCCTGGTGACGGTGTCGTTCCCGGTCGAGGTCTGGCGCCAGGCGCGGGTCCCCGACAGTGGGGCGTCGGCCTTCGACTGCGTCCTCGAGCCGGCCGTCTGACCGCCGACGACGATCGGGGCCGTCCCAACAGGGCCGGAACGGTCGGCCCGCGGCCCGGGCGGCACCGTGACGGACCGGGATGAACCGCGGTCCCCGAGCGTCAGGAGCAGAACGTCGTGAGCCAGACACGAGCACCGAGCCGGATCCTGCTCCGGAGCGCCCGGTTCCTGGACGTGGCAAAGGGCGAGCTCGTCGAGCCGGGCGAGCTCCTGATCGAGGGCGGGCGGATCGCCGAGGTGCAGCCCCGCTCGGTCAAAGAGGTCGACCAGGTCGTCGAGCTCGGCGACCTGACGCTCCTGCCCGGCCTCATGGACATGGAGGTCAACCTCCTGCTCGGGGGCCCCGACCACACGAGCCCACTCAACGCGGTCCAGGACGACCCTGCAGTGCGGGTCCTCCGGGCGGTGACGAACGCGCGCCGGACCCTGCGGGCGGGGTTCACCACCGTCAGGAACCTCGGCCTGTTCATCCAGACCGGTGGCCTGCTCCTCGACGTGGCGCTCAAGAAGGCGATCGACCTCGGCTGGATCGACGGCCCGCACGTCGTGCCGGCCGGGCACGCGATCACTCCCACCGGCGGGCACCTCGACCCCACGATGTTCCAGGCCCTGGCGCCGCACATCATGCCGCTGACGGTGGAGGAGGGCATCGCCAATGGGGTGAGCGAGGTCCGTAAGGCGGTCCGGTACCAGATCAAGCACGGCGCCGAGCTCATCAAGGTCTGCGCTTCGGGCGGGGTGATGTCGCACACCGGCCCCGCCGGCGCCCAGCAGTACTCGAACGACGAGCTCCGCGCGATCGCCGACGAGGCGCACCGGGCCGGCCTCCGGGTCGCCGCGCATGCGCACGGAGACCAGGGCATCCGCGCCGCCATCGAGGCCGGGATCGACTGCATCGAGCACGGGTCGCTCATGTCCGACGAGACGCTCGGCCTGCTCATCGAGACGGGGACGTTCCTCGTGCCGACGACCTACCTGGCCGACGGCATGGACGTCTCCCAAGCCGCCCCCGAGCTTCAGGCCAAGGCGGCCGAGGTGTTCCCAAGAGCCAAGGAGACCATCCGCAAGGCGGTCGCCAGGGGCGCCAAGATCGCGTGTGGGACGGACGCGCCCGCGATCCCCCACGGCCGGAACGCGAAGGAGCTCATCGCGCTGGTCGATCGCGGCATGACCGCGCTCGGGGCGATCCGGGCGGCGACGACGGTGGCCGCCGACCTCATCAACGTCGAAGACCGCGGTCGGCTCGAGCCCGGGCTCCACGCCGACGTGATCGGCGTGGCCGGTGACCCGCTCGCCGACATCACGGTGACCGAACGCGTCCGTTTCGTCATGAAAGACGGAACGGTCTTTCGGCACGACGACCCGGACGCGCCGATCCGGACTCGTTAGCCGCGAGGGGTCCCTACTCGTAGACCACGTGGATCTCTGGCGAGGTCGGCTCCGACTGACAAGTGAGGATCCAGCCCTCCTCGAGCTCGTCGTCGGTCAGCGCGTTGTTCGCGTGCATCTTGACCGTCCCCGAGACGAGCCTCGCCATGCAGGTGGCGCAGCTCCCCGCCTCGCAGGAGAACGGCGGCGACATCCCGAGCTGCCGGGCGGTCTGCAGCACGGTGGTTCCGGCCCGGTAGTCGGCCACGGCCTTCTTGCCCGCGAGCTCGATCGTGACCTTGGTCCCCGAGGCGCTAGGCGCGGCGGCCTCGGCGACGGGCTCCACCGCCTCGGTCGGCGTGAAGCGCTCGATCCGGATCCGGTCGGCCGGAACCCGATTGGAGAGCAGGGTCCGCTCGACGATCTCCATGAACGGCCCGGGCCCACAGATGAAGAACTCCGCATCCGTGGCGGGCTCGACGTAGGGCTCGATCTCGGCGTCGTCGATGAAGCCGCGCTCGACATCGAAGTGGTGGGTGATGCGGAGGCGTTCACCGTGTCGCTCGACCAGCTTGTCGAGGGCCTCGCGAAAGATGACGGCCTCAAGGTCCCGGTTCGCGTAGACGAGATGGATCCGTCGTGACGACTCATCCAACACGGCCTTGATGATCGAGAACACCGGGGTGATCCCGCTGCCACCGGCAAAGGCGACCAGCTCCCGTTCGGGCTCGGTGGCGCAGAACACACCGGCCGGGAACGTGACCTCGATCGGGTCTCCCGGTGCCAACTTCTCGATCATCCAGTTCGACACGACGCCGCCCGGCACCCGCTTCACGGTCACCCAGAGCCCGTCGTCGAGGCCGGGCGACGAGGACATCGAGTAACACCGCAGATGCGGTTCACCGTCGATGACGGCGCGGAAGGTGCAGAACTGCCCGGGCCGGTAGCCGAAGTCGGGCCGGAGCTCCTCGGGGATGTCGAGGAGGAACGAGCTGGCCTCGTCGGTCTCTCGGGTGATCCTGCCGATCTTCACCTCGTGGAAGCGGTGGTCGCGGTGCCCGCTGGGCGCCGGGCCGGGAGAATCGGGTGAAACCATGCTCTCAATGAGTATAAGGAGGTTCTCTGTTTTGGCTAGCGGCGCTGCCGGACGGCGCGGGATGGCGAGCCGCGGGTCGGTCGGTCACGGCGCCGGATCCGGCGGCGCGGAGGGTTCGGCCGGCAGTTCGGCGAGCACCTCCTCGGTGTGGGCACCGATCCCCGCCCCCGGCCACCGGATCCGTCCGGGCGTCCTCGAAAGGCGGGGCACCACCGCGGTCATCGGCACCTCCCGGCCGAGCTCGGGGTCGAAGACGCGCTCGATCGTGCCCCGAGCCCGGTACTGACGATCCTCGAGCATGTCGGGGGCCCGGAAGATGAGCCCGTGCGGGATCGACGCCGCTTCGAGGGCGACGTCGATCTCCGCAAAGGTGAGGCCCTTGCTCCACGCGCCGACCAGCTCGTCCATCTCCTCCATCCGCTTGCCCCGTTCGACGTGGGTGGCGTAGCGGGGATCGTCGGCCAGCTCGGGCTGGCCCATCACCTCGGCCAGACGGGTGAAGATCGCATCCGCGTTCGCCGCGATCATCACCATGTGCCCGTCCGAGGTCGGGTACGCGTTCGACGGTGCGACCCCCGGCAGTGTCCCGCCGGTGCGGGTCCGGATGTGCCCGGTGAGCTCGTAGTCGGCCACCAGCGACTCGCTGAGGGCGAAGACCGCCTCGTACAGGGCCACGTCCACCACCTGGCCCCGACCGTCCCGATCGACCTGGCGCAGGGCCGAGACCGTGCCGAACGCGGCGAAGAGGCCGGCGATCTGGTCCCCCATGGAGAGCGCCGCCCGGGCCGGCGGACGATCCGGCGATCCGGTGAGCTCGCGCAACCCTCCCATCGCCTCGCCGATGCTGCCGAACCCCGGTTCGGCGGACCGGGGCCCAGTCTGGCCGAACCCCGAGACGCGGGTCATCACGAGCCGCGGATTCTCGCGGCTCAGCTCGTCGTAGCCGAGCCCCCACTCCTCCAGCCGACCCGGCGTGAAGTTCTCGAGCAGCACGTCGCAGCTGACCGCCAGTCGCTTGGCGACCGCCCGGTCGCCGGGCGCCCGGAGATCGAGCGCCACGAGCCGCTTGCTCCTGGCCAGCGCAGACCACCAGATGCTGCGGCCCTCGTACAGCACCCCCCAGCGGCGCATTGGATCTCCTTCGCCAGGGCTCTCGACTTTGATCACGTCGGCACCCATGTCGGCGAGGAGCTGCCCCGCAAACGGTCCGGCGACGAAACTGCCGAGCTCGAGCACCCGGACGCCGGCGAGCGGGCCCTCGCTCACCACGTCCGGACCTGTGTCAGCGCGCCCGCACGAGCTGGGTCTCGGGCATCCGCGGACAAGGCACGGGGTCTCGAGCGCCGGCGCTCGGCGCCGGTGTCAGGTGTTCCGTCCGCCATTGACCCCGATGATCTGGCCGGTGATATAGCCGGCCTCGTCGGAGACGAGGAAGGCACAGGCCGCCGCGATGTCTTCGGGGCGCCCGACCCGGCGGACCGGCGTACGTTCGATGTGATAGTCGACCCCCTCGCCAAGGTGGCCGGCCCCTTCGCTCCGCCGGAGCATCGGCGTATCGATGAACCCCGGCGGGATGGTGTTCACGGTCACGCCGCGCGGACCGAACTCCAGAGCGAGCGACTTGGTCAGCCCGATGACCCCGGCCTTTGAAGCGACGTAGTGCGCCATCAGGGGTTGGCCGCTGTGCGCACTCGACGAAGAGATGTTCACGATGCGGCCCCATCGCGCCTCGATCATGTCCGGGAGCATCGCCTGGCAGCAGTGGAACGTGCCGGTCAGGTTGACCCGGAGCACGCTGTTCCAAGACTCCTCGCTGATCTTCAAGAAGCGGTCGAAGCCGTCCTTCCCGGCCGAGTTGACGAGGATGGCGACCGGCCCGAAGGCGGACCGGCAGGCGTCGACCCCCCGGTCGACGCTCACCCGATCCGCAACATCGACCTCGATGCCGACTGCCGAGCCCCCGTCGGCACCGATCTTCGACGCGGCCTCGGCGGCCGCCTCGGGGTTGAGGTCGAAGATGGCAACCCTCGCCCCGTCATGGGCGAGCCGTTCGGCGATCGCGAACCCGATCCCCGATGCCCCGCCGGTGACGACGGCGACTCTGCCCTGGTTCCGGTCGCCCATATGCCCTGGTTCCCTTCAGCGATGAGTACGGAATCGTACTCCGAGGCGATCTCAGTCCTCCCTGGACGGGCGCGGCGGTGCCCTTCTGGATGCCGGTTCGTCCTACCCGAGGAACGCCACCACTTGGGGAAGCTCGATCGTCGTCCGGATCCCCGGGGCGGCCGCGCAGACCACCGGCACCGCGTTGACCGCGCGGTGGGCCGTGTACCCGGGCGAGACCGAGGCGTAGGTCTCGTCGGGCACCGGGAAGTGGATGTCGACGTCGAGGGGGGTGTCGCCCTCGACCAGGATGTGCCAGCCGGTGGCCCGTAGGTCCCAGGCGGGTTCGATGTTCTTCACGCAGTACCAGCTGGCGGTGAAGCACACGGTGGGTTTGCCGTGCCGGAGACCCGTGACCTCAAGGCGAAGTGCTCCCACCCCGCCGGCCGGCACGGTCCCGGCGGCAATCTCGGTGGGCTCCGTTGCAACGGCGACCGAGCCGCCCGACTCGACCGAGTCGAGCGGGATCCCTAGGGCGTCGGCAACGAGCTCCAGCGACGGGCCGAAGCTGGCGCGCCCGAAACTGAACCACCGCTCGTCGAAAGCGCCCGGATCGCTGCCGAATCGCATGATGTCGAAGAGGAGCTCGGGCGAGTTCCTCGAGGAGACGTCGGCGAACTCGTTGATGGTGAGACGGTCGAGTCGTCGTTGGACCGACGTAAGGACGAGCGGGACAGCTTCGGAGATGAAGCCGGGGCTGCTGCCGGTGCTGTGGATCGAGGACCCACCCCTCTGGCAGGCGGCCTCGATCCGGGCGCGGGTGTCGGCGTCGAGGTTGGCCGGTCGATGGAAGTCGCCGCGGGTCGTTACGACGTTCTTGCCCGACTCGAGGATCCGGCACAGGACGTCGAAGTCAGTCCCCTGGGGCATGTAGAGCACGCAGTCGGCATCGAGGGCCAGGATCTCGTCGACCGACTGGGACGCGAGCACGCCGGTCGCGCCGCTCCCGCACAGTTCGCCGGCGTCCCGGCCCGCCTTGTCGTCGCTGTGCACGTGGAGCCCGACCAGTTCCATCCGGGGATGCTCGATGACCGCCCGCAGCGACCGCAGCCCGATGTTGCCGGTCGCCCACTGGATCACCCGATAGGGACGCTCCCCGCGGGCGTCGTTGGGTGTCGTGTCGTCCATGAGCAACCTCGAGTCTCGAGCACCGAACCGATGCGCCCCGGCGACGCAACGATCACTCGTACCCGTCTTCGGCGCCAGCGGCATCCTACTGATGCCAAAACCTCGTTCGACGGTCGATTGTCCAGCGTGGGTGCACCTCCGGATAGCGTCGACGGGCCGGGAGCCGGGGGCGATTCGCGGTGCTCGGATCCGGGCCGAAGGGAACGCTGGTGGCGACGAGCAGGCCGGGTCGATGGGTCCCGATCGCGCCTCCTGTATAGGGTCGCCGCAACCCGAGGCGGTGAACATGACCGAGCCGAAAACCGATGAACGTGGCGCCCCTTTCGTGACCGCGGATTCTGAGGATCCCCGCTTCAATCAGCCCTACATCGATGTCCGGGAGTGGCGTGACGCGCCGCCCGACGCCCCGGTGTTCCCTGGCAATATCACGACTCAGCACGGCGGTGCCGCTCCCTTCGAAGCGCGCCATCTCTATGTCCACGGAGGGTTTACCGGCACCGACGCCAAGTTCTCGTTCTGCCTCCCGCCCGAAGACGAGTATCAAGGACGCTTCTTCCAGGCGACGCATCAGCTGCTCGCCGGCGAGGACGCCACAGCGCGCAACGTCGCGTTCGCCCTTGCCAGTGGCGGCTACTCGGTGCAGACGAACATGGGCGGTCGTGACAACCCCCGTACCGCGGAGGGGTCGGAAGGTGGACGGTCCGACACGACGATTCGTGGCTACCGGGTCAATGCTGAGGCCGCGAAGTTCTCTCGCGTGGTGGCAGCCGAGACCTACGGCCCGCACCGCACCTACGGCTATCTCTACGGCGGGAGCGGCGGCGCCTACCAAACGGTCACCAGCGCGGAGATGACGACCGGCGTGTGGGACGGGTTCGTCCCCTACGTGATGGGTTCGCCACAATCCATCCCCAACTGCTTCACGGTCCGCGTGAACGCCCTCAGAGTGCTGAGGGACAAGTGGCCGTCGATCATCGATGCGATCGAGCCGGGCGGGAGCGGTGACCCCTATACCGGGCTGAACGACGAGGAGCGCACCGCGCTGGAGGAGGCCACCCGCACGGGGTTCCCCCCGGGGGCGTGGTTCAACTACGTCCCCCAGGGCGGAGGGCCGCTCGTGCTGGTCGCCAACTATGTGCCGGTGTTGGACCCGACCTATCTCGACGATTTCTGGAGCAAGCCGGGCTATCTCGGCACCGACCCGACGTCGTCGGTGCGTTCGGCGCGCATCCAGCACGAGGCGACCGTCCTCGAGGTGATCCCCGGCCGCCGGATGCAACTCAGGCTGTCGAGCGTCCCCACCGGTGATCTCACGGCCGCCGATGTGATCATCACCAGTGGAGCGGGCGCGGGCAAGACCGCGTCGCTCGGCCGCGTGGCCTCGGACGGCAGGGGCCAAGTCGGCCTCGTGTTCGAACCGGTCGGCGACACGATTGACATCACTGCCGATCGCAGCGTCATCGAGAGCATCCAGGCCGGCGACGAGATCCGGATCGACAACTCGAGGTTCCTTGCGTTGCAGACCTATCACCGACACCAATTCCCGCCGGCCAATCCCGATTTCGACTACCCCGATGTCTACGACTACTTCCGGAACCCTGACGGCACGCCGAAATACCCCCAGCGAGGGGTGGACATCGGGGCGGCGGGCACGCTCGGTGCCACCGGTCAGATCCCCACCGGTCGCTTTCACGGGAAGATGATCGTGGTGGAGTGCCTGCACGATGGGGACGCTCTGCCGTGGCAGGCCGACTGGTACCGAAAGAAGGTCGAAGCGGCCGAGGGATCCCACGTCGACGAGAAGTACCGGCTCTGGTACGTCGACAACGCGAACCACACCGACCCGACGACTGAGACGCAACAGAC
>Ga0209415_10007369_pt1 | contig 19235 bp, 15 predicted proteins | sample PeaSoiSIISIP2007_FD_187696 | JGI IMG/M metagenome (GOLD analysis project Ga0209415, IMG submission 187696) | Peat soil microbial communities from Weissenstadt, Germany - SII-SIP-2007 (SPAdes) (version 2) | ecosystem: Environmental > Terrestrial > Soil > Wetlands > Peat | place: Germany... | reverse complement strand
CTGCGCTCAATTCAATTGCTCTGGCAAGAGAAGCAAGGGCTCTGCCAAAGGCGAGACTCCTTCCTTTTCTGCGTGATACCTACACCGGGAATGGAGAGAAAGGAAATTTCGACCGGTAACCACGCAAATCTGCGCTACAGCAGATGTTGTACCTGGACTGGCTGGCTGCATAGTCGGCGGAGGGCATGACCCCAGATGATGCCATAACCGTAGCTACCCGTTCGATACAGTAAATCCGGTAGCGCGATCGGCCCAATTGCCGCACCCTGAGTGGAAGAAATTACTTGGCAAAGTTCTAGCCCGTTCTTGGATTCTGCATGTGATGTCAAATACTTAGCGGTTTGGCACGCCTCGTGCTCCAACCGTAATGGCAGCTAGTCAAGAAATCAGGCTGTCCGCTTTCAGTGAGGGTGTGAGCATGACGTGTGAGCTCACAACAAGTGCGCAGCATCAAGGCGATTGTCTCCTTAAGAACAAGGGGATTTGGTTGGATCAACACCCTTGCTTGCCGCGAATTCAGCGCGAATCTCATTAGGAGCAAAACTTTATGGATGACGAAGAGAATGTAGTGCACAACCCATCAGAGTCTACTGCCCACAGGACGCGCAAAGCAGTCACCTTGGTGATTGCGCTTGTTTGTACCCTGGTTGTCGGCTACGTGCTGCGGGATACGCGCGGCAAGATCAGCGAGATGGAGCAGAGGCAGGCCGCCGCCCAGCAGAAATCTGACCAACGCATTGTAGCTCTGGAGTCCAAACTGCAAGCCACGGCTGATACGCTGGCGTCGCAAGTGGGCATGACGCGGCAGGAACTGGCGGAAAAGACTGAAGCTTTGCAAGCGTCGCAGCACGCCGCGGTGTCGCGGCTGAGCGAACAGCAGAAGCAGGCCATCAGCGAAGTCAACTCGGAGGTCTCCGGAGTCAAAAGCGATGTGGCCGGCACCAAGACCGACTTGGAAGCCACGAACGCCAAGCTAGCAAGCACTATTGGTGACTTGGGCGTGCAGAGCGGATTGGTGGCACACACTCGCGATGACCTTGAAGTTCTCAAGCACAAAGGCGACCGCAACTACTACGACTTCACGCTGCTTAAAGGTAAGGCACCCACACGGGTTTCTACCGTCAGCCTGCAGTTGAAGGGGGTGGACGTCAAGAAGAACCGCTTTACGTTGAATGTTCTCGCCGATGACAGGACGGTTGAGAAGAAAGGGCGCAACGTCGAGGAGCCCTTGCAATTCTATACCGGCCGGGACCATCAACTGTTTGAGCTGGTTGTGTTCACCGTGGCTAGGAACCAAGTCACCGGCTACCTGTCCACGCCGAAGGAGGCGCCGCAGCCTGTGTCTCTTCTGGGAGATGCGCCGCCTAGAAATTAGGGAGAATCCACATCCTGGATAAATGCAGCGTCCAGCAAAGAGAGGAGCCGCTTATGCAGCGACATCGACTTTTGGCGATCATTCTGAACATGTTCATCCTGCTGGGCATTTCCTGGGCAGGTACAAGCCGCACCGAGGAAGTCAAGAGAACCCAGGCGGCAGCGGCCGTTCTGGATGAGATTATGGCTACTCCCGACAAAGGAATCCCTGAAGAAATCATGGAGTCAGCACAGTGTGTGGCGATCGTACCGTCCATGCTCAACGGCGGATTTATTGTCGGCGCGCGTTACGGCAAAGGCGTTGCCACATGCCGTACCGAGTCGGGATGGAGCGCACCCGTACCTCTGCGAGTTGTGGGCGGCAGTGGCGGATTTCAGATCGGTGGCGAAGCCGTCGATCTGGTAATGATTATCATGAACAAGGGCGGAATGCATGATCTGCTTTCGAGCAAGTTCAAACTCGGAGCGGATGTCTCGGCAGCCGCAGGCCCGGTGGGCAGGCATGCCGAGGGCACAACCGATTGGAAGATGCGGGCCAGGGTCCTGACCTACTCACGTTCGCGCGGAATCTTTGCCGGAGTGGCGCTGGACGGGGCGGCCATCACTCAGGATTGGGACTCCACCCGGGCTTTCTACGGGCGCAAGGTTCCGTTTGATTTGATCCTGACAGACCAAGTCGCACCTCCGGACGGCTCGCGAGAGTTTCTAGAAGCTGTGAAAAAGTACGCAGCCGAAGCTAATCGCGCTGAGGCTCGTCCGTGACGAAAGCCGGCTAGCGGCAGACCGAGGTGATTCATTTCCTGCGGGGCGCGCTCTTCGCTAGATTGAGGAGGATTTCTAATTATGATGCGTGCTTATGGCGTCAAGCTTCTTCATTGCCTGCTGCTCTTGTGCGCTCTCAGTATCTTGTCCGGACCCTTGTACGCGGCCAACGAGATCCTGGGAGAGATCCACCTGAAAGGCGTATCGGGAGTCGAGAAGACTTCGGGCGTCTGGGTTGACGGCCAATACCTGGGATACCTCAAAGAGCTCCACGGATCGAAGAAGATACTGCTTCTACCCGGCGAGCACACGCTAGTTGTTCGCCAGGCGGGGTACAGAGATTTCGTCCAACAAGTCATGGTCGTGCCGGGAGAAAAACAGTCGCTCGGCGTGGCCCTGGCAAAAGACCTCCAGGTCAAATATCCGAACGTGAAAGAGACTGCCGAAATCAAAATCGCGGTGGAGCCCGTGCGGGCAGCGATTTTCGTGGATGATCTTTTCATGGGCCATGCGGCTGAGTTCGACGGTGCTGGAAAAGCGCTGTTGGTCGCGCCGGGCAGGCGCAAGATCACCATCAGTCTTCCGGGATACGAGCCGCTCGAGACTGTGGTCGAGCTTGTTCCTCATCAGAAGTTCAAGCTTACGACGAACCTGATTTGGAACGGGGTGGCTAGAGCAGGCACTCCGCAGTAGTTACGGGAACCGAGCCAGAGTCATGAGGTTGGACCCCAACAACTCAACCGAAGCGTTCGCCCAGATGTTTCGCTCGTCCTACTGTGTCGGGGACCCGATAGATCGCTTGCCGTCATGCGCGCTCTCGACTTTGTTGAGTGGAGACGCCATGATCCGGTAATCCTTGTATTCGATGGTGAGGCTGGCCTGGCCGCCGAGGCGCACCCAACTCTCGGTGCGATTCTCGGCAGGCAGCCAGAAATCGTTCACCTTGACGTAAGAGTGGTGGATCTCGCTCTTCTTGATCCAGAACGAGGGATTCTTTGCCGGCTCAGCTTCGATGCGAGTGACGGCGAAATCCGTCGCGTCCACCCAAATCTTTCCACGGTAAAGAAATTTGTTCTTTGTCTTGGGTAGAACCGAAAGGACGTAGCTCGCGCCGGCGGGGGTAACTTCGTATCCATCCAGAACAAAATCGTAGTTGCTGGTGTCTAGCGCGGTGCGCTGGCGGTTCTCGTTGCCCGCGGCTTCTTGCTCGCCTTCCAGCAACTTCTTGAACACGTGGTCAATGACGAACTTGGAGCCGCTCTGCGATACCACAGTGAAGTCTTTCGTGGCAGGCGACTCATAGCTCATTCTTACCGTCATCTCGGCATCCCGGTTGCCGGGAAAGCCCCGGTATTGCATGCGGTAGATCCGCGTGGCCTGAAACCGAGTGAGCGCCTGGGCGCGTTTTTGATTTTGTTCTTCCAGTTTTTTTACCACCTGCTCCGCCGTCAAAGGGGCAGTCTGGACCGCACTCGCGAGGTTTTGTTGCGCGCGCGCCCAAGGCGAGCAAGAAACGAGCAGGAGAGATAGTGCAGCGACCTTGATTGAGCTGTTGCGGCGATCTTCGGCCTGCATGTGCAAGTTACCCTCTACGGAACTGGATCCCAACCTACTGAAAACGAGTTGACTCGCAGATCAGCAGATTACGACTGCAGCATTCGTTCCAGAGCGGCTCTGTTGCGTATGGTGAGAGTGGCGCCTTTCACTTGCAGTAACTGCTTCTTCTTGAATTCCGAGAACAGGCGGCTGACCGTCTCGCGGGTCGTGCCCATCATCTCCGCAATCTCTTCGTGGGTCAGAGTCAGCCTGACGGGCGAACCATTGTTGCCATCTTTTGAAGACCACGAGAGCAGTAATTTGGCGAATTTTTCTGCCGGCGAACTGGTGAGTCCCAGCATCCGGATTTCCTCATAGGCGGTGTAATAGTTGCGGCTCAACTGCTCTGCTACACGTACCGCCACCTCTCCGTGCTCCCGTAAAAACTGTAAAAACGCGTCGCGGGCGATGAAGTTTGCCTGTCCCGGCTCCACCATCTCCGCCGTAACTTCATAGGGCCGGTTGGAAACAGTCGCATTCAGACCCAGCACATCTCCGGGATCGGAGAGCTTGGTGATGATGGTCTTGCCCTCTTTCGAGGAAGTAGAGAGCTTGACTTTCCCCGCGCAAAGTACAAACACCCCGCGCGGCTGCTGGCCTTCGATAAACAACATGGCGGATTTGGGATACACCGCCGTGGACTTGATTTCGTTGAGTTTTTGTAGTGCGGGGGCAGGTAGATTGCAGAATAAATGCTCTTCCCTTACCGGACAGGTGACGCAGTCATCGATAATGTTCAGGCCATAAGGAACACGCATGTTCGTCCTGCTTTCAAGCAAAATTGTAACACTCCCCGTGTGATCGGTATCACGAAAAGCCGTGCGTTCCGGCACAGTGCGCCCCGGCTAAAGCGAAGAAAATGAGGACGTTTTGGAGCAGTGATTGGGAGATCGGGAAAAGAGGGAACCATAAGGTTCCCATTGCAGAGTTGCATGAGCCGGAAGTCCAAGAGCAGATTCCACCACAGGCTACTGGGAAAATCAGCGATCACACCTGCGATTCAACCGTCGCTGCTTGCTGATGTCCTGCCTGAGCCTGCTAGTGCGGAAAGAGGAGCGGTAACATTATGGAAGAGACGCATCAATTTCGAGTAGTCGCCTGGTGGTCGTCCGGCCAGACCGGCATTGCAAAATCCAGTTCGGCACCCAATGCGGTTCACTTCACCGCCCCGCCCGCGTTCGGAGGCCTTGAAGGCTGGTGGACGCCTGAGGACTTGCTGCTCAGCGCCGTGGCCAGTTGCTTTACCACCACGTTCCAGGCTGTCGCAGCCTATTCGAGATTCGAGTACGTGGACCTGGAAGTGGAAGTTGAAGGAACCGTAAGCAAGTTGAGCAGCGGCTATGGCTTCCAACAGATTGTGATCCGCCCAAAGCTGACCATCGCGGATGAAGAAGGGAGACGGCACGCTCTGGACCTACTGAAGAAGGCCAAAGGGCTGTGTCTGGTGTCGCGGGCGCTGGCCATAGCCCAGGAATTCGACCCCAAGGTTGAAGTGGCCAAGCTAGAGCCCGTCGGGTAGCGATTCGCACTGCTATTCTGCAGTTTTCTAATCTATTTTTCGACCAAGCGCCTTATGATTGAGACACGGAATGCTCCCCATGAGCCAGACGGCGAGAATCGTGAGCCGGCCTACTTCCCCTAAGCAGGGTTTGGACGCTCTGTTCGCTCCCGAGTCGGTAGCAGTCATCGGTGCCACGGACCGTCCGGGCACTGTCGGCCGGACCGTGCTGCAAAACCTCCTCCATCCTGCCTTCCGGGGAAGAGTGTATCCGGTGAATCCTCAGCGCGGCGAAGTTCTGGGCGCCAAAGCATACAAGACGGTCGGCGATATTCCGGAAGCAGTGGATCTGGCTGTATTAGCCACTCCAGCAGCCACGATTCCGGCCCTCGTCGGAGAATGTATCGACGCCCAAGTGAAATCCGCAGTGGTGATTTCCGCGGGATTCAAGGAGCGAGGAGCGGCCGGGACTGTCCTGGAACAGCAAATTCAAGAGCAGTTACAACGCAGTGCCATGCCCCTCATTGGCCCGAACTGTCTGGGCGTGATGAATCCCATCATCGGGATGAACGCCACTTTTGCAAAAGATGCGCCGAAAGCCGGGAATGTGGCGTTCCTCAGCCAGAGCGGGGCCTTGCTGACGGCGATCCTGGACTGGAGCCACAAGGAGGCAGTCGGGTTCAGCGCGATTGTTTCTACTGGCTCGATGCTCGATGTCGGCTGGGGTGATTTGATTTATCACTTCGGCGACGACCCGCATACCAAAAGCATTCTCCTTTATATGGAGTCGGTGGGCGACGCGCGCGCATTCCTGTCTGCGGCCCGTGAAGTGGCCTTGAGCAAGCCGATTATCGTCATCAAGGCGGGAAGGTCGGAAGCAGCCTCGAAGGCCGCGGCGTCCCACACCGGGGCGCTCACGGGAAGCGACGAGGTGCTGGATGCGGCTTTTCACCGCTGCGGAGTCCTGCGCGTTCACAACATCGCCGACCTTTTCTACATGGCAGAAGTTCTGGGCAAACAACCCCGGCCAAAAGGGCCCAAGCTAACCATCCTGACCAATGCCGGCGGGCCGGGTGTGCTGGCCACGGATGCGCTGGTGGCGAATGGCGGCGAGCTTGCCAGGCTTTCCGAAACAACCCTGCAAAAGTTGGACGAATTTCTTCCCGCCCACTGGAGTCATGGCAACCCCGTCGATGTCCTCGGCGATGCCGACTCCGAGCGTTATGCGAAGGCGATTGAAATCGCGGCTCAGGATCCCGACAGTGACGGCCTGCTGGTTGTTCTTGCCCCACAAGGCATGACGAACCCGTCGGAGATCGCGGAGCGCTTGAAACCGTATGCCAGTTCATCGGGCAAGCCCCTGCTCGCCAGTTGGATGGGTGGAACCAGCGTGGCCGGAGGCGAGGCCATCCTCAACAACGCAGGCATTCCGACCTTTCCTTTTCCCGATACCGCGGCGCGCGCCTTCACCTATATGTGGCGCTATACGGAAAACCTGCGAAGCTTGTACGAGACTCCCAGCCTGGCGGAAGGGCCGGAGCTTGATAAAGCCGCGCGAGCCAGCGTCCAGCAGATCATTGAGAACGCGCGCCAAAGCAGACGCTTACTCCTCAATGAGTTCGAGTCCAAAGCCCTGCTTTCACACTATGGCATACCGACCGTCGAGACGCGCACTGCGCGCAGTGAAGACGAAGCAATCAAACACGCTGCTGCGATTGGCTTCCCGGTGGTACTTAAGATTTTCTCGGACACGATCACTCATAAGACGGATATTGGCGGAGTCAAACTCAACTTGCAGGATGAAGGTGCTGTTCGGAAGGCATATCAATCCATCCAGTCCTCGGTTGCGGAAAAGGCCGGCGCCAACCACTTCGGCGGAGTAACTGTACAACCGATGGTCAAGCTGGATGGCTATGAGCTGATTCTTGGCAGCAGCGTGGATCCGCAGTTTGGACCGGTGCTCCTGTTCGGATCAGGCGGCCAACTGGTCGAAGTCTACAAAGACCGCGCGCTGGCGCTTCCGCCGTTGAACACCACCTTAGCCCAACGGCTGATGGAACAGACACAGATTTACACAGCTCTCAAAGGAGTTCGTGGCCGTAAGCCAGTCGACCTGGTCGCGTTGGCCAGCTTGCTGGTTCGCTTTAGTCAGCTGGTGATCGAACAGTCCGCCATTGCCGAAATCGACATCAACCCTCTTATCGCTTCGCCGGAGCACCTGCTGGCCCTCGACGCGCGGATCGTGCTGCACGATCCCGCAAAAGAAAAAGACGCACCGAAGCCCGCGATTCGGCCTTATCCCACGCAGTATGTTTCGAAGTGGACAATGAAAGACGGCCGCGAGGTGACCATCCGGCCAATCCGGCCCGAGGATGAGCCAGTGCTGGCGGCATTTCACCGCACTCTTTCCGACCGCACGGTTTACCTGCGGTATTTCGCCTCACTCAGCTTGAGCGCGCGCATCGCCCATGAGCGCTTGCTCCGCATTTGTTTCGGCGATTACGGGCGCGAAATGGTATTGGTCGCGGAATACCGCGACCCGCACAGCGGCGCACCCAGCATTGTAGCGGTAGGCCGGCTCAACAAGCTGCGGGGTCACGACAACCAGGCGGAGGTCGCCGTCCTGGTTTCCGACGCATGCCAGAACCAGGGTTTGGGACTTCAACTGCTCCGGAGTGTGATCCAGGTCGCGCGCGACGAGAAAGTGGGCCGGGTCTCCTCAGAAATGTTGGGCGACAATCTAGCGATGCAGGTGATCTCCAAGAAGCTGGGATTCCGGCTGCGTTCGCGCCTGGACTCTCCGTCTGTGCAGGCTGTGCTCGACCTCTAACCTGTAACATCTGCGGCCTTTCCTGCCCGTCCGAACAGAACAGTGTAAGTGCTGGTTCGAACGAAGGTGTGACCCCAATCACACACCTATGTGAAGCCGGACGCCGACGGCCTCCCCTCAATCAGGCATTCTGCGTAGGGATAGCGGCTGCCGGGCTCAACCGGACCAGCCGTAGAGGTGGTGTTCATGGCGCGCAAGTTCAAGACGATGGACGCGAATGAGGCAGTGGCGAATGTCGCCTATCGTCTCAATGAAGTCATTGCCATCTACCCGATTACGCCGTCGTCCAACATGGGCGAATGGGCCGACCAGTGGGCATCGGAAGGCGTGCCCAATATCTGGGGGACAGTTCCACGGGTAGTGGAAATGCAGAGCGAGGGTGGTGCCGCCGGCGCGGTTCACGGTGCGCTTCAAACAGGTGCGCTGGCCACCACCTTCACTGCATCGCAAGGCTTGCTGCTGATGATCCCCAACATGAACAAGATTGCCGGCGAACTCACCCCTACGGCATTTCACGTTTCGGCGCGCACCGTAGCTACGAGCGCGCTTTCTATTTTCGGCGACCACTCGGATGTGATGTCTTGCAGAACTACCGGATTCGGGATGTTGTGCTCCAACTCGGTCCAGGAAGCAATGGACATGGCGCTGATTGCGCACGCCGCCTCGCTCGAATCCCGGATCCCGTTCCTCCATTTCTTTGACGGCTTCCGCACTTCGCACGAGGTCAACAAGATTGAGGTGCTAACGGAAGACGATCTCCGCGCGATGATCAACCTGGACCGCGTGGTTGAGCACCGCCAGCGGGCATTGTCACCTGATCATCCCGTGTTGCGCGGTACCGCCCAGAACCCGGATGTCTATTTCCAGGCGCGCGAGGCGGTCAGTCCTTACTATGCAGCCTGCCCGGAAAAGGTGCAGGCTGCGATGGACAAGTTTGCCCAGGTGGCGCAACGCTCTTATCACCTGTTTGACTATGTGGGCGCGCCAGACGCCGAACACGTGGTTGTCATGATGGGTTCTGGAGCAGAGACGGCGCATGAGACGGTAGAACATTTGGTTGCATCTGGACGTAAGCTCGGCCTCTTGAAGGTTCGGTTGTACCGGCCATTTTCTGTGCAGCATTTCCTCCAGGCCCTTCCCGAGACCGTCCGGGAGATCACGGTTCTCGACCGCACCAAAGAAGCGGGTGCCGCAGGGGACCCCTTGTACCTCGATGTGATGAACGCAATTCAGGAAGGATTGAAATCCGGGTTGCGCCGGCCCAAAGTGGTCCCGCTTGTCCGGGGTGGACGCTACGGCCTCTCGTCGAAAGAATTTACTCCCGCGATGGTAAAAGCGGTCTACGACAACTTCGCGCCCGGAGCCGGCAAAGATCACTTCACCATTGGCATTCACGATGATGTCAGCCACTCCAGCCTGGCCTACGATCGGGAATTCTCCATTGAGCCTGAAAACGTTGTCCGTGCGATGTTCTACGGCCTGGGCGCTGACGGCACCGTGGGCGCAAACAAGAATTCCATCAAGATCATCGGTGAGAACACCGACAATTACGCGCAGGCTTATTTCGTTTACGACTCGAAGAAATCGGGCGCCATGACAGTTTCCCACCTGCGCTTCGGCCCGCAGCCGATCCGGTCCAGCTACCTGATCTCGAAGGCCAATTTCGTGGCTTGCCATCAGTGGATTTTCCTCGAGCGCTACGACATGCTGTCCTCCCTGGTGGAAGGCGGTGTGTTTCTCCTAAACAGTCCCTTCGGCCAGGATGAAGTCTGGGACCATTTGCCGCGCCAGGTGCAGCAGCAGCTGATCGAGAAGAAAGCAAAATTCTACGTCATTGACGCCTACCAGGTGGCGCGCGATGCTGGCATGGGCTCACGCATGAACACCATCATGCAGGTGTGTTTCTTCGCGATTTCGAAGGTTTTGCCTGGCGAGGAAGCCATCGAGGCCATTCGCAAGTCCATCCGTGAAACCTACGGCAAAAAGGGCGAAGAAGTCGTCCAGAAGAATCTACATGCGGTGGACGAGACCCTCGTCCATCTGCACGAGGTCAAAGTTCCGGAGACATCGAGCAGCAACATCACCATGCCTGCGCCATTCTCGGCGGAGGCGCCCAAGTTTGAGCGCGAGGTGCTCGGCACCATCTATGCCGGCCACGGCGATGATATTCCCGTGAGCGCTTTCCCATCCGATGGGACGTTTCCCACCGGGACCGCCAAGTGGGAGAAGCGCAACCTCGCGCTCGAGATTCCTGTGTGGGACATCAAGACGTGCATCCAGTGCGGCAAGTGCGCCATGGTCTGCCCGCATGCGGTGATTCGAATCAAGGTGTACGACTCGAAAGAGCTGGCAGCAGCGCCGCCCACCTTCAAATCGACCGATGCGCGTGACAAGGAATGGCACGGCCTCAAGTACACGATTCAGGTCGCGCCGGAAGATTGCACCGGTTGCGGCATCTGTGTAGATGTTTGCCCAGCCAAAAACAAGAGCGAGACGCGGCTGAAAGCCATCAACATGGAGCCGCAGCCTGCGCTGCGTGCACCAGAGAGCGAAAACTGGAAGTTCTTCTTGAAGTTGCCGGAACTCGATCGCCGGAACATCAAGCTGACCACCATCCGGCAGCAGCAGGTGCAAGAGCCGCTGTTTGAATTCTCAGGCGCTTGCTCGGGATGCGGCGAAACTCCCTACATCAAGCTGGTTTCCCAGCTCTTCGGTGACCGGGCGATTGTCGCCAATGCCACCGGGTGTTCGTCCATTTACGGCGGCAATTTACCCACAACTCCCTGGTCGAAGAATAGCGAAGGGCGTGGTCCCGCGTGGTCGAACTCACTCTTTGAGGACAACGCAGAATTCGGTCTTGGGTTCCGTGTTTCTATCGACAAGCAAGCCGAGTTTGCCCGCGAACTGACCCGGCGTCTTTCGGCGGAGATCGGCGGCGAGCTGGCGACCTCGATCCTGACGGCGCCGCAAAAGGATGAAGCGGATATCTATGAGCAACGCGCCTTGGTGGCCCAGCTCAAGGAAAGACTGCAAAAACTGGACTCGCCTGAAGCCAAACAGCTGCTCGCTCTCGCCGACATGCTGGTGAAGAAGAGCGTTTGGATCGTCGGCGGAGACGGCTGGGCGTACGACATTGGCTACGGCGGCCTTGATCACGTGTTGGCTAGTGGACTCAACGTGAACCTGCTGGTGCTCGATACCGAGGTTTACTCCAATACAGGAGGACAAGCGTCCAAGTCCACCCCACGGGCCGCCGTGGCCAAATTTGCCGCGGGAGGGAAAGCGGGCCCGAAGAAGGACCTCGGCCTGATGGCCATGACTTATGGCAACGTCTATGTAGCTAGTGTCGCCATGGGGGCCAAAGACGAACACACACTCAAGGTATTCCTCGAAGCTGAGGCCTACGACGGACCCAGCCTCATCATCGCCTACTCGCACTGCATTGCTCACGGCATCGACATGACCACTGCCATGAGCGACCAGAAGCTTGTGGTCGAGTCCGGCCAGTGGCTGCTCTATCGCTACAATCCAGGACGGACTCTCACGGGAGAGAATCCCCTGCTGCTCGACTCGCGCGCACCCTCACGCAAAGTAAAAGACTTCCTGCAACAGCAAACACGTTTCCAGATGCTCACCAAGAGCAAGCCGGACGACGCCAAGCGGTTGTGGCAGCAAGCCCAGCACGACGTGGAAGTCCGCTACCGCTTATATGAATATTTGGCGCAGCGCGGCAAGGAGCAGCCGGCGAAAGCAGAGGAACCGAAATCCGCGGGGCAGGCTGCTGAGACAGGGGCAACACATCATGAGCTCGTACTAAAGGCACAGCCGAAAGGAAACTCTTATGATTGACCTGAGCACAGATTATCTCGGCCTCCGCCTCCGCACGCCGCTGGTCGCGTCGGCCTCTCCGCTTTCGCACGAACTGGATGGCATCCGCCGCCTGGAGGATGCAGGTGCTTCGGCCGTCGTGTTGTATTCCCTGTTTGAGGAGCAGATACGCCAGGAGAACCTCAATCTCGAGCGTGATCTGGCCGCCGGAACTGAAAGCTTCGCCGAATCGCTCACCTACTTTCCTCAATCGCTGGATTTCTATACCGGGCCGGAGGAATACCTGAACCACATCGTCAAAGCCAAGGACGCGGTGAATATTCCTATCATCGCCAGCCTCAACGGCGCGACCTTGGGCGGATGGACGGAATATGCGCGCCGAATCGAACAAGCCGGAGCCGACGCCATCGAGTGCAACATTTATTTCATTCCCACCGATATGGACGCCTCCTCAGCAGCGATCGAAAACATTTACCTGGACATCGTCAGGGCGGTAAAGCTGACGGTTCACATCCCGGTTGCCGTCAAACTGAGCCCGTTCTTCAGTAATACAGCGAACATGGCCAAGCGGCTCGATGCCGTCGGCGCAGACGGATTGGTGCTGTTCAACCGCTTTTACCAACCGGACATTGACTTGGAGAACTTGGTAATCCAGCCCAATGTGCTGTTGAGCACACCCCAAGACCTGCGGCTGCCCTTGACCTGGATTGGCATTCTGTATGGACGGGTGAAGGCCGGTCTGGCAGCAACCAGTGGGATTCACCAAGCGGAAGATGTGGTGAAGATACTGCTCGTGGGCGCCAGCGCCACCATGATGTGTTCGGTCTTGTTGCGCGAAGGATGCGACCATCTTCGTTTTGTCGAGCGGCAGTTGGAACAGTGGATGGTAGACCACGAATATGAATCCGTACGTCAAATGCAGGGCAGCATGAGCCAGCTGCGGGCTGCCGATCCCTCGGCTTTCGAACGAGCCCAATATATGCGGGCGGTGAAAGGAACGGAGTATCTCCGTCTCGCTGATCTCTCCCGGAGATATTCACGCTCCAACTGAAGGATCTCGCTGTACCCGAATTGTGATTCCAATCACAGCCCGCCGTAAGACTGCGCACTGTCGCTCACTCGCCACAGAACGAGAATAAGCATGCGATTGGTAGGAACATTACTGAAGGACCCCAGCCTCTCAGCATCGTGTTCGCCTCCGGGATGCTGGAGTTCCGCAGGAGGAACTGCGATGACAACCCTGGAACTCGAAAAAAGCGTAACGTTCAAGAACATCCTGGTAGCCACTGACTTTTCCGATGCCTCGAAGCATGCGCTGCAGTGTGCGGCGGCGATAACCGACCTAAACCAGGCCCAGCTTTTCGTGTTGCACGCTCTGCCTCCCGAACCACGCATCCCACTACCGCTCGACCATTTGCCGGCGAGTACTGACCGTGATCTTTCTGCGGCAAAGATCAACTTTGAGAAAGTCGTGTCCGAAGAGCCGCTCGCCCACGTGCACCATGAGGAAATCCTGGAGCGCGGCCCGGTCTCGGAAGTAGTGTTGGACGCGATTCAGCAGAAGAAGATTGATCTGCTTGTTCTGGGAACACGCGGCCGGACAGGACTCAAGAAACTCGTTCTCGGCTCGGTAGCGGAAGAACTCTTCCGCCGTGCTCTATGCCCAGTGTTGACGGTTGGACCGTCCGCGGTGCCAGCCAGGCCGATACGCAGGGTCCTTTTTACGACTGATTTTGGTCCCTCGTCCCTGCAAGCTCTGCCGTATGCGATCGATTTCGCCAACAAAACCGGCGGTGAGTTGATTCTGCTGCACCTTGTCTCCCCCATGCCTGTGGACTATGTTGGGCCAGTTTGGTATCCGGGTACCGACGTCATCGAAAGAGAAGAGGCCAGCAAGCAACAATCTATGAAACAGTTGCGAAACCTGCTTCCGTCCAACTCAGGTCTCAAATGCAAAGTGGAACATCTGGTTGAATTTCACTTCGCGCCCGAGGGAATCACGGAGGTGGCGACAGAGCGTGATGTTGACATGATCGTGATGGGTGTAAGGGAATCCGGCATGAACGCTCCGCGGCTCGCTGCCCGTACGCCGTGGGCAATTGCACATGAAGTGGTTTGCCGTGCGAAGTGCCCGGTCCTGACGGTCAGGGCTTAAGGATATTCCGCGGATTGAATTCTTCGTCCAACCAGACCGGTATAAGGCAACCATGGGTGGTACAAGAGCCGCCCATGGTTGTGTCGAGAGCTGTTATTTTTCCTGCAGCGACTCGATATACGTCGTCAGGTTGGTAATCCGCTGCTGCACCTCGGCCGGATGTCCCTGACTCAAGTTCCAAAATACCGGGCCCCACACCGGCATGTCCTTGCTGCCGTGCGCCGACAGTTCGCTCTCTCCTCGGAGTACGCTGGCAACATGGAAAGCAGGAAACTTTCCGTTGTTTTTCCTGCTGAGCGCGGTCAGGTCAGCCGGTGACACTTTGAGGGCGCCCGCCGCCGGTCCACCGCCCTTGCCGTCGCTCCCGTGGCAAACGGCGCAATAGTTCGTGAACATCTGCTTTCCAGATGCCGCGGAGGTCGGCTTCGCCGGAACATGTTTTATGGCCGTCTCTTGCGCCGCGGCGCCCAGCGAGCCCACGACGAATACGCAACCCAGTAAGAGTCCGCTGTGCGTCCGCATCTTTTGCCTCCTTGCAACGTATTCTCCACAGAACCAGTCGCCAATCAAGCTTCTTGTTTCGTTGGCAGATCGTTGCCCGGCGCGCACGCCATCGCAGCCATCTGCGCGACCAAATTGGGCAAGTTCTCCGTCACTCTTTGGGAGAGCGTTTCGCCAATTTCAAAACGCTCACCGCAGACCGAGAAGGTGAATGCGGCTGGGGTTCTTCCGTAGAGTTCCTGCGCCAAACCCAGCACCGCACCAGGAGAAAGTTGGTGGGAAAAAGGGCCAGGCAGAGCTTGGGGCGCCACCCGTGAACACGTCACCGCGCCCGGCACGCCCTCACGTTGGGAGTCCACGAAGAACACAGCCGTGCTTCCGCTGACCTTATCGGCCAACTCGGGAGTCAGTTGGTGGCAGGTGATGATTTCCACTCCACGGTCCGAGAGTCTGTTCTCCAATTCTTCGGCGGCCCGCCATCCCACTCCATCGTCGCTGCGGAGCGGGTTGCCATAGCCGATAATGAGAACGCGCGACATGAGGCCGTGGCCTCCTTCAGCGAGCTATTTCATCCACCACTTGGCCGTCTGCGGTTAGCAGTTGGATCCTGAGCGCCATTTGCCCCAAGGCATGGGTTGAGCAGCTCAAGCAGGGATCATAGGCGCGTATGACCGCCTCCACACGATTGAGCATTCCCGGTGTCATGCGGTCGTGGTGGACGAAATGCTTCGCAACTTGCAGAACGCTGCGATTCATAGCGAGATTGTTTTGCCCGGTGGCGATGATCAAGTTCGCCCAGCGGACCAGTCCCTGCTCATCAATTTTGTAATGATGGAACAATGTGCCCCGGGGAGCTTCTGATGCGCCTATTCCTTCCAGAGCATTAGGCTTGGCTTCGGCGCGAACATGTTTGGAAAGTATTTCGGGATCGTTCAATAACTGCTCCAGCCTCTCCACGCAGTAGAGAATCTCGATCAGCCTTGCCTGGTGGTAGTGGAAAGAGCTGAGCACGGCCGCGCGCTGCAATTCCTTAAACTCCGCCAATTCCTGGTCAGCGCGTTCCGTTCCGCAGCGGTCCACTACGTTGAGCCGCGCCAAAGGTCCCACCCGATACATGCCGTCCGGGCAGCCTCTGGGCTTGTAGTACGCGGATTTCAGGTAGCTCCAGCTCTCGACCTTCTCCCCCAGGTAATTGTAGTAGCGAGTCGCATCCAGGCGGTCGGCGACAAGGATGCCGGTCGCATCGCCGATGCGAATCTTGCCGTCATAGAACGTGATGCTTCCGTCTTCCTTCACCATCCCCATGAACAGCGAAGGGAAGTTACCGAAGCTTCCGATTTCCTCCCGGAATGCTTCACTGGTCTTCTTGAACCAGGCAAGGGTTCGCACAGCAATCGCGAGCGCTTCCGGAATTGCTCCGAGAATCGCATCCCGGTCCGGCTGGCTCAGAGGTTCGCTGACGCCGCCCGGCACCACCCACGCCGGATGAATGCGCTTTCCGCCCAGCCGTTCGATGATCTGCTGCCCAAACTGCCGCAGCCGGATTCCATCCCGCGCCAGTCGCGGATCTCTTTCAAAGACACCCCAGAGATTGCTCTTCGCTGGATCGGCGTCCATGCCGAGCAACAGGTCGGGCGAAGAAAGATGGAAAACACTGAGGGCGTGGGACTGCACAATCTGCGCCATATTAAAGATGCGGCGGAGCTTGTCCGCCGTGGGCGGAATGCGAACCGCTAGCAGCGCATCACATGCTTTGGCGGAAGCAATCAGATGGCTGACCGGGCAAATGCCGCAAATCCGCGCCATTAACGATGGCATTTCCGTGAAAGGGCGCCCCTCGCAGAGTTTTTCGAAACCGCGGAACTGGGTCACATGGAAGCGCGCATCCGATACTTCTCCCTGTTCGTCGAGGTGCAGCGTGATCTTCGCGTGGCCCTCGATGCGGGTCACCGGATCGATGACGATGGTCCTTTTCTCCGACATCGCTTAAGCTCCGAAGCGCGTTCTCGCGCTCAACTCAGGCTGCCGTCCGGCCAGCAATTCACTCACGACGTAGAAAATCGTGTCCGCGGAAGGCGGACAACCCGGAACAAAAACATCCACTGGCACAAATTCATGGACGGGCCGCGCCTGGGGCAGCAAGCGGGGCACAATCTGATCTGGAATGCCAGGGTCCAATGTCACATTTTCCCGGTATGCCCGGTCATAGACGGCTTTGATGGTAAAGGGATTTCTCATACCGGGGACATTCGCCGTAACCGCGCAATCGCCCAGCGATACCAGAATCGTTGTCCGCTGCCGCACCATCTTAATCTTGCGCAAGTCTTCCTCGCTGCTGACCGCGCCTTCGACCAACGTTACATCCACACCTTCCGGAAACACCTTCGCATCCACCAGCGGACTGTAGACCAGTTCCGCACTTTCGGCGAGAGTGAGCAAGCGCTCGTCGATGTCCAGAAAAGACATATGGCACCCGGAGCATCCATCCAGCCAAACTGTCGCCATGCGTTTCTTGCTCACTTCTGTTCTCCTCTCATCAATTGCAGATAAGGCAGGAAGTCCCGGCGCTTCTCCATTTCGGCGACCGAGCGCCCCTTCTCAAACAACGCCCCGGTCGGGCACACCTGCACACACTTGCCACAACCGGTGCAGGTGTCCGAGGAACCCCAGGGCTGATTGAGATCGGTGATAACCTGGCAGTCGATGCCGCGCCCCATAACATCCCAGGTGTGAGCCCCTTCGATTTCTTCGCACACACGCACGCAGCGGGTGCAGAGAATGCAGCGGTTGTGGTCAATCACAAACCGCTCATGGGACGCGTCCACGGCGGCCTGTGGGTAGCGATAAGGGAAATGAATGTGCGTGATGTCGAGCTTCTGCGCCATGGTTTGCAGTTCGCAGTGGCCATTGGACACGCAAACCGAGCAAATGTGATTGCGTTCGGTGAATAGCAGCTCAACAATTCCCTTCCGGTAGCGTTGCAAACGCTCGGAGGTGGTTGTGACCTCCATTCCTTCCTCCACGCGGGTCACACAGGAAGCCAGCAGACGATTGGAACCCTTCACTTCCACCAGACACAGCCGGCACGCGCCAACTGTCGAGAGTCCTTCCAATTCACAGAGTCTGGGGATGAAGATTCCGTTCTGGCGGGCAACGTCGAGGATGGTTTCATCTTCCCGGGCACTAAAATCCCGTCCGTCAATCCTCAGCGTTTTGACATTGGCTACGGCGGTCACAGTTGCGCCTCTTGGCCGCAGACTCCGGCTACGCAATGGTTGCGTTCGATGTGCGACTTGTACTCGTCGGCAAAATAGCGAAGCGTGCTCAGAACCGGATTGGGCGCAGACTGGCCCAGACCGCACAGGCTGGTGTTCTTCACCAGATCGCACAACTCTTCCAAGAGTGCGATGTCTTGCGGCGTTGCTTGCAGTTTGGTAATCGCGTCCAGCAGGCGGTGTATCTGGTAGGTGCCAACGCGGCACGGAATGCACTTGCCGCAGGATTCGGTCATGCAGAAATCCATGAAGTACTTGGCCACATCGACCATGCAGGAGCTTTCATCCATCACGATCATGCCACCGGATCCCATGATCGAACCCGCGCGCGCCAGGGACTCATAGTCCACCGGCATATCCAGGCACTCGGCGGGCAAGCAACCGCCCGAAGGCCCGCCGGTCTGCACCGCCTTGAACTGCCTGCCTTCGGGAATTCCTCCGCCGATCTCGAACACCATTTCCCGCAGGCTGATGCCCATCGGCACTTCGACCAAGCCGGTATTTTGCACTCGGCCTGCGAGGGCAAACACTTTTGTGCCTTTGCTTTTTTCTGTTCCGATGCCGGCATACCAATCTCCGCCATTGCGGATGATGGGCGCAACATTGGCAAAGGTTTCGACGTTGTTGATGAGAGTCGGCTGGCCCAACAGCCCCTCGATGGCGGGATAGGGGGGCCGCGGCCGTGGCGTTCCTCGCTTCCCTTCAATGGATGCAATCAACGCCGTCTCTTCTCCGCAGACAAATGCCCCCGCACCCAGCCGCAATTCGATCCGGAAGCTGAAGTGCGTACCGCAAATATTGGAACCGAGGAGTCCCAACTTTTCCGCTTGCCGGATGGCTATTTTCAGCCGCTTGATAGCCAGGGGGTACTCTGCTCGGACGTAGATGTATCCCTCCGACGCGCCGACCGCATAGGCGGCAACCAGCATGCCTTCCAGAACCCGATGGGGATCGCTCTCCAAAACGCTCCGATCCATGAAAGCGCCGGGATCGCCTTCGTCGGCGTTGCAGATGACAAATTTCTGAGTTCCTACCGCTTTCGATACCGTGCTCCACTTGAGCCCGGTGGGATAACCCGCCCCGCCCCGCCCGCGAAGGCCGCTCTTCACCACTTCTACAACTACCTCCGCCGGAGTCATTTCGGTGAGGGCGTGGATGAGGGCTTGATATCCCGAAGCCGCGATGTACTCCTCAATGCGCTCCGGATCAATTACACCGGCGTTCTCCAGAACGATTTTCTTTTGCCGTTGGAAAAATGGAACATCGGTGGGACACAGCAGGCGCTCAACCAGCCCTTGCTCCAGCCCATCCAGCAGTACAGGGGCGTCGCTTGCCGTCACTCGTTTGTATAAGGTCCCGTCGCTGGTTGAGACCAAGGGGCCCTCGGCGCATAGCCCCATGCAACCGACGCCTTTG
>Ga0209415_10007367_pt1 | contig 19242 bp, 17 predicted proteins | sample PeaSoiSIISIP2007_FD_187696 | JGI IMG/M metagenome (GOLD analysis project Ga0209415, IMG submission 187696) | Peat soil microbial communities from Weissenstadt, Germany - SII-SIP-2007 (SPAdes) (version 2) | ecosystem: Environmental > Terrestrial > Soil > Wetlands > Peat | place: Germany... | reverse complement strand
CAGCGGCTTGCGGATGTCGTCTTTCCGGTCCACGTAGGTGTCAATGTTGTCGTTCAGTTCGTCATAGAGGAGTTGGAAGTCGTCCAGCAGATCATGGGTCTGGCGGGACCGATCCTTCGTCTTGGGATCGCTGCGCGCCTGTTCCATCTTGACGAGGCGGCCGCGCGCAAACTGGATGTAGAGCGCGAGGCGTTGCTTCGGTTCCCAGCTGGCATCGCGGATCTGGTCAATTTCGGACTGCGTCAGGGGATCGCGGCGCCTCTGCGCCGGGGCCAGAAGGGCGGAGCTCAACAGCATCATCACCGTCAGAAAACGCAGGGAACGAAAAATCGAAGCGCTCATTTTGCCTTCTTCGGGAACATGGCGGCCAGCAGATCGTCGCGCACGCGCTGCAGTCGCAGCACGGCGTCCCGCACCGGCCCCTGCTCTTCGTGAGGAAGCGTGTGAACCAGATCGTTGAGCTTGCGGGCCATCCCGCGGACGGCGATCTCACTCTGCTTCTCGTGCTTATGCGACTGAATGGCGTAATCCCGCGCCAGTTCCGCATAGGCAACGACATCGGTCAATGCCGTCCGCGCCTTGTCGAACTCGGATGCAGCATAGGCCTTGTCAGATTCGACAAGCTGCAACTCCGAAATCTGGATGCACAGGTGCGGGCGGTCGCCAATGCTGGTGGACGAGAGCTTCTTCTTAAGCTCGTCGGCCGTCGGTCGCACGGCGCGCGCTGGAAGCAGGATTCCGAGAATCAGGAATGCCGCCGTCATGACGGCTCCGCACAATCGGTATGGGCAGCTTACCCGGCGCATGCTTCAGACTCGGCGGCCAGCCCCTCCGGCTACTTCTTGGGTTCAATCGCGATCAGCCGGTGTTTCGCCTGCCACTCCTGATCAGGATACTTCCCCCCGGCGGTATTGAGGAAGAGGTGATAGTTGGCCGCCGCCTGCTTGAAGTCTTTCAAATGATCGCAGGCCGATGCCCGCAGAAAATACGTAACGGGGATGTCCGGCAGCAGCTTGGCGCGAGCGTCCAGCGCCTTGAGCGTGAGCGCGTAATCCTTGTTTTCGCTGGCCGCAAAGGCAAGGTCGCCGTAGGCCGGGCCAAGGTCAGGCTTCAGCTTTACTGCTGCCAGAAACTCCTGCTGCGCGGCCGGGAACTTCTTTTGCCGCAGCAGGCTCTGCCCCAGGCTGTGGTGCAGCTCGGCATCGTTGGGATGAGCGGCAATGAGCGTACGGTAGGCGGCCTCGGCCTGTTCATTCTTGCCCGCGGTCGAGTAGATATCAGCCAGTTCGCGCTGCACGGACTGGTCCCCGGGAGCCAACTTCTCGCCGGCCTCGAGCTCGGCGATCGCCGCGTCGTTCTTACCTTCTGCCGCGAGCACTCTGCCCAACTGCACGTGCGCCGCGGCCAGCTCAGGATGCGCCGCCAGCAGCTCGCGCAGGGACTCTTCGGCCTCCGGGAAGCGCCGGCCGCGCATGTAAAGGTTGGCCAGGCCGGTGAGCGCGTCAGACGATGCATCCAGAGCCAACGCCTGCTTGTACTCCTGCTCGGCGTCAGAGAATTTATTTTCCTGCTCGAACAGCAGTCCGTCGGCCAGGTGAGGCTCGGGATCTTTCGGCTGCAGCGCCGCAGCCTGCCGGTAGGCGGCGGTGGCCTGCTCAGGCTTCGTTTTCTCAAGTACTCGCCCCAAAGAGAGCCAGGCGCGCTCCTGTCCTTCGGCAGCCTGACTCGTCGGCTTCAACTGCGTGGCCGCGCGTAGAAACTGCTCGGCGTCGGGTTGCCCGGTCTTCGCCAACTGCAGGCCCAAGTTGAGGTTCGATTCAAAAACACTGGGCTTGGCCGCAACCGACTTTCGATAGGCAGCGATCGAATCGTCCACCTTACCCAGCTCATTCTCCACAAATCCCAGATCAAACCAGGCTACGTAGTTTGCCGGATCACCCACGACTGCCTTGCGCAGCAGCGGCTCGGCCGCGGCATAGTTCTTCTTCTGAATGAATTCTTCGGCCTGCTTCATCTCAGGTGAGACCGTGTCTTCTTCCAAAACCCGCGTGTGGCGGATCGTCTGGCTGGAGTCCGGGCCGGTTTGGCGATGTACTGTCTTGCTGGAGGATGAAGGTGACGCGCCGGACGGCTCTTGCGGCTGGGCAGCGTCCTGGGCAGCAGCGCACACCGCCGCGGCCAGCAGCACGGCCATGGCAAGCTTAGGAGCGGCCATTGGAGCGTGCGCTTCCATTCCCATTCAGAATTCGTGCCAGATATTTTCCGGTGTACGAGCCGGGCAGCTTGGCGATGGCCTCCGGGGGCCCGGCGCCGACGACTTTGCCACCGCGATTGCCGCCTTCCGGCCCCAGATCAATCACCCAGTCCGCCGTCTTGATGACTTCCAGATTGTGCTCAATCACCAGGATGGATCCCTCTGCGTCAATCAGACGGCGAAATGCCGCCAAAAGTTTGCTGACGTCGTCAAAATGCAGGCCGGTGGTCGGCTCGTCGAAAATGTACAACAGTCGCCGCCGGGTTGAAGCCTCGCCCCGGCCTCGTCCCCCGCGAGCCGCTTCCCGCGCCGCCGGTTGCAGGTGCGCCGCCAGCTTCATGCGCTGCGCTTCGCCCCCTGAAAGGGTCGTCGCCGACTGCCCCAGCCGCAGATACCCCAGGCCTACTTCCTCCAGCCCGCGCAGCTTCTCGGTCACTTTGGGAGCCTCCGCGAAGAACCTCAGCGCCTCTTTCACCGTGAGATTGAGCACATCATGAATGTTCTTGCCCCGGTAGCGGACCTCCAGGACCTGCGGTTTGTAGCGGGTGCCTTTGCACTCTTCGCAAATCAATTCCACGTCGGCCAGAAACTGCATTTCCACCGTGACCGTGCCGTCGCCCTGGCAGGTCTCGCAGCGGCCCCCTGGAATGTTGAACGAGAAATGTCCCGCGGTGAGACCGCGTTTCTTCGCCTCGGGCAGGGAAGCAAACAGCTCGCGGATTGCGTCAAACGCTTTGATGTAGGTAACCGGATTCGACCGCGGCGTGCGGCCGATCGGTGACTGATCCACCAGCACGACCTCGTCAATGTACTGGTCGCCGGTCAGATTGTCCCAGCTTGCAGAAGACGAGGTTGCGCCGGCTCCGTTCCCGGTCTGGTGCTTGGCTTGCGCCAGCGCCCGGTACAGCACCTGATGAAGCAGCGTGGACTTGCCCGACCCCGACACGCCGGTGATCGCCACCATCATCCCGAGCGGGATGGAGATCTCCACGCCCTTCAGATTATTGGCGCGGGCGCCGCGAATGGTGATGCGCTGTGTCCCCGGCTTGCGGCGGGTTGCCGGAGCCTGAATCCGCACCTCCTCGGATAGATAACGCCCGGTTAACGAGGCCGGATCATGCAGGATTTGATCGTAGGTGCCAGCCGCGACCAGCTTTCCGCCGTTTTCACCGGCGCCCGGCCCAAGGTCGAGAATGCGATCTGCCGCCCGCATAATGTCAGGATCGTGCTCCACCACCAGGATGGTATTCCCGAGATTCTTCAGGTCGTGGAGAATCTTGATCAGCCGGTGAGTGTCGCGCGGGTGCAGGCCGATGGACGGCTCGTCCAGCACATACAGCGTGCCCACCAGCCTCGACCCCAGTGAAGTTGCGAGCTGAATCCGTTGCGCCTCGCCGCCGGACAGCGTGGACGAAAGCCGGTCCAGGGTCAGGTATTCCAGCCCCACGTCGTTCAGGAAGCGTAGCCGCTCGCGAATCTCCTGCAACAGTTTGTCGGCGATCTCGGCTTCCTCGGCCCCCAACTCAAGTTGCTCAAAGAACCGCGCCGCATCTTCTACTGTCATGGCGCACACTTCGCAGATATTGCGCCCGCTGATCTTCACCTGCCGCGCCTCCATCCGGAGCCGCGTCCCGTTGCAGGCCGAGCACAGCGAGTATCCGCGATAGCGGCTCAGAAATACCCGCACGTGCAGCTTGTACTTCTTGCGCTCCAGGTAATTGAAGAAACCGCGCACTCCGGGGAAGCGCCCTTCGCCGTTGAGCACCAGATTCCGCTGCGCCTCTTCCAGGTCTGCCCAGGGTACGTCGAGCGGAATCTCCGCCTGCTTGGCAAACTTCTTCAGATCGCCGAACAACGGACGATATTTCGGCTTGGTCCAGGGCTCGATCGCGCCCTCGTTCAGCGTTTTCCCCTGGTCGGGAATGACGAGGTTGAGGTCGAAGTCAATCGTATTGCCGAACCCCTGACAGCGCGGGCAAGCGCCATACGGATTGTTGAAAGAGAAAAGGCGTGGCTCCGGCTCCTCATAGCGCAAGTTACAGTGCTTACACTCAAACCGCTGCGCAAAGCGAAGTGTGGGGCGGACACTCCTGTCCGCCGCAGTTGCTTTTGGTGTTGTTTTTGCAGTTGGTTCGTCGTCTGCAGGCAAGATCTCGGGCAACTCAAAGATCACCTCTCCCGATTCCCGATACGCAGTTTCAATCGCATCCACTACCCGCGTTCGTCCCTCGGCGGAAACCACCAGCCGGTCCACCAGAACAAACACGGGGGAATCGAAATCGAGGTCCAACAACGATTCCGGGGTCGAGAACTCAAAGAGCTGTCCAGCCTGGTACAACCGGTTGAACCCAGCCTTCCGCAGATCAAAGAGCCTCGTCTTCAGCGCATCCGACAGTTGCGCCTTGGGTGCGGGTGCCCCACTTCTCGCGTTCTTTGCGAGAAGTGGGGATTTCCTGGATTTCGCCACCCGACCGCCCTTGTTTTCCGGCTGCTGCGTAGGTCCCACAGGCCGTTGCAAAGGGAAGAGCACCTGCAGGCGCGTCTCGGGATCGAGCGCCAGAATCGCGTCCGCGACCTCGTCTACCGTGTCCTTCTTCACTTCGCGCCCGCAGTTCGCGCAATAAGTCCGCCCCACGCGGGCAAACAGCAGCCGCAGGTAGTCATAAATCTCGGTCGCGGTCGCCACCGTCGAGCGCGGATTCCGCGTCGTATTCTTTTGCCGGATCGCGACCGCCGGAGCAATGCCGTCAATCGTGTCGGCATCCGGTTTCTCAATCCGCTCCAGAAATTGCCGCGCATAGGCCGACAGCGACTCCACATAGCGCCGCTGTCCTTCGGCGTAAATTGTGTCGAAGGCCAGCGATGACTTGCCCGATCCCGACACCCCGGTCACCACCGTCAAGCTGTTGTGCGCAATCTCAAAATCAATGTTCTTGAGGTTATGAACGCGGGCGCCGCGCACAACAATGCTTTCCGTGGGATTGGGAACGTCGGACATCGGGTCAGCGGAACCGCCTCACCTGTCCGCGGGCGCACCTGCCCAGCGGGGTCCGTGAAGCTTACCGAATCTTTCTATTATAAGGCAGACTTTTACAACGAGGACTTTAGCGGATGTTTGCAGCTATGGCTGGCGCCGACGGAGCATCTTGCTGAGCGCGGGGCAGGAAAACCAGCGTGAGCACCGTTCCTATCCCTAATCCAGCCAGGAAAAACGTGACTGCCGTTGGCATATCGTAACCGGCCGTGCCTTGTGCTCGCATCTGGTGCCCCTCAAGTGGACAGATGGCGGAAAGCGGGCGGGGAGACAGACTCCCCGCGCGCCAAGACGGAGCGCGCCTGGGAAAGCGGACGAAGACTTACGAAACTCCTTCGATGCTTTCCACGTGAATCAGGTTCGTATCCAGATCGAGCTTGCCAGTCACTCGAACTGGTTTGCCCTCAAATGCTTTGGCTTTTTCCTGGTTGTCGAGTTGATAGCTTACGTTCGCTGCCGTGTCTTTGAGGACCAGCTTGCCTTTCTCCTTCACGATGGTGCCGTTAAAGGCTTTGGCATCCTGAGTCTGCATGTCGTTTTGCTGCTGCTGCGCAGCGGTGGGTTGAGCGGTGCTTGGAGTCTGTTTGGCGCTGCCTTCCATGTCGAAAACGGCCATGCCGGCGGCAAACGCCAACACAAGCGCGAGACGTCCGAGAAAACGGTTCATCAGAAACCTCCGACGGACTTAGATGGTATAGCTGGTCCTCGCCATTGCAAATCGCGGGCCAATCACGCTAGTGGTTGTGCTCGCTTGCAGATACACGCTTCTGAATCTTTCCCGCCGGGCGGCTACACCGTAAATTCTCGCCGGTCCGTAGAAGTTCTGCCCGGCAGCTGCGGCATGCCGCATGAAAAAGTTACACAGCGTCGCGTCACTTTGCTCAGAGCTACCCCTGTTGATCGCGATATGCTCTACGAAAACAAAGCGATTGCGGTTTGGCAGTCGTTCTGCATCGAGAGTCGGCGTATCTGGGCCACCACACAAACTTACCTGGAGCTGTGTCTTGCGCGGCGCGGGCGATACGCGGCGCCGTGTGCAAGGAGTCTGTGAGGACAATGGAAAATCCAACTGCAGCTTACGGTGTATATCCTGACGCGGTACAGGTCACCGACGTGGTGCGCGTATTCAATGGCGCAGGCTTTGGGAACGAAAACATCTGCCTGATGTTCGCACCTTCACATCCGATCGCGGCCATCGTCCGCGATACGAATCTTCTCAATCAGGAGCGTGAAGCCAGCGCGTTAAGCGCGGGGTTGATGACCTGGCTTTCCGAGTTTGGAGCGGTTGTGATTCCGTCAATCGGCTTCTTCATCCGCTCTCAAACCTTTCTCCATGCACTGCTGGCCGCCCGTAAGGCGCCGGCGTTGTGTGGCGACGCCCACACTCTGGCAGGGTTAGGCTTTCCCGACGGCGACGCGCAGAGGTTTGAAGACCATTTTCGCCGGGAAGGTTCTCTGGTGTATGTGGCTGCGCTGGAAGAAGCGCAGGTCCGGTGGGCACTCGAATTATTTCGTCACACCGGCGCGCAAGAGAGCGCCACACTCGAAAAAGTTGGAGGCGTGGAAACCGCAGCGTGACCGCACTCTCTAGGGGCGTAGCTGGTTGCGCCTATGCGTGGGCAGCCGCCGGCGTTGTCGGTGACGGCACGCCGGGGCGGTAGTCAGTCCCCCGTGTCGCCGTTCTCGCGGTCGCGCTGCTTGCCGTAGCGAAAGGCCATGCCAACTCCGAGGGTCATCGCTCCCAGCGGGGGCGTCAGCAGAATCAGAATGGCCCGCCCGAGCGCACGTTGTCCATCCTTGGGGGCTCCCTTGGCACTGGTGTAACACATCGCGCAACCCTGCGCGAATGCTGGCGCGGATAACAATGCAAGCACGAACGTCAGCAACAGGGCGCCCGCCCGAGCCCGAAGCTTTCTTTGCGCCCTCTGCGAAGCCTCTACGCCGTTTGCGGTAAAAAGCATCTCGCTATTTTACCCCCAGCTTCAGAATACGGTCCGCATCCGGGAAAAAGAAGAAGTACATGATCACGAAACACGCGCTCACCGAAATCACCAGCAGCCAGCGCATCAGCGCCCGCTCAAACTTCAGGTGCATGAAGTAGCCGATGATGAGGGCCGATTTGATGACCGACAAAACCAGCAGAATCTCCAGCATCCGCACCGCCTGGAAGACCTGCTTGTAGGCAAGCACCACCTCAATCGCGGTCAGGACCAGCAGCGCTCCCCACACCCAGAAATATTGCCCCTTGCTGTCGTCATGCGTCGTTGCTACGTCATGCATGTGTAGTTGCTCCCAGCGTTCTTTTCGGCTCGTGTAGGACAGCCATCCTCGGCTGTCCGGCGGCCCAGCCTCACCGGGCCGCTGCTTTCCTACAGCACCTTCGTTGACATCAGATACACCAGCGGGAAAATAAACATCCAGACCAGATCCACGAAGTGCCAGTACAGCCCGGAAACTTCAACATCGTGAGCGTCGTAGTCCTTCGGCTTCAGGAATAAGATTACCGCCGCTACCACGAGTCCAATTCCCAACACATGAATCGGATAATGAAATACGTTGCCCGACGGGATCAGAAGCGCCCCTGCAATCCAGATCACGCCCAGAATCGGCAGGAACCATTTGCGCATCGCCACCACTCCCAGATAAATCACGCCGATCGTCACGTGCAGCATGTGCATGGCGGTCAGGCCGAAGAAAGCCTGGGAAAATTGAGGCACATTTTTCGAGATGTCGGCCAATTCTCCGGTGCTGCTCGCCTGGGAAACACCTAAGATCGTCAGAAAACCGGGAACGGTAAGCCCTTCGCCGATCAGCTTGCTCCACTCCATGCCGTGCAGCACGATGAATGCGGTGCCGAACGCCATGGTCGCCAGCAGCCAGTTGCGCGTCCAGGCGCGATCGCCGCGCTGCGCCGCGAACACGCCCAGCACCATGGTCAGCGAGCTCGACAGCAGGCACGCCGTCATGATGGTGGCATTGCTGATGCTGGCCGCATGAAACGGCGTCGGCCACGGGGTGGTGTATATCCGGTTGTAGCTGAAGGCAAACAACAGCGCCCCGAAGGTCAGCGAGTCCGAGGCCAGAAACAGCCACATCCCCACCTTCTTCGAATAAGCTCCAAACAGCGGAGCTTCGAATTCTCCCGCTACACCATGCTGAACCGCAGCGGCGTCCGACATTCCTAAAGTTCCCCTTTCAGTCTACAGGCGAGCATTAACTGAGTACTGGGTACTGGGTACTGAGTACTGAGTACTGCTATCTCACCAATCCCAACAACGCAAAGATATAAACCCACAGCGCCAGCATGAAGTGCCAGTACCAGGCCGTAACATCCACCGCAATCCGCCGAACCTCGATCGGACGCCGGAGCAGGGAAGCGCTCCCCGCCCACAGCAGGGCAATCAATCCGCCCGCCAGGTGCACCGCATGCGTGATGGTCAGCAGGAAGGCGAACGAACTGCTGGGGTTCGTGTTCAGGTAGAACCCGCCATCGTGCAGCGCTCCCCACGCCATCCATTGCCCGGCCAGAAACCCGAATCCGAGCAGTACGGTCAGTCCCAGCCACGGAAACGATCTCTCGTCACCCAGCGAAACTCCCGGGATTCCCTGTACCGGAGCCAGCGCCGCCTGCCGGGCCACCTGCCGCCGTGCCAGTTCCATGGTCACGCTGCTGACCAGCAGCAGCGCTGTGTTGATGCCCAGCAGCAGCCAGGGCAGCCGCACCTCGCCCCAGTCGTGAACGTAGGAATTCGAGGAATCGTCGAAGGTTGGCAGGCCCTTGCGCACGACATACGCGCTGGTCAGCGAAATAAACACCATGCAAACGGTGACCACCGCGCAAACCAGTCCCAGCCGAGCCCGCCGCAGCCGGGCTCCATAGTCCGGAATAGAGCTGGGGACATTCCCGCGCCCGTCGCCGCCTCCGCCCGGAGGCGCCAGCGGTGGTTCGTGCCCGCGTCCTGCATCAATCGGCGTCGTTGGTGTGTAAGTCGCCATAGTCTGTGGAAGAGCGGCCCTTCAGGGCCGCGTCAGCCGCCCAGAACTCGTCGGGCTTTAGCCCCGGCGGCTTCACCGGGTGCCCCATTTCTCGCGCGCCTCTTGCGCGAGAAGTGGGGGCTTTACTTCAATGCCCTCCGCTCCCCGCCGGATCCGTCTGCATCACATAATCCTTCGGCGCTCCGGGCACGCCGTACTCATACGGCCCGTGGTTCACCACCGGCGTGACTCCGCCAAAATTGTCATGCGGAGGAGGCGTGTTGGTCGTCCATTCCAGCGTCGTCGCTTCCCACGGATTATCGCTGGCCTTCGGTCCCTTGAACATGCTCCAGAACAGGTTGATCACAAAGATGAACTGCGCCGCGACCGTGATGATCGCCGCGTAGGTGATGAACCGGTTCAGCGGCAGCAGCCGCTGAAGATAGGCCAGTTCCGTGAATTGCGAATACCGCCGCGGCTGGGCCGCCATGCCCAGCCAATGCATCGGCATGAAGATGGCATAGGTTCCGGCCAGCGTAATGAAGAAGTGAACGCACCCCCAGGTTTCATTCATCATGCGCCCGAACATCTTGGGGAACCAGTAATAGGTCGCCGCGAAAATGCCGAAGATCGCCGCCACACCCATAATCAGGTGAAAATGCGCCGGAACGTAAGCCGTGTCGTGCAGCGGAATGTCGAGCACCGGCTGGGCCAGGAACGGCCCGCTTAACCCGCCGGAAACAAACAGCGACACGAAACCGATGGCATACAGCATCGGCGTCTGAAAGCGCAGCCGCCCGTGCAACATCGTCCCCAGCCAGTTGAACGTCTTGATAGCCGAGGGCACGCCGATACACATCGTCAAGATGGAGAACGCAAACGCCGAGTATGGGCTCATCCCGCTCATGAACATGTGATGGCCCCAAACCATGAAGCCGAAGAATCCGATGGACAGCATGGCGTAGACCATCGCTTTGTAGCCGAAGATCGGCTTGCGCGAGAAAGTCGAAAGAATCTGCGAAGCCACGCCCATGCCGGGCAGAATCGCGATATAGACCTCAGGATGGCCAAAGAACCAGAACAGGTGCTGCCACAAAATCGGCGAGCCGCCTTTGTGCCCCAGCACCTGCCCATTCACCACCACCAGCGGAACGTAAAAGCTGGTGCCGAGGTTGCGGTCGAGCAGTAACAGAATGCCCGCCGAGAGCAGCACGCCGAAGGCCAGCAGTCCAAGAATCGCAGTGATAAACCACGACCAGACCGTCAGCGGCATGCGCATCATGGTCATGCCCTTGGCGCGCAGATCAAGCGTGGTCGTAATAAAGTTCAGCGCCCCCATCAGCGACGCCAGGCAGAAGATGGCGATGCTGGTGATCCATAGATCCGCGCCAAGTCCCTCGCCTGGCCCCGCCGACTGCAGCGCGCTCAGTGGCGGATAGCCTGTCCAACCGTGCAGCGGAGCGCCGCCCACCACGAAGAAAGCCGCCAGCATCACCAGGTAGGCGATGAAAGTCGTCCAGAACGACAGCATGTTCAGGACCGGAAACGCCATGTCGGGGGCGCCGATCTGAATGGGCAGAATGTAGTTTCCGAATCCGCCCTGCGGCGCCGTGGTCAGCACGAAAAACACCATGATGGTGCCGTGCATGGTCATCAGGCTCAGGTAGGTCTCCGGCTTGATCTCGCCCACCAGGGGCAGCACCGCCGTGGGCCAGATCATGTGGATGCGCATCAACAGCGACAAGAACATCCCGACAAACACTGCCGTCAGCGCCAGAAAGTAGTACTGAATTCCGATGACTTTATGGTCGAGGCTGAAAATGTATTTCCGGATGAAACCCTGAGGAGCGTGCGCGTGAATCGTAGCCGGGGTCGCCATTTTATTGTTTCTCCGCCTCCCGTGCTGCCAGCCACTTGTCAAATTCCTCCTGGCTGACGACATGTACCATACCGTGCATCTTGTAGTGGCCGAGGCCGCAAAGCTCCGCGCAGGCGATCTCATATTCGCCAATCGCCGTCGGTTTGAAGTGCATATGAATATTCAGTCCCGGCACCGCGTCCTGCTTGAAACGGAAGGCCGGCACAAAGAAACTGTGAATCACGTCCACGGCGCGCAGGCTCACATCAACGTCGCGGTTTACCGGCAGATACATGGTGCTGGTGACCACGTCATCCTTCGCCGAAGGATCATTGGTGTCGAGCCCGACCGCCGCGTCGCCGCCGGCCGACGGATCCATCAGCTTTGGACTCGTCTTCGCGTAGGTGCCGTCAGCGCCCGGATAGCGGAAGTACCAGGCAAACTGCATTCCAGTCACTTCCACCTGTACCGCGCCGGCTTCAGCCGGTTCGAAGCGCTGGCTCGCCCAGACCCGGCTCCCCATCAGATTCAGTCCAATGAACAGGACTGCGGTCAGCACCGTCCAGACCAGTTCGAGCGTCGTATTGCCATGGGAATAGGCGGCGGGAGGCGCCGACGGCCGATCGCGGTATCGCCACACGATGTAGCCCAGTCCTAATTGCGCCGCCAGGAAAACAATCCCCATCAGCGCGTAGGTGAGGGCAAACTGCCCGTCAATCCACGGCGCTGCCGCCGCGGCGCCCACCGGTAGCCACCAGGTCTTGGCGACAAAAAAATATGTGCTGATCAGGGTGATCAGCCAGATCAACGCCATTAACGCGAGGCCCATTCCTCAGCCCTCCCGAGCGCTCCCGACGACAAGTTTAAGGATTTCCCCACCCCGGTTGCTGCGCCCACAGCGCAAGCAACATTCGGCGGCGAGTTTAACACAGCGACGCGCCAAAAATACAAGGACATGCTGAGGAAAAACTACGTGCGGATCACGCCATAGGAACTGGAGACCGATTTATCGCGGATCGTCTCGACGAACTTCATCGTCCGTCACAAATTCGGGTGCCCCATTTCTCGCGCGTCTTTTGCGCGAGAAGTGGGGCCTTCGACCCGGAATCAGCACACCCACAACACACTACTTCTCCTTCCACTCCGGCACCCGCCCCGGCGTCCAGGGCGCTCCTGCTGCCTCCATGTCCTTCTCGAGCTTCACCAGATCAACTTCCACCAGCATGCGCAGTTTGGCTAGTTGCTCGCCAAACTCCGCCGCCGCGATGTTGTAGGAATCGACGTGCGACTGGGTGGGCTTGGCCAGCGAGAAGCGCTCTCCCTCCATGACGCTGTTCACCCGCTCGTTGATAGACGACGGCACATTCTCATTCTTCCGCGCCAGTTCCACATCCCCGCGCACCGCCCGCAGGATTTCGCGATTGCGCTGCTCAATCGAGTCGGCAGCCGCGCCTAGTTCCTTCTCGGCCGCCGGCGTTTCCCGCAGGGCCTGCCTAATCTCCTTGAGTCTCCCCTGCAAGCTTTCGGCCGTGCTCAACGCCCCCGAAACTGCCCGGTACAGCCGCGCCGTCTTGCGCAGAAATTCCTCCTGCGCCGCCCGGTCTGCCGGAGTCATCCCCGAAGCGCCCTCAGTCACGACCTTGAACGACTGCGGCCCCGCCAGTTCCGCCACCACGCCTTCTGCCTTTTCGAACATCCGCACCGAGTACGTGCCCGACAAAACCAGCGGCCCTTGCTCGCCCGCCGCCGGAAAGTCCTCGCCACCTTCCTCGGAGTGTTCCCGCAGTTTCGGCGCGGAATACCGCAAATCCCAAGCCTTCCGCTGGAAGCCCTCGTCAGTGCTGCCCTCGACGCGCCGGATGGCCGTGCCGCTCTCGTCGTACACGACAAAGTAAACCTCCGGCTTTGCCTCCTGCGCCTCGGCTCTCAACTCATCCTTGCTCGGATAGGGAAGCGTCTGGTCCTTCTTGGCTGCTTCTTTCTCGGCCTCCTGGCGTTTCTCCTTCTTGGTCTTGACCTTGTCTTTTAAGTACGCCGTGAACACCGCGCCATACGGCGGATTTTCCGCCGTGTAGAAACCATCCCCAAGGAATCCCTTCTTCGGGCCGCCCAGCGGATGCCGTTCCACGTAGAGCAGGGCGTCTTTGACCGGGAACATCGCCGACGAAGCCTGCTCCAGAGATTCCGGCTTAACCTCCCGCAGCGGCGTGATGTCATCCAGTACATAGAATCCGCGCCCGAACGTCGCGATCACCAGATCGCTCTCCCGTTTCTGGATGACAATATCTCGCACGGCAATCGTCGGCAGCCCGCCCTTCAAGCGCACCCAGTGGTGCCCGCCGTCAATGGTGAAGAACGCCCCCGCCTCCGTTCCCGCAAACAGCAGATTCGGATTGACCGTATCCTCGGCAAACGCCAGCACCGGCCCACTTTCCGGCAAATCGCCGACGATCGAAGTCCAGGTCTTTCCCTGATCGAGCGACTTCAGCAGATATGGTCTGAAATCTTCATTCTTGTGATTGTCGAACGCGGCGTACACCGTGCTGGCGTCGTGATTCGATCCCGCCAGCCGGCTCACGTAAATCATCTCGGGGACGCCGGGAAACTTCTCGTACTTCGTCCAGTTCGCGCCGCCATCGCTGGTTACCTGGATTAACCCATCGTCGGTGCCCGCGTAGATCAGCCCTTCTCTCTTCGGCGACTCGGCCAGCGCCACGATGTTTCCGTAAAACGAAGTCGAAGCATTCTTGGCCACCGCGTCCGCCGACCAAACCTTGCCCATCACCGGCAGCTGGTTGCGATCCATCTTCCGACTCAGGTCGCCACTGATGGCCTTCCAGGTATCGCCGCGGTCATCGCTGCGGAACAGCTTGTTGGCCGCAAAATACAGCCGCGTGTGCGAATGCGGGCTGATGATGATGGGTGAATCCCAATTCCAGCGCAGCGGAGGCTCGCCTTTGCCCTCGAGTGGCTGCAGCACCAGTTCCTGCCCCGTCGGTTTGTCGAAGCGCACCAGCACTCCATACTGCGACTCCGCATAGATGGTGTTCGGATCCTCCTGGTCCACTTGCGAACGGAATCCGTCGCCGCCCGTAGTTACGAACCAGTCCGAGTTCACGATCCCGTTAAGGCTGTGGGTCCGCGACGGCCCACACCATGAGAAATAGTCCTGCGTGCCGCCGCACACGTTGTAGAAGGGAAGGGCGTTGTCAACCGCCACATCGTAGAACTGCACCGTCGGCAGATTGGCCTTGAATTCCCAGCTCTTGGCATCGTCTCTGGTTTCGGCCACGCCGCCATCGGAACCGAGCAGCCAGTGCCGCGTGTCCTCGGGATCGATCCACAGCACGTGGTTGTCGCCGTGGTGATTGACTTCATTCACCTTTTGCAGCGTCTTGCCGCCGTCCCGCGACTCGCGCATTTCGACGTTCATCACAAAGATTCGGTCCGCGTTCTTCGGGTCGGCCACCACCCTCGCGTAGTACATGGCCCCCTGATCGAATTCGTTGCGCCGCTCCCAGGTCGCGCCCTTGTCGCTGGAGCGGAAGATTCCGCCCTTGCTATCCGCCGCTTCGACGGTCGCATAGACGACGTTCGGATCCGCCGGTGATACGGCCAGCCCGATCCGGCCCATATCCACCTTGGGCAGGCCTTCTTTCAGCTTGTTCCACGTGTTTCCGGCATCGCTGGACTTGTAAATCGCGCTCTCTGGCCCGCCGTCAATCAGCGTGAACACATGCCGCCGCCGCTGGTAGGCCGCGGCATACACAATGTCCGGATTCGAGGGATCAATCGCCACATCCGCCACGCCGGTGTTTTCGCTGATGGTCAGCACGGCCTTCCAGGTTTTGCCTCCGTCGGCGGTCTTGTACAGCCCGCGATCTCCGCCCGGCCCCCACAGCGGCCCTTCGGCCGCGACGTACACCACCTTCGAATCCCGCGGATCAATGACCACCCGCCCGATGTGCTCGGACTTCTTCAGCCCGAGGTTTTGCCAATTCTTGCCGCCGTCGTCCGAGCGGTAGATGCCGTCGCCATAGCTCACGCTGCGCTGCGAATTGCTCTCGCCCGAACCAACCCAAACGACCGAGGCGTCATTCGGATCCAGCGCCACCCAGCCGGTCGAATACGATGCCTGCTCGTCGAACACCGGTGTCCACGTCGTGCCGTCATTTACCGTCTTCCACACTCCGCCCGACGCCACGCCGACGTAGTACTCAAACTTGTTCTTCGGATTCACCGCCAGCGACATCACCCGCCCCGAAGCCACCGCCGGCCCAAGCAGCCGGAACTTCAGTCCCGAGAACGTGTCGGCGGTCATGCCGCCTTTCTTCTCGTCCTTGGGTTCTTCTTTCTTGGCCCCTTCCTGTTTTTTCTCCTCCTTCTTCTGACTCTTCTTCGACTCGTTCTTCGAGGCCGCGGCCCCAGGAGCGGCCGTGTCCTGCGCCCGGACCGCGAGCGGTGTAACCAACGCGACAGCCAGAATGAGAACGAAGACGGCGAAAGATTTCATGGCATGCTCCATTTCAACGTTGCGAACCCAACTCCACTTTGTCATCCTGAGGCGGGCGCACTTTGCCCGCCGAAGGACCTATGCAATTTGCGTCCATCACATACGCCTGCGCAGAAAACCAAAACCGAGATGCATACAGGAATCGCAGAGAAGTAAGAAGGTATCAAATACACAGCGCCCTCTGCCATGATGTTTTCCAGATAAATGACGTTTTCCAGATAAAATCTCCCCATGCCCGGCAAGTCCCACGGACAAGGCCACGACACCCCCTACGTCAAGCTCCAGCAGAACTATTGCTTCGCCTGCGGCCCCGACAATCCTGACGGCATGCACCTCAAGTTCACTCTCGAAGAAGAGAGGAAGACCTTTGTGTGCGACTTCACACTCGACAAGCGCTACACCGGGCCGCCTGGCCATTGCCACGGCGGCATCATCGCCACCATCCTTGACGAGGCCATGGGCAAGGTCAACAAACTCCGCCAAGTCATCGCCGTCACCAAAGAAATGACGGTCGAGTACCTGAAGCCCGTGCCGCTCAACCAGCCACTGCGCGTCGAGAGCAGGGAAGTGAGCGTCCACGGCCGCCAGCACATCAACATGGCCGAAATCCTGAACCGGAAGGGCGAGATCCTGGCCCGCAGCAAGGGAGTCTTTATCGTCATTGACCCGGAAAAAATGTTCGGCAAGTTCGTGGAGCGCTAGCGAGTGCATCAATCAAAGCGACGCTTATACGCAACGGACTCCCCCTGTGATCCTCCGTGTCCTCTGTGGTTAAGGCTCTTGACTTCATCGCCAAGCATCGCAATTCATGCTGGATCGAGGCGAAACATAACAATCGCTATTTTCAGCGCACCACACTAGCGCCCCCGCGGTTGATGTGGCATAAATGACGCGGCCTAAATGAGGGAGCGCCGAGGAAACGCACCATGAATGCAAACCCCGCTGCTCGTCAATCACCGCAATCCTCGATCGCGCCTTGGCTCACCGTTCGCCGTGACGCGAAAGCCATCGAATTCTACAAGTCCGCCTTCGGCGCGTCGGAAGTCTACCGCTATGACTCGCCCACCGGAGGAAGCGTCGTCCGCCTCTCCGTAAACGGCGCGGAGTTCTGGGCGAGCGAAGAACCAGAGCCATCGCCGGAGTCAGTCGGGCAGCACCTCGGCGGCGATTCCGTCCGCATCATTCTCACCGTCGCCGACCCTGACACTCTCTTCGCCCGCGCTCTCGCCGCCGGCGCCTCCGAAATTTTCCCCGTTTCCGAGGGCCACGGCTGGCGCGTCGGCCGCCTCTCAGATCCCTTCGGTCTTCACTGGGAGCTAGGCCACCCCTTAGCCGCGAAGTAAGCAAAAATGCCGGCGCCCATCTCAGCGGCGGGTGCCCCATTTCTCGCGCGTTCTTTGCGCGAGAAGTGGGGATTTTGACTTTTGGCTGATCTCCCCGATAATTCCCGTGCCCTCGAGGAGACCCCATGTCGTCACGCCCGTCCGAACCGTCCGACGATCTCCGCGACGTTCTTCTGGAAACCTACGCCACCAACGACTCCATGAACCAGCTCCTGCTCGCGCATCTCGATCCCCGCGCCTGGCGTGCAGCTCCGCCCGGCCCGAAAGGGAGCGGCCGCACCATCGCCGCCATCTTCGCCCACCTGCACAACAGCCGGCTCGTATGGCTCAAGAAATCCGCCCCGCACCTGAAATGCCCTGCCCCGCTCGATCCTTACCGCTGCACAAAACGGCAGGCCGTCGCGGCGCATAAGGGAAGCGCAACACAGTGCCTTCGCATGTTGAGCGACGCCCTATCTACACGCCCAGGCCGCCGGGTCAACAAATTCTCCCGCGGAAGCTGGGCGCCGGTCTGGCCCGCCGGCGCGACCATGTTCGCCTACATGTTTTCGCATGAGGCGCATCATCGCGGACAGATCATCATGCTCGCTCACCAGCTCGGCTATTGCCTTCCTCCCCAGGCCTGGGGCGGAATCTGGCAGTGGGACAAGCTCTGGAAGCAAGCCGGCGTTTCAGGGCGTCCGCGCTGATCGCGACTCGCTCGGGGTTCCGCAAATCCTTCGCCGGCGTTAGAATGAGTCAGGCGAACCCCCTCCGAGCTCCCAACGTCAAAAGGGTTAGCTGAGAGCTGACAGCCGATAGCTGACAGCCCATTCTTCGCGCTAGCGAGAAGGTATCCACGGGTTCACAACATGTCCCAAAACAACGGCACCAACACCAGTCTCCGTCTCAAGACCGGCCTCGCCGAGATGCTCAAAGGCGGCGTCATCATGGACGTCACCAACGCCGAGCAGGCTGTCATCGCCGAAAAAGCCGGAGCCGTCTCCGTCATGGCCCTCGAGCGCGTGCCCGCGCAAATCCGCGCCGAAGGCGGCGTCGCCCGCATGGCCAGTCCCAAAAAGATTCGCGAGATCATGGCCGCCGTCTCCATCCCAGTCATGGCCAAGTGCCGCATCGGCCATTTTGCCGAAGCCCAGATACTCCAGGAACTCGGCGTGGACTACATTGACGAATCCGAAGTCCTCACCCCCGCTGACGAAGCCCACCACGTAGACAAGCACGCCTTCAACGTCCCCTTCGTCTGCGGCGCCCGCAATCTCGGAGAAGCCCTGCGCCGCATCGCCGAAGGCGCCGCCATGATCCGCACCAAAGGCGAAGCCGGAACCGGGGACGTAGTCCACGCGGTAAAGCACATCCGCCAGATCGTGCAGGAGATGAAAATCCTCACGGTCCTCGGCGAAGAAGAGCTCTACGCCAAAGCCAAAGAGCACCAGGCCCCGTACGAACTGGTAAAGATGGTCGCGAAAACCGGCAAGCTCCCAGTCCCGAACTTCTCCGCCGGAGGCATCGCCACCCCGGCCGACGCCAGCCTGGTAATGCAACTGGGAGCCGAAGCGGTCTTCGTAGGTAGCGGCATCTTCATGAAAGACTCAACCACGTTCGCCGACCCCGAAGAAGCCGCCAAGCGAGCCCGAGCCATAGTCCAAGCCGCCACGCACTACCAAGACCCTAAAGTATTACTTGAAGTCAGTGAAGACTTGGCCGGAGCCATGAAAGGTCTGGCGGTCAGCGCCCTGGACGAGGCCCACCTGCTGCAGACCAGAGGCTGGTGATTGTGTGGGACGGATACTCCTGTCCGCCGCTTTTGGTTTTGATTTGCCGGGTGCCACATCCTGCGCGGGTGCCCCATCCTTGCGTTCTTTGCAAGGGTGGGCATTTCAGCCATCAACCGCTAAGCAGATTTTGTTTTTGCAGTGCGGCGAGATACCTCACCTGAGTCGGGGTGGTGCCTTTGGCGAAAACCACGACAGGCATTCATCACGAAAACAATCACGCTCAGTCCGGCGATGGCGCTCAAAGCCTCGGGACCGGGCAGGGTTGTCATGCGCAACATCACGGCCTGCTCCCATTGCCAAATCACCAGAATGACTCCGAAAATCGTCACCACAAAATGCACCCGGTTCAGAGAATCGTCAAATTCAATGCCCCAGGTTTCGATAAACACCTTATAGAGCCTGGAGTACAGGCCGAATGGGATGGCCGACGCCAGCACCAGCCATCCGAATCGCATTAAGTGCATCTGCCCTCCAAACGGCACCGCAACCT